>Ga0070765_100000112_pt1 | contig 51416 bp, 36 predicted proteins | sample HubBroMetageWFT5_FD_71516 | JGI IMG/M metagenome (GOLD analysis project Ga0070765, IMG submission 71516) | Warmed and freeze-thawed soil microbial communities from the Hubbard Brook experimental Forest, New Hampshire - Hubbard Brook CCASE Soil... | ecosystem: Environmental > Terrestrial > Soil...
TCCTCATTCTTCCTGGAGCGCTCATTGTACTCGCGATCTCTCGCGCCTACTGCTTGACGCGCGGCCGTGGATGGCGAATATGGAAGGCCAGACTGAGCCGGAGTCCTTTTTTCCTGGCGCTTCCCGTTGAAATTCTCCATTGCCTTTTCGCTTTCCTGATCTCCCTCACATATGGCAAGACCGGATCCAGCGCCAACTATTTCCTGGAATTCGACGCCTCCTTGTGCGTCTTGAGCGGACTTTCTCTCGCTGTTCTGTTCTGGCAAGCACAACGCGCTCCGAGGCTTACCGCAACTCTCGCCGCGGCCCTCATGATTCCGGTGGTACTGGCGGGGCACAGCTTGAGTAACATTCTCAACTCACCCGCAGGCTCTGCCGGTATGGCGCTTACCTACCGCGATCGCTTGGAGGTTTACCAGCAGCTGCTTCCACTCATCGCCGGCACGTCCGGTCCCGTTCTGTCCGACGACATGGTTCTGCTCACTCGGGCGGGAAAGGACACGCTGTTTGAGCCGGCTACCATGGGATATTTGGCGGAGGTCGGTACGTGGGATCAGTCTGCGTTTGAGGGCCGCATCGAATCGAAGGATTTCGCCATGATCGTTTTCTCCAAACCCGAAGTATGGAATCCCGAATTGGTTATCGCAATTCAAAATGCTTATCAGCTCGATCGCGCTGTTGGCCAATACCAGGTCTATCGTCCGCGCCCGTAACTCTTTCCGTCTTGAACTGCCAGTCTTCTCCGCATATCGTACTCGCACACCACACCCCGCAAATCCGGAATGAAGAGCGGAGAAATGAACATAATTCCAGACTTGCAGATTGTCATGCCCGTGCACAACGAAGCCGCGGGCATCGGCACCACATTAAAGGAATGGTACGACGAGCTGTCACCGCACCTGAGCCTTGAATTCATTATCATCGAAGACGCCAGCAAGGACGGCACCAAGGAAGTGCTCGCCGACCTAACTAAGCGCTATCCAATCCTGCTGGATATGAGCGACAAGCGACGTGGCTACACCGCAGCAATGATCGTCGGAATTCGCATGAGCACAGCTATGTACGTGCTGGCGGTGGACGCTGACGGTCAATTCGACCCGAAAGACTTCCGCAAATTCTGGCAAAAACGGGAACTGTGCCCGCTGTTGATCGGCTGGCGTCAGTATCGCGCTGATGTTCTTACCCGCAGAATCATGTCTCAGTCCTTCAAAACCCTGCATCGTCTTCTGTTTGGTCTGGGGCTGCACGACGCCAGTTGCGGCTACGTCCTGATGCACAGGTCCGCGGTGGAGATGCTGTTGCCACAACTTGGGCTCGTTCCTGAGGGCTTCTGGCTGGAGGTCACTGCGAGGGCCGGCCGCAGGGGCATTCGATTAGAGGAGGTTCCCGTCAATCACAGGTCCCGCACCGCTGGCACCAGCGTCGTCTACAAACCGTGGCGCGTACCAGCAATTGCCTGGCGCAACGCCACTGGTCTCTTGAGAGTTTGGCTTTCCCGCGATTGATCCGCGAAGATGGCCTCGGCCTTTTCAAACGAGGCAGCCGCCCCCGATAGTCGTCTGAGTGATGAAAAGCTCTAACCTTTCGAGTCAAATCCCGTACAAATATTTATGACTTGGCTCGTCGCCCCAGTTAACTGAATCGCATTCGGCTTTTCAGGTCTTTTCTGGGGACCTAAGAATTTGCTATAGTTAGGCTACGGACCGTCCCTCCGCGTAATAGCCTGTAGTTCTTAGCTTCGGCTGAAGTAGATCTGTGCGAGAAAGTGGAGTGAAGGGCAGGTGCAGGAGAGTTCACGTCGCTGGAGGGATTTCAGAGTGGCATGTCTGTGGCATTCGCGTCTGAGACATAGCGCAGTCCTCCTTTCAGCATGTGCTCTCGTTTTGTTGTCAAGCTGCGCTCATAAGGTACCTTCTGTCGAGCCAATTCTTAGATCTATTGCTGTCACACCAGCGAACCCCATCGTTTCTGTCGGAACGACAGAAACGTTCATGGCGACCGGAACGTACAGCGATAGCTCGACACGAAATCTGACCACCGCAGTTACTTGGAATTCACAGAATGCGAATGCAGCGACGATAAGCGCGAACGGTGCGGCCACGGCAAAAGCTCAGGGATCAAGCATGATTTCAGCGACATTAGGTAGTGTCGTTGGATCAACCTTGCTTACGGTAAACGTTGCCACGCTAGTATCGATAGCGGTGACGGCACCCACCCTTTCAATTGCGAAGGGGTCGACCGATCAGTTCACTGCCACAGGAACTTACTCGGACAATTCCACGCAGAACCTGACTGGGTCAATCACCTGGAGTTCGCAAAACGCTGGCACGGCTACTATCACCGGCGGTGGACTGGCCACAGGGGTGGGTACGGGGACGAGTAAGATCGAGGCCGTTTCAGGCGCCATAACGGGTTCGGCGACGCTCACCGTAACCTCCGCAACACTGGTATCCATTGCGGTGACGGCAGCCAACCTATCGATCCCGAAGGGCACGACCGATCAATTCACGGCTACTGGCACCTATTCAGATAATTCCACGCAGAACCTGACAGGTTCAGTCACCTGGAGTTCGCAGAATACTGGCGCGGCTACCATTACTGCCGGCGGGTTAGTAACGGGCGTGGGTACGGGGATGAGCAAAATCCAGGCCGTCTCTGGAGCCGTCACGGGATCCACTACGCTCACCGTCACTGCCCCGACGCTGGTATCGATCGCGGTGACGGCACCCACGCTCTCAATTGCAAAGGGCGCTACCGATCAATTCACTGCGACGGGAACGTACTCGGACAATTCCACGCAAAATCTGACTGGGTCAGTCACTTGGAGTTCTCAAAACACTGGGGTGGCCACGATCACGTCTGGTGGATTGGCGACGGGCGCGGGAGCAGGAACGAGCAAAATCCAGGCCACGTCGGGAGCCATTAGCGGCTCGGCGACGCTTACGGTGGCTCCCCCGACGCTGGTATCAATTGCCGTTACCGCGCCCACTCTCTCAATTGCAAAAGGCACCACCGACCAGTTCACTGCCACCGGAACCTATTCAGATGGTTCCATGCAAAATGTGACGAACTCCGTAAGTTGGACCTCGCAAAGTACCGGCGTGGCGACCATCTCGACGGGTGGATTGGCTACAGGAGTCGGAGCTGGAACAAGCAAAATTCAAGCAGCTTCGGGAAGTATCACCGGCTCGGCGAATCTAACGGTAACTTCCGCCACGCTCGTATCGATTGCGGTTACCGCGCCCACTCTTTCGATTGCTAAGGGCTCGACCGATCAGTTCACCGCAACTGGGACTTACTCGGACAATTCCATGCAAAATATAACGAACTCTGTGACCTGGAGTTCGCAAAACACCGGCGTGGCCACAATCACGTCGGGCGGATTGGCAACTGGCGCGGGAACGGGAACGAGCAAGATTCAGGCTAGTTTGGGAACCATCATGGGATCGGCGACGCTTACGGTGACTCCCCCGACGCTCGTATCGATTGCGGTGACCGCGCCCACGCTCTCAATTGCTAAAGGCACCACCGATCAGTTCACTGCGACCGGGACTTACTCGGACAACTCCACGCAAAACCTGACCAATTCGGTGACCTGGGCTTCGCAGAGCACGAATGTAGCTACGATTACTGCGGGCGGATTAGCTACCGGTGTGGGAACAGGAACCAGCAAGATTCAAGCAACCTTGGGAAGCATCACGGGATTGGCGACGCTCACGGTGACCGCCCCGACGCTGGTTTCAATTGCGGTGACGGCGCCCACTCTTTCGATTGCCAAGGGAACAACTGATCAGTTCACTGCTACGGGAACCTATTCCGATAACTCCATGCAGAATATAACGAACTCCGTAGCTTGGAGCTCGCAAAGTACCGGCGTCGCCACAATCACTTCGGGCGGATTAGCGACCGGAGCGGGAACTGGAACGAGCAAAATTCAGGCAGCTTCGGGAGCCATCACCGGATCGGCGACGCTTACGGTGACAGCTGCCGTGCTGGTGTCGATTGCGATTACGCCAGTGAATCCAACAATCGGTGATGGGCTCACGGAGCAATTCACGGCCACCGGCACTTATTCAGACAACAGCACGGAGAACCTGACAACTATGGTTACCTGGAGCTCCAGCAATACGGGCATTGCGACGATCAGCAATACCGCAGGCTCGAATGGCTTGGCGACCGCGGCGGCAAGCGGTTCAGGTTCTACCACAATTCAGGCCGCGCTCGGGTCGGTACAACAGTCAACGACCCTGACGGTAACCAACGGCAGCGCTACACTTCAGATAATTGTGGTGAGTCCGCAAAATCCTTCCATCGCTGACAACAGCGCGACGCAAGCCTTTACAGCTACGGGGCACTACAGTGACGGGAGCACACAGAATCTTACCAGCACCGCAACATGGACATCGTCGAATTCCAGCGTAGCTTCGGTAAATGCTGCAGGGGTGGCGACAAGCCAACCGCTCGCGAGCGGAGTGAGTGCGGGGTTCACGTCCATCAAGGCGGCAGTGGGGTCAACCAAGGGCCTCTCGATTCTGAGTGTGACCAATCACACGAGCAACAGCAGCGGGTTTGCAGGTGTGTTTACACAGCACAACGACATAGCACGGACGGGACAAAATTTAGGTGAGACGATCCTGACGCCTTCGAACGTCAACACATCCACTTTCGGAAAGATATTTTCGCAGCCGGTGGATGGATTCGTCTATGCCCAGCCGCTCTACGTCCCGAACGTTACGATTGGGGGAAGCAAGCACAATGTGATTTACGTCGCGACGGAAGGCGACAGCGTATACGCGTTTGACGCGGACAGCAACACTGGCACAAATGGCGGATTACTCTGGCACCAAAGCATGATTGATACAGCGCACGGAGCGGCGCCAGGCGCTACGACCGTGAATATTGAAGCCACTCTCGATTCAACGTGTACTGATCTCATTCCGCAGGTTGGCATCACCAGCACACCGGTAATAGATCCAAGCACCGGAACAATGTATGTCGAAGCCACTTCCGAAGAAAACGGAGCGTTCATTCACCGGCTTCACGCGCTCGACATTACGACCGGCGCAGAAAAATCGCCTGGACCGGTTCAGATTACAGCATCAGTTCCGGGGACCGGAGACGGCAGCAGCGGCGGGGTGGTTAGCCTCGATGGGCTGCATCATCTGAACCGGCCCGGATTGCTGTGGTTGAATGGAACGATTTATCTTGGATACGCCTCCCATTGCGACGACGGGCCGTATCACGGCTGGCTCATCGCTTACGATGCCGGTACATTTACTCAAACAGCTCTGCTCAACACAACTCCCAACGGCGGCCTAGGGGGCTTCTGGATGTCCGGTGCAGGTGTGTCGGCGGATTCAAATGGAAACATTTTTATCGCCTCGGGAAACGGCGACTTCGACACCACGCACGTGCCGGCACAGGAATTGGGCGACACCGTGATGAAGCTATTCAATGCGGGGAGCTCGACACTCTCCCTGGTGGACTACTTCACTCCGTGGGACCAAGCCACCTTCGATCAAAGCGATACGGACGTAGGGTCGGGCGGCGTTTTGTTGCTTCCTGATCAACCGGGAGGCGTTACGCATGAGCTGGTGCAGGCGGGGAAAAATGGGACAATTTATCTAATTAATCGGGATCAGATGACGACGAATAATGAGCATTATTGTCAGACGAATTGTAACAACATGGACCCGGAGATCACGGAAGAAATTCAAGTGCCTGTCAGCAACAACTGGTTATTTAGCGCGCCTGCTTATTTCAATAACATTGTCTATCTCTGCGGCGCGGGAGACACGCTTAAGGCGTTTCCGCTTAGTAACGGCTTGCTGGCTACCACACCGAGCGAAGTCTCCGCCCATCCTTTTAACTTTCCCGGCGCCACTCCAGTGGCTTCCGCGAATGGAAGCACGAATGGAATCATTTGGGCCATTGATTCTTCTCAGTATGGAACCCCAACTTCGCTCGGTCCTGCCGTGCTATATGCATATCAAGCAGGCACGCTCGCGACGTTATGGACTAGCAGCCAATCCGGAACGAGGGATACCGCAGGCGACGCGGTGAAATTTGCCGTCCCCACCGTCGCGAACGGCAAAGTATATATCGGCACGCAAACCGAGCTCGATGTGTATGGAACGCTGCCGTAGAATTAATGCTTCTCTGACCCTGAAGGCACCTCAGTTGACGCCAGAGCAGATTGCGCCGGAAATCCTTTGATAATTTAATTGGGCGCTAGAAGAAATGTTGGCGTGATTATTTTACCGCACGGTATAACTTGTCGATGCCACAAGACTATTCATGTATCCGTTCGCGACTGCAATCGCCTTGACCGTGGCCGACGCTGGAAGAGTGAATGCCGCGCTATATTGTTTCGTGGTTCCCACGCCGGGAGATGGGACGCTGCCGTCGGTGGTGTAATAGATTGCGGCACCGCCGGTTGCGTCTGTGAGGGTAATCGGTTGCGTTGTGGAGATTGATCCTCCCGTTGGACTCAACGCCGGCTTGGCGGCGCGTTGCAAAGTGTAGGTGCCGCTCGCGTCAGAACTGGACAAGTGTCCGCTAGCGGTTGCCATCGCTTTCACCGTAGAAGAAGCAGGAAGCGTGAACGCAGTGTTATATTGTTTTGTTGTTCCCACACCCGGAGACGGTGTGCTGCCATCGATGGTGTAATAAATCGTAGCACCGCTAGTCGCGTCGGTAATAGTAATTGCTTGCGTGCTGGGAATCGTGCCGGCCTTGGGGCTAAGCAACGGCATCGCCGTTTTTTCGAACGTGTAGGCCCCCGATCCCTGGGGACTGTTCTCGTAACCGCTCGCGATTGCAATGGCCTTTACCGTTCCCGCCGCAGTAAGTGCAAACGGAGTGCCAAATTGTTTTGTGCTACCCATTCCCGGCGAAGGTGCTGAGCCGTCTGTGGTGTAGTAAACCGTAGCGCCGGCGGTCGTGTCGGAAATTGTGATCGTCTGCGTCGTCAATATTGCGCCACCCGTAGGGCTAAAGGCAGGCATCGCGACGCGTTGTACACTGAAGCTTTGAGTTGACACAGCGCTTGGCGAATATCCCTTCGCGGTCGCAATGGCTTTCACCGTGGCCGAAGCGGGGAGCGTAAGCGGTGCGCCGTACTGCTGTGTAGTTCCCACGCCGGGGAAAGGCACGGTGCCGTCAGTCGTGTAATATATTGCGGCGCCGCTGGTCGTATCCGTAATAGAAATTCCTTGCGTGGTCGTAACCTTGCCTCCCCTGGGATTAAGCGCCGGCGTTGCCGCTGGTGGTTCCAAAGTGTAGGTCGCCTTGGCTGTTTGGCTGGGCGAGTCCGATGGAGCGGTTGCCATGGCATTGACGGCTGTTGTCGAAGTGATCGTGAGCGGCTGGCTATACTGCTGAGTAGTTCCTACGCCTGGCACCGGCGCAGTTCCGTCTGTTGTGTAATAAATTGACGAGCCGGCCGTCGCGTCAGTGATCGTTACACTAGCTGTTCCTGAAAACGATTCTGAACCTGGCGTGAGTACGGGCGTCTGCACTTGCGTGGCCGTAGGTATTGACGCGAACGTCCACGTTTCTATCTTCTGGCTTGCCGTTTGTCCGCCAGTGCCACCAGTGAATCCGGCGAAAGCCATGTTCCCGCCAATTGTCTGCGGAATATTGATTGGCCAGCTGGTTGTGAATGTTGCATTCACGGAAGAGTCGGTGATCGTCATGGTTAGAGTCGTGCCGTCGTAGCTGATGTGAACGGTCATCGTGTCCCCGCTGTGCAGGTTCACTCCGGATGCAGTCATATCCGTATCAGGCACAGTGGGCGAGGCGCCATTTGTGTACAGACCGGTCGAATCGTCGCCCTCGCCGGCGTTGTCATAGAGATCGTATTTCACCGCTACGCTGTTCGAAATTCCAGGCGTTCCGCCCGGCGCGTCAGGTCCATATCCCAGGCCACCGCCGCTAGGACCTAACGCGTTTGCGGCCGCAGCGGAATTCTGAATCGTGAAGGTGATTCCGTCAGCCTGAGCGTCGGAAAGCTGAAACGTAAAATCTGTCGTGAAATTGCCGATGTTTACCGGGGTGGTGAAGAAAGCGCTTCCAGCTTCGTTCTCCGCCCCGTTGGTCAACTGAAGCCTACTATCGTCCAGGTCTGTAGAGCCGTTAAATTGCATGCCGGTCGACGTCGAGAAGCCCATGCCAAAGTTGATGGTCGTGGCGTTCGGATTAATCGTAAATACCGCCGTCACCGCGGGACTGTCGTTCATACCCGGCGAGGACGCGATCGCCGTAATTGTGGTGGTCGAAGTAACAGAAATTGGCGCGGTATATATCGTTGAGCTGTGTGTCGGCTTGGTGCCGTCGGTCGTGTAGTAGATGGTGGGGCTGGTCGAAGTATCTGTAAGCTTGACGGATTGTGCCGAGCTATAAGTTCCCGCTGCGGGCGATACATCAGGAGGCGCGGCTTGGTCTTGAATCGTATAAGTCGCGGCCGAAACAACGCTCTGGACGTAACCCTCGCTGATTGCGATGGCGTTGAATGTCGTGGTATCAGTTACAGTCACGGGTCCGGAATAAAGAGTTGAGGCGTTCGTTGGGGTACTTCCGTCCGTCGTGTAATAAATGCTTGAGTTCGGGGTTGTGCTGGTCATCGTCAATTGAAACCCGACGGTATAGGAACCACCCGCAGGACTAAAGGCAGGAGCTGAGGCTTGAGGCTCGCCGCTCAACAAACCGAATACGTCGACCTCTTGTTGCGCCCCTACATAGACTTTCCCATTCGTAACAACCGGCACCACAAATTTCACTGCCGGTCCGAGTGTATCTCGACCATTCGTCAGATTGGATCCGTACAGAAGGTCGGAAACGTTGCTTGCGGAATATGCGCGGAGAATTTCCGGACCGCCTGAGCCGTAATAGTCTGTTTCGACCGCCCAAACGATTCCGTTGCTCGTCCCATTCGACGACACCACTGGAGTCGAACTAGGGTATCCGATCGATTCCGCTGATTCTGAAGTGGGAGATTGAGAGAGCATGCCACTCGTGAGCGAGTAAGCCTGCAGGTGACCGCCATTTCCCCATAGAAAAATCTGGCTGTTCCAATACGCCGGCATCCCCCAGAGCCCCGCGCCACTCGATATCGACTGGATAATTTCGGGATCACTGGTGCAGCCGTTGCAGTAATGGCTGCCATCGCTCGTCATTTTGTCGCGATTGACCACATACACTTGACCCTGCTTTCCGCTCTGAATCAAAACATGCAAGAACGGACCTGGCTGATCAGGCAATACGAGTACGCCGCCAGAACCGAGATCCATATCCGAGGTATCTAGTGTGGATTGGTTCCACGGGGTGAAGTAGTCGGTGGGAACTGGAACTCCATTGGCCACGCCCACCCGTACGAGGCTGTCTCCGTAGTCGATGGTTGTAGACGGCGGAGGCGCAGGAGTCGCCACAGTGTCATCGCCGTTTCCAGTGGCGACATATATGCCTCCCCCGGCATCGGCGGCGAGTCCCGAGCCACCTGCCCATATTCCGTTGCCCTTCCCATTCGGCGAAGTGCACCACGCGCCCGTTGGAGCTAATGTCGTCTTGTTATAACCGAGAAGCCAGCCATGCCACGGGCCGTTATCTCCATGCGACGAAAAACCGATATACAAGTAACCATTCAGCAGAAGAAGGCCCGGGCGTTGATTCGCCCACTGTGGGTTCAATGGCACGGTCGAGCCATTTCCGTCTGGAGCCGTTCCCGGTACGGTAGCGCTTATTAAAACCGGGCCCCCGAATTTCTCCGCGCCCGTAGTGATATCGATGGCGTGCAGCCGGTAGATAATATTGCCGCTCTCTTTCGTGTTCACTACAACGTACAATGTATTGGTCGTGGGATCGATTGTGGGCGTGCCGGTAATTCCGATTTCAGGGTTGATATCTTGCGTGTTGCCCACGTCGCTGGGTAGAACGGTAGTTGCTCCATTTATTAGAAAGCTCACCTGCCACAATTGCGAACCGGTATCCGCATCGAAGGCATAAAGCATGTCGTGCTCTGTCGCGACATATAAGACATTGTGAGTTCCATTTCCCGGTATAACAACGGCAGGCACGTACAGCGGTTGTGCATACACATATCCCTGTACAGGTATTGAAAAAAGTTTTCCGAATGTTGTGGAGTTCACATTCGTTGGATTCAGGACGCTTTCAGAGGTATTTTGCCCTGTGCGGGCGGTGTCGTAGTGCTGCGTTAGAATGCTCGTCTGGGCAGAAGCAGCTAGAGAGGCGAGCAGGACCGCCAGGACAACAAGCGCCGTTTTGACGCAGATTTTGGAAATTGCATGCCGCAAGCAGAACTCAGCCGCGAAATGCCGGCTGCCGCGCAAGCCTGTAGTGATCTCTTCTGGCTTGAAAAACTTATCACTCATCGGTCGGATCAATCCCGGACCATCGTTGGTCTTATCGAGGCACATAAACGTGCATTTGAATGACCGAATAGGCGCTTAACTGCCAACAATCTTAAATCTAACCTTATGAAAAACAATGGCTTGACGAGCGTATAGTGCTTGCTTTGGAGTAGCAAAGGTTCGCAGGAATTCATTTACTGATTATGAGAAAAATTCTGAGCACAGAAGGAACCGGATTGCATGCGCGTGAGCCTCACGGCGACACGGTGAGCTTCTGCGATTCTTGTGCGCGTCCCACGGTAGATGCAGTCACCTGGATGCTCATATCCGCAGTAGGCTTTTTCAATTCCAAATTGAGTACCGTCTCCTGGGTCTCGAGCGCAGAGACCCGCACATACGGTGGCAACGAGTTTAGGTTTCCGGGTGGCGTCACTTCAACCTTCACCCAGATACCGGACGGAGGCGCAGGGGCGTCCAGCGTGATCGTCAAATCGACGACGTCGTGCCCTTTCACACTGCTCACGCTTTTCCCATTTTTTGTGAACTCAACCTGGTTCACCGGGATCCTCGAAAACACGTTCACCACGTTGCGGTAGATATACTGGCGGTCTCCCTCCGGTTCTCCCACGCAGTGCAAGAGCAGCTTCGTGGTTACAATCCGCGTGCCGGCCGTGCTTGATACGTGCTCGTCATCCCAGAATAGATACGTACCGTTTTCGACCACGGGTATCGTTTGAAGCATCTTTTTGGCGACGTTGATATCCGGCTTGTGTTCGCCAGTGCCGTCGTTCCAATCGATCGTTGCCGTGAAATGGTCGGCGTAAGAGCACGGGTTGATCAACTGCCCGATGGGGGCATGCCACTGAGCTTGGCGGTAGGAAATTCCAGCTTCAAAATCGGTAACGGTCAGAAACATATACCGAGGCTCGGCGCGCACCGACTCACGGCAAGTTTTGGCGAGGCCCAAAAGTAGGACTGTGGACAAAAGCAATCTGATTCCGACACTGCACCGTTTCATAAGCACAACCTTTGGAATACACTCGAATCGCACGAATACTAACAAGCCAGAAAGCACGAGTAAACACGGCTGTCGAGCCGCTGATAACTTTGGCGAAAAACAGCGACATAATGAATTTCCTGTGAGTCTTGCACCTTAGGCTTGCGCTGATTACGAAGCTCCAAGCATTTTCTTGATCTCATCCGCCTGCCTGGACTTGGGATTGAGCCGCAGAGCGATTTCAAACTGCTTTTTCGCCAAGGGCGAATTGTTCCCTTTTTCATAGGCCATGCCAAGGTGATAGTGATACGTGGGATTGTCGGAGCTTGCGTTCACCGCTTCCTGCAATGTCTCAATCGCGGCGTTATAAATACCTTTTTTGTAATAGGCCCAACCGAGGGTGTCGGCCGAGTAAGCCTCCTTGGGCAATCCCTTGCGACCTGTTTGAGCGAGCGAAAGTGCGACGTCGAGGTCGCCTCCATGCTCAAGCATTACATAGGCGAGATTGTTTGCGGCTAGCGGATAGTTCGGCTGGATTTCCAGAGCTCTCTTGTAAGCGTCTTGCGCTCGCTGCCAGTCATTGTGGGCTTCTAGGGCACCGCCGAGCCCAACATACAAACGAGCGTCGCCAGCATTGTTCTGAATAGCTCTCTGGTAGGTCGCAAGGGCCTGATCGGCCGACCCGTGTGAAACCTGAATGCTTCCGAGTAAAAGGACTGCAGACACATTGTTCTTATCCAGGTCGACGGCCTTTTGTAGAGCATTTTCCGCTTTCGACTGGTCCTGGATGCGAAGTTCGATTTGCCCCAGCAGAAAATAAAAGTTACTGCTGTTGGGCACGAGCGCGATCTGATCTTGCACCAGGCGCAATGCTTTGGCCGAGTCTTTGTGTTCCATCGCGACGTCCACCAGTCCGGCGAGAGCATCTGAGGAGGAGGGATCGAGCTTCAGAGCTTGCGCGAAATATTTCTGCGCTTCGTCCGGTTTCTTTTCGCTCGCTCGCAAATTACCCATTTGGATGTACCCGGACGGATTCCGCGGCATCACTTCGATAGCTTTCATCAAATCGGCTTCCGCCGCTGCTTGGTTGCCCTGCCAGAAATAGCCTTCGGCCTCATAGATATAGCCATCGACCGCCATGGGCGCGATAGATTTCAGAGCGGCGCCACTTTCGGCCAGCAGTTTTGCGTCGTGCTTCTGCAATGCTAGATTAGCCAGCGCGCGATGGGCATCCGGCATCGATGGTTGCAGGCGCACGGTCTCCCGCCACTGAGTTTCGGCTTGACCCAAGTTTCTAGTTCCCGCGTATGCAAGTCCGAGTTGAAAATGTCCAACAGCATTGTCGGGTGCGTTTTTTACCGCTTGCTCCAGGACATGCACGGCGTCGGATTGTTTCTGCTGCCGATTCAAAATCGCCCCCTGGAGAATCACGGCTCCCGGATCCGAAGGGAAATTTTCTAGGATAGCGTCGTCTACCTTGGAAGCCTCGTCCAGATGGTTTTGCTGGACCAGGAGTTGGACATAGGTTTCGGCAATCGCTTTATCCTTCGGATGCTGAGAGTAGAGCGCGCTGAACTCGCTGGCGGCTTTGTCCAGTTCTCCCTGGCTGAGGAAAAAATCTCCGAGCAAACGATAGCCTGCCGGACTATCCTTCAAGGCGCTCTTTGCTTCTTGCATGGTTCGTTCAGCGGCGAGTTTGTTTCCCTGGGCAAGATAAAGATTGGCCAAACCAACGCGAGGGGAAGGATTCTGGGGATCGAGAGCGATAGCGGCTTGATATTTTTTTTCGGCATCCGGCCAGCGCTTCTGCCGTTGATAAAAACCCGCCAGTGCCACAATCGGAGTGATGGATTTCGGATTGAGTGACCCGGCTTTCAAAAGGTTTTGTTCCGCCGCAGCGACGTCATTTGATCTCTCATATATGAAAGCCAGATTCAAATATGATTCGGATCTGCTGGGATCCATATTCACTGCGAGCTGGGCCTCATTCAACGCTTTCTTGAGCTCGCCCAGCGCCGCATCCGCGCTGGAAAGTATGGCTTCCGCTTGGGGGTTTTGAGGATCTTTCTGTAGAACGAAACCGGCGCTATCGTGCGCGTCTTGAAACCTGCGGCCGGCGAGATAGAGATCAGCGAGATCGAGTTGTGCTTTTAGATTTTGGGGATCGAGTTGAACCGTACGGGTAAACTCCTGGAACCCGTGCGTCCAGTCCCCCTTTTTGATCAGACAACGCGCGAGTTCGTAGTGGGCGGCGGCGAAGTCAGGATCTATTTGGATGGCATTTTGATATTCGATTATGGCTTCGTCGTACTTGCCTTTCTCGAAGTACGAAACGCCTTTGTCCAAGTACTTTTTCTTGCGGACCTGCGGGTCACGAGAGCAGCCAGTCACGAGCACTAGCACCACAGCCAGCAAGAGACCTAGGATTCGGCCAAATTTCATTTCAAACCTTCCGGTCAAGGCGTGTCATCAGTCAGCCAAAGCCAAACTGCGATTCTATCTTCTCATTATCAGGCAATCCATAGCACTCTGCCAGGAGGATGATGTCGAAACATATACGCCTATCTCAAAGATACTACGCAACTTAATCGGTTAACGGCGACAATCGAAGTCTCCCTGTAACCTTGAACCTGATCTTTTAATCGTTTCTAACAGACCGCAGGCCGGCTATAAAGCGGAAGCGTTTTACCCAAACATGGAAGTTTGCAAGGATTTCCAGGATCGCACGAGCATGGTAGCTTGAGCAGAGATAGGCTACAAGTCACAGATATGAATGATCTTACATTGAAAGTGCCGAGTTATTAGCTCGCCAAAACCATGGCATTGACATTGCATTCACGGGTTAGGTAACCGTAGTCCTATGTACATGCAGGATGCCGTAATCGAGGATGAGAAGGAAACTATGGCGAGCAATGATGTCGAAATTATACCGGTGAGAGAGGAGTACGGCTTTGTAGGGGGGATGTCCCCTGCAATGCAAACCCTCGAGAATGTGGTGGCGGAAATTGCCTTAACCAACATTCCAGTTTTGCTTGTAGGAGAGAGCGGGACAGGTAAGGAGATGTTCGCGCAAAGGATCCACCGCCTCTCGCCGAACGGCGACGCAGCGCTCGTGAAAATTCTATGCGCTTCCATGAGCCCGGCCAACTTTGCGACTGAACTCGGGTTAGATAGCAACGGCGATGTATCGAAAGATACCGCCAAGCGCCGACCTGGAACTGTATTCTTTGACGAAATCAGCGAGCTTGAGCCTGCCTGCCAGCGAAGCCTTCTTTACGCTTTGCCGGATGGTGATGCGAGGCCTCGGCGCGGATTGCTTGGAGCCCGGGTGATTTCCACGACCAGCCGGAATCTTGACGATGAAATGCGGGCGGGACGCTTTCGAAGCGAGCTCTACTATCGCATCACGGGTGCGTGCTTGCGACTGCCCCCGCTGCGAGACCGCAAAGAGGATATTCCTCTGCTGGTGGAATCTTTCTTGACGAAATACGCTGTAGAACTCGGCCGACCGCGTCCTTCGCTGAGCCCGCGCACGCTTCGAATGTTGCTGGACCATTCCTGGCCGGGGAATATACGTGAGCTGAGTAACGTGGTTAAGAAAATTGTCGCACTAGGTGACGAGAATCTCGCGCTGCCGGAACTCGTGGTGGCGCCGATTGCTGTACGCGTGGAGACGACGGAAACACCAAACTACTCGTTGAAGGCTGCCGCCCGAGCGGCTTCTCGGGAAGCGGAGCGCGGCATGATCCTGGAAGCGTTGGCGCGCACTCGATGGAATCGTAAGCGGGCCGCTCAGGAATTACAGATCAGTTACAAATCCCTTCTTTATAAATTGAAACAGATCGGGCTGCCGGAAACCCGCACTGAATGATCGAGGCAGGAGAAAAGATGATTAAGAAACTGCACATGTTGATGATTGCTTCGCTTTTCGTCGCAATTGCGACATTGGCTCAGCAGGACGCGGCCAAGAAGCCAGCGTCGCAGCCGGACGCACAATCGGCTGCCGCACCGGTTGCAGGCAGTGTGCCGCAGAAAAGTGCGACGGCCGACCCTAACTACGTGATTGGACCTGACGACGTGATAGACGTCGCCGTTTGGAAAGAGCCCGATGTCTCTCGCATAGTTCCGGTGCGGCCTGATGGAAAGATTTCGCTGCCATTGCTGAACGATATGCAGGCTGCAGGTTTGACTCCGGCCCAACTAGGCGCGCAAATCACGGCGAGTTTGAAGAAATACGTGACAGATCCACAGGTCACGGTGATCGTCACTGCAATTAACAGCCAGCGTTTCTACATTCTCGGCGAAGTGACTCGTCCCGGCGCTTTTCCGCTATTGCCAGGGACCACGGTGTTGCGCGGGCTTTCCAGCGCGGGCGGCTTTACACAATTCGCAAAGCTAAAAGGGGTTTACGTCCTGAGGTTAGAAGACGGAAAACAGGTGAAATATCCGTTTAACTATAAGGACGTAGTGAGCGGAAAGCACCCGGAGCAGGACATTGTGTTAAAAGCCGGCGACACGATCATAGTGCCTTAAGGGGGATGAATGCGTAGGTTGTACCCAATCGTCGGGTTCGTATTTCTGGTGACGATTAGTGTGCCCGCTGCTTGGTCCCAACAGCAACAACAGCCGGACCAACCGCAAGCGCCGCAGCAGCCACAGCAACCCGAACAGCCACAGGGACAAGAACAGCCGATTCCGGCTTACAAGTCTCCCCTAGCGTCACAAGCGGATAATGGCGATACCGGTGGGAACAACCCTACACAGTTGGCCCCGGATAATCGCCCGCTGACTGGAATTCAAGATTTGACTCTCGGCGTGCCGCGGGATCGCCACAGTTACTGGCAGCCTCATGCAGAGGTTGATGTGACAGCAGATTCTGAACCGCCTGACACGACGGCGGGAGGATGGACAACGTGGACGACGGTTGTTGGAGGCGTTGATCTGCACCACTATTCCGGCAACACCGAGCTCACTTTCGATTATTTAGGAGGAGGAGTTTTTTCAAATGATGGCAGTTTGGGCAATGGCGTATTGCAGGATGCAAATCTCGAAGCCGCCTTCACGTTTCGACGGTGGACGCTTACGTTAATCGATGAGCTGAGATATACGCCTGAGATCGCGTTCGGAAACACTGGTTTTGGGGGAATTTCGACGACGATCGGAGTTCCGCTCGGCCTCCCGATTGGCATTGATCAAACAATCTTGAGCGAATTTGGACAAAGGCTCACCAATGCATCCGCCGCTCAGGTCAACGTAGTACTGACCCCGCGGTCATCGCTTACGTTCTCGGGCGGGTATTCAGAGTTGTACTTTTTCGACCAAGATTTACTCGATAGCACGGAAATTCATTTTCAGGCTGGTTATAACTATCAATTGAGCAGGGCCGATAGCGTGGGAGTTTCTTACGTTTTCAATGGATTTCGCTACAGTAATTTCGCGCAGTCGATCGACACTCATAGTGCGCTCCTGTCTTACGGCCGGCGGATAACAGGCAAACTGGCGTTTCAAATCTCCGCGGGGCCTGAATTCGCGACTTTCGAAACTAGCATTTCCGGTGGAACAACCGGGAGTCCGCCCAGCGGCTCTACAAACCAACTCTATTGGTCGTTGAACACTACATTGAGTTATCAGCTTGAGCGAACCGGCATATCTGCAACGTACAGCCACGGTGTTACCGGCGGATCGGGCGTTCTGGCCGGCGCGATCGGGGATGCGGTGTTAGGTACTGTCTCGCGGAAAATAGCTAGAACGCTCAACGGAGATATTGATCTCGGATATGCGCGAAACCAGGGGTTAGCGGTTCCGTTGGCCGGACTGCCAACTGTTACCGGGACGTATGACTATTTAACTGCGGGTGGGCATTTGACCCATCCTTGGGGACGTACCGTAGAGCTTACTGTGGGCTATCAGTTTCAATATCAGAACTCGAATGCTTCATTTTGTATCGGTACTGCGTGCGGAGGTTCCTACACCCGCAATCTGATTAGCGTAGGGTTGGGATGGCGCGCACAGCCTAAGGTATTTTGAGCGGAAGTGCTCCCGCGAAAGAGGACGGACTGGAATGGTTCAACGCGAACTGACACTAACTGATTACATCGCAATACTAAGACGCCGGTGGGTGTTAGTAACCGTGCTCGCCGTAGTGGGAGCCCCGTTGGCTTACGGAGTTTCGCGATTGCTTCCGAATCGCTATAAGTCGCAGACGCTCGTGCTTATTGAGCAGCCAACCGTGCCCACGGACTTCGTCAAGCCCGTGATCACGACGGAAATTAACGAACGTCTGGCCAGTATGCAGGAAGAAATTCTAAGCAGGAGTCGTCTTGAGCCGATTATCCATCAGTTTGGATTGTATTCGAGCGACGTCAACCGCGTGCCGGTCGAGGAGTTGGTTGCACGGCTCCAGAAAAGCATTCAAGTGACCCCAGTCCAGCCGATGGCTGAGACGCAATCACAAGCGTTGCCCGGATTTCACATCATCGTGACTATGGACAATCCGCGCACCGCACAGGAAGTTTGTTCCACCGTCACATCGATGTTCATTGAGGAAAACCTTCGCCTTCGGCAGCAACGATCCCAAGACACTACTCAATTTCTGGCGCAACAGCTTGTGGATGCCAAAGCCAAGCTCGATGAACAAGATGCCCGTTTGGCGACCTTTAAGAGCCATTACATCGGTTCGCTTCCGGATCAGGAACAGGGGAACTTAAATGTCTTGATGGGATTGACTTCGCAACTCGATGCGGCTACGCAAGCCTTGGCGCGCGCGCAGCAAGATAAGAGTTTTGCAGAGTCGATGCTGGCGCAACAAGTGGCGGCATGGCAAGCAGCGCAGACCGGTACGAACCCGGAAACGATGGACCGGCAATTGACCGCTTTGCAAACGCAGCTGGCAAACCTGCAGGCGCGGTATACCGACGATTACCCGGATGTAGTCAAAACCAAAAACGAGATCGCGGCATTGCAAAAAAAGATTGCCGAAAGTGACGTTCCCAAAATCGCCGGCACTGGTAAGTCATCCAGAACCGCCGCCGAGCCAGCCCAAATCGCGCAACTGCGGGCACAAGTGCACACTACCGATCAGGTAATCGCCGAAAAAACCAGGGAGCAGGAAAAGATTCAGCAAGAGATTAGAGTTTACCAGGACCGCGTGCAGTCAAGTCCCGTGGTGGAACAACAATATAAAGAATTGACTCGCGATTACCAGACTGCGCTCGATTTCTATAACGATCTTTTGAAGAAACGAGATCAATCCGCGATGGCCGCCGATCTTGAACGCCATCAGGAAGGCGAGAATTTTTCCATACTGGATCCCGCCAATTTGCCGGATAAGCCATCCTTTCCGAATCATCCGTTGTTTGCACTCGGAGGTTTTGTGGGTGGCTTAGGCCTCGGGATCGGTCTTGCATTCTTTCTGGAGTCACGAGACACCTCGTTCAGGACGGAAAGAGATGTCGAAATTGCCTTGCGGCTGCCGGTGCTGGCAATGGTTCCTGCGATAGAACCCATGATGGCCAGGAAATCGAAACACGCGGTGGCTCAGAATCCCAGCGATTCTCCAATTCAGGCCGGGGCGGGGGCCTAAGTCCATGTACCAGAAATTTTTTGGGCTTCGCGAGAGCCCGTTCAACGTCAACCCTGATCCGCGCTATCTTTTTTTGACAAAACAGATTCAGGAAGCGCTTGCGGGATTGACCTACGGCATTCAGAACCGCAAAGGCTTCATCCTCCTTACCGGCGAAGTCGGCACGGGGAAAACCACCCTGCTGAACCGGCTGCTGGATTGGCTGCACGGGCAACGTGTCGCAACGGCCTTCATATTCAATTCGCAGCTCAACGTCAGTCAGCTTTTTGATTTTATGATGGCCGATTTTGAAATTCCGTGCGAAACGCGGCACAAAAGCCAGGTACTGCTGAAACTCAATGCTTGGCTGCTCGATCGCTACCGCGCCGGCGAAACGGCGGTTCTCATTGTGGACGAGGCCCAGAATTTGTCGCTGCAGGTGCTCGAAGAGATTCGCCTGCTGACAAATCTGGAAACCTCCACGGACAAATTGCTTCAGATCGTCCTGACTGGACAACCGGAACTGGAAGAGAAACTGAAATTGCCGCAACTGCGCCAGCTTCGCCAGCGCATTACCTTGCGATGCCGGACAGGCGCATTGACCCTGGAGGAAACGTTCGGGTACATCGCCGAACGCTTGCGTATTGCCGGTGCAAATGGCGAGCCGATATTCTCGAAAGAAGCTATTCAGACTGTCCATTTGTACTCCCGAGGGATCCCTCGCATCGTGAACCTGCTTTGCGAACATTCGCTGATTAATGCGTACGTGGATCACTTGCGGCCTGTCCCCGCGCATTTGGTGGAAGAGGTCGCGCGGGAATTCCAGCTTGATGAGATCGAACCAATCGCGCCGGCCGGCGTTTCGAACGGCAACAGACAAACGATCGACGCTCAAGTTTTGCTTCAGAACCTAGATGAATTACTCAGTCGCCTGCGCGAGGCGAATATCATGCCGGTCACGGCGCGCGAGAGGAAACCATGAGTCGTATTCACGAAGCTTTAAAGAAGGCCGAACAGGAAAGAGCTGTCATCCAAGCTGTTGACGGCGTGGCGCCCACACCAAATATAGCGGTCGAGACCGGCGCTAGCCCGATCGATGGAGGGGGTTCTCTTCCAGATATTTTCAAACAGCAGTCCGTGACGACCGCTCCCCAGGCAGCCATTCTTAGACGCTTCGAAGATTTGTGCCAGCGTTGCTCTCATCCCCATTGGCACCCCGACCCAAACGTAAGCATCTTTTCCAATCCCGGGCTTAGCATGCACGCAGCCGAGCAGTTTCGGACCTTGCGATCCCGGCTTTACCAGCTACGGGGCAGTCAGCAACTGCGAACGCTCCTGATCGCAAGCTCCTTACCGGCGGAAGGAAAGACGTTTGTGTCCAATAATCTGGCACAAGCAATCGTGCGGCAGCCGGACCGCCGGTGCCTGATTATCGACGCGGACTTGCGATGTTCGCGGCTTCACGTTCCGCTTGGTGCTCCGCCTTCTCCCGGTCTAACCGAGTACCTGTCCGGAGAAGCCGACGAGATGACAGTTATCCAGCACGGTATGGAAGGAAATCTTTGTTTTATCCCGGGTGGCAAAGAGGTTGCAAATCCAAGCGAATTACTTTTGAACGGGCGGCTGAAGACTTTATTGGAGCGCGTTACGCCGGTTTTTGACTGGGTGATTTTGGATTCACCGCCCTTGTTGCCGGTAGCTGACGCCAGCTTGCTTGCGGACCATGTTGACGGCGTGATTCTGGTGATTCGCGCAGCTTCCACACAAACATCGGTGGCCGAACGAGCCTGTCAAGAATTGCAAGGCAGAAATGTCGTAGGAGTAGTCCTGAACGCCGTGGAAAAGGAACATGGATACGGTTCTTACTATTATCACGGCTACGGTTCCACTTATGGACAAGAAGACGGTAAGACAGTTCAACACTAAAGCGAGCCGATCTGATCGAAAAATATGTATAAATCGCGGAGATTTAAATGTATGTCCTTTATTCAGTGCGGTTTGCGATGCGGAAAATTATTGCAACTCTGGGATAGCAATGTTCACGAAGATACTCGTCGGCGGTCACTGACGACCTTATTTGAAGGCGTAGTCTCGGCATAAAGGCATTTAGCGACATAGGTTTACAAAGAACAGCGACTGGGAAGCAGGGTGGCAACCATCGTGCAACCCTAGTTTTAAGGAGAGCCGATTGTGACTCTCATGGCGGTAGCGCAAATAGATAGCCAGTAAAATGTCAGCAAAATCCCAATTCGATCTCGGCACCGAACCAACGAACAACCATAGCCGTTCCGAGGAGTATCCCTGGTTTGCTCTGCAAGTGCGCTCGCGCCGCGAATCGTGCGTTGCCGATTATCTGCATGGGCAAGGTTACGAGCGGCTTCTTCCGCTCTACAAGTGCAGAAGGCGATGGTCGGATCGAATTAAAGAAGTACAGACTCCATTGTTTCCTGGTTACCTGTTCTGTCGATTCGACCCACAAGACAGGCTCCCAATTCTGAAAACTCCGGGTGTCATTCAAATCGTAGGTGTGAACCGGACCCCCGTTGCCGTGGATGAGGCCGAAATCAGTGCAATCCAGACCATGGTCGCGGCGGGCGTCCCGAACCAGCCTTGGCCGTTCCTGCAAGTGGGCGAAAAGGTCCGCATTGAATCGGGTTCTCTCTGCGGACTGGAGGGGATCCTGCTGGACTTTAAGGGAAGCCATCGACTGGTGCTTTCCATCTCGCTGCTACAACGCTCGGTGGCGGTCGAAATCGATTCTGCTTTTGTGGCTTCAACCTCGCAGCAACCGTCACGACTCGAAAAGAGGCTTGTACGCTGCAGACCGGTTGAAATTGTTTCGTAGCAAGAAACTGTAAGCGTTTTAACAAAAGAGACCTAGTGAAAAGCGTGTCAACAGCCAAACCAAGAATTGTCGAACCGATTCGGAAACCGACTGGTTTCGGCGGAGAGTCCGCCAGTTCGATGGCAGGTTTTCTCTCCGAGGAACATTTCCGACGAATGCTGGCTCGGGAGAGGAAACGGTCCGAGCGTTCGCGAAAGCATCTGGTTCTGATGTTGATCGATGGCGGATTGAAGAATAAAAAGACGGACGCCCTTCTCGAGCAGATTGCCGTTGTTTTGGGCGCATCGATTCGGGAGACGGACCTGGCCGGATGGTTCGAATCAAATTCCGTTTTCGGAGTGATATTCACCGAGTTCGGAGATTGTGATGTGAGCACAGCGGTCAAGACGATCGAAGCGAAAGTTACCGTGGGGCTCCAGAATGCTTTCAAGGCCACGCAGCTCAGCAGCTTCCAGATCTCGTTCTACGCCTTCCCAGACGGCTGGAAGGGAGATGGGCATCAGCGTCCGGTTGACCCCACGATGTATCCCGACCTTTTCGAAGTTAAGGAAAAGAAGAAGCTATCATTGCTGACCAAGCGAGTCATGGATGTCCTCGGCGCGTCGGTAGCCCTGCTACTGCTGTCGCCGGTTTTTCTGGTGCTGGGCCTGCTCGTCAAGCTGACCTCGAAGGGCCCGGTCTTCTTTCGTCAGGAGCGTGTTGGCCAGTTCGGTTCGCGCTTCGTATTTCTCAAATTCCGGTCCATGTTTGTTTCCACTGACGCTGCCATACACAAGGAATACGTCAGAAACTTCATCGCCGGGAAGGCAAACTCTGAGGCCCGAGAAGGAAGCAAGAAGGGCGTCTATAAGATCACAAACGATCCGCGAGTGACTTGGATTGGAAAATTCATGCGCCGCACGAGTCTCGATGAGATCCCTCAATTTTGGAATGTGCTAAATGGTGAGATGTCCTTGGTGGGTCCACGTCCCCCGATTCCGTACGAAATCGAGGCCTACGATATTTGGCACCGGCGCCGCCTGCTTGAATCCAGACCTGGCATTACTGGCCTGTGGCAGGTCCGTGGCCGTAGCAAAACCACTTTTGACGAAATGGTAAGACTGGATTTGCAGTATTCGAGAATGTGGTCGCCGATGTTAGACGTAAAAATTCTTCTCCAAACTCCTCGTGCGGTTTTTTCTGGCGATGGAGCATATTAGTCCGATGAAACGCACTCTGAGATTTCCGTTTTTCGCAATTCGGCTTCGCAGCACGTTTGGGATCTAGAAAGCTCTCCATTTTCTGCGGTGTTTTTCTTTCTGTAAGCGCAACCATTTGGTTCCTTCAGGGTTGGACTCTCAAGGTGAAAAAGATGGCTACCAGTCTAGATGTTGACGCAGCGGCGAAAGCCCGGCAACAGCATGGGTCCAGTCCGAACGTCATAAGGATGGGCGTTGTTGGGTACGGCTACTGGGGTCCGAACATCGTCCGAAACTTTCACGGACAAGAACGTTCGCGCGTTGTAGCCATTTGCGACAAGAGCCCGAAGTCGCTGAACCGCGCCCGGCAGGCCTATCCGGAAATTCGCGCGATCGATGAGTGCAATGACATTTTGACAGCGACGGATATTGACGCCATCGCGATCGTCACGCCTGTGTGGACGCATTACGAGCTCGCCAAAATTGCCCTGCAGAACGGCAAGCACGTGTTTGTTGAAAAGCCCTTCACCTGCACAACCGCGCAAGCCGAAGAGCTGATCGAGCTGGCGGACCGTAAGAATCTAAAAATTATGGTGGATCACACGTTCTTGTTCACCGGCGCGGTCAAGCGCATTAAAGAATTCATCGATAACGGCACGCTGGGCGATCTTTATTATTACGATTCCACCCGGGTAAATCTGGGACTCTTTCAGCATGACGTAAATGTGCTGTGGGATTTGGCGCCGCATGACCTTTCGATCATGGATTACCTGATCAAGGACAAGCCCGATGCCGTGGTTGCCACTGGAGAACGCCATCTAAATGGCGTGGCAGACATCGCTTTCCTCACACTCTATTATCCGAACAATATGATCGGGCACATCAACGTGAACTGGCTGTCTCCGGTAAAGGTGCGCACCACGCTGATCGGCGGCGAAAAGAAAATGCTGGTCTGGAACGATTTGGAAGCCGACGAAAAGCTGAAAATATACGATAAAGGCGTGCAGATGAGCGGCGACGGAGTTTACCAACTGCTTGTCAGCTACCGTTCAGGCGATATGTGGGCGCCTCGAGTGGAACAAGTGGAAGCCCTGAAGCTAGAAGCTGCGTACTTCGTCGATTGCATCTTGAACGATAAGCGGCCCTTCAATGACGGCGCCGCCGGATTGCACGTGGTGCAAATGCTGGAAGCCGCCGATCAATCTCTCCAACAGAAAGGCAAAATCGTCCGCCTGTAATTCCGATTTCGCGCCATCAGATGAAACCCAGGGTGTGATTTCCCAAAAGGGAGCCACAGCAATGAAACTGTCCGTTGTAATTATTTGTTGGAACGATCTGCGAGTGATCCGCGAGTGTTTGCGTTCCATTTACGATGGAACGCACAAAACCGAGTTCGAGGTGATCGTTTCTGATAATGGATCAACCGACGGTTCGATCGAATTCATTCACGAATATTACCCCCAAGTCGTAGTCGTCGAGAACGGCGCGAACTTGGGTTTCGCCAAAGGCAATAATGCCGGGATCCGAGCGAGCAAAGGCGAATATGTGCTGATCCTGAATCCGGACACGATTATTCACGAAGGATCGCTGGATAAATTCGTGAACTTCGCGGAACGCCATCCGGAAGCAGGGGCGTTTGGCTGTCGTGTGCTAAACCCCGATGGTTCCTATCAAATTTCCGCGCGGCCATTTCCAAACGTGTGGCGTTTCTGGATCGCGGGACTTTATCTCCGTGTACTCGGCAATTTGTCAAACGTGTTTGCTTCCGACATGTATCCGCGCTGGAAGGGCGAATCGGAACGTGCCGTTGACTGGCAGTCTGGCTGCTGCGTGATGTTCCGCGGCGATTTATTGAGGCGTCTTGACGGATTCGATGAGCAATTTTTCTATCATTTCGAGGAAGTCGATCTTTGTTACCGCGTTCGTAAAGAAGGTTTTCCGATCGTCTTCACACCGGAGGCCAGCATTACACATTTGGGAGGCCAGTCGGTCGGCCGCTTTCCCATACGCTTTGCCCTGGAACAATTGCGCAACCGCTATCGATTTATGTACAAACATTATGGACCGAGGGATTGCGCCCGGTGCCGCCATGCGACGCTTGCGTCATTCCGGGTACGTCAGATTGGATACACGTTGCTCAATTTGGTTAAGCCTTCAGAAGCTTTACAGAACCGGCTGGACACCTACCGGGTGGTAATCCGCTGGAATAAGTTGCTGGATCCCGTTCGCTTTGTCGAGCATGGCGAGGAGCCGGAAATCGAAGGCCAGCCGGTGGTCCAAGCTTCCTAGGTATCGAGATCGATCGCTTAGAAACAAAATTCCATAGACAACGAGAGGATTTCTGAAATGTTCACTTCCTTAGTGACGGGTGGAGCTGGATTCATCGGATCGCATGTCGCCGACGAGCTGCTGGCCATGGGCCACAAAGTAGTCGTTTTGGATGACTTGAGCGGAGGTTTTGAAGACAACGTCCCGAGCGAAGCCATTTTCGTGAAGGGGTCAATCCTCGACCATGAACTGATTGACCGGCTCTTCGAACGTCACAATTTCACTTACGTTTATCACTTGGCTGCTTACGCCGCGGAAGGGCTGAGTCATTTCATTAAGCGGTTTAACTATGAGAACAATTTGATTGGATCAGTAAACTTGATCAACGCCTCCGTAAATCACGGAGTGAAGTGCTTCGTATTCACGTCTTCGATTGCCGTATATGGCGCCGGGCAATCGCCGATGTCCGAAGACATGATTCCAGTCCCGGAAGACTCCTACGGAATCGCGAAACTGGCGGTCGAGCGAGAGTTGAAGGTCAGCCATGAAATGTTCGGGCTCGATTACGTGATCTTTCGCCCTCACAACGTATACGGGGAGCGGCAGAACATCGCTGACCGCTATCGCAACGTGGTCGGAATTTTCATGAACCAGCTGATGAAGGGCGAGCCGATGTCAGTTTTTGGTGACGGCTCGCAGCAGCGCGCCTTTACTCACATCAATGACGTAGCTCCCGTAATTGCCGCTTCCGTTGACTTCCCTGGCGCGCGCAACGAGCTCTTCAATGTCGGCGCGGACCAGCCCTACACCGTTAACGAGCTTGCGCAGGTGGTGGCGGATGCCATGGGCAAAAAGTGTAATGTGCTTCATCTCGACGCGCGCAATGAAGTAAAGATTGCTTTCTCCGATCATTCTCGCGCAGAGCGTGTTTTTGGAGAGCGCAAGAAAACCACCCTGGAAGCGGGTATTGGTACGATGGCGGAGTGGGTGAGACAGCATGGCGCACGGGAGAGCAATGTTTTTGAAGATATCGAAATCGCGAAGAACTTGCCAAAAAGCTGGGCGAGCGTAGCAAAAACGCGCAGTTAGTTCATCTCCAAAATTCTGTCCAACTCGAACTCAAGAAAGGAATAACCAATTCATGGAGCAGTATCTCTGTATTGCGCCGGACGTGAAACTCGGCAAGAACGTGAAGATGTCGAAGTTCATCAATATGTATGGATGTGAAGTGGGAGACGATACAAAGATCGGAGCATTCGTCGAGATTCAAAAAAATGCAGTCATCGGCAAGAGTTGCAAGATTTCCAGCCACACATTCATCTGCGAAGGCGTGACCATCGAGGACGATGTATTTATCGGACATAGCGTGACGTTCATCAATGATTCCTATCCGCGCGCGACATCCGCGGATGGTCGTTTGCAAACTGAGGAAGACTGGAAAGTCGAGAAGACAGTGGTGAAGAAAGGCGCATCCATCGGGTCAGGATCTACGATTCTCAGCAACGTTGTTATTGGAGAAAAAGCAATTGTAGGCGCCGGCAGTGTTGTAACCAAAGACGTTCCGGCCAACACAATCGTTGCTGGAAATCCGGCCAAGACCTTGCGGTGCGTAACTGACCAAACGAGGACGGCATAATGTCAGACATTCTAAAAATTGCATTCTTGGATTTGGTAAGCCTGCACGAAGAACTCGAAGCCGAACTGCTTCCTGTATTTCAAAAGACTCTGCGAACGGCCGGGTTTGTGGGCGGGCCGATGGTGGACGAATTCGAACGCGAATTCGCGAAGTTCTGCGATGCGAAATATTGCGTTGGTCTCGCCAGCGGAACCGATGCTGTTCGGTTCGCTTTAATGGCCGCGGGAGTACGAACGGGCGAGGTAGTTCTCACGGTTCCCAACACGTTCATCGCAACCACGGAAGGTATCAGCCAGGCCGGCGGCCGGCCGGACTTCGTCGATGTGGACGAGCGAACTTACTGCATGGACCCCGCCAAGCTTCAGGAATACATCGAGCGAGAATGCTTCCTGGACCGCGAGACCGGAAAACCGTATCACCGCAAACTCCGGGCTCCGGTCACAGCGGTTGTTCCGGTGCATCTGTACGGACAAACCGCAGATATGGATCCAATCCTTGAAATCGCGCGTCGGTATAACTTGATCGTTGTGGAAGACGCCTGCCAAGCTCACGGAGCCGAGTATTTTTCCAAGAAGGAAAACCGCTGGCGTACGGCTGGATCGATGGGTCATGCCGCGGCATTCAGCTTTTATCCTGGAAAGAATCTGGGGGCTTGTGGTGAAGCCGGTGCTGCGACAACCAACAGCGAGGAAATGGCTCGGAAAATGCGCATGTTGCGCGACCACGGACAATCGAAAAAGTATTACCACGATATAGAGGGGTACAACGGCCGTCTCGATTCGCTTCAGGCAGGAATTCTGACCGTGAAACTTCGCCATCTAGCGGAATGGACTCGTAAGCGCCAAGAAGCTGCTCGCCGGTATCACTCGTTGTTCTCAAACCCAATAGGGGTTACTTTGCCGCATGAACCGGATTCGTCTCGCGCCGTCTACCATTTGTACGTGGTTCGCGTGCCTGACCGCGAAGGGCTCCAAAAACATCTTAGTGAAATCAAAATCGATACGGGCATTCACTATCCCGTTCCCCTACACCTGCAAAAGGCATACGCAAACTATGGTTACAAGCTAGGAGATTTTCCCGTCACGGAGCGAATTTCTGCCGAAATTCTTTCATTGCCCATGTATCCACAGCTGACGCAGGAACAACAGCACCGTGTTGTTGAGGAAGTGAAATCATTCGTTTCCCGTAGCGCCCGGCTCGCTCAGAACGTACAAGAGCCGGTAACTCCCGCTGCCCGGTAGTCAATCCAGAAAACGGACACTCCGCGAACAAGCGGAGTGCAATCACAAAACAAAATGAACGTTTGCATGGTTGTATATTCGTTTTACGAGACCGACACGCGCGTGATGCAGTATGCCAACGCACTCATTGAGCGTGGAGATTCGGTCGATGTTATTGCATTGAGGCAGGAAGGACATACCACGTACGCCGAGATCGGCGGCGTCAGGGTTTATCGCATCCAAGAGAGAAAGATTAACGAGCGAGGCCAATTCTCCTACCTATACCGGATTTTGAGATTTTGGGTCCTGGCCACAATCCTTTTGACGCGAAATCATCTCGCGAAGCGGTACCAGCTTATTCACGTTCATAACGTACCGGACTTTCTTGTGTTTACAGCGTTGGTTCCGCGAATGATGGGCACACCGGTGATTCTGGACATTCATGACGTGTTGCCCGAAATGTTCGCCGATAAATTTGGAATCACGAAGGATGCATTACTCTTCAAAGCGCTCGCACTCGTGGAGAGAGCTTCCATCGCGTTTTCGAGCCATACAATCATAGCCAACGACATATGGCACAAACGGCTGATTTCGCGCTCGACGACGGCGGAAAAATGCACTACGATTCGCAACTATCCGGACCAGAAAATATTTCACCCGCTTGCAAAAGAAAGGAATGTCGAGAAGTTCCTGATCATTTACCCCGGCTCGCTCAATTGGTATCAAGGAGTGGACGTCGCCATCAAGGCGTTTGCACGGGTTGCGGACAAGATGCCCGAAGCTGAGTTTCACATTTACGGATCCGGAGCGGCAAAACCAGGACTGATAGAACTGGTTCAGGATTTGGGCATGACCGAGAGGATTCAATTTCCAACGCCACTTTCAGCCAGTGAAATTGCCCGCGTTATGGCCAATGCCGACCTCGCCATCGAGCCCAAGCAGGCTCGCTCGGCTTTTGCGAATGAAGCATCCAGCATGAAGATTATGGAATTTATGGCCGTGGACGTTCCGGTGATCGTATCGAGGACGAGCATTCATGCATATTATTACGACGAGACCATGGTCAAGTTCTTCGAGTCTCACAATGATGCTGAACTGGCAGAGCATATTCTCTTACTCCGACAAAACGATAAACTCAGGGCTCGATTGGTAGCGAACGCGCGGAACTATATCGAAAAAAACAATTGGGGCTCAAAAAAGAGAGACTATCTAGATCTGGTGGACTCCTTGGTTTATCCGAGCCGACCCAGGACGAAACGCGTCGATGACTCGCCAGTGGAAGGATCCTCTGCCGAATCTCCTCTGGTTTACGACTCTCGATCGAGCCGGTGAGTGATGCGTCCATCTGAACCCATTGCTATGAATTCGGAAGCGGAATCGCATGAAATAAGTTCGCCCGAGTCGTCTGCAACTGGACGTTACATCATAATCACGCCAGTTCGCGACGAAGGTCATCTAATCGAGGAGATGATTCAATCCGTCGCGGCGCAAACCGCCCCTCCGCTTCAATGGATCATCGTTGACGACGGGTCGCAAGACGATACCGGATCGATAATCGACCGCTACGCGAAACAATATTCCTGGGTCACCGCCGTGCACCGCACGGATCGCGGTTTCCGCGAACCGGGGACCGGGGTCATCCACGCCTTTTATTACGGCTACAAATTCATCAGCAATGCCGCGTGGGATTTCATCGTCAAGCTCGACGGAGATTTGTTCCTCGAGCCGGATTATTTTGAAAAATGTCTATCAGAGTTTGCTCAAGATCCAAAGTTAGGAATCGGTGGTGGCGTGATCGGACACTTGAGTAATGGCGCCATGTTTATTGAGAACAATCCCATGTTCCACGTCCGCGGCGCGACAAAAATATATCGGCGAGAATGTTGGGATGCTCTTGGTGGATTGGTGAAAGCTCCGGGTTGGGACACCGTGGACGAACTGAAAGCCAACATGCTGGGCTGGAAAACGAGAAGCTTTCCAAACCTTCAGCTCCTACAGCGCCGGCCTACTGGTGCTACCAACACGCCATGGGGTAATTGGGTGAAGAACGGACGCGCGAATTACATCGCAGGCTATCACCCTTTGTTCATGTTCGTAAAATGCCTCGGTCGGGTTTCGAAAAAACCGTACCTGATTGGCGCGGCGGGCCTGATGTATGGGTTTCTAGGCTGTTATATCGCTCGAACGTCCCGTGTTCCAGATCCGGATTTGATCCGATATGTGAGAAGGCAGCAACTGCGGCGGCTGCTCTTGCTCGACAGTATCTGGCGATAGAACCTCTTCGTTCGTCATTCCATCGAATGTGGAACCAAAATAAAATCTGGATCGATTTGGACAATGTGCCACACGTGCCTTTCTTCGTGCCAATTATTGAGGCGCTGGAGGCGAAAGGCTTTTGTGTGATTCTTACTTCCAGAGATACAGCACCCATGCGCGAACTTTTGGATTATTACCATCTCGAAAGCCTTCGCATCGGCGGGAGCTTTGGAAAGTACAAAATACTGAAGATTGCCGGGACTTTCCTTCGTGCCTTTCGGCTCGTCCCATTCGTGATGAGAAATAAGCCGCTCCTGGCACTCTCCCACGGCTCCCGAGCTCAACTGCTTTTCGCCGCGATATTGCGGTTGCCTTGCTTGATGATGACCGATTACGAATTCGCGGACAATTCTTTAACGAGCCTTCGATCGGTTTGGACCATGGTGCCCGAGATAATTTCTGACGAGAGTCTCGGTGTGACTCACGGGCGTATCTTCAAGTATCCCGGCATAAAAGAGGACGTATACGTCCCTCGATTTCGACCGAACCCTGCTCTAAAGTCCGAGCTCGGGCTAGACCCACACGAATTGATTGTCACAGTACGTCCTCCCGCAGTAGAAGCCCACTATCACAACTCCGAAACCGATGAGCTTTTTCGTGTTGTGATCGATTTGCTGGCCGCCAAGGCAGATACGAAAATCGTCGTATTGCCGCGGAATGACAAACAAGCAACTTCCATTCGCCGGGAATGGCCGGAGCAGATTGCTAACCGCACCATGGTAATTCCCGGTCACGCCGTCGATGCGCTGAGCCTCATGTGGTATTCCGACTTGGTCATCAGCGGTGGTGGAACAATGAATCGCGAAGCCGCAGCGCTTGGCGTGCCGGTCTATAGCATCTTTCGGGGGAAGATCGGAGCCGTAGATCAATTCCTTGCCAGCGAAGGCCGACTGATTTTGCTCGAAAGCCCGAGCGAAGTGGCCTCGAAGATTGCCCTAGTTCGCCGTTACCGGCCGGCCAATCCGCCGTACAACGGTGCAAAGGCCCTGCCGAGCATCGTCGCAAGGATAGAGGAACTGGCACACGACTTGTCGTCAGAGCGTCTGGTTCAAGGTATGGATCATGTCTAGACCGCTTATCGCATTGCCGCGCGAAACGGGGACGCATAACGAAATTTCTCGTCTCAGGGAGCTTGCCGTGCGCGGCCTGGCTTCCATGTACGATTCGGAGCGTAAGTTGTTTTGCCACCGATTGAAACAGAGCGCTGGTGGTTTGGAGCGCGAGGGCATCTCGCATCGTTACACGATGATGTCACTGCTAGGCCTTCAGCGCCTTCAGGCGGCTGGCATTCCGAGTCCCGTTGATATCCGCACCACTCTGGACTCTCTTCTTGGAGACACGAGCTGGATTAACAACGTCGGCGACCTGGGGCTGCTCGTATGGGTCTGCGCGAAGGCTGATCCGGAGCGACTGCCGGGACTCGATGCCCAACTTGATTTGAAGCGCGCTCTTTTGCGTTTTCACGAATCCCGCAGAGCCCGAACGATGGAGCTCGCTTGGTTCCTGTCGGGTTTGGCGCACCAGAATCTTGCTTGCCCTAATCGTCTGCCACATCTGCGAGAAGCAGCAGTGGAATGTTACGCACTGTTGAAGAAAAACCAGGGAGAGCATGGCGTGTTCAGCCATCTCGCTGAAAAAGGCGGTTGGACGGGCCTGATGCGCGGGCGTATCGGAAGTTTCGCGGACCAGGTCTATCCCATTTATGCCCTGTCGAGATTTTCACAATCGTTCGATGTACCAAAAGCCGCCGAACGCGCCCTGGATTGCGCCTTAACTCTGTGCGAACTTCAAGGCCCCCTGGGAGAATGGTGGTGGCATTACGACGCCAGTACTGGAAAAGTGCTGGGCCGATACCCGGTTTATTCCGTGCATCAGCACGGCATGGCTCCGATGGCGCTTTTTGCGCTTGGAGAAACTGTTCAATCCGATTTCACTCCTTGGATCTACAAGGGGTTGCGCTGGATCAATGGAGACAATGACCTCGAAGTTGATATGCAAGATCATTCCGCCGATGTGGTCTGGCGATCCGTCTACCGGAGTGACTATAAGAGGCACTGGGATTCCGCTCTGGCAGTGCTAATCGCCCGCGAAGACACCGATTCGCACAAGGATCTTGCAGTTCTGCAAGAGTGCCGCCCCTATGAGCTTGGTTGGCTGCTATACGCCTTTGCGGACCGCGATGTCAGCGAAAAACGACAAGGCGGCATATCGTCAAAATCGGAGGTTTTGAATGCCTGACGATAGCTGCATGATCTGTGGGAACCGTGACGCCAACAGAACGCACGTTGCTCGCGAGATGATGCTCGGCTTAAGAACTGAATTCGGTTATTTGGAGTGCCAAGCTTGCGGTTGCGTACAGTTGCAAAATCCGCCGGAGGATTTGGCAAAATACTACCCGTCGCAATATTACAGCTTCCAGGTGCCGAAAGTTACCAATGGAGCTTCGCTACGATTGAAGAAATACCTTAGAAAGCACCGAAATAAGAGTTCCCTGAACGGTACATCGCTACTGGGAGATATTCTGGGTCGAATCTTTCCTTATCCCGAACTCCGGGCGCTTCGTCCGCTGAACCTCAGTCGAAACTCTAAGATTCTTGACGTTGGATGTGGGTCAGGAGGCCTTCTATTGGAACTGCGGGACCTAGGTTTCGTGAACCTACTCGGGGTCGATGCTTTCATCGAAAGAGACATTCAGTACAGTAATGGAGTGCAGATCAAGAAGGGAGTATTGGAGGATCTCTCTGAGGGCATGTGGGATGTCATTATATTCAACCACTCTTTCGAGCACATGCCGGACCCGCGTCGTACGCTTGAGAAAGTGTCGGAGTTGCTATCAAACGGAGGGCAATGTCTAATCCGCGTCCCGGTCGCGGCCGGACCATGGAAACAATACGGAGTCAGTTGGGTGGAGCTTGATGCGCCACGGCATTTTTACTTGCATACCGAGAAAAGCATGCAGATATTGGCCGATCAAGCGAAACTCAATATAAGGGCTTCGGAATACGATTCCTCCGAGTTTCAATTTTGGGGAAGCGAACTTTATCTACGCGATATCCCCTTAGCAACAATAAACCAGAAGGAGTTGTCGCGAATTTTCACCAAGAAGAAACTTCGAGAGTTCCGTCAACAGTCGCGGAAATTAAATGAAGAACGTCAAGGCGGCAGGGCAGCTTTTTACCTTCAAAAAAAATCTGAGGCTAGCAACCGTTCGCATCCATCGGCAAAGACCTACTAAGCGCTTGCTTTTAATGGAGATTCCGATTCAGGTTCGCACGGATGGACCGGTTATGGCTTCTACCTGTCCTCAAACTGTCCTCCTGAACAGTAGTGTATGCAAGCGGCTGTAGGTACGCTTATCTGTAGCACACACCGTTGTTTAGGTGAGGCTTGAGTTTGCGGCAGCGTTCGGGACGGGGAGATAATGCGTAATAAAATTCTAATTGTAATGTTCTTGTTGGCGCCATCGTTTGCTATCTCAACTCAGGCCCAAGCGCCCCACGTGTACGTCACGCAGACGGGAAGCTCGGTGGGAAATTGCACTGGCACGCCTTTGCTTTCCGCCGCTGGGTTCAATAATCAAGCCAGCTGGGGCACGGGTTCAAATCAGATTGGCCCGGGAACGACCGTACTGCTGTGCGGCACTATTACGACGGAATTGAATGCTCATGGTAGCGGAACAGCCACCAGCCCGATTCTGATTCAATTCGACACGAACGCAATGATCAGTCTTCCAGTTTGTGACAATTCCAACGGTTGCCTATATATCGGAGGAATAAGCCATATAATCATTGACGGGGGTTCTAACGGTATTATTCAAGATACTGCGAACGGAACCGCAGGTGCCAACCATTTGCCGAGCTTCGGCATTCAGGCCAGCAACGCATCCAATGTCGAAATCCGTAACTTGACCATCCAAAATTTATATGTGCGAGCTTCTGGCGATTCTGCGCCCATTGATCCGAGTACAGACTCCGGAATTTACTTTAATGCTTCCGGCGGCAACATATCTATTCACGACAATACGTTCCATGACATCGGATGGGCCCTTGATCTGTTCGAGAATATGGGGAGTGGTATCACCATTTATAACAACAACATCTACAACGTGGATCATGGAATCGCGCTTGCACCCAATTGCTCTTCAAATTGCACCGCGAACAACACTTCTATCCACGACAATCACATTCACGATACCGCAAACTGGGACGATCCCGCTGACGATAACCACCACGACGGAATCCACATTTATACTCAGGATAACGGCGGTGGCGGTGGAGGTGGCGGGTCGATAAATGGCTTGAGCATTTACAATAATCTGTTCGACGGCTCGTGGGGAGCGCATTTCACGTCGCAGATCTACTGCCAGGCCGGCGCTAACCAGGGCGGACCTCCTGCCGTCAGCGGTGTTCTTGAAAATGTAAGTATATTCAACAACCTCTTTCTAATGCCAAACGCGATTGCGTCCGGCAACGGATTAATGACGTGCGATGGATTTACGAGCGGTGTGAACAGTGTTGTCAACAACACTTTCGTCGCTAATCCCAATCAGTCTGGCATGTATTGCGTCCAGCTAAACGACGACGTGAATTTCACGTTTCAGAATAATCTGATGGTCGGTTGCGGGGTCGGTGTTTACATTTACAGTCGTGGAAACTATGGTGGTCCTCCATCTTTCCTGGCAATGGACCACAACGTCTACGAGAACGTTCCGAAGTGGGAGTTTGGAGCGCCCACCACGCCTCAAGGTTCGTTCAGCTCTTGGCAAAGCACTTGCGGAGCCTATTTCGCCAACTGCGATGCGAGTGCTCTCGGTTCGTTCTCACAATCGGCGGTTGACGTAAATACCAGCACGGGCGTTCCGAACGCAAGCTCGTCAGTGCTCGGCGCTGGTGTAGCTCTTTCAGGCCTCAACATTTCGGCTCTCGATAGCGACACGAGTGCAGGCAATACGCGCTCGCCAAGTTCCCGCACTGCTCCATGGTCCGTGGGCGCCTATTCAGGCGGGACGAGTAGTTCTCAGCCTTCGCCGCCGTCAGGCTTAGTTGCCACAGTGAATTAGACCGTGAGAACTCCTCAAATCGGGTTTGCTCGCCGCAGTGGTGCGTTTGAGCTCCTCTTGTTAATAGAGGGTAATCTACACAGCCGAAAAAATCAGATCGTCCTCACTCACGAACCTTTGTAAGATCTCACCGTTAGACTGATCGAGGATTCTCACATTCAGTCCAGTGGCTTGCATGTTTAAAACTATCAAAATTCTGGTAATAGCTCTTCTTGGAGTTGGAGCCTAATCTTGGAAACAGCGACCATCGCGAAATCATTACCGGATCAGGCGACGACCCGGCATTTGACCGCCTCCATAGGGAAGAATACTCTCTTCGGCATTGTAGCTAGTTTTGCCCAGGTAGCCACGAGACTCGTCACCGTCCCGATCATCATCGCGCATTTGGGTCTCGGAGGGTACGGCATTTGGTCAATCATCATGAATGCCGCTGCGTATATGCGCTTCGGGAGCGCCGGAATCAAATCGGCATTTCAAAAATACGTCGCCGAGGCGACAGGCAACGGTGATTATTCAACCGCGAACAGGCTCCTAAGCACCGGCACTGCCGTGATGGTAGTTCTCTCGGTTATCGGCCTCATACCAATCGCGTTCTTCTCCAGAACGCTGGCCAAAGCCGCCGGCGTTCCTCCTGAATTTCTTCATGCTTCCGCATGGGCAATTTCCATGCTGGCCCTATTCATGATTTTTGCAAATGGGGGGGCTGCATACGATGCGGCAGTGCTGGGCGGTCATCGCATCGACTTAGCCAGAAAGTTCAATACCGTCCTCTGCGTCGCTGAAGCGGTGGCCATCATTATTCTGCTCCGTTTCGGGTTCGGCTTGATTGCTATGACGGCGGTCATGACGCTGTCAGAGCTGGTTTTTATAACTTCCTGCTATGTTGCTTCGCATCGTGTGGTGCCATTAATTCGGTTGTCACCAAAGTACGTGACGAAAAGTGTTCTTCCCGAACTCGTCCGATTTGCCGGCAGTTACCAGCTCATGAACATCATGCAAGTAATTTATGGCGCAATCGTGCCCATTGCCATCTTGCGGGCCTATGGTGCCAGCGCAGCGGGAATCTTCGCATTGGGAACTCGACTGGTGTCGCCCGTTACGATGTGCATTTACGCATTTCTGCTCCCTATTCTGTCCGGCGGAACTATGGTATTTGCCTCGGGCTCGGTTGAAAAAATGCGCGTCCTGCTGGCCAAGTCCTTTAAAGTCACTCTGTTAATGACGCTACTTCCATTGGGCCTTATCTGCGCGTTTGGGAGCACCTTGATTCTGGCTTGGACCGGCCAGGCCGATCCACACATACCGGCTACCTTGTGGCTAGTATCCGCGGCGGTCCTCTTCCAAGCTTTCTCTCTGCTCGGATTAGTCCTATACCGCGCTTCGGGCAAGGCATTGATGGACATGCTTCGAGAAGTTTTGCGAATTGTAATTATTCTTATAACCGCAGCTTTTGCCGCGAAGCTGGGTTTCTACGGCGTATTAGCTGGAATGGCGGTGGCCGAGCTAGTTAGCATGATCTTCATGTTGGTTGCGCTCAAGAAGACGTATCCTATTTTTGAAGCAAAGGCACTCATCCCGGAGATTTTGAGATTGACTGCGGCAACATTCGGAATCGTCTTTGTCGGAGTCCTCGTTGGCCATATATCGTTCGTTCCGGCGTCCAATGCACGCATATTCGCTGTTTGGAGGATGGGCGCGGTTATTCTGGCAATCCTTATTTCCGCATATCCGATATTGTTTTTGACTAGATCGGTCTCGAAATCCGAAGTGCGCTCAATTCTAGGCGTCTTTAGGAAGAATCCCGCGTCGAGCTAAATTTCTCGCGATTGGGTGCAATATTCTTTTCGAATTAGCCGCCGCACAACTAGCAACTCCGGATGAATACCGGCAATGCGTATTACAATCGCTCCGATATACTTAATCGCTGTCGGTCGCAAAGAAAGCGTGGAGTCGTAGTAAATGCCAATCAATAATTTCCACTTCGGCGGAGGAGCCAGCGAAACCACACTGGGGCCTTTCGTCTTGGTCGCCATGCTTCTGGCAGTTGCGCTGATACTCCTGCTGCCGCGGAAGTACATAATTGTCCCCCTGATGATCGGAACGTTTTTGTGTCCTGCGGGACAAACGTTGGTCATCGGAGGACTTCATGTATTTGTCACTCGGATTCTTATCCTAGCCGGCTTCGTTCGCTTGATTAAATCCAAATCTTCGACTTCTCCGCTTCTGGCTGGTGGATTTAATTCTCTGGACAAGGTCTTCCTGCTTTGGGCTATTTTCCGAACCGTCGCTTTTGTACTCACCTATCTGCAGGCAGGAGCCGTAATCAATCAAGGCGGTTTTCTATGGGATGTTATCGGCGGCTACTTTCTTCTACGATTCCTTCTTCGAGACGATGAAGACATCAATAGAGTTTTCAAGACGTTCGCAATGATTTGCGCCCTGCTCGCGGTCACCATGCTTTACGAAAGGATAAATGGAGTTAATTTGTATGGAATCATCGCCGGCGTTCGAATCATCCCGGAAACCCGAAACGGAAGTATTAGGGCCCAAGGTCCGTTTGAACACGCACTTTTAGCGGGTACATTTGCCGCCACCCTACTGCCATTTTTCTTTTGGTTGTGGAACAGCGGAAGATCAAAGATATTCGGATTAATAGGAATCGTGGCGTCCAGCATTGTCCCGTTCACTACTGCATGCAGCACGCCAATCATGGCGTACGGAGCCGCCGCTTTTGCAATATGCTTTTGGCCTTTACGCAAACAGATGCGCGCGGTCCGCTGGGGAATCGTTTTTGGATTGGTAGCGTTGCAGCTCACTATGAAGGCCAACTTTTGGTGGGCAATTCAACATCTCGACTTGATTGGAGGTTCTTCGGGCTGGCACCGCGCCGAACTGATCGATGTCTTTTTTAAGCATTTTTTTGATTGGTGGATTATCGGGACTAAGGACAATGCAACTTGGGGCCACATGACTTGGGATCTATGCAATCAATTCGTCGCCGAGGGCGAAGTGGGTGGTTTGGTGACATTTGTTTGTTTCATTGCAATAATTTGCATAGCCTTTGCAAAGCTTGGAACTGCCAGGAAAGCCGTCGAGGGAGACAAACAGAGAGAGTGGTATTTCTGGATTTTTGGCGCTGCTCTTTTCGCTCACATCGTTGCCTATTTTGGCGTCAGTTACTTCGATCAGACGAGATTTTCGTGGTTCATTCTGCTCGCTGCTATATCGTGCGCCACGGCTCCAGTGTTGGCTATGGCAGTTGCTCCAGAGCAGCCTCCCAAGTTTAGTTTTCCCAATTCACGGTTCGCGTATCCCGCTGTGCCATCGACTTCGAGCTCTGTTCGTCCGCAACCCCAGATCAACAGACAGTTCAAGGCCCGAGTTCGTTGATTGAATGCAACGCTTGCAACCGAAACACAAAAGACGCCAACAAGTTCCGTTAGATTTGACCACGAATGTCTCCCGACTTTCAGTGCCTTAGTAATTCTTAGCTAAAGTGAGGTCGACGTGTGCGGTATTTGCGGAAAGCTGATGTTCGATCGGCAGGCGAACGTGTCTCCCGCGTTGGTGAAGGGGATGGCGGATGCAATACGCCATCGCGGGCCAGACGACGATGGATATTACGTCCGTGGGCAGATCGGCCTCGGATTTCGCCGGCTTTCAATCATTGATCTAAATACCGGGCACCAGCCCATTTCCAACGAGGATGGGTCTGTGTGGGTCGTATTCAACGGCGAGATCTACAACTATCAAGAACTGCGCGAATACTTATTGTCAAAAGGGCATGTCCTAAAAACGAAAACTGACACGGAAGTGATCGTGCATCTGTACGAAGAGTTAGGTGAAGGTTGCGTCGAGAAGTTACGAGGTATGTTTGCGTTCGCCGTGTGGGACGAGCGCAAAAAGCTTCTCTTTCTGGCAAGAGATCGCGTAGGAATAAAACCTCTTTATTATTTCCTGTCGGATTCCTGCCTAATTTTCGCTTCCGAGATCAAGGCCATTCTGGTCGATCCGGAAGTAAAGCCTGAAGTCGTGCCAGGCATGATCGACAGATTTCTTACCTTCAATTATCTACCGGGACAGGAAACACTTCTTAGGGGTGTATGTAAGCTTCCTCCAGGTCACTCGATGGTCGTACGCGAAGGAAAGCAGACAATTCGACAGTACTGGGACCTCAGTTTCTCTGAGTCGGAAATCAGCTTGCACCAAGCAGAGTCTGAACTCTTGGTGCTGCTCGAAGAATCGGTCCGGCTGCACATGATCAGTGACGTGCCCGTAGGATTTCTTTTGAGCGGCGGAGTCGACTCCACGGCGATGCTTGGCTTCGCGGTAGGGAAGACGGATCGCGAACTTAGCAGTTTCACCATTGGGTTTTCCGAAGCTGGCATAACCGATGAGCGACCCTATGCAAAATTGGCAGCGCAGAAGTATGGCACCAAACACCATGAAATGACGATCGACTCCAAGGACTTCGCGGATTTTTTGCCTCGTTACGTGTCGCACATGGAAGAACCCGTTTGTGAACCGCCCGCCGTGGCATTGTATTACGTATCGAAACTCGCAAAAGACTTTGTGAAGGTTTTGATTTCCGGTGAAGGTGGCGACGAGGCGTTCGCTGGATATTCAAACTACAGAAACATGCTGTGGATGGAGCGGCTGAAGAGTATATCGAAGCCGCTTAACCGAGCCCTCTGTTCAGGTGTTACCACTGTTGGACGGGCGTTAAAATCTCGGAAACTCTTGAGATACGCTCCATTGTGTAACATTCCTCTGGAGCAATATTATTACAGCCGTACTTCAGGCCCGTTCCATTTCTTCAACCAACACAGCGCTTCCATATACTCGAGCGCCTTCGCCCATTCTGTTAACAAGCAGCAATCCTTAGGCGTGCTCGTCGACTTATTCCAACATACGACCGGAAATAATGCCTTAAGCAAGATGCTTTACGTCGATACCAAAACTTGGCTTCCCGATGATCTTCTGATTAAAGCCGACAAGATGACCATGGCTAACTCCATCGAGCTTCGCGTGCCCCTGCTCGATCACAAGTTAATGGAATTTGCGGCTTCTTTGCCTGTTGATTTTAAAGTTCACGGAGCGACAACCAAATACATTCTGAAAAAAACATTGCAGGGCCGCGTTCCGCGAGAAATCCTGAATCGGAAGAAAACAGGCTTCCCGGTTCCTTACGAGGCTTGGCTACGATCGGACCTGAGCGGCTGGGTCCACGACATACTGCTGGACCGGGAAACCTTAGCAAGGGGGTATTTTCAACGGACAGGCGTCGAGAACCTCTTGTCGGAGAATGCGCATTTTGGCGTTCATTCGAAAGAAATCTTCGATTTAGTGGTATTGGAACTGTGGCATAGAGAATTCATCGGTAAAGCAGAGACTTCGTTACATCAAGCTCCACTGGATGCAGCAGCCGTCTCCTAAGCAACTCGTCTCGACGCTGTTAAATCCGAAACTCGTCACTTGTTCATCTCTAAGACATATTTAGCGTAATAGATTTGGACGTTCATTCAGAATCGTAGAAACTGGAAAGCCGATGAACAAAAAACACGAACGCGTTCGAGTGTTGTACAGCTTCCCGCACAAACTCGGGGCGGACAGAATTTGCTATACCGCCTGGCAGCAGGTCAATGGACTTGCGGCGGCTGGAGCGGACCTCTTGGTTTATCCCGGGGTTCTTTCACGGCCGGTTCCCGACGGTGTCAAAGTTTCTCCTACGCTTGCTTTGGGCAAGTTGCGGGTTTCTTACAAGCTTCTTGGCGCCATGCGCGCTTGCGCGCTCCACGATTCGATCGTGGCCCGTCGTCTTGAAAAGATGGCCGGCCAAATCGATATCGTTCATACTTGGCCGATAGCGGCTAAAGAGACGCTTAAAACCGCCGCGAGGCTGGGGATTCCCACGGTGTTAGAGAGGCCAAATGCCCATACGCGGTTTGCCTATGAAGTGGTGCAAAAAGAATGCGACCGCCTCGGGGTGAGTTTACCTCCCGGCCATGAGCACGCCTACAACACGGAAATTCTCAGCAAAGAAGAGGAAGAATATAGTCTGGCGTACCGCCTTCTGTGCCCTTCGGAATTTACGGTACAAACTTTTCTGGACTACGGCGTCCCGCGTGAAAAGCTCGCTCGACATATTTACGGTTTTGACGAAAAGGTGTATTACCCTACCCTCGTGCCGCGCGAAAAGAAGGCCGGACTTACCATGCTGTTCGTCGGCGTCTGCGCCGTAAGAAAGGGTCTTCATTTCGCCCTGGAAGCCTGGCTGAAATCACCCGCTCATCGGGACGGGACGTTCCTTATTGCGGGGGAATTTCTCCCTGCCTATCAAGAAAAACTCTCCGCAATGCTTTCGCATCCAAGTGTGCGTGTACTCGGACATCGCAAAGACGTGCCAGAATTGATGCGCCAAAGCGATATTCTAATTCTTCCAAGTATTGAGGAGGGATTCGGTCTGGTTTGTACGGAAGCGATGGGCAGTGGCTGCGTTCCGCTGGTTTCCGAGGCCTGTACCGATCTATGCAAACACATGGAGAATTCGCTCGTTCATCGCCCCGGCGATGTCGAGACACTCACAGAACAAATCACTCTGTTGCATCAAGACCGTTCACTTCTTGAAAGATTGCGTACCGCTTCGCTTCGTGTGGCTCCCGAGCTTACCTGGACCGTCGCGGGGGAGATGCTTCTGGACGTTTATCGTGACGTCATCGAAGCAAAATCGAGAGAAGGCGTTCGAATGCTCGCAACTGTCCACGACGGTGTCCATTGATGCTCGAACCGGACCTAAGACAGGCACGGCTCAGAGCGCGGAGCGACGATTTGATATGGGCTTAACGATCCTAGAATGAAAGTTTACGAATTCAATCCGCTTCAGGATCCTCGTTGGGAGAATCTCGTCGAAAGGCATCCAGACGCTTCGATTTTTCACAGCACACCGTGGTTGGAAGCTCTGCACCGGACCTACGGTTATGACCCTGTTGTTTACACGACTTCTGCTCCAGGCCAAGAGCTTGGGAACGGCTTGGTTTTCTGCCGCGTGAAGAGCTGGCTCACAGGCTGCCGCTTGGTTTCGGTGCCCTTTTCGGACCATTGCCAGCCCTTGCTGGACAGTCCTGAGAGCTTCAATGCCCTACTTTCTTGGCTGGAGAGCTCTCGGAAGCAAGAAAAATGTAAGTATATTGAGTTGCGGCCATTGTGGGCGGACAGTCTGCCTTTAGGGACTGCCGGGAATAACGCCAAGACCGAATCCTATTCTCTGCAGATGCTTGACCTGCGGCCGGATCTCGATAGCTTATTCCGCGCCTTTCATAAGAGCTGTGTTCAACGCAAGATCCATCGCGCCGAGCGGGAACAATTGGTGTACGAAGAAGGACGCTCTGAAGATTTGCTCAATAAGTTTTATCACTTGCTCATCATAACTCGGCGCCGCCATGGTCTTCCTCCTCAACCAAGGATTTGGTTTCAAAATCTTATTCAATCTCTTGGAGAAAATATCTCCATTCGCGTGGCTTCGAAGGACAGCCAACCCGTCGCGAGTATCCTGACGCTGTTTCACAAGACATCGCTTGTCTATAAGTACGGCTGTTCCGATGCTCGCTTTCACAATTTGGGCGGAACCTTGCTGGTGTTTTGGAAGGCAATCCAAGATGGAAAACGACTCGGGGCCGTCGAGTACGATCTAGGCCGGTCGGAACTGGACAATCCAGGCCTCATCACCTTCAAGGAAAATTGGGGAGCAAGAAGTGTCCCTCTGAATTATTACCGGTTCCCGCCCCAGCACTCGCTGGCCTTCAATTCAGATTGGAAAACGCGCGTTATGAAGCAAGCATGCTCGCGAATGCCGGATGTATTTCTCACAACCACGGGCCGGCTTCTCTACCGCCACATCGGATAATCAGTGAGTTCGATCGAAAACAAGACGTCCTGCATGCAAAACTCATTTCTCGATTATTTTAAGTGCCCGGCGAAGTATGCAGACTTTTGCTCTCCCGACGGGCTTTCCGAGCAATCTGGTTTTTTTCAATTCGGCGAGGACGTGATCCTTTACGGACGTCTCAGCGAAGGCAAAGTCGCGAAGATTGTTTCTGAACCTCTTGTGGACGTGCTTCCCCGCGTAAGAATTGAGGAGAACCGCTGTTGCTTGCCGTTTGAACCAGACGTAGTCGCCGACAACCTGCGCTGTGAGCGTTATCGAGCGCCGGTTCAACCAAATGGCAACGGTTCGTTAGGCAAGTCATTGGTCAGGAACGCTTACTATGCGGTTCGGCCACTTCTGCCTGTAGCACTGCGGAAGTATTTGCAGCGCGCCGCCTTGCGCGGATGGGAACGGACTCCGTTTCCTCATTGGCCCGTCGATCAAACGGTCGATCGTCTTTTCGAAGAAATGCTACGTCTGGCTCTCCGAGCAAATTGTTTGGATCGCATTCCGTTCATTTGGTTCTGGCCAGATGACCATTCAAGTTGCGCAATCATGACTCATGATGTCGAAACCGCCGCTGGGCGCGATTTCTGCTCAGCGTTAATGGACTTAAACGATGCCTACGGAATTAAATCTTCCTTCCAAGTGGTCCCGGAAGAACGCTATAGCGTGCCGCAGGAATACCTGCAACTTATTCGCGACCGTGGGTTTGAAGTCAATGTGCATGACCTAAATCATGATGGGAATCTTTTCCGTGACCGCGACCAATTCCTAGATCGTGCGAAGCGAATCAATGACTATGGCAAGAAGTTCAAAGCCCTCGGCTATCGCTCGGGCGTGCTCTACCGGAACCTGGATTGGTACGATGAATTCGATTTCTCTTACGACATGTCGGTGCCCAATGTGGGCCACCTGGATCCCCAGCCCGGCGGCTGTTGTACCAGCAAGCCTTATTTTATTGGAAAGATTCTCGAGATCCCTGTGACTGCAACGCAGGACTACACTCTCTTTCATATCTTTCAGCAGTACTCGACGGATCTTTGGAAGCAACAAATCGGGCTGATCCGCCAGCAGCATGGAATGGCCAGTTTTATAGTCCATCCGGATTATGTCGCTGAGAAACGAGCGCGCGAGGTCTATGAGGAGCTCCTCGCACACCTGGCAGACCTTCGCAGCGCTTACCATATGTGGCTACCCCTGCCGCGCGAGGTTAATTCCTGGTGGAGAATGAGGAGCGAAATGCAGCTGATCCAGAAAAATGGGGACTGGCGCGTAGAGGGGGCCGGTAAAGAACGAGCCCGAGTTGCTTTCGCGCGAGAGCAAGACGGAAATATTGTTTACGAAATTGAGTCGCGCAAAGAATCGGGTGTGCGCGCGTGACGGAACTGCGCCATGACAATCTGCCCGTGAAAATAGACGGTGGACAACTGTTGTCCGCCGATCAGCCGGAACTCGGCCGTGGAGTGCTGGGAAGTGTAACTGGAATGATGAAGGCGAGGCATGCATATTTCCTTGTTTTTATCCTGGTCTCCGTCCTGGCCTCTTGGAAGACGTTCAGCAGTTTGATTGTTTTTTCTTTGCATCATGAATTCTCCTCTCACGTCATTCTGATTCCATTCATCTCTGCTTATCTTCTTTACACAGAAAGAAACCGAATATTCCGGTCCATTCACACTTCGCTCCTTGTGGGCGGTGCGCTGGTGGTGGCGGCCCTGGGGGTGTATTGGTTGGCGTTTCGTTATACCGCCTTCCAGGATCCGGTTAGTTATCTGCCCGGAACGACACTGGCTCTTGTTGTTATGTGGATAGGTGGATTTTTCATTTGTTACGGCAACAAAGCAGGGCGCGCCGCCGCCTTTCCATTGCTGTTTCTCCTGCTGATGATTCCTTTGCCGGAAAATACTCTGCAGCAGACGATTTCGCTCCTTCAGAAAGGTTCGACGGAGCTTTCATTTCTCCTTTTCAAAGCTGTAGGCGTACCGGTTTTTCGCCAAGGCTTTATCCTTTCTCTGCCAAGCGTCCGAATTGAAGTTGCTCAAGAGTGCAGCGGCATCCGTTCGAGCATCGCGCTCTTCATCACTTGTCTGCTCGCAGCCCATTTGTTTCTACGAACCGGATGGAAAATGGCCTTATTTGTCCTTCTGGCCCTTCCATTGGCAATTGTCAAAAACGCGATCCGAATTGTGACGCTGACTCTTCTCAGCATCTATGTCGACCCTGGCTTCCTAAAAGGCAGTCTGCACCACGACGGCGGATTCGTATTTTTTCTTCTAACGCTCGTAATCCTCTCGCCTGTGCTTCTGCTATTGCAGAAATCGGAGCGCCACAAGGTATCGCGACCTGCGAAAAACCAAACAGCGTCCGAGACGGGGTTGGCGTAGACCTGATGTACAGCGATATCAAGATCGATCGGGATGTTTTCATATGACATGTGACGTTGTTATTTTAGGCGCAGGTCCTTATGGACTTGCTGCAGGTTCCCACTTGCGAGCGATTAAGGGCCTAGACGTCCGCGTTTTCGGCGATCCCATGTGGTTCTGGAAGAGCCAGATGCCGGCCGGCATGCTGCTCAGGTCTTCGTGGGAAGCGTCTCATCTGTCCGATCCGAATAAGGCTTTTACCCTGGACGCCTATCGCTTGCAAAACGGTAATCACATGGCTTCCCCGATCTCGCTGGAGAAATTTGTCGATTACGGATTGTGGTTTCAGCAACGGGCCCTCCCTGATCTCGATCGGCGGAAGATCCGGAGCATCCAATTGGGTGCTGGCGGATTTCGCCTGTCTCTCGAGGATGGGGAAGAATTTCAATCGAAGCGCGTCGTCATTGCGGCTGGAATCCACGCATTTGCCTGGCGCCCGCCCGTTTTTTCAATGTTGCCCTCATCTCTGGTCTCGCACACTTCTGAACATCCGGATTTGAGCCGTTTTGCCGGCAAACGAATCGCTGTCATCGGCGGCGGACAAAGCGCATTGGAGTCCGCAGCACTGTTGCACGAGGCTGGCGCGGATGTGGAGGTCATTATTCGTGCTCCGCAGCTCAAATGGCTCGGGTGGAAGCACCGCATTCAAAGCCTGGGGCCAATTTCGAAGATATTCTATTCTTGGACAGACGTAGGCCCGGCAGGCATCAGCCGTATCGTGTCCTCTCCTGATTTGTTGAAACGTCTGCCACGCGAGCTTCAAACTCGATTGCGTAAGCGTTCGATACGCCCGGCAGGGGCTAGTTGGCTTCCCGCGCGCTTGGCCAAAGTTCCTCTCACCACCGGAAGGTCGGTTGTTTCCGCAGCTCAGCTGGGCGAAAGCCTTCGACTCAAGTTGGACGACGGAAGCGAGCGATCAGTTGATCACCTACTGCTGGGGACTGGTTATCGCGTGGATGTTACTCGCTACGATTTTCTTGCAGCCGACATCGTAGCAGGCCTTCGCCAGTCCGACGGTTTTCCAGACCTGGGACCCGGTTTTGAAAGTTCTGTGCCGGGCTTGCACTTTCTGGGCGCCCCCGCTGGATGGAGCTACGGGCCGCTAATGTACTTCGTGTCCGGAACCAAGTACGCGGCAACCACTCTTTCGCGCCATATAAGCGGCAAGTTTTGCTCTTGATGGCGACCATGGAAAATGAATGAGTTCGTTTTCTGATCTCACTAAATTGCGCCAGCGGAAACGCGCGCCCGGCGAGCTGCCTGGCGCAGTTGTAATTGGCGGTGACTATCAAGGGCTAGGAATCGTGCGGAGCCTGGGCCGGCGCGGTGTGCCGATCTGCGTCCTGGATGACGAGCACTCCATCTCCCGCTTTTCTCGCTACGCAACATTCGGAGTGCGCGTCCCGGATCTGCGGAATGGCGACAGTGTGGTCGACACGCTCTTTGAATTGGGACGCCGTTTGGATCTTCAGGGCTGGGTCATCTTTCCTACTCGGGACGAACTGGTGGCCTCGATTTCACGTCATAAAGCCGCGTTGTCGGAGTTCTATCGTGTTCCAACTCCTGAGTGGAACACGGTTCAATGGATGTGGGATAAACGCAGCACCTATCGCCTTGCAAAGGAATTGAATATTCCAATTCCTAAAACTTGGTTTCCCGCCAATACGGACGATCTCGACAAAATCGACATGTCGTTCCCGCTGGCCTTGAAACCCGCGATTAAGGAACATTTCTTTTACGCCACCAAAGCCAAGGCTTGGCGTGCGGAAAATCCAAAAGAGCTATGCGAGCTCTATAAGCGTGCCAGCGCAATTGCAGGAGAGGGAGAGATTATTCTCCAGGACGTGATCCCCGGTGATGGCGGGCATCAGTTTGCCTATTGTGCATTTTTCAAGGGCGGCAAGGCGCTTGGAAGCATGGTCACCAGAAGGTGGCGGCAACATCCTCATGAATTTGGACGCGCGAGTACCTATGTCGAAACAATCGAGATGCCGGCTCTCGAGTCCTTGGCCCAGAGATTTCTCCAGGCTATAGACTATTACGGATTAGTTGAGATCGAATTCAAACTCGATCCTCGCGACGGGCAATTCAAACTCCTCGACGTGAATCCGCGGACCTGGGGCTATCACTCTCTTGGACCGCAGGCCGGAGTCGATTTTCCGCGCCTTCTTTACGAGGACCAACTGGGAGAAGAGGTCGCACCATGCCGGGGCAGGCCTGGGGTGTCTTGGATTCGTTTGCTGACGGATCTTCCCACTGGAATTAATGATGTTCTACGAAAGCGGTTGACCTGGCGGGCCTACGCCCAATCGCTCCGAGACTGCCATACGGACGCGGTGTTCAATCGAAAGGATCCGCTCCCGGCAATCGCAGAATGTCTTTTGCTCCCGTATCTGCTTTTGAAGCGCGGCTTTTAGTGCTTCCTTGCACCTCGCCCGCGGAGCAGCTTTGCCAAATTATTCAGGAACACTTGTCACGGTGTCCAATCCCAGTAACTGGCTCGCCAACTTTTTCCTTCGCCCACTATGGCTCCTACATATTGCGAAGCCGGCTCGAAGGAACGCAGACTCCATCGTTCGGAGTCTGTGCTGCAAAGCCGCTCGGGCCCTCCGGGGGTCAGCGTTACATCGAAACTATCCAGAGGAATATGCAAGCCAGCACCGTGTGCCTTCACGTAGGCTTCCTTGCGCGTCCAGCAAAGAAAAAATCCTTCGGCCGTCTTCTCCGGCGGAAGCGCGCGCAACTCAGCAAGTTCGCGAGAAGAGAAATAGCGTTCGGCTATACCGTCAGCAGCAAAGCGCGGTTGGATTAATTCCAGATCAATACCCAGTTCTCGTTTCTCGGAAATTGCAAAAATGGCCAGGCCATGCGAATGCGAGAGATTGAATCTCAGGGCAGCGGGCATATTTTTCGCCCTCAGGGCCGGTTTCTTTTGCGCGCCATAGTTGAATTGCAATTCGGCAGGAGAAGATTGCGTATAGCTTGCCAGCAGTTGCCGCAGGATTCCTCTAGCGGCAACGAAGTGATCCCGATCGCGCGCAAAGTGAAACCGCTCCGACCGTGCTTTCTCATCGGTCGAGAGCGTAGCCTCAAACTGGCGCATCAAATCTGGTCCGCAATCCAGGAAGGCTCGCCAGACATGAATGTCTGGCTCGGAAAGGCGTGGCCGTCCGGATGCGGCGGACCATACTGTTGGCTCTCGCATGGCCAATAGTAACGGCTAGTTCCTTAGATTTGAAACACTCCATCAGCGCGGAGTTTCTAATCAAGGTAGTACGAAGAACTAATGATTTCAAACGGACGGCCTATTGTTCCTGCGCCATCCCCATTGTATTTTCCTATTTGTGGGGTCCGAAGCCGCCTGAACCGGCTATAACTTGTTTATTTTCAGCGATGTAGGAACACCCTGGAAACTGGTCAGTTATTCGGGAAAATAGTGGAGGTGGCGGGCTAAGACCGGGAAAAGCCTTTCCACTTGATACCCCTAGAAGGCACGGAACTACTGATTATCTTAGGTGTAAGTGCCTCAAATATATCGTGTTAGAGTCAGTTTTATGTGGCACCTTACTTGCACATCCGTACGTAAGATACCTTACGTCTATCGACTGTCGCGAACGCAATGAGAAGCTTTACCCGAGAGACATGACGAACGGCCAATATTACCTAAAACCCAATGTGATGATCGAGCCGCTGGTGGACGGGTGGTACGCCTGGGCGCATCTGATTCCGCCCGCGACCACCGCTCGGAATCTCACCGAGCGTCACCTCAAGATCATGGATTCTTATATCGATTCGCCCGAATCTCACCAGGCGGCGGTGAAGAATCCCGCATTGCTCGGCGGTCCATTCATGGATTTCGATCGCGATCGCGCGCAAGAGGTAAAGCAGCTTCGCGAGCGAACGCTTACCGAGCGAAGCCACCTGATCAGCTTGTCTCGAGCCATCGAACAACTTGACGAGCTCCTTCGCAAAAAAGCGGACGGCCACAGCCTCGAATCTCTGTATGCAGAAGTGCCCGCTTGCCTGCAGGGATATGTCGAACTGGTTTACGATCTCAACAATCATCCGTCATTCCGGCTGATCGAGCCGCTTTTGTACAAAAGCCCGTTTTACGATAGTTCGCTGCAGAGCCTTGTGCTCTCGGAAATCTCCGGCGACGACCGTCCGTTTGTCCTGAGCACGCCGCGAATCGATACCGGGAGCGCGCTGCATCTACAGATTCCCTTTGCCAGCGAACAGATTGAAAAACTATTCCGCATGAAGAACGAGCCGTCATCTTTAGACAGCATGCGCAGCGCTCTGAATCTGAATGACGCGGACGCGAAACGATTCCGCTCCCTGGTGACTACCGAGAAGCCGCGGCCATACGCGAAATATGAAGGAGAAGGCGCGCGCTGGCGTTACTTTGGACACGCTTGCATTCTGCTGGAGACCCGCGCAGTGAGCGTGTTGATGGATCCGGTTTTGAGTTACACGTATGAAAGCGACGTCTCGCGCTACACCTACGAGGATCTTCCCGAAGTAATCGACTACGCCCTGATCACGCACAATCATCAGGACCACATTTTGTTCGAAACCCTGCTACAGCTTCGTCACCGCATCCGCAATATCGTGGTGCCAAGGAACGGCGGCGGCGCGCTGCAGGATCCGTCACTCAAGCTCCTGCTGAAGCAGTGCGGCTTCAAGAACGTGATCGAAATTTCGGAAATGGAAGAAATTCCATTCGATCGTGGCTCCATCACTGCTATCCCCTTTCTAGGCGAACATGGCGACCTGAACGTGCAGACAAAATCCGCTTACTTGCTGCGTGTAGACGAACACACGCTATTGTTCGCGGCCGACTCCTGCAATATCGCTCCGAAGATGTACGAGCATATTCATCGTGACATCGGCGACGTAGACGCCTTTTTTGTGGGAATGGAATGCGACGGCGCGCCAGTTTCCTGGATCTACGGCCCGTTGCTGACGCAGCGCCTCGAACGCCCGAAAGACCACTCGCGCAGGCTTGCGGGATCGAACTACGAACGCGCGCTGGCCATCGTCGAGCAGCTCCATTGCAAGGAAGTGTACGTCTACGCGATGGGACAGGAACCCTGGCTCAATCACGTGATGAGCATCAAGTACACGGACAAATCGAATCCCATTATTCAATCGAATCGCCTGATCGAGACTTGCCGGAGCCGCGGAATTATCGCCGAGCGGCTTTTTGGCGAGAAGGAGATCCTTCTGTCATAAGCCGTCCGGTATTCTGGAATGGCAGAAGTCGCTGCACATGACCACTGGCTTTCACAATTCGGCGAGCATTGCGCATCCGGAGACGCGACGCGTCAAGGTGATGCCTGAACCGATGCGAAGCTGGAATGAAACTCGCACGGAATATCCGCGCGAGAAAACTGTTGCGAAGCTTTTTGAAGAAGTCGTCTCAGCTTATCCGGACGCGATTGCCGTTGAGTTTGGCTCCAAACAGCTTACCTACACCCAATTAAACAGTAGCGCGAATAGGCTCGCGCGGCGCTTGCAGAAAGCCGGCGCTAGCCCGGAAATATTGGTCGGCTGCTGCATCGATCGCTCGCTCGAACTCGTTGTTGCTCTACTAGCGATACTCAAAGCCGGCGGCGCTTA
>Ga0070765_100000114_pt1 | contig 51341 bp, 42 predicted proteins | sample HubBroMetageWFT5_FD_71516 | JGI IMG/M metagenome (GOLD analysis project Ga0070765, IMG submission 71516) | Warmed and freeze-thawed soil microbial communities from the Hubbard Brook experimental Forest, New Hampshire - Hubbard Brook CCASE Soil... | ecosystem: Environmental > Terrestrial > Soil...
GCGCGGAGGACAACGGATTTTTTGGCACGCGCGTGGTGCCGCGCGTGGGCGCGAATTACGCATTGCGCTATGGAAAAGGCTTCTGGGGCGCGACGGTGGCGCGCGCTTCCTGGGGCCTGGGAATCAAGGAGCCGGAAATTCTGCCCGAGGACTGCAGCCCGCAGCTGGCGCCGGAGCAGAGCAACACGCTGGACGCGGGGATCGATCAGGCGCTTGATTCGGATCGCGTGCATGTGTCGCTGACATATTTTCATAATGATTTTCACAACATTGTGAGCTTTGTTTTTAATTCGGCGAATCCGAATTGTCCCGCGTTTGGCGGAAGCTATTTCAATACGGACAAGGCGCGCGCGGACGGAGCGAATTCGCGAATTGAATTCAAGGCGGCGAGCTGGTTGCGGATTATCGCGAATTACACGTACGACGATTCGAAGGTACTTGTGGCGCCGAACGTGTTTGATCCGGCGCTGGAGCCGGGGAACAGGCTCTTTAAGCGGCCTTTGCATTCGGCCGATTTGATTGCGAACGCGCATTTCCGGCGGATGAATTGGAACCTGGCGGGATATTACGTGGGGCGGCGGACGGACAGCGATTTCGACGGGCTCGGATTTACAAGCGACGGCAGCTATGTGCGATGGGACCTTGCGAACTCGATCAATCTTGGGCACGGGTTTGAGACGGAGGCGCGCGTGCAGAATTTGTTCAACAATCACTATTCGGATGCGGTGGGGTATCCGGCGCTGCGGTTGAATTACATGCTGGGAATGAAGTATCGCTGGGGTGGGAGGCAGTAGACAGGCGGGCTGCGTCGAGCATTTTCGAGGGCACGACGCGGGGACGCGCCCTCGAATGATATAATGCGTGGCTCCCATGGCACGAATGGCACAAGAGTCGGCGCGGGTGGCGCCGGAAACGATGGCGCGATATGAGGCGGTGATTGGCCTCGAGGTGCACGCGCAGCTCGAGACGCTGACGAAGGCGTTCTGCGGCTGTTCGACAAATTTTGGGGACGCGCCGAATTCGAATACGTGTCCGGTGTGCCTGGGATTGCCGGGCGCGCTGCCGATGCTGAATGCCAGGGCGCTGGAGCTGGCGATGCGTGCGTCGCTGGCGCTGCACTGCAGGATTCAGGGGCGGTCGCGATTCGCACGCAAGAATTATTTCTATCCGGACCTGCCGCGGGGCTACCAAATCTCAATGTACGAATTGCCGCTGGCGCTCGAAGGCTGGGTGGAAATCGCGCTGGAAGGCGCGACGAAGCGGATCGGGATTACGCGGGTCCATATGGAGGACGACGCGGGGAAGAGCCTGCACGAGGGATTCCCCGATTCGGACCGCTGGAGCTACATTGATTTCAACCGCTGCGGAGTGCCGCTGATCGAAATCGTGTCCGAGCCTGATATGCGGACGCCCGCCGAAGCGTATACATATTTGACGACGTTGAAACAGGTGCTGGAGTACACGGACGTGAGCGATTGCAATATGGAAGAAGGATCGTTGCGTTGCGATGCGAACGTGAGCGTGCGAGTGCGCGGAGAAACGAAGCTGGGAACAAAGGCGGAAGTGAAGAATTTGAACTCGTTCCGTTATCTGGCGCACGCGCTGGAATATGAAATCGAGCGCCAAATCGGAGTGATCGAAGCGGGCGGGAAGATCGCGCAGGAAACGCGGCTGTGGAACGTGGCAGGGGGACGCACGGAGCCGATGCGGTCGAAAGAATTCGCGCATGATTACCGGTATTTTCCGGATCCGGATCTTCTGCCGGTGAGCGTGACGGAAGCAGCGATCGAGGAAGTGCGGCGCGGGATGGCGGAACTGCCGGATGCGAAAATCGCGCGGTTCCTGAGGGAATACGCGCTGACGCCGTATGACGCAGGCGTGCTGACGGCGACGCGAGCGCTGGCGGATTATTTTGAAGCTGCGGTGCGCGCGGAAGCGCCGGCAAAACCGGCGGCGAGCTGGATATCGGGTGAGCTGCTGCGGCGGCTGCACGACGCGGGAAAAGAGATAGAAGATTGTCCGGTGACGCCGGCGGCGCTGGCGGAATTACTGGCGAAGGTGGAAGGCGGAGAGATTACGGCGGCGAGCGGGAAGAAAGTGTTCGCCACGATGTTTGAAAGCGGGAAGCGCGCGGGGGAAATCATCGCCGCCGAAGGGCTGGGACAAATTTCGGACTCGGGCGCGATTGAGAAGATTGCGCGCGCGGTGGTGGCGAAGAGCCCTGACAACCTGGCAAAGTATCGCGCGGGAAATGAAGGCGTATTCAAATTTTTTATCGGGCAGGTGATGAAAGAGACGCGCGGGCAAGCGAACCCGCAGATGGTGAACGACGTGTTGAAGCGAGTGCTGACGGAATCGTAGAAGCGGTAAATGTTGGGAGATGCGATGCTGAAAGAAGGCGATAAGGCTCCGGATTTTACGGTGACGGGCGATGATGGAGCGCCCATATCGTTGACGGATTTCGCCGGGAAGAATCTGATTCTTTACTTCTACCCGAAGGCGAACACGCCCGGTTGAACGACGGAAGCGTCCGAGTTTCGCGACGCCATCAAACAATTTGAGGCGCTGAACGCGGCGGTGCTGGGCTGCAGCGCTGATGGTGTGGACGCGCAAACGAAATTCAAAGTAAAGCACAAGTTGAATTTCCCGCTGCTGGCGGACACGGAATTTCAGGTAATCGAAGCGTACGGCGCGCGGCGGATGAAGAGTTTTCTGGGAAAGACTTTTCTGGGCATCGTGCGCATGAGCTTCTGGATCGGGCCGGATGGAGTCATTCGCAAGATCTGGGACAAAGTGACTCCGAAGGGACATGCCGAGGAAATTCTGGCGGCTATGAGAGCGGGGTGAAGAAAGAACCGCGCTGGCGGCGATGACAAAGCCGCGAGTTCAAAAGACCCACCCTTAGAAAGCGCAGGTGGGACACATTCAAAGTTAGATCTTCGCGACTTCGATTACTTAATTCGACTGCTTACTTCGACTGCTTACCTCGATTAGACCGTGACCCAAAAGGAATTCCCGCCTGCTTCGGGCTCGATTAGCGCGTTGTCTATCAGGCGCGTCTTGCCTACGATTGCCGCGAGCAGGACGTAACAGGTGCGGCGAAGCGCCGAGGCGGGTTCGAAGGAATCGGCGTCAACAATTTCGGCATAGTCGAGTTTTATGCCGGGCTCGGCGGCGAGCACGCGGCGGGCTGCTTCGAGCAGGCGCAGAATGTCGCGTTCGCCAGAGCCGACGGCGGCGCGAACGGCTTCGAGCGAGCGATGAAGGGATGTGGCGGCGAGGCGGTCGGGGGGGCTGAGATAGGCGTTGCGCGAGGAGAACGCGAGGCCGTCTAGTTCGCGGATGATGGGGCAGATGGCGAGCTGGGTATCGAGATCGAGATCCTTTGCCATTTGGCTGAGAATGCGGGCCTGTTGCGCGTCTTTGCGGCCGAAAAACGCGATGGACGGCTGCACGATTTCGAAGAGCTTCAATACAACCGTGGCAACGCCGCGAAAATGACCGGGGCGCGAACGGCCTTCGAGGCGATCGCTGAGACCCTCTACAATCACGCCGGTGCGAAATCCGGCGGGATACATTTCTTCCGGGGCCGGCGCAAAGAGATAATCCACACCTAGATTTTCAAGCGCGGCGCGATCGGAGTCCAGCGTACGCGGATACTTCGAAAAATCCTCCGACGGGCCAAACTGCTTCGGGTTCACGAAAATCGAAACGACAACCGGGGAGCATTGAGCGCGCGCTTCGCGAATCAGAGAGAAATGGCCTTCGTGGAGCGCGCCCATTGTGGGGACGAGGCCCAGAACGCGCGCGTTCGAGCGGGCGTCGCGCGCGATTTGCTTCATCCATTCGATGGTGTGAACTGTTTCCATTGGGATTTTCCGGGATGGGACTTCAGGCCGGGGCTTTCGCGGCGCGTTCGCGATAAAAGAGAATCAAATCCGTGGAGACCGGCTTCGCACCCAGCTGCCGGAGCATTGTGGCGACCTGCCCGCGATGGTAAGTGCTGTGATTCGCGACGTGCTGGAGCATCTGCCAGCTTGGCTGCGCTTGAGGAACCCCGGAAGTCGTTTTGTAATTGTGGACGCGCTGCAAATCCTCGCTGGTAAGCGAGTCAACGTAGTCAATCAAGCTGCGGTCGAGTTCCTCGAGTTGGCGATGGACAGCTTCGAGATTCGAAAAGCCGGTCGTGGGCGGAAGGCCACCGTGCGAGCGGCCATGCCAGCGTTCGAGCCAGACCCACTCGGCGCCGTAGATGTGGACGAGGGTGTCGCGGACGGAGCGAAAGCTGGAAGCGAGATCGCGCGTGAATTGCTCTTCGTTGAGCGAAGCACAGGAATCGAGAGTGCGGAGGTTGGCCCAGGCGTTGTAGGCATAGAGCAGGTGGAAGTCTTCGGTATTCACGGGCGTTAATCTCCTTTTATGAGCGGGCGCGGGTGGCCGGCTGGGAGAGCTCAGATGCGCTGACGTACGGGTGAGTGTTCGCGCGCTTCGGCGGGCGAATGAAACGATTCGGCGTCGGAAGGGAAGCGGCCGGCGCGAACGTCGTGGCAGAATTCGGAGGCGGCGCGTGAAATTTCGGCGGAGAGATTCGCGTAGGCGCGCGCGAATTTGGGCTTGTGGCCGATGGTAAGGCCGACGAGATCGTGAAACACGAGAACCTGGCCGTCGCAATCAGGGCCGGCGCCGATGCCGATCGTGGGGATGTGAAGTTTTTCCGTGATGCGCGCGCCGAGGTCGCGGGGGATGGATTCGAGCACTACGGCAAACGCGCCGGCAGCTTCCACGGCGCGCGCGTCGCGTTCGAGTTGCCGCGCGGCGTCAGCCGTCTTTCCCTGGACGTGAAATCCACCGAGGGCGTGGATGGATTGGGGAGTGAGGCCCACATGACCCATGACGGGGATTTCGGCTTCGACGAGGCGCGCGATAAGTTCGATGCGGCGCTCGCCGCCTTCCACTTTTACGGCTTCGGCGCCGCCTTCCTTGATCAGGCGGACGGCGTTGCGAACGGATTCATCGAGCGAAACATGGAAGCTGCCGTAGGTCATGTCCGCGACGAGCAGGGCCCTGCGAGTGCCGCGCCGAACCGCGCGAACGTGGTGAATCATTTCGTCGAGGGTGACGGGGAGTGTGCTGTCGTAGCCAAGGACGACCATTCCGAGCGAATCGCCGACGAGCAGGATATCCACGCCGGCTTCGTCGAGAAGGCGCGCGGTGGGATAGTCGTAGGCCGTCAGGCAGGTAATTTTGGGCTTCGCTTCCAGAGAATTTGAAGGGGAATGTGACTTGCGGGAGAAAATGTCAGGCACGGTGATTTTTCCGTTGCCCGCAGGGGGTGCGACGCTCATGTTTGCCTCCGGTGCCGCTCCCAGGTTCGGGATGCAGCCCGCCAATAACAATACGATGCTAACAAATGGGGGAGGGGTGCTGCAAAGGGAATCGGTCCCGGGAGCGGTAGAGATTGAATACTAGAGGCAGCGAAGCAAGGAAGCACGGAGGAGCCTCGCCACCATAGTGGCGAGGCTGATTGGGTGCATGTCCGTGCGCGGGTTGCGTGGCTCGAGCGCCGACCCGCGAATTACTTAGCCACCAGGGCAGCCTGGCCGAGGTGGTAGGACAGGTGATTTGTGCGGCTGAGCAGGACGGCGAAGCGGTTGCGATGCGGTTCTTTGGCGAAATCCTCGGCGGACACGGAGGCGTGTTTCTGGAGCCAGTCGCCGGGAGAAAGTTTTGCGAAGCCTTCGGACAATTTGGCGTTTACATCGTTCCAGGCCTTGCGCACTTCATCCACGGAAGGAATCGAGGTTTGCGTTTTGTCCGGGTTGGAAATGAACGCCACGTCGAATTCAGGATGGAGGCGCGGGCCAATGTTGAGGAGCGGGAGCATCAAGTCGTGAACGGCGGTGAGGTGGCCCCAGAGGTAGATCAGGCGGTTTTTCCGGGGGGCAACTTCGTGGAGCAGTTGTTCGTTAGTGAGGGCACCAAATGTTTTGTCGGCTCTGGCGATGTTGGTTTTCCAACCGTTGATTGCTACGACGACGAATTGCGCTTCGCTGGACATTCATTTCTCCTTTTTTTCATGGCGGCCTGATTATTCGCGGCCGCGGGAAAATTTCAAATTCAAGGACCCCACCCTTGGAAACCAAGGGTGGGGCACAGGGGTCAGTGAGGCGACCACGAAATCAGCGCATGCCGCCGGTGGCGAGGAGCTGCTCGCCGGTGAGCCACTTTGAATCGTCGGAAGCGAGGAAGACGGCGATGGAAGCGATATCGCCGGGCTGGCCGAGGCGGCCGAGCGGAGTGTTAGCAACCGCCCACTTTTCAAAATCACCGCCGATGAAGCCCGCCGTGTGAGTGCCTTCTGTTTCGACCATGCCGGGATTCAGAGAATTGACGCGAATGTTTTTCGGAGCGAGCTCACGCGAGAGCACTCCGGTGACCGCATCAAGAGCACCCTTTGTGGCGGTGTAGACGACGCTATTGGGAGGCGTAATGCGGCTGACGCCCGAGCCGATGTTGATGATGCTGCCGCCAGAGCCGAGATGTTTCAAGGCCGCCTGCGAAGTGAGTATCGCGCCGAGGACGTTGATATTGAAAAGGCGGTGGAACTGTTCTTCGGTGACGGCTTCGAGGGGCTGGAATTCGTAAACGCCGGAATTGTTCACGAGGACGTCGAGGCGGCCGTAGTTCTTGATAGCCGCTTCAATAATGCCCTTCGCTTCGGCGGGTTTGGAGACGTCGCCGCCCACGGCAACGGCTTTGCCACCGGCCGCGGTGATAGCGGCGACAACTGTTTCCGCGCCCGCCTTGCTAGAGGCGTAATTTACGACCACCGAGGCTCCCTCTGCGCCGAGGGCTTTTGCGATGGCGGCCCCGATGCCCTTCGAAGCACCCGTAACGACAGCGACCTTACCTTTGAGCTTGGACATTTCATTTTCTCCTTTGTAATGTGCTTGTAATAATCACAAATAAGTATAAAAAAACTCAGCGGCGTTTCTGGTGGAGCTCCGCGACGATTTGAGCAAGCGTTATTTTGGCGAGCGTCTTTTCAAAGCTACCCTGAGCGCGCGCCAGCGCGGAGGACATGCAGTCCTTGAAGTTGCAACTGACCAGGCACCTTTTTTCCACCGGGTAAGAGTGGATGGCAAAGGCCGGAGGAGCCTGACTGGCGCGATAGATATCCAGAAGCGTGATGCGCTTGAGGGGACGCGCCAGAGCGGTTGCGCCGCCCTTTCCACGCCTGGTCACAACGAGGCCCGCCTTCGAGAGCTTGGAAAGTGATTTACGGACGAAGCTCGGATTGGCATTCACGCTTGCGGCAAGGATCGCGGAAGAGACTTCCCGGCCGCGATGGAAGGCAAGCGCAGCCAAGATATGGGTCGCGACGGTAAATTGGACGCTGGTGGCGCACATGGTCTCGTTCCCAGCCATATGTGATGTTGAATGTCACAATTGGATGCAGGATTGTTGTGCCGAGACGAGGAAGAGTGGTCGCAACCTTCGATGGGGAAGCCCGCGGGCAAATCACATGGGGAAGCCCCGGAGGAAAGAGCGCCAATCAGGGGCCACAAATGCCCATGTCCCACAATCGCGGACCTTCCAGATTGGCGTTCACGGGATGCACACGCTCGCCAATGGCGCTAAACTGCAGAAAGGCGGAAACAGGAAAGGCATGGAAACAATTCTCATTCTCGGGGTGGTCGTCGCAGCAGTGTACGGGCTGCTGAAGATGGCAGACGGAGACCGCTACCAGAAAATGACCGAAGAGGAATACGAAGCTGAGGCGAAAAGATCATCCCGCATCGGCGGCGCTATGCTTGAAGTTCAGAAGATCGTTGATCCAGGACACCACGTAGAATACATCCAGCAGAACGAAAAGCGCGCCGAGGGCGAAAGCGCGGAATCGGGAGACAAGCCGAAATCAGGCTCCGCCACTTCCAGCGCACCAAAGGCATCCTCGTAAGCCGAGTCGCGCCGCACCGTCAAAACACGGGCGCTTCCCAAACACGAAAAGAAGTGCGCCGCCGATCTGGAATTTTAACTTTCAAGGCCCGTCAAAAGCCCCAGGTCTGAAGCCCACTTGTGGTTCCCCGAGCCACCAATTTCATAAAGGGCGGACACAACAGGATCGCCGGGCAGAGGAGCAAGAGTGCTCTTCAGTTCATGATTCTTGTGGTCCCAACTTGACTCGCGCAACGGAGACTGCTGGCGCAATACGTTTTGCGCCAGCAGAAAATCTTGTAGAGGTTACTGAGCGTCGGTTACTTTGCCGTTGACGAATGTGACTTTGAGATCTTTGTAGACGTAAATTTGTTTGGTGCCGAGAGTGACGATTTTATCGGGTTGGCCGAGGGCGGCGACAACCTGATCGGTGGTCTGGCCGAGCTGAACGCTGGCGGGTGGCTGAGGCGCCTGCTGCTGATTGTTGTTACCCTGGTCGCCGTTGCCGTTGCCGTTGCCATTGCCGTTGTTATTGCCCTGATTGTTTCCGTTGTTGTTGCCATTGTTGTTGCTGTTGTCGTTGTTATTGCTGGTGTCTGCGGCAAAAAGTTTGGCGATCATGTCTTCGACCTGGCCGGCGTCGGCGGTTTCCAGGTAGCCCTTGGGAAATTGGAAGACGACCAGAGCATGGTAGTAAGTGGCCGGGTCGGTGTTGTTGCAGGTGTCGCATTCGAGAACCGTCATGGCCACTTCTTCCTTCTGCAAATTCACATCAAACTTCATGGGGTAAACCTTGTCGCCGTTGGCAAGGTCCTTGGAATTGTTTCGGAGAGCGGCTTTGCAAATCATGCTGGGCGCGTGAAGGCTGCCGTCCTTGAAATGCGCCGGGCAGGGAATCACGGCGTTGGGTGGCTCGCCCAATAGGCCAGCCATCTGAACGACGAGGACGGTTCCCGTGTCGGTGACGATGGTGGAGCCGCCATTGTTGCCGAGCTTGACCAGCTTATAATTTTTCGCCAAGTCGTCGCGCAGCGTGCTGCCAGTACCGGCGCCCGCCTGGCCTTGAGCGAAGGCAGGAACGATGAGAATGAGCGAGAATGCGAAGAAGGCGATTGCCGCGCCGAATTTGCGTCTCATTGCAAAACCCTCCCAAGAACATTTTGCCCGGGCTGATCCGGGACTTGAAATTGCAACGCTGTCGTTTCGAGCATTCAATCGAAATCGGAAGCGCCGGAGCCAAAGTGCCGACGCTTCCGATTTCCGTGACATTCGCATGCGCTAAGCATGCGGGACAGAAGTTAACTACTGGTTGTTGTTCGTGGTACTTGTGTTGGTCTGGGCGACGTCTTTTTCGGCGGCGTCCGCGTCCTTATTCTGATCGTCCAGCGTCTGGGCCGCATCCATGTCCGGTGAAGCCTGAGCATTGGCGTTCACTGTGGTAGCGGTCGAAGGAGCTGCCGGCATGCCGTTCTTGCCCTGGTTGTCCGCGAGCGATTTGAGCCCATCGTCCAATTTCTCGCGGAAAGTGTTGTGCATGTCCTCCAGGTCGTTGACGGCGACGGAAACCTGAGCGCCGGCAGAGCAGTCACTCTTCTGGCTGCTGCTGACGAGCACTTTCACGTTCTGGTTGGCGTCTGGAGTATCGTCAATGCGGGTGAGAACATCGCCCTGCGAGAGTGAGCAATCGGAGCCGTCGGCAGTCTGCTCGCTGAGTCCCGCGGAAACGATGAAGGTACGGAACTTTGGATCGAGCGCTGCAGGGACCACGTCGCCGGATGTGGCGGGCGCGGCTGATGCCGATGCTTGCGGAGCAGCGGCTTCGGCCTTCTCGGCGGCGAGTTCGGCTTTCACTTCGTCGGCGATGGCCTGCTTGACCTCGGGCGTGAGCACGACCTGCTGGGAGCCTCCGCCGCTATTGTTATTGGATTGATCGCCACCGTTGTTGCCGTTGCCGCTATCACCATTGTTGCTGGAATATTCGGCGGGGGTTTGATCGCCTCCGCCACCGCCACCACCGCCTGATTCGCCAGCGGAAACTCCGGCAGCGTACGCAGCCTGCAGATTCTGGGAGATCAGGTAGTCCGTGAGCCAGAAAGAGGGCCCGGCGTAGAAGGGGTAGGGGTTGAAGTAGTAGCCATAGTAGCCGTACCACGGAGCTCCGCCCCAGCCCCAGCCGAAGGCGATTGGCGAGGCCCAGGGATTGTAGGCCCAACCGTAGAATCCGGCGCCGTAGTAGTAACCCGGGGCATAACCGTAGTAGGCGTAGCCGTGATAGTAAGCGCCGGGATAAGCGCGCGCGTAGTAGTGGCCGTTCGCATAGTAGGTGCGGCGCATGTAGGGATGCCCGCCGCGCATATAGGTGTGGTCCACATAGCCGCGATGGCCACCCATGCTGACCGCGCGGATATGCTCGCCGCGCGCGTTGACATGCTCAGAGGTAACGGTGCGTCCTCCGTGAGCGGTGTGAACAACCGTCGCGCCATGAGAAGTGCGGATGGAGCTGACGTGACCTTTGGAATCCATGTGAGCGGTGTTGCCACCCTTGGTGGTTACCGCTGTGGTGTGGCCGGACTTGTTAACTTCGGCCTTGCTGCCATCGGCATGGGTGACAGTCTTCGAGCCGTTGGAGTGCGATTCCGTTCCGGGGTGAGAGGCGCCAGTTGTGCCATTGCCACTTTTATTGTTGGCGGAATTTCCGGTGTTGCCATGGTTGGTGTTATTCGCGTTGTTGGTGTTGCTGTGATTGGTATTGTTTGAGTTGTTCGTGTTGCTGTGATTGGTGGAATTGCCGGTGTTGCCATGGTTGGTGTTATTTGCGTTGTTGGTGTTGCTGTGATTGGTATTGTTTGAGTTGTTCGTGTTGCTGTGGTTGGTGGAATTGCCGGTGTTGCCATGATTCGCGTTGTTGGTGTTGCCGGTGTTGCTGTGGTTCGTGTTGGTTTGGCCGCCCGTTTTCGGTGCGGTAGGATGAGAAGCGGGCGCAGCAGGTTTCGCTGCGGGCGCGCTGGGGTGCGGAGCGGGAGCCGCCGGAGCAGTCTTTTTCTGCGCCCAGACAGGCGCGGCCAACAATACCAATGCAAATAGCAGGAATATCCTTCGCACGACGTGCTTATTGATTTCGCTCAAATTCATTGTTCCCTCCTGATTGCCTGGAAAGCTTTTCAGTGATGTAACATTTTGATGCAAGGAATCTCTGAGAAATCGCCTGGTCTCTTCCAAATAGATTCGAGTTCACGCTGAAGAACGGGAGTCCCCGGCCGCGGCGGAGAAAATTGTTCGTCAAGTAGATTTGCGGAGCTGGTCTCCCAGCCGGGCAAAAGCCGAAATCCGATCTTCCTTGAAGGAGAGAAGCGGAAAAGCCTTTGTTTCCCGGAGCGTGCGACCTCCGTAATGGTTTGATGTAAAGCCGGGGTTGCGGGGGCGAACCGTGCCTTGCAAATCCCGCCGGATCAACGCAACCACTGTCCCATCGGCCGTTGGCAACGCCAGTAGCAACAAGCGCGAAGTGACAGAATTCAAGCCGGAGAGAATATATTCCCCGCTTTGCCCGCGTGTCAATTGGTAATGAACCTGGTTTGGTGTGCTGGCGCGGAAAGTCTGGGCCAGGAACGAGTCGGCTATGCGTTTTCATAGTGCACCCCCTCCCCGCGTTGCCGTTCACCGTAGGGAAGAGCATACGGATGGCCAGAATGGCCCGGAAAGGGGCATCCGCGGCCGGGCCCAGAATCGAGAGGACTTAGCGGTGCGCTACCTGGGAGAAGGCGCGCGAAACGCTTACGGCTACCGTTGAGTAATTCAACGCATGTTGAATAATTCATCGCTTGGGACGCGAACGGCGAAGCGGCGAACGCGATCTCCCGATTTCAGGATTGAACTTTGAGGACTGAACTTTCGAGATTGCCCTTTCAAGACTGAGCTACGGGCGCGGGCAATTGAGGTTCGACGCCGCGCCATCCGACGGGACGGCCTTGCACCGCTTCCTTAAGCGCGCGGAAGAGCACGACGTACATCATCTGGCGATAGTAGAAGCGCTGAAGAATCAAGGGAGCGAGGAGAGTCCAATCCTCGTGGCGCTCCAGCGCGAAAGCGACGACACACGTGAAGAGGTCAATCAACATAAAGAGAGCGAAGAAAATCAGGGAGCGTTCCACGTCCTGCGAAGACCACAGCGGAGGGAGGCTGGCGATCCGCAACTGGCCGAGCGCCCAAAGCGCGAGTGTGAGAAGAAAGAGCAAATCAATCACGGGCGATACGAGCGGCAGGACGATCTGAAACAAGAAAATATTGGGAACAGCGATCCAGCCGAGCGTGCCGTAACGAGGCTTGCCGACGGTGTCGCGATGCTTCCACACGGCCTGCAAAGTGCCGAAGGTCCAGCGGAAGCGCTGGCGGATGAGAGCTTCGACGGTTTCGGGGACTTCGGTGCGTCCAATTGCGTCTTCATCGTACAAAATTTTCCAGCCATTGCGGCGAATGGTGAGCGTGAGGTCAGTATCTTCCGCGACGGTTTCGCCGGAGAAACCGCCACTGGAGCGAAGAAGATCGGTACGCCAAGCGCCGGCGGCGCCGGGAACGACGGGAATGCAGTTCAACAAGTCGAAGGCGCGCTTTTCGAGGTTCTGGCTGGTGATGTATTCAAGCGCCTGCCACCGGGTAATCCAGCGGTTGCGGTTCATGACCTTCACGTTGCCGGCAACGGCGCCGACGCGAGGATCAGCAAAATGGCGAACGAGCCGGGGAATGGCCTCAGGGTCGACGATGGTGTCCGCATCAATCGAGACCGCGATTTCACCAGTCGCCTCCGAAAGAGCGTGATTGAGAGCGGATGGCTTGCCGCTGTTCGATTGCAGCAGGAGGCGCACGCGCGGGTCCTTGCCAAAGTTTTCGCGAACGAGCTCGGCGGTGCGATCGGTTGAGCCATCGTCAATGACGAGGATTTCAAGCTTGGGATAACCGGATGCGATGGCGGAACGGACCGTATCCACGATGACGGATTCCTCGTTGTACGCGGGAATGAGAACCGTCACCGCGGGCTGGTAATCTGGATGTTCGGCAGGCGCGGGGCGAAGTTTCTCGATCAAAGCGAGCAGCCCGATGATGAGCGCGCGGGCGCTTACGAGCAGAATTCCGGCCATAAAGATGAACGCGATGCCGGTGCGGAACCAGCGGAATAAATCAAAGATGAAGGCATCGGCGCGCGCGAGCAACCATTCCTCATGGCTGAGCGGCGGCATGAGTTCGGCGCGCGACTGGCCTAGAAGCGACGAGACGGAAACGAACTCATAGCCCTTGGCGCGGAGGCCATCAATAATTTGCGGCAAGGCTTCGACGGTGTGGCTGCGGTCGCCGCCGCCGTCATGCAGAAGAAGGATATTACCCTTGCCGGTAGAAATGTCGGACATGACGCGCTCGACGATGGTATCGGCGTTAGGCGGCGGGCCGCCATTTACCTCGCCCCAATCGTGCGGATCAATGCGAGCGCCGATGATGACGTAACCCATCGCCTGCGGAATGGGGAGCATCTGAATTTCGCTGGCTGTTTCGGGCTGGTGGTCAATGCCGTAGGGGGGACGGAACAACAACGTCTTCACCCCGAGGTTACTTTCCAGCAGCAGCTCGGTGAGGTTGAGTTCGAGCTGGAGAGCGGATTTGGAGATTGTTTCAAATGGCGGATGGGTGAAGGTGTGATTGCCAACCTCGTCGCCCTGCGCGTATTCGCGTTTCACGATGCCTGCATCGAGATTCGCGGCCTCTCCGATCACGAAGAATGTGGCGGGCGCCTGCTTCTGTTTGAGGATGTCGAGAATTTTCGGCGTCCAGGTTGGATCGGGGCCATCATCGAAGGAGAGCGCCACTTTATGAGGAACGGCGCCCATTTGCTGAATCCGCCAGGAGAGCGGATAACTGTCGAAGTTCTCGTCGGTAAATAAGTTGGTTGAGTCGTCAAAATCAAAGGTTCGATGGCCGCTCTGGGGCGTCGCCGTGATGCGCCAAATGTCCCCGTTGCCTTCGAGGATCAGATCGTAGCCGGGAGGGACGTCGGCAACCTTGTCGCGAATTTCTTTGGTGGGATGGGTGGCATCCCAGATGGTCCACATCGAGGGATCTTCTTCGCCGAGGCGCCAGAGCGCGGTTCCCTGAATGCCGGAGCGCTCGGCGGCGCGAAGTTCGTTGTAGGCGGTGAGAGCGTCGAGCATCCAGACGTTGTGGACTTCGTTATTTTCGTCGGCGTAGGAATAGTGAGGGTTCAACGAATCGCTGTCGAAATCGATGTCCGCTTCCGATTCTTCCGCGGTGATGATCGCCTCCTGAAAAGTAACGGAGGTTGCGATGGGGTGAGGAACTTGCTTGGACTTGGCGGGCCAATCGTAGCCGTAATTGGCGATGCCCATGACGATCTTTTCGGGAGGCACGATTTTCAAAATGTTACGAATGTTTTCGACGAACCAATCCTGGGCGACGATCGGGCCGGGCGGTGAAGCTTGCCAGTGTTCGTCGTAGTTCATCAGGATGATGGCGTCGGAATGGTCTGCGATGGCCTTGTAGTCGTAATCCCAATCCGCGGCGGGGAGCGCGACCATGAGCTTTAGACCAGCGCCGTGCACGGCCTTTCCGAGTTCTTCGACGAAGCGAGTGAAGTCAGGCTGGTCTTCCTTGGGGAGGCTTTCAAAATCAATGACGAGTCCGGCCTGCTTCTGCGCGACGGCGTATTGGACGGTGGTTTGGATCAGGCGGTGGCGCGCAGCCGGAGAAGTCATCATCGCTTCCAATTCATGGGTCTGCCAGTTCGTGCCGTCCGAGTTGTTCATCAAGGCCATCACTGGCAATTCAACGCCGCTCGATTCCACCCAGGCAGCGAGCTTGGGGTCGGGGGAAATACCGAGGTGGCCGTCGTTGGGAACCTGATGAAGCTTTCCATCGGGCGTGACGACATCGAGAGAGCCATCGGCCGCGACGGTATGCAGCGTTTCGGGAATCAGGACGTCAATATCGTGGAAGTGAAGCTGAAGCGAAGCGAGGCTATTGGGATCGTAGGGAACATAAAAGGCTGCGCGGAGCGGATCGTAATTCTGGGGAATTTTTCCGAGAGCGGCGACGCGATGTTTGCGCCCCAGGCGAACCGGCTTCAGCTTTGGGCCCTTGCGAATCGCATGAAGGCCCCCGTGAGTATCGGAGCGCAGGATTTCGGGCAGCTCAGGATTGCGGGCGATATTGATGAAAAAAACGATCAGAACGAGGGTGAAGAAACCGCCGGCAATTTCCAGGACGAGGCGCGTCCGGCGCCATCGGCGGCGCTCTTGATCGTAGAAAATGGGCTTGCGTTCAGGCATCCGGACAATCCAAGCTATGGCCGTTTCGAATTACTGAGCGTAAGCACAAGCTCTGGATATTGCAAGATGCACTCACGAGTGTTTCCCCCACTGAAAATGATTCGCGAGGCCGCAAAAAGCCGGAACGACAAGAGCCGTTCGCAGAATTGGACTCATGACTGCTTCTAAGGTGCGTATTCAGGTTGCTCTCGCCGCCCTGGCAGGTCTGGGTCTGCGGGTGTTTTTCGTGCTGCGATTTCCCGTGACGGATTCGGGCGACGCTCCATTCTACATCGAGCTGGCCTGGAACTGGCTGAAGAAAGGAGTTTACGGCTTCGAGATTGGCGGGCGGCTGACGCCGGTGGATATGCGTGTGCCTGGCTACCCGGCATTTCTAGCGTCGGTGTTTGCAGTGGCGGGAAATTCGGCGCGCGCCGTGATGTTGACGCAGGCGGTGGTGGACCTTGCCACTTGTTTCCTGATTGCGCTAATCGCGGCGCGGCTGGCGCCGGAAGCGCGGCGGAGGCGCGCAGCCGTTGCCGGATTATGGCTCGCGGCGCTTTGCCCGTTTACCGCGAATTACACGGCGGTTGTGTTGACAGAGACGCTGGTGATATTCCTGACGGCTCTGGCAATTTTAATTTTGCTCGAGACGGAAATCGGGAAGCAAAAGACCGCTGCGGGCGGAAATTCGACAGGGAATGAGGGGAATCGGCCGTGGCTTTTGGCTGGGCTCGTGGTTGGAATGGGGACGCTGGTTCGTCCTGAGACGCCATTGGTGCTGCTGGCGGCAGGAATCGTCCTGCTTGGGAAATGGCGGCGCCCGGCGGATTGGCCGAAACTGGCGCGCGCGGGAATCCTGATGGGAGTTGGATTGGCGCTGCCGCTGGTGCCGTGGGCGGCAAGGAACTGGCGAACGCTGCACGAAGTGCGGTTCCTGGCGCCACGATACAGCGAACTTCCCGGAGAATACACTCCGCACGGATTCACGGCGTGGACGAACACGTGGATGTGGAGGTTTCGCGATGTGTATATTACGCAATGGAACGTGAACGTGGCCGAGATTCCGATCGAGCAATTGCCGGGCTATGCATTCGATTCCGACGAAGAGCGGGCGCGCGTGAGCGACATTCTCGACGAGTACAACACTTCGCTCACGATTGACCCCAAGCTGGACGATGAATTCCAGGTGGTGGCGAATGAACGGACGGAGCGCCACCCGCTGCGCACGTACCTGAAGGTTCCATTCCTGAGGTCGCTAACGCTGTGGTTCACACCGCGCGTGGAACTGCTTCCTTCTTCCGGGCACCTCTGGCCACTCCGCGAGGAATGGGAGGATGACCGGCCGGATTTCCTGGTGACGCTCAGCCTCGTCGTCTGCAACATCTTTTTTCTTGCTTTAGCTTTGGGCGGGGCCTGGTTGGCGCGGGGAAGCCCGGGATGGGCTTTACTGATTCTTTTTATTTTACTGCGCACGGTGTTCTTCGTTTACTTCGTGGAGACGCCCGAGCCGCGCTACGTCCTGGAATGCTTTCCCGCTGTTCTTGCGCTGGCCGCGCAAGCATTTGTTCGGCGGCGTCAGCTTTCCTCGACAGGCTCAGGATGAATTGTGAGGCGAAAGATTTGGGGGAAGCGCTCTTTGACGCGGTCTTCGAGGGCCGCGGTAATGTCGTGAACGTCGGTAATCGGCAGGCCGCCATCCATGGCACAGTGGCAGGAAACCAGAATTTTGTGGTCCACACTGCGGACGTGAACTTCATGGCAATCCACGAGTTCGTGATACTCGGATTGAAGTGAAATCAAGAAATCCTGTACCGAGCGGGAAAGGTCCTTCATTTCTTCTGCGCCGCCGATGCGTATGCCCTGGGGTTCGATGTGGATGTTGATGCGCGAACCCGGGCCGGTAGCCTGGTGAATGTCTTCTTCGAGTTCTGTGGCGCTGCGATGGGCTTCGCGGAGGCTCGCGCTTTCGTCAACTTCCAGATGAAGTTCGATGAACAAGTGGTTGTCGTATTGGTGCGCCGATAATTCGTGGACGGAGAGGCCTTTGCGCTGCGCGATGGCACGAATCGTTTCGAAGAGGTGTTCGTTAGTGCGGGCGCGGGGCTCCACATGGACAACAACGTCGGCGGGAACAATTTGCGCGATGCGGCGCTCGACCGAATCGCTCGCTGCATGCGCTTGTTCGAGGCTGGCCGTGCGCGGGACGCTGATGGTGACGTCAACGAAATAGCGCTGGCCGGCGCGGCGGACGCGCACGCGTTCGGCTTGCAACACGCCTTCCGTTTCGCCCACGGCCTGGGTGATTTTTTCGCGCAAGCCCCGGGGAGCCACATCGAGCAGAGCGTCGGCTGTCTTGCGGGCCAACCGGCTTCCGATCCAGATGATCACGCAGGAGACGCCCAGGGCGGCCACGGCGTCGAGCTTGCCGAGCCACCTTATCCCGAATCGCATTCCTAGCCAAGCGCCCGAGATGCCTAGAATCACGACGAATGTGCTCCAGACGTCGGTAGAGAAATGCAGCGCGTCAGCCTCAAGCGCTTCGCTGGGATATTTTTTTGCGACACGATTTAAGGAGCGGGCGCGGAGGAAGTCGACTCCCATGCCGAGCAGAAGGACGCCAATGGCCAGAAGGCTGGGGCGGATGGGAACCGCATGAAAGAGGAGACGCTGGAATGCTTCCCAGATGATGTACGCGGCCGTGATGAAAAGGAGAGCGGTTTCGACAAACGCAGAAAAACTTTCCACCTTGCCATGGCCGTAGAGGTGCTCCGCGTCGGCTGGTTTGTCGGAAACGAGGACGGAGATGTAGGTGATGACAGCGGCGACCAGATCCAGAATGGAATGCAACGCCTCGGAGAGAATGCCCAAGCTTCGGGTCGAGATAGCCAGGAGGACTTTCAGGAAGACGAGCACGACGGCCGACCCCACCGAGCCGAGCGCCGCCAACCGTTTTTCGCGCGTCGCGAGTTCAATGGTCTCCGAGTGCATTCGGGCGATTATACGCTGGGGCTTGCTTGACGCAGGCTGCATTCGTCCGCGGGACTTCGCGGAGAATTGACTGTCAGGTTGGCCGGGCGGTTTGCGGACATGGCACCGCAGGGCAGGAATTGGTATAGTCTGCGGGTTATCGGTTGTTGCCTCCGCCAACACCCAAAATTGGGGCCCCCATGAAGCGCCGGACTTGCCATTGTGGAGTCATCTTTTTTCTCTTTTCGTTGGCCGCCTTCACCGCAGGGGCGCAAAAGAGAATCACGATTGCAAGAATTGACGAAGACTCCCCCGCCAGCGGTTCCGTCACCGTTCACGTCACGGGACCGAACCACGAAAGAATCGACAAGTTGACCGTCGTAAAGCTTTATTTGGCCGGACTGCCCACACCGGTAATGACGTCCGTGACGTATGACCCCGCCCAGGTAGTGCTGATTGATATGCGGGAGCTCGGCCGTTACACCGTGGTTGTGATTTCAAAAGGCTACCAGACCGCGCAAGAGACACTGAATTATTCCAATGACACGCAGCGGTTTACGATGGACATCTCATTGAAGCCACTGGACGCGAGCGGCGGCCCCGAGCAATTGCCGGCGTCGGCGATTTCCTCCAGAGCGCAAAAGCACATGCAGAAAGGGTTAGCCGAGCTGCAGTTTGGAGACGCCAAAAGCGGCCAGAAGGAACTGGAGGCAGCTTACGCAATTAATCCGAACATTCCTGATATCAGCTATCTCCTGGGGATCGCTTGCGCGCGGTCGAATGACATGGAGCACGGGCGAGCGTATTTCCAGCAAGCGCTCAACAGCGAACCTAACAACCCACAGGCTCTGATTGCCCTGGGGCAATTGAGCGATATGGATGGCGATTTTGCGGGAGCGGAAGAAGTGTTGCAGAAGAGCATTTTCCTGGATCCGAACCAGTGGCTAGCTCACCTGGTGTTGGCCGACGTGGAGCTGCGCGAGAAAAACTACGAGAAGGCGAGGGATGAAGCCAAGAAAGCCATTCGATTAGGGGAAGGCTCAGCGAGTAAGGCGGAGTTCATTGAAGCCGAGGCACTTGAGCAATTGGGACTCCGCGAAGACGCCATGAAGAGGCTGGAATCTTTCTTGCGCGACGCGCCGGGAGATTCCGCGATGCATGACGCCCAGGGGTTGCTGGCGAAACTGCGTTTGGCCGCCGCCGCGGAATCTTCTGCAGCGGACGGCAGCCATGGCGAAGTGCAACCCGTGGCATCGGCGACGATTAGTCTGCCGCCTGTGGGGCTGCTGAGTTCCACATGGGCGCCACAAGACGTGGACCAGGTAAAGCCTCTGGTTTCGAGCGACGTGCAGTGCCCCGCGCAGAAAGTGATTGCTGGGGCGGGCGAAAGCGTGAGGCAGCTGGTTGAGAGCGTAAACAACATCACTGCATCCGAGAAGGTGGTTTACGAAGACCTGAACCCGATGGGGCGGCCGATTTCCGTCGCGAGCCGGAAATACGATTACATCGTGTACATCGAAGACAACGAGCGCGGCCTGCCGATTATCAGCGAGTCCAGAGACGAGAACTCGTCCGTTGCCGGGTCGCCTCAGAAGATGTCACTGTTTGCTCTGTTGGACCTTGCACTGATTTTTCATCCGCAGATCCGAGATGATTTTCAAATGACCTGCGAGGGACTGGGAAAATGGAAGGGCGAAGCAACATGGATTGTCTACTTTCGCCAACGCCTGGACCGGCCGAGCCAAATCCGCTCGTATGAGAGCAAGAATTCTTACTATACAGCGGGATTGAAAGGCCGGGCGTGGATTGCCGCGAACTCCTTCCAAATCCTGCGAATCGAATCTGATTTGATTTCGCCGATACCGCAGTTGGGATTAGGCTCGGAGGAAGACGCTATCGAATACGGTCCGGTTGAATTTCAATCGAAGAAGACGCAACTCTGGTTGCCCAAGACGGCGGACATTTATTTCAGCTACCATCACAGGCCCTTCCGGCGACAACACTCGTTCTCCAACTACATGTTATTTTCAGTTGGTTCGACACAGAAAATCAGCGCGCCGCAGACGGTGGATAACCCGTAAGACGGCCTGCCGAATGAAGTCTCTCCGATAGGTTATTGCAAAGGCGGAGGCGTGACCAGAGGCAGCCGGCGCGGCTCGCCGTGGAAGCCACGGACTTCCACGTCGTCGAGCATCAGCGAGGGGGCGATGATGGTGCTCGGGATGCCGTCCTGCGCAGATCCAAATGATCCGAGTGCCGTACCAGCGAATCCGACGCTGGGGTTCTGCATGTAGGTATACACGGAGGCGTCGTCACCGATCGCTAGAATATTGCGCAGCGAGCGAGCCGAAAGCCCTTCGATTCTTCCACCGCGAACGATTTCCTCGCGGCCGTCCGCGACGTAAACCCGGTATAGGACCAGAGGAATTCGTTCACCGCTAGCGATGCCACCCGCGACTTCGCCAATGAATTCCGAGAAGTCATCCTGATGAACGGAGGTGAGCGCAGGATTGTCCATTTGCTTTACTTCGATGCACCATTCGTGTCCATCGGCGCGGCAGGCGTCGAGGAATTTCTTGCGAAGATCGGCGCTCTTGAGCGCATCGTTCGCCTGGAATATCAGATTGCTTGCTGCCGGCCGTGTGTCTGAAAGCATGGCTGAACGCGCGTGACCGTTTGAATTCTGAGCGTCGGGGCCGGGGCGACGCGACATCAGGAAATTCTTCAGAATGCCGTTTTCGACGATGGAGACCCGCTCGGCCTTCACGCCTTCATCATCCACTTCATAACTTCCCAGAAGCGGTTGGCCCTGAAATTCCTTCATGGTGGGGTCATCCACAAGAGATACATCATTGGGCAGGACGCGGCCCCCCACCCGGCCAGACCATTCGCTGCGCCCGCCCATGCCCTCCATAATTTCATCGAATCGCGGCACCATCGAAAGTGGGGGACGCGCGCCGGAAAGCGAAGGCGAGAGGGCTTGTGCGATGACGGAGCTTGCCGCCGGCGCGTCGAAGAGCACAGGGCCGGTGTAGTCCGGCACGAGTGGACTTTCCTTAAGACCCATCAGCTCGGTCCCGGCATGCGCAAGGCCCTTGGAAACCGTAGCCGCATCTGGAAGTTCGCCTGGCCTTGCAAAATACCCAGCGTAAGCGTTATGCAACGTCATGCCGTCGTCGGCAGCCGTATCGAGAGCCGCTTCAACGGCCGCGAGAGTGCGAGACTGGCGAATCGTGGTGCCTTCGCTCGTCATTAAATACGAGGTCGCGAAGACAAGGTAATAGTTGACGCGCGTGCCGTACAGCTGGGGAAAGGTCTTCAGGACAGCGGACGCCTGGCGCGCTTCCTCTTCCCAGTTGCGCGAGGTCCAATCCGGCTCGATGCGCGGATCAATGCGGACCTGAGGCTCGGTCTTCGAGAAGTCGTCAATTTCCGGAGGTTTGGTAAGGCTGCGCAGGAAAGCCTGCTTGAGCGACATCTGCGTGGCGGCCTCTTTATAGGCCTGGTCGGTGGAGAGCCACAAATCCTGACGCAGCGAATTGTAATCGCGGTCGATTCCGACCTCGCCCTCGGAACTGAGGAATCCCTGAAAGCCTTCGTCGCTGATGAAATTTGAACTGTCGAGGTGATAATCGCCGACGCGAATATCTACGCGCATATAGCGATTGCGTGACGTGCTGGAAGAAACCAAAGCGCCCGCGGAAGCAGAAATTTCGCGAACATCCAAATCCAGCAAACGGTATTCGAGATAGAAGGGTTTTCCCACCTCTGGAATTTGAAGACGCGCGACGGATCGGGCCATCTCGTCGTGCATGGCGTGAAGCGTCTGGTCATTTTCTCCCGCAGGAATGGGCGCTTGGGCCCAGGCAACGGGAAGCGAGAATGCGGCAAAGACGGCGACGAAGGCGAGCTTCCTCACTGTTGCTGCCCCTTTGCTTCCGGATCATGCGCCGGCGGTGGCAGGATCGGTGGCTTGTCCGTGGAGGTTTCCTTTTTCGCGAATTCCATCTCGGAAATAAGAATCGCGGGAGCGACAGCGGCGACGGGAACCGATCCCGACTCCGCTCCGCAATAGCCATTGAAGATTTCCTGCTTGTCGCCGGTGGCCACAATATTGGTTAGTGAGACGAGGGGCGTTCCGACAATATCCACACCGCGGACCAGTTCATTCGGGCGGCCATCGGCGAAAACTTTGTAAACAACGAGTGGCGTTACCTGAAATGCCTGCGGCTGCCCGCGACCGGTGAAGGTAAATCCTCCGGCGATATCGTCAATCAACAGGCCAAACTGCTTGCCCTGCTCCTTCACGAGTTCGATTAATTTGGCATGCAGCTGCGCATCCGTCATCGTCTTCGAGCTCGACACGATCAGATTCCCCTGGCGCGCCACCGGAACGTAGCCGAGTTGGCGGCGACCGTGGCCATTGGACTGCGGAATGGTGACGAGCGGAGAGCGGGACATCAGAAACGTTTTGAGCACGCCGTTGTCCACGAGCGGGACGTTCTGCGCGGGCACGCCTTCATCGTCAAACGCATAATTCCCGAGCAGCATTTGTCCGTTGAAGGAGGCTTCGGTGGGATCGTCCTTGATAGAAATAAAATCCGGAAGAATCTGCTGGCCGATTTTGCTGGTAAACGTCTGGCCTTCGTTGATGTCCTTCTGGCGGAATCCTTCGGAACGGTGCCCGAACACTTCGTGGAAGAAGACGGCGGCGGCGCGGCCGGTCAAAAGCGCAGGTCCCGCAAATGGATCAACGAGCGGCGCGTTATCGAGGGCCACGGTTTCCTTGGTCAACTGATCGATGGTGGCGAAAATCGTTTTTTCGTCCGGAGTATCCTTGGGATCGAGCCAGTCGAAATTGGCGTAGCGGTCAATGTCCATGCCATCCGGAGCCTTGCTCTGTACGAAAAGCTCGAGGCGATAATGCACCTGCCCGAAGGCAAGTTTGGTGCCCTCAGAATTCACCTGATATTGATTCATTCCCAAGGCAGTAAAAGTGGCGATGGAATTCAGTACAGCTGGAGATTTGCTAAACGCGGCGGTGTACCTGCGCACGCGCTCTTCCCACGGCTTGCGGTCCACGTGAATTTCCACGCGCGGGCCGATAAAGGTATGGGGAGGCTCCTTCGAAAAATCCGGGGCGGCGCCCTCGGCCGTCTGCACCTGCACCTGCTGGCTGGTCTTAACTTTGATTAGGGCTTCGGAAGCGGCGCGGTTCTGGCGGTCCGTTTCGCGCCAGATTTCGCGGCGCAGAATGGGGATATCATCATCGAGGGCGGCAGATGTGCCGGGGCTCGTCCAACTGGGCGGGCGGTCACCTACTTTGTGGGTATCATCGAGCTGGTAGTCGCCTACGCGCGTCTGCACCTCGAGCCATCGGGCGCGATTATCCGTGCTCGAAAGAAGCGCGCCATTGGAACCGGAAACATAAGTTTCCTGGCGATCCGCCACTGTGTAGCTGATGAAATAGGCCGGCGGATCTCCTTTGGACATGGCGTCGATCGAGCGGCCAAGTTCATCCTGCATCGCGGTTAGGACAGCAGGAGCTGGCGCGGGCGCTGGTTTTTCCGTGTGACCGCCAGCGGCGAGGCAAACACATGCTCCAGCGAGGAACGCTGCGCCGACGACGAAGCTACTGCGTCTCTGTCTAAGTTTGATCATTGAGCGAAGTCCAACAGTTTAAGATAGGATGCCCTTGAACCCAAAGGGAAAACCCTGAAGCCGTTCTTGACCCCGGCCCACCACAAGGGCAGTTTCAGCCGGTACCCTGCAGTTACAGGAGAGTTAGATGCGCGCCATGGTCGTCCGGAGGTATGGGCCACTCGAGGTTTTTGAATCGAAAGAAGTCCCTGACCCGCAGCCGAAGGCAGGAGAAGTATTGATTCGCGTGAAGGCCGTAGGCGTCAATTTCGCGGACCTGCTGCAGCGCATGGGACTCTACCCCGGAACACCGAAGCCGCCGTTCGTCCCGGGCCTGGAAGTTTCCGGAGTTGTGGAAAAAGTGGTCGAGGGCGGCAAGACGGGTGAAAGCGAGCCGCTGAAGCCTGGCGACGCGGTGACAGCACTCACCCACTTCAACGCCTATGCCGAATGGGCTTCCGTTTCTTCGCGCGCGGTTTTCAGGCTGCCCGCTGGAATGCCCTTTGACGATGCCGCCGCCATCCCTGTGAATTACCTGACCGCTTATCATTCGATGTTTGCGATGGGCAATCTGCAACCGGGCGATCGAATTCTGATTCACGGCGCCGCCGGAGGCGTGGGTATCGCCGCGGTGCAGATGGCGCGCGCGCGTGGCCTGGTAATCTTCGGAACCGCGGGGCCAGCCAAACAGGAATACTTGCGCAAGATTGGCGTGGATCACCCCATTGACTACGAAAAAAGCGATTTTGAAAAGGTCGTTCAAAAATACGCGCCGGACGGGATCGAAATGGTAATGGACGCGATTGGAGGGAAATCGTTTGCGCGCAGCGCGAAATGCCTTGGCTCGACGGGGCGGCTTGTGGTTTACGGATTTTCGGCGGCGGCAGGACCGGACGGGAAGCGCAGCATGGCGAGGGGAGCGATGGCTCTTGCGCAGACGCCCCGATTTCACCCGCTCAAGTTGATGAGCCAGAATATCTCCGTGATCGGAGTGAACCTGGGACGCATGCAAACCCGCGGCGCGCTGGTTCATTCGGAGATGAATGAAATCTTTCGCATGTACTCCGAAGGGAAAATCAAGCCCGTGATCGGGAAGACATTTCCGCTCGCGGACGCTGCCGGGGCCCACCGGTACATTCACGAGCGGAAAAACATCGGCAAAGTAATCCTGTCAGTTAAATAAAGCGCCCGGGTTTACTTCGCGGCGGCGGGCACGGGGCTCGAGAAAAGCGTGTCGTCCAACTTTGGATTGACGACGACATTTTGGACTGCGGACTCCGAGAACTTTGCGCCGTCACGAATGGTTGAAGTGGCGAAAGCGAATTGACGGCCTTCGACGGCGCGATAGTCGGACCAGTGCTGCTCGTTGTCGACGGCGCCACTTTGACCCGCGGATTGGTATCGCGCCGCCGTGAGAAGATGCGTTTCGGAATCGAAATAAAGTTTAATGGCGCCAAAGGGCGCCTGGACGGCGACTCCGAGCGTTTTCTTGCCGTCGAAAGATTCTTCCCCGATGAACTGGCCCTCGATTTTTCCGGAGAGGATCTCCCGATAAATTCCCCAGCCGCCGCCGAAGAGCGATATTCCCCGTTCGAATTCGCCGATCCAGGGCGTGGCGTCATGCGTTTGCGATCCTTGAACGATCCACGCGGATTTGCCATCCGTGATTTGAACTATGTTTTGACCGGCGAGCGAAACATCTCCTCGAGACCGGTTCGGATAGGAAACCTGCCATTTCACGGTGAGCGGAAGATCGCCGCTGGGCTGGATGAGTTTTCCGGTATCCGTCATCGAAACCGCAGCCACTGAGGTGAGCGAGTCACCACCGGCCGCTTTCACGGCGGCGAGCAGAATTTGTTTGCCGCGCTCGAGCGATTCGGGCGTGGCGGCTGCCTGGCTTTCTTTCGGCTTTCGCAAGTCGGGAGCGAGCACGTCCACCTGGTCGAATGGAATTTCCTGATACTGCGCATTCGGAAATTCTTTTTTTAGCGCGTCGCGGAACGCGCCGATATTTCCGGCGAGCACGATGTCCAGATCTTTTGTGGAGAGATATCGCTGCGCCATTTCGCGAACCTGGGCGGAAGTGACGCTGCGGATCTTGTCCGGGTAGGTGCTGTTGTAATCCGGGGCAAGATCGAATGCGGCCACCGTCAAAACGCGGTCCGCCACTTCCTCCGCAGTTTCCGTCTGAATGGGGTACACACCCGCGAGATAGTCGCGCGCAAAATCCATTTCCTTTTGCGTCACTTCGCCAGTGGACATTTTGGTGACCAAGTCCACCACGAGCTTGGTTGCCTCGACTGTGGCTTCCGTGCGCGTGAACGTATCCACCACGAACGCGCCTGCGTAGCGGTGCGGCGAGAACGAAGAATTCGCGCCGTAGGTGAGTCCCTTGTTGATGCGCACTTCCGTATTCAAGCGGCTGTTGTAGCCCCCACCGAATATCCGGTTCATTACGACGACGGGGATGAAGTCCGGATCGGCGGTGCGAATGCCGAGCTTTCCGGCACGGATCTGCGTTTGCACGGAATCCGGCTTGTCAATCAGCCAGATATGCTGGCCCGAGGGCGCAGGCGGCGCGAGCGGCGCGGAGGAAGGCACGTCGAGCTTTTGCCAGCCGCCGAAATATTTTTCAGCGGTTGCGAATGCTTCCTCGGGTGTGATGTCTCCGGCAAATCCGAGGAAGGCCTGATTGGGCGCGTAATTTGCAGCGTGGAAATCGACGAGGTCTTTGCTCGTGAGCTTCTTGACGGTTTCCGGCGTGCCTTCCCCCGGCCAACCGTATGGCGAGCTGCCATATACGGCGCGGCTGAATACCACGGATGCGAGGTATTCCGGGCTTGCGTACTGAACCGTGAGGCCGGAGAGGAGTTGCTGACGCTGGCGATCGATTTCGTCGGCTTTGAATGCAGGATGGAGAACCACATCGGACATCAAATCGAATCCGGCCTGCAGATCTTTCTTCACCACGTCCAGGGTGACGTTCGTCGCATCTTTTCCCGCAGAAGCATCGAGTGATCCACCGACAAAATCAATCGCTTCCGCGATTTCGCGCGCGGAGCGCTTTTCGGTTCCCTGCGTCAGCATGGTAGCCGTCATCTGCGCGACGCCCGGCATGCCCGCGGGGTCCTTGATGCTTCCTGCGGACAAGATTACGAGACGGACCGCAACGGCCGGCTCACTTGAATCGGTCACCACAAAAACGCGCAGGCCATTCGGCAAAGTCTTCGAAGCCGCTTGCGGAAAATGAAATGGCTTGGGAGCGCCGGCGGACGGCATCTGCGGAGCGAGTCTCACGCCGGGAGGCACCACACCTGTTCCGTTCTTTTTGTCCTGTGGGGCGGCGCTTGCTGGCTTCTCCGCCGTCGCGGGCGCTTGCGCCATCGCGACCGTGCCCATGAAGAGCACCGCCGATATAACCAAAACCAACTTTCTGAATTCACGCTTCATCATTACTCCTGAAAATTGTTTCCGCCGATTCATTCATCCAGCGACGCGATTATTGCGCGGGCGCCGTTTGTGTTACCAGCAACACAGTCGCGTGTTGCTGGACAAAATACTCCCTGGCCACGCGCTGAAGGTCGTCCGGGGTGACCTTCAAATATCGCTCCAGCTCGGAATTCGCCAGCTCGGTGTTTTTGCCGAATACCGTAGCGCTGGCGAGCGCGATGGCTTTTTCTTCGTCGGTATCGCGCCCCAGAATCACAGACGAAATTTCCTGATTCTTCGCCTTCTCGATTTCCTTGGAGTCCACTGGCTGAGTCTTAAGTCCGTCGAGAACACCCAAGATTGATTTCTCGCCTTCGTCGTTGCTGTGGCCTTCGTTCATGACGGCGAACGCCCAGAAAAGATTCGGATCCTCGCTGAAATTGCCGAAGCCCGCGGCCTGCACGGCGATCTGTTCCTTGTAAACAAGCGTCTGATAGAGGCGGCTGCTTTCTCCGCTGGCCAGAATATTCGCGGCGAGGTTCAGCGGGTAAGAATCAGGCGCATAAAGCGCGGGAATTTTGTAGCCGATCACGATTGCGGGAAGCGGCGTATTCGAATAGGACTTCTTCACGATGCGCTCTTCGGTTTGCGGAGGCTCCGGTGTATTGGGCCGAGGGATAGGTTTTGCCGAAGCAGGGATTCCATCGAAATATTTGTGTATCCAGGCAATCGCGTCTGCGGAACTGAAATCACCGACAACAACTAAAGTGGCGTTGTTGGGCTTGTAATACGTGTCGTGAAATTCGCGAACGTCTTCGATGGTTGCTTTGTTGAGATCGTCAATGCTGCCAATCGGCGTGTGGTGGTAACCGTGGACCGTGAACGCCGCCGCGCGCAAATCTTCCTGCAGGTAGCCGTAGGGCTGATTTTCCACGCGTACCCGGCGTTCCTCTTTGACGACTTCGCGCTCGGATTTGAAATTGGCCTCATCCACATCGAGGCTGCCCATGCGATCCGCTTCCAACCAGAGGACGCGCTCGAGGTAATTGCTCGGGAACGTCTCGTAATAATTTGTTGTGTCGTCACCCGTCTCGGCGTTGTCGAATCCTCCCACGGACTCGATGATGCGCGAATGCTCCTCCGTGCCCACGTGAGCCGAGCCTTTGAACATCAGATGCTCGAAGAGGTGCGCGAACCCCGTGTGGCCGGGCCGCTCATCCTTCGATCCCACGTGATACCAGATCTGCAAGTTGATTACCGGGACTTCGTGATTTTCCAGCAGCACCACTTGCAAACCGTTTGGCATTGTTTGCGAGGTGAAGGCAAGCTTCGGTGGGCGAATATCCACGGACATTTGTTGCGCGGGCACTGAGCTGGCGAGCGCCACCGCAAGAAATAAGATGGCAATTCCCTGGTTCCATTTCCTCATGCTGGAAAGCTCCCGTCGAAGGGGATGAACTGCGTGTTTAGCCGGCAAGCTCGTTTGGTCGATCCTAGTATCCTGGCGGCGCTGTGCAGTGTCAAACCGCCCGCCCGCCCGCCGCGGTTGGCGAGGCTGCTTTGCCACCCCTTGGCATTGCCCAGAGTGTTAGACGCGTGCTGCCCCAAAAAGATTGCCTGGGCGCGGCCGGCTCGCCATGCAAGGTTGTTGCGCGCAGAAAATGCCGGGAGTAAGCTCGTCAAATATGGAGCATGGAGACGAAAATGATATCGCACGCTACCAATTTTCGTAATATCGCCGCGACTTCAAGCCGGCAACTTGGAGATCTGATTTCCGTAGGCCCCAAGACGCTGCGCGATTTCCAGTTGCTCGGAGTTCGCAATTTGTCGCAGCTCGCGAAAAGCAATCCCGAAACACTCTATAAAAGACTTTGCCAAATGTACGGCCAGCGCATCGATCCCTGCTGCCTGGATGTATTTTCCGCAGCGGTGGCCCAAGCGCGGAATCCAGAGCTGCCCGAGGATCAATGTGTCTGGTGGTATTGGAGCCGGCAGCGGAAGGCGAAAGCCGCCGCGAAGTGAGGAGCTGATGCGAGGCATGGGAAGTATTGTGGGGCTTCTGGTTGTCGCGCTGATCGCGGTTCTCGTCTACAAATTTTATTTTCAGAAAACGGGAGACGTGGGGACGGCAACTCCCATGCAGACCATCGACGTGGCCGGCGTGAAGAACGATTTGCTCGCCATCGCGCAAGCGGAGCGGCTATACCAGGCACAACATGGCGCGTACGCTTCGCTCGATGAACTCAACTCGAGCGGCGCAATGTCTCTGACGAAGACAAGCCGCGATGGTTACACATACGAAGTGCAAACGTCGGCTAGCGATTTCCATGCCATCGCACATTGCCCCACCGCTGCTCAACCCGGCTGCAAGGATTATTCCGTCGGGCAGTCGATGGAAGTTACTGCTGCGCCGTGAAATTCTGAATTATGGCGTACGGTTCTGGTCCGCGACGGTAACGCCCGCCTCGGCATAGTCTGTTGCGGGCAGGTCCACGAATGTCACCTGGATGTTTTCGCGCTTGGCACGGCCATCTTCGATCAGCGCTTGCGTTACTCGCTCGGCCAGCTTCCGTTTCTGCTCGGGCGTTCGCCCGGCCACCCATGTGATCTGTACATAAGGCATCGAGCCTCCTGTGATTTCGCCTGGATTTTACAGTGGAATGCCCGCCAAGGAAAACGGCTCCGCTACGAAGTCCGATGAGAGGGCGAAGGCATCTTCGTGCCGCAATGTGCGCAATTCGCCCAGCTATAATCGGCCGCGCGACCACAATTCGGGCAGATGGGCTGCAACGACGTCCCACAATGTGGGCAGAACGTGAATCCCGATTTCAGCGGAGTGGAGCATCCCGGGCAAGGCTTCGGCAGCGGATCGCGCAGGAGGAAATAGAGAATTGTCCCGATAGCGTCTGGAATGAAGATCGCCAGCAGCGTCCACATGACGTAGCGCATGCCACGTCGCTTCGCGTCGGCATACACATATCCCAGGAGCGCTATGTAGGGAACGATCAGAAAGCAGATGCCGAAAAGAAATATCGCCTGGCACACGACAGGCCAATGACGGAGCGTCGGATCATGCGGGGCGACCCATGTAAACAGCGGGATCGTCAGGCAAAAATAAATCAGAAAGCCGGTAATCCACGCGGCCGCCGGAACAATCCCCAACTCTTTCCAGAATCGGCTCATGCCAATCTCCTTTCGCGCCTGTGCCTGGAGGACAACAAAATCGCCGCCATTCCCCCGCCAAGCCATCCGAACGTCGTCAACAAGGCAAAGGCAATCCAAGCCTGGTTTAATCGCGGATCCAGCAAACCCTGCAGGCCTTCACTCACCAAGTGGACCAGAGGCCAGCTCAGGAGCGTCAACACCCACGCAAACGCAATCAGGAAAATCATCACGCCGCGGTTCCATCGGTGTTCGGCATCTTCGCTGAACTTTGCCTCCGCCATTATCCGCGCGCGTTCCACCACGCCACGCGAAGGCTGAGGAGTCGGCAACCGCCGCAATCCCCCTGCAACAAGCCGCCAATCATCCAACGCGGATGAGCATAACGCGCACAAGCGGATATGCCGCCCGACGCGCTCCTCTTCATCGGAGTCGAGCGCTCCCGCTGCGGCGAGAGACAATAAGTCGCGAATTTCGTCGTGCTCGCTCATTGCCAATTCTCCCCTGGGTATCGCATTTCCAGGCAATCGCGCAGTTGGTCAAGCGATCTGCGCAGCCGCGATTTGACGGTTGAAAGCGGCGCGTCTAACACTTGCGCGATTTCTTCGAGTTTCATTTCCTCTTCGAATCGCAGCGTCAAAACTTCGCGGTACGTCACGGGCAGCGTCTCGAGCGCTCCCGCCAGCCTGCCTGCACGCTCCTGCTCGAATATCCTTTCGATCGGCGGACGCTCGCGGGAGGCGAGCCTCGCCCCGGCAGTTTCTCCCTGCGAGTCGGACGAAATGGGCTCGTCCAGGCTTTCAGGACGAATGCGCCGCAAATGATCAATCGCGAGATTGCGCGCCAGCGTAAATAGCCAGGCCTCAAAACTGCGATTCGAATCGTAATGGCGGATCTTCTCCGCCAACCGCACCCACGTTTGCTGGAACAGATCCTCCGCCTCGGCGGGCTGCCGGACCATTCGCAGCAAATAGCGATACAAACGGTTCTGGTAACGCGCGATCAGCCCCGAAAGCGCGTCCAGGTCCCCTCGCCTTAGCCGGGCGACTTCGCTCTCGACCCCCACGCGCCCCTCCCACATGAATGCCGCGATGCCCATCATATGTGTATTACGGGCGAGCCCTCCAAAAAGACTCGGGCCGTCAGGTGGTTGAGGCGGGGAGGAGCGGGCCGTGCACGGCCCTGTGCTAGAATGGCCCCACGGTGCAAAAGCTTCTCCAAAACCTGCTTGAGCTGCAGAGCGTGGATGCAAGGCTCAATGAAGTTCGCGCTCAGCTTGCCGTGTTCCCCAAGAAAATAGCCGATATGGAAGCACATGTCGCGGCCGCCAAGGCTGCTCTGGAACAATCCAAGGGCGCGCAGATCGCCAATTTCAAAGACCGCAAGAAATTCGAACTCGATGTGGAGCAAACCAAGGAACGCGTCAAAAAATATAAGGACCAGATGTCGCAGGTGAAGACCAACGAAGCTTACAAGGCGCTGCAGCATGAAGTGCAAATGGCCGAAACGGAAATCGCCAAGGCCGAGGACCGGCTGCTAGAACAGATGGTCGCCGGGGAAATCTACGACCAGCGCATCAAAGCGTCCGAGAAGGATCTGAAAGAAGTGGAAGATGCGATGCGCCGCGAACGAACGCGCATCGACGCCGAAAAATCCGTGGCCGATCGCGATCTGGGTGTAATCGAAGCGGAACGCGCGAAAGTGGTCGCCGAAATTCCGGAAGACTTGCTTAACCATTACGAGCGAATCGCCAGAAAGCACAATGGAGTGTCACTGGCCGAAGTTCGCAACGAGAAGTGCAGCGCGTGCGGAATGATCGTTCGCCCGCACGTTTTTCAGGAAATGCGCCGCTCCACCAGTGGCGACCTGATCCATTGCGAGACCTGCACGCGCATCCTCTATTTGATTGAGCGCCCTGCCACGGAGGCTGGCGCGGCTTCGGCTGCTTCCGCAGCACAATCCAGCACTCTGCCAAATGAATCCTAAGCACGGCGGCCACGCGATATGAAGCCTTCCTCGAAAATCCCTCCGCCCTCGAGCGCGCGCCTTTTTTCAGACGCGCACGCGTCCGGACCGCCCGCGGGAGTTCACATCGCCAATATCGACGGCGCCTCGCGCGGCAATCCCGGGCCGGCTTCCTACGGCGTCGTATTGCGCGATCCTGGCGGAAAAATCACACTCGAACTCGGCAAGAAATTCGGGCGCGACACAAACAACGTAGCTGAATATTACGCGCTGCTTGCCGCTCTCGACTACGCCACCACCCACGGCATCACTGCTCTTCGCGTCCGCAGCGATTCTGAATTGCTGGTTCGCCAGATGCAGGGCCGCTACAAAGTGAAAAGCCCGGACCTGAAGCCACTTTTCGAACGGGCTATAAAGCTCGTCCGGCAGCTTGGCTATTTCGTCGTCGAACACATCCCGCGAGAAATGAACAGCGACGCTGATGCGCTTGCCAACCTGGCGCTTGACCAGGCCGGGGTTCCAAAATTCGAAAAACAGGGCTCAGCTGCTCAATCTCGGCGCGGCTCAGCCTCCGCCTCAACTGCTCCCGCCGGGCATCCGACCGTTCCAACACGCCGCTTTCAAGCCCGCCTGATAAATGGTGTTCTAGTACCCCTCCAGCCTCTCGATTTGCCCGAGGGCGCTGAAGTCTCCATCGAAGTCCATATACCATTGAAGGATTAAGAGTTACACCAGCAGGGCAGTGCAGTTCTGAATCAGAACCGGCAAAGAACTGGTACCAACGTTCTATTGTTGCCCCTTGCTGACCCCCTATAACCTCCTATCTGGTCTGGTCATACCGTGAATACATTTCTAGACAAACTTCCGACGATTCTTGTTCTTGGCGTCCTGGTAGGGATATTTCTCTCTCTGAGGAAGCATGCGCCCTCGGCCCGCACGCGCCTGTGGACTTACGCCTGGGCATTGATTTTCCTGCATTTCTTTGTGGGGGCTTTTGAAACACGCACGGGCACAGTCGAAAATATATTGGAGTCGGTGGACCTGGCTGCGCTGGAGCTTTCTGGCGTCGTCTTCGTGGTCTCGATGATTAAGGCTGTGGACGACCGGATTAAGCGTCTCGCCCTGCTGGCGATTTTGGGAGCGTCCGCGGCCTTTCACGCTTTCGCCGTCACCTTTGCATGGAACGCCCCTGTGATTCTTTCCAGTGCGCTGGCGATCTTCTTTTTCGGAGGCGCTGCTTACGCGGTTCTTGTTTCGCCGCGTCGGACGGCTTTTCAATACAGCGTCGCGGCGGTGTTCAGCGCCACGGGAATCTGGGCTGTTCGCGATCAGATTCACGGGAATTCGGATTTCGGCATCCTCGCAATCCTCACGCTCACGTTCAGCCTCTGCGGCTTTCTTTTCTGGAACAGGTATCCTCGGCTGTCACCGGGCGTCATCGCCGTTTCCGGCGGGTTTCTCTGCTGGGGCGCGGTTTTCCCGGTCTCGACGATGCTTGGGACCCATCTTTCCAGCCTGCAAATGAACCCCGAACTCTGGAACGTGCCGAAATACTTTGTCGCGTTTGGAATGGTGCTGGCGCTTGTCGAAGATAAATCGGGGATCATCGAAGCGGCGCATCAGCGCGAGCGCGCGGAAAACAGAATGCTCGTGAGTCTCTCGCTGATTACGTCACGCCTGCTGGCAGAAAAAGACCCCGCTGCGCTCTGCGGCGAAATCGCATCGGCAATTACGGGCGCTACCAGTTTCGGGCGCGCTGCATTCATGCTCGCGAATGAAAATGGCCCCTTGCAGGTTTCCGGAACAAGCGGATACGAGCCGCACGAAATCGAACAACTGTGCGAAACCGCATCGCGGTGCACGTCCGAAAAATTCAAGGACGTCTGCCAAAATGGAAGACGCGCCGGCAACAATTCAATTCGCACCACCGAGTTTGGAGGCGGAATTCTAATTCCGCTCGTTTCCAGCCGCGGGTCTCGTCTCGGTTGTCTGCTGCTCGCCGACTCGAACATCGAGAGCGCTTCCGAATCCACCGAAGTGATGAAGCTCGAAGTCCTGGCCACGGACCTCGCCGTGACGATGGAAAACGCCCGGCTGCACCACCGCTTGATGCGTTCCGAAAAACTAGCCGCTCTCGGCCAGCTCGTCGCGGGCGTGGCTCACGAACTCAACAACCCGCTTACCGGCATCCTCGGCTATGCAGAATTGCTCGGCGAAGAAGTCGAAAAGCCCGCCGTCGCCTCGCGAATTCAAAAGTTGGGGAATGAAGCACGCCGCATGAAGCGGATTGTCGAGGGTTTGCTTCGCTTTGCCCGTCAGAATAATCCGGCGACGCGTGCTGCGGGACTCGAAGCGGCCCTTCGCGACGTAGTGCAGCTTCGCGAATACCATTTGCGGAAACTGGGAATTCAAGTCGAGATCGACATGCCTCCCGTTTTGCCGCCCATCGGAATCGGAGACGACGAGTTGAAGCAGGTGCTGCTGAACCTGCTGAACAACGCGATTGACGCGATCGAGGAAAGTGCGCAGCGCGAGATCGGAATCCACGTCACACGCCGCGGTGACACCGTTCGCGTCCAATTCGAGGATTCCGGCCCCGGCTTCGCGGATCTGAGCCGCGCATTCGATCCCTTCTACACGACGAAGCCTGTGGGCAAAGGCACAGGTCTCGGCTTGAGCATTTGTTACGGCATCGCGCAGGAGTGCGGCGGCGAAATCGCGCTTTCCAACCTGCAACCTTACGGCGCGAGCGTCGTCCTCGAACTTCCTGTTTCCACAAGCATTACCGCAGCCGTCTTGACCGCGTAGATCCCAGACAACCCGATTTTGGAAAGAGTGAGTTACTTCAAGGAATACGAACGATACAGCGTATCGCGCTGGGCGGGGATGTAGCCCGCGTCGGAGATGACGCGACGAAGTTCCGACTCGTTGGTGCGGTTGCGCACGCCTGCCGCATAGACGACATTTTCTTCAATCAAGATGCTGCCCACGTCGTCGGCGCCGAATTGCAAACCAACCTGGCAGATTTTTATTCCTGGCGTGAGCCAGCTTGATTGGATGTGGTCAATATTGTCGAGATAGAGGCGGCTGATGGCGAGGGTCTTCAGATAGTCAAAAGCAGTAGCTTCTGGAATTTTCTTTCCGAGCGGCGTGTTATCCGGCGCGAAAAACCACGGAATAAAAGCCGTGAACCCACCCGTATCCTGCTGAATCCGCCGCAGGCGCTCGAGATGGTTCACGCGGTGGCGCATTTCTTCGCCGCAGCCAAACATCATCGTAGCCGTGGTCCGCATGCCGAGGGCGTGCGCGGTGCGATGCATGGCTTCCCATTCATCCGCACCGCATTTCAGACGCGAAATTCGCGCGCGGACCTCGTCATCGAGAATTTCCGCGCCGCCACCGGGAATCGAATCCAGCCCGGCGTCGCGCAGCCGCGAAATCGTGTCGCGGACGGAAAGGCCGGAAACTTCGGCAATACAGCCGATTTCCGGCGCGGAAAAGCAGTGCAAATGCACCTGCGGAAAGCGTTGCTTGATGGAGCGCAGCATGTTTTCGTAATACTCGATGCGCAGGTCCGGATGCAGCCCGCCTTGCATCAGCACTCCCGTACCGCCCAACTCGATCATCTCTTCAATTTTTTGGTAAATATCCTCGAGCGGCAGGATGTAGCCGTCTTTCGCGCCGAGCGGGCGATAGAACGCGCAGAAGGAGCAATATTCCGTGCAGAAATTCGTGTAGTTAATGTTGCGGTCAATCTGGTAAGTGGCGACGCGCGGATTGGTCTTTTTGCGACGCACTTCGTTGGCCGCCATTCCGATCCCTATCAGGTCATCGGAGTTGAAAAGATCGAGTGCTTCTTGTGGTGTGAGTCCCATCTGGATTCGTTCGTCCTCGCCGCGCTTTGAAGCTAGCCTGAGTAAATTCGGTCGTCCGGCTTGACGATCACCTCGTGCAAGTCAGCCCCATAAACCACGGCCAGACCCTCCCGGCAGCGCGCCACTTCCTCCAAAACAGCTGGCAAAGAGGCCGTTGTCTCCAGGTCGAGATTAATCATGACACACCGGGCGTTTTTTTTCACGACTTGCAGGGTCACAATCTCGCTGATGCGCTGCACGGCCTTATGACCCGAGCCGCGCGGGCGATTTCGCAACCGCGGCAGCCTCGGCAAATTGCAAGGGCCGGGCGCGTTCGATGATCCCGGCCGCCGCAGCCCGCTCAAAATACAGGCGCAAACCAGCGAGATTTTCTTCATCGAGATCGTAATTTATGTTTTCGACGATGTAGCGTTCGAGCGCGCGCGCCGGGAGGTCCAGTTTCACGGACGCGGACTCCGAGATCTCGCGCATGCGATCCAGCCCGTAACGCTTCGACGCTTCGAAATCCGCAACCACCTCCGGCGTAAACGCCTCCGACCGCCCCACCCAAATTGCCAACACGCATGGCTTCCCCGTCATCTCACGCCACTGGTGCGCCACGTCATAGACGAACAACGTTTCGAATCCCGGCACGGGCAATTCGTCCGGATCGCCCTGGCAGCATTGTTCGTCGCCTCGGGGCGTCTTGCCGGAGAGCGCGTCCATCTTGAGGGAAATGCGGAGCGCGGGATCACCGATCACCAGCGCGGCATCCGCGTGCTTCAACATCTCCGATGGTTCCGGCGGAGCATCAACAAATTCAGGCGCGATTTTCCAGTAGCCCGAGGCCAGCAGACGGACCAGGGCGGCAGTGCTGCGCGAACTTGTGTCGAGCGCGATGCGCTTCGCCATCTCGATGGGCCTTTTCGCCACAACCAGCAGGCTGCGAACCTCACGCTTTGCTGCAATGGCCATTCCGGGCAGCGCCACCACACCCTCCATACGCTGGTATTCGATAGCGGGGATGATCCCGATGTCCGATTGGCCGCGGCGCAGCGATTCGGCGCAAAGCGAAGGCACCGCAAATGATAAGTCGTATTTTCCGGCAAGGGGTCCCTCGGTGAATCCCCACACCAGAGGCGCCGTGTTGAGGTATTCGACGATCGAAATGCGGAGTTTGCGCACGGGAGTCCTTGAAGCAAATCGAACATCAATCATATCACGCCCTGAGAAAGACGAGTTTGGACGAGGAAAGTGGATATGCGCCTACTACGGCGGCTTGCCGTGCACGACCCGCGTGGAGCTCGTATTGATTCCGAGGCTAGTGTTGGAGTGGCGCTTCGGCTCGAGGGCCTGACACAATCGCCGGGGAACCTTCCGCGGGAGAGGGACTAGCATGAGAAAAACGTCTCTTCAAATTGAGAAAGGGAGTTTCGAAATAGCGGTGGCTTGCGTAGGAGGCCGTTAAGCAAATGCCCATTGCAAAAGGGAAAATGAACAACGGGTGAAATAAGCCGATTCTGCCGAGGGTGATTTCGGCGGCATGGATCGAGAGCGAATTGAACAGATACATCCCGTAGCTGAGAACGCCAACAAAGGCTATCGGTCGCGATTGAAGGATCAAAGCGAACCCGTTGTCTTCGCGAATAACGCAAGCGCCAACCAGCGCAGCTATTGCGGAGCATGCGACCAGCACGGGAGGCCGCACCGGGATCAGGCAGGCCGCAAAGATGACGAGCGCAATGGGAGCGGACCATTTGGTGCCGAGGACTGGAAACAAGAAGTTGAAGCCTCGCTCGGAGTCGAGTGCCTGAGCCAACAGGACGCCCAGGCAGATCGCGATCGAGATACTCATAACCATGCGAGTCGGGAGCCACCCCGGAGGCAGGAACCGGTTGGTCCAGCCGTAACCCGCAGCCTCGCGCAATATAATTATTGCGACGATCGCCACCGAGGACCATATCCCTCGAAAGAACCGAAGGACAATGGGCCAAAAAGCGTAAAACTGTTCCTCGGTACAAAGCGTCCAGGCCAGGTTAAATGGACCTGTCGTCCAATTCGGAGTGATGCACCAAGTGTATGTGTAAGTTAGAAACCCGGGAAGATAGTGGAAGAAAGTAGTATCCCGGCCGGTGCCCCGCTGGAAAGTCAGCATGATTCCGGCGTAGATGGCAACGGTTGCATAATAGAGCGGCCAAATGCGCAGCGAGCGCCGGACGTAGAAGTCTCGAATCGAAATCGTGCCCGTGCGATGCTGTTCGCGAAGCAAAAGTGTGGTTATCAGGAAGCCGCTGATCACAAAGAAAATCACCACCCCCCATTCACCCTCCCGAAGAACGGGCAATTGTTTGAGCGTCGGATAATAAGGAGTGCCCCACCAGGAGTGGAACCAAATCACGCCGATAATGCTGAGCGCGCGGAGGCCATCGAGCGAGCCAAAGAAACGAACATCTCGAAATCGGGCAAAACTAGACGTCATCGGGCGCTCTTCGGATCCCAAGGTGCGGGCAAATGGAGATTCCCATAGCATCGGCTATGCCGAGCTTCGTCGCGTCTATTCTGGGTGCCGCAGCTGCGTCCCGGTTTTCGAGTTGCCACGGCTGGAATTCTACTATCAGGCTGCGAGGGCAGTCCAACGAAGCCAATAATGTTGCACCAGTACGTACTTCACCTAACTTGACATCCCTGAACGGGAGTACGTAGGCTTCGCGCTAGGCCTGCCTTTCGATGGAATCCAGCCAATACTTGGGATGGTTGGCGTTGGCGTTGACGCCGGGTCTCGGCGCGCGCATGGCTGGAAAATTGCTTCGTGAGTTTGGGAGCCCTCAAGCAATATTCAACGCCTCGCTGACGGCTCTCGAAGCCCAGCGTCTACCAGCGGCGGTCGCGCAGGCCCTTCATTCAAAGCAGCCGTTGAGCTTGGCGGCGAAGGAATTGGCCCAGGCAGAGGCGTTGAGTTGCCGACTGCTTACCTGGGATGAACCTGAGTACCCTGCGCGCCTTCGAGAGATTTACGATCCACCTCCACTTTTGTATGTCCTCGGAAAGATTGAGCTTATAGGGCGCCATTTGATTTCCATCGTAGGAGCGCGTCGTCCGACCCCTTACGGGAATCAAATTGCTGAGCGGCTGGCCAAGGACCTGGCCGAACGCGGGCTTGTAATATCAAGCGGGTTGGCTCGCGGGATCGACGCGAGCGCACATAAGGGCGCACTCAGCACGGCTACGGGAGCTACCATCGGAGTGCTTGGTTGCGGAATTGATGTTGTTTACCCCAAAGAGAATAAAAAACTCTTCGCGGAAATGCAGCGTCGCGGAGCAATCATCACTGAGTTCCCTTTTGGGACGTTTCCCGCCCCTCAGAATTTCCCAATTCGGAACCGGATCATTGCAGGGATTGGACTTGGAGTTGTAGTCGTTGAAGGAGAACAGTATTCTGGTTCGCTAATCACCGCGCGGCTGGCGATGGAGTTCGGACGCGAAGTATTCGGCGTGCCGGGCAACGTGACACAACCTTCGAGCTTCGGGCCGAATCAGCTGATAAAGCAGGGTGCGAAGCTGGTGACAAGTTGGGAGGACGTGGTCGAGGAGCTCCCTACTCCAGTTCGCGCAGAACTGGTGCCAGTGGAGGCAGCTTCCGCCGCGGAGCGGGCAGCGCTGGTGCAGGAGAGTCTGGGTCCGAACGAGAGACCGCTCTACGAGCTTTTGGAGACCGATGAAGCGCGCCACGTGGACGATTTGGTTGAACTTTCGGGGCTTAGCTCTTCCGAAGTGCTGGCGGCGCTGTTTGACTTGGAGCTCAAAGGCGTGATACGCCAGTTGCCAGGTAAGCAATTCTTGAAAGTCCTGTTGTAATCAGTCGGCGGTACCAGGGTTAGGATGGTACGCGGGAGAGGGGTGCCGCCGGGTTTGCGGAACTTGAATCCCAGCGGGACTGTTTAACGAGGAACTGAAAAGAACATATGGCACGATCACTCGTCATCGTCGAATCGCCGGCCAAGGCGAAAACAATAAACAAGTACCTCGGCCGCAATTACACTGTGAAGGCTTCCTTCGGTCATGTGATGGACCTGCCGAAGAAGTCCATTGGTATCCTTCTGCCCGGCCAGGAAAACGGAAAGAAGAAGCGCAAGGGGAAGGGCAAGTCTAAAGGAAAGGCAGCGGAGAAAAAGCCCGTCAAGCCGATTGTCGTGACGGCCGAGAACATCTTCGAGCCGACCTACGAAGTAATTCCCACAAAATATAAGGTTATCCACGACCTGCAAAAAGCTGCGGTGAACGCGGAAGCCATTTATCTGGCTGGTGACCCGGACCGCGAAGGCGAGGCCATTTGCGCGCACCTTGCAGAAATCCTGGGCAAGCCCCGCAAATATGCCAAGGTGATTGCCGAGGCTGAAGCCGGGGCGGAGGGGACGAATGGCGACGGCGACAAGTCAGCTGCCGCCAAGGCCGGCAAGAAGGAAGAAAAAGAAATCCGTGCCACGCCTCCCAAAATTTATCGCGTGATGTTCAACGAGATCACGCAGAAGGCCGTGAAAGCCGCCTTCGAGAATCCCACGCAGGTAAACGAAAACCTGGTAGACGCGCAACAGGCCCGCCGCGTGCTTGATCGCCTGGTGGGTTACAAAATTTCGCCGATCCTCTGGGACAAAGTTCGCCGCGGGCTCTCCGCCGGGCGCGTGCAGACGGTAGCTCTTCGTCTGATTGTCGAGCGCGAACTGGAAATCCGCGCTTTCGTTCCCAAGGAATATTGGACGATTCACGCCATGCTGGCTGCCGGCGGCCCTCCCGCGTTTGAAGCGAAGCTGATCCGGTACAACGGTGAGGATATTGAGGTTTCGAACGAAGCCGAAGCGCAGCGTGTAGTCGCCGCGGTCGAGCGTGCCGTTTGGCAGGTGGCTAGCGTAACGCAGAAGGAAAAGCGCCGCTTCGCACCGCCGCCATTCACCACTTCCAAGCTTCAACAGGCGGGTTACAACCGCCTGCGCTACACCGCCAAGCGCACGATGATGCTGGCGCAACGGCTCTATGAAGGCGTCGAGCTCGGGCAAGAAGGCGCCGTCGCGCTCATCACCTACATGCGTACAGACTCCGTGCGCGTTTCCGCCGACGCGCTCACGCAAGTCCGCGAATACATCGGTTCCAGTTACGGCGAGAAATATCTCCCCGAGAAGCCGAATTTTTATAAGTCGAAAAAAGACGCCCAGGAAGCGCACGAAGCGATCCGCCCCACGGATGTGGCCCGAACGCCCGAAAGCGTCCGCCGTTTTCTCGACGACGATATGTTCAAGCTCTACCAGATGATCTGGCAGCGCTTCGTCGCTTCGCAGATGACGCCCGCTGTTTTCGACCAGACCACAATCGACATCGCCGCGGCCGATTACACCTTCCGCGCCACCGGTTCCGTGCAGAAATTCGACGGTTATCTGGCCGCTTACCAGTCCGTGCTGGAAGAGGAAGAAAAGGAAGATCAGGGCGATTCCGAGGCACGCACGCTACCGCGCGTCACCGAAGGCGAAAAGCTCACGCTCGAAAAAATTCGTCCCGACCAGCATTTCACCGAGCCGCCTCCCCGATACACGGAAGCAACGATTGTGAAAGACCTGGAAGAAAAAGGAATCGGGCGTCCCTCGACGTATGCCGCGATCATTTCCACGATTGTCGAGCGCGAATACGTCATCAAGGATCAGGGCCGCTTCACGCCAACATTGCTCGGCGAAAAGGTCAGCGGCCTTCTGGTGAAGGCGTTCGAGGATATTTTCGATCTTGGCTTCACCGCGCGCATGGAGGATGAGCTCGACGAAATTGAAGAAGGGAAGCTCGGCTGGCGCGCGGCCGTGAAGGAATTCTGGGACAGATTCGTCGTGGATCTCGGCGAAGCCTCGAACAAGATGGAGTCCTACAAAGCGGGCATCCCCACCGGCCAGAAATGCGAGAAATGCGGCGAGGGAGAATTGCTTGAGCGCATCAGCCGCCACGGGTTTTTCCTGGGGTGCTCTCGCTATCCGGATTGCGATTTCATTCGCGATATTGCCGAGCCGGGCAACCAGGTTCCTGACGGTGAAGTTAAAACGGAGTATTGCGATAATTGCGGCAAGGAAATGGCGATCAAGCGGGGCCGCTTCGGCACATTCCTCGCCTGCACCGGCTACCCGGATTGCAAGACGACGCGCCGGCTCGCCAGTGGCACAATGAAAGCTCTTCAGCCGGATGTACCTCTCGACGAAAAATGCCCCACGTGCAGCGAGCAACTTCTCAAGCGCCACGGCCGTTTCGGCGAATTCATCGGCTGCAAGAACTATCCAAAGTGCAAATACACGCGGCCCATCACGCTCGGCATCAAATGCCCGAAGTGCAACGACGGCGAATTTGTCCGCCGCGGGACCGCGAAGGGCCGAGGCCGCGGACGAATCTTTTACGGTTGCAGCAAATACCCCGATTGCGATTTCACATCGCCCCATGAGCCGATAGCCGAGCCGTGTCCGAAGTGCGGCGCGCCATTCGTCGTCGAGAAACGCACCAAGCAGGGAATTTTCCGCTCTTGTATCCGCGAAAATTGCGATTGGGAAATTGCTGCGCCGGAAACCTCGGCAACGCCGGAGCCGGTTAGCGTGTCGCTGCCACCCGCCGTGCCGGTGGCCTGATTCTCACCTGTTCCTGGACCGTTTATCTTGCCGCGGTTTCCTGACTAAACAGGCAAACCCAATTTCCCGCGCGCCTGGCCCAAATGGACGAAATGTAAGCCTGCGCCGTAAATTCCTTGCCGTGCGAATTGCCTTTTTCGCTGATCTTGTAAGAGATCAGGCCGGAGTCCCCGGAGAGCGGAATGAATTTCATCCCCTCCATTGAATAATCCGTCAGCGTGAACCCCGCAACGTTTTGCAGTACCTGCGCTTTGCTTGCCGGGCCGTGCGCGTCCAGCAGCAACGCGTCGTCCGCGGTAAGCTTTCCAAATAATTCCACATTGCCTGCCTTAAGCGCGTCCAACCCCTCGCGCTCTTTTGCAACGATTTGGTCCTCCAGCGCGCTTTCGCTGGCTTGCGAAGCACTGGATCCCGTGACTCTGTAAGCAGCTGCCAGCGCACGCGGCCGCCCCAGCAGAATTGCGCCGGACGCAGCCATCAATGCAATCAGAATCAAACTCGAAAATGTCTTCATGAGAATTCCTCCGGAAACAGGCAGGCAGACTCTAGCGCAAATTGCCCGCGGCCCGCCCGGAAAAAATGCCTCGACGCGCAGCCGCGGGAATTCCGCCAACGCAAATTTCAAATGGGAAAAGTGGTTTAGAACTGTCTCGCGACCGCGCCAATACCGATTCGAACGGTATCCTGGTCCAGCAGCAGCGCCGTGTTGTTGTCAATGATGTAGTAAACGAGGGTATAACTCACGGCCGGGTCAGTACCTTTCAAGACGGCCGTTCCGCGAAAGTTCGTCGCATCGGGAGCGGTAAGCGTGCTGGTCGAAACGCTTATGGGGTCGCTGGCATACACCGCGTTGTATTCGTTGAGGTCCAGATTTCCGCCGCTCACTGTGGACACATTCAGCGTAACTTGCCCTTCCGCGTCCAATTGAGCGGGGTTTCCGGTGCCGGTCGCTACAGCCTCGCCACCCAGATTCAGCGCGAAACTTCCTTCGACTGGCGCTTGCACTGGCCCTGCGGCAGGCAGGATTGATTGTGTATAAGCCAATCCGCTCGTAACCGCGTTAGCATCAATTTCCAGCAACACGGCGGATCCCGACGCTGTCTGGTACATTGCAAATTCATTCAGCGCGGTGCCCGCACTGCATGTTCCTGTCCCCACCAACAATTCCAAATCAATTCGTCCCGTGGTGGAATCCGTCGAATATGCGCACGAGCCCAGCGCGGCAGCCGTTGATCCGGCCGTGCCGTTGCTGTTATTGTCGAATATTCCCCCGGTTACGTTCGCGCTTCCGTCCGTCTTGAACACACCGCCTGCCGCGTAGGGACCCGCGCTCGCAGTTCCCGCCGCCGTGAATGCGTAATTCGAGGCCGCCAGTTCGGTACCCGAGAAAGCCCCACCCGTGGGCGCGCTGAACATGTCGCCGGCAAGATAGCCATTCTGATCGATTTCAACGAGCTTCAAATGGGTGCTGTCCACAACGTAAAACGCGTATTCGATCGGCCCGGTGGCTGCGCTGGTGAGAGTAATCGTCCCGCGCCCGGTTCCCTGGTGCGTAGTATCAAACGCGTACGAACCATTGAGTGAAGTGTCGCTCCGAGTTACCGTTCCGCCGTCGTTGGCGTCCAGGATTGTCCCGCTTCCCGGAATCTGCCCCACATTATTCACGGAGAACCGCCCCGCCAATCCATACCGATTGAAACTCAAATCCGAACCCGAAACCCCGAATACGTAGGGACAAGAAGTCGTTGACCCGCACTGCAGCAAGACGCTGTCAGACGTCGAAAGATCGTTCAGATTTTGCTGGTCGATTTCGCCGCTGCCGCCGGAGTTTTTGTCGAAGAGGGTCATCAGACCATGCTGATTCGTCGTGAGGGCGAATCGCCACGTCTGCCCGTTTTCAATCCCCGTATTGATCGTAGCAACCACTCGGCCATCCGGTCCCACGTCATAATTCCCCGGAAATATCAGAACCTGAGTTGTGGTTCCCGTCGAATAACTGGTGACGTCCTCCACACCGCCTTCAATCCCACCTTGCCCGTCAGAAACAAAACTTCCGGCCACGGCCGAAAATGAGTTTCCCACGCCGCCGGAATAGGAGAAAGCATAAGGACCATACAGCGAGGCGTCGGAGTAATTGATTTTTGCTGTAGCAGTCGAAGTGTTCAAGCCGTCGAGCGTAGTCGCAGTCACCAGAATAGAAGCGCCCGGAGGAGGATAAAGCGGCGCTGTATACAGTCCGGTATTTACGTTAATCGTTCCGATGTTGCCACCGTTCGCAGAGCTTAATGCCCAGGTCACGTTCGGGTCGGCGATATTGTTCTGGATCGCCGTAAACTGAAAATTTCCGCCAGCGGGGACGGTCGTCACAGTTGGCTCGACGGTCAGGCCAAGTTGCACTGTGATTGTAACGTCCGCCGTGTTTGATGTGATGGTTGTCCCCGTCCCAGTGGTAACTGTCTGATTCACCACGGCCGTGATCTCTACGATGCCGTTGTTCGTGGTTGGCACAGCGCCTGGAGCCGTGTAGATGGCCTCCTGGTTGTCTGTTGTGGACGACAGGATGGAGCCCACCGTCAAATTCCCAGCCGCGATGGTGTTCACCTCCCACGTGACAGCCGTGCTGGTGGATACCGTTCCATCGGTCAGATTGACAGTGGCGGAGAAGTCGAGCTGGTTATTGATTCCGACGGAGCCTGCAGTAGGAGTGATCGTAACCGAGGTGACCGTGGCCGCCCCGCTGCCGCCTCCGCACGCCGCTTGCGTCAAGATTCCCACGAGCGCTGCCGCCAGCGTCAACAATGTCCTCTTCGAAAACCGGCTCCGCATCATGTTAAGTGTTCGCACCCGTCCTAATTGGTTTCACCACAAGGGGACACAGGTCTGATTGCCGGGTTTGCCGCTGAAAGTTCCCGTCGAGAGCAGTTCGCGACCTGAATATTTATTTTTATCAAACCGAACGTGCGTTAAGAAATTTACGTGTTCGCGCCCCCCGGCGTCAAGCTATCTCTCCGATGCCGCCAGTCAGGGCGGGGTTGCCAACCCGAGCCCTCGACGCGCGTGAGTTGGCGTGCGAAACGATGCCCCCATTCCTCGCGTCTAAGTAGGTGGCACGGGATTATAGGTATTTCCGCTCCAGCCGGGGATCATACCGTTCCAAATTGCATTCATCGTCTGAGTTGGGCTTTTATTATAATGACCAGGCGACAAGGAGAAATCTCATGAAGAAACACGCATTGTTAGTCGCGACCCTTTGCGCGCTCCTGCTTGCTGTCGGGCTCTCCGCCTCAGCGCAGGATGCTGCAAAAGTCGATGGTAAATGGGAGTTGAGCGTCAAAGGCCCTCAGGGAAACATGACCATGACTCTCTCGTTTCAGCAGGATGGTAACAACCTCAAGGGCACGCTCAAGGGACAGCGCGGGGAATCACCTGTCGAAGGCAAAGTAGAAGCCAACAAGATCCATTTCACCGTTCACCGCCAGACTCCGAACGGAGTAAGGGATCTCGAATACTCGGGAACCGTGGAGGGCGATTCGATGAAGGGAACTGCCAAGATGGGCGAGAACGAACGAGAATGGTCTGCCTCGCGTTCCAAACCCGATTCCCAATAACCTCCGAAGTGAACCTTGCCTCCTTCGCGGGTCGGCCCGCGCACCGCTATGGTTTACGCTTTGTGCTACGGGCCGACCTGCCTTTGAAAAGCCCAGTGTGACCGCGGTTCCGGGTATGGCAACAGTAAACGTCGTCATTATTCTATTTTCCGTTCCGACTGCCACATCGGCCTATAATTTCTCTGCGGAGGGACCGCGGCGTTGAAGCAGACGATCGAGAAATTCATTCAATATCTTCGTTACGAGCGCAATGCTTCGTCCGCGACCATCGGCGATTATCGCTTCGACGTTACGCAATTTGCTGAGTTCCTCACGCCTCCGGGAGAGCCCGCGCTCGAACTCGCAAAAGTGGATCATCGCGTGATTCGCGAATTTGTCAGCTGGCTCTACGAGCGCGGCCTTGCCAAATCTTCCATTGCGCGAAAGCTCGCCGCGTTGCGCACCTTCTTCAAATTCTGCGTTCGTGAAAAATTCACCAAGCAAAACCCAGCCCTTCTGGTGAGCACTCCCAAGCTTCCGAAACGTGTGCCCCATGTTTTGACAGCGGAAGAGATCAACGGCTTCCTGAACAATGTCGCCAGCCCTCCACCCAAAGGAAAGCGGGCGCGCAAGTCAACTCCCGGATATGAACGCGACGCCCGTTTGATTCTGAAACGCGACCGCGCCATTCTCGAACTTCTCTACGGTTCCGGCCTCCGCGTCAGCGAACTCATCGGCCTCGATCTCGGAAGCATTGACCGGCGCGGCCAAATGTTGCGCGTTCTAGGAAAGGGCCGCAAGGAACGGGTAATCCCCTACGGCTCAAAAGCGCAGGCCGCGCTCGAAGCCTATTGGCCGGTTCGCGAGGAAATTCTGGAAAAGCCGGGCCTCAAAGCGGACTTTCAGGCCGTCTTCTTGAACCACCGCGGCGGGCGTTTGATGGACAAATCCATCCGCCTTCTTGTCAAAAAATACGCGCGCCTGGCAAACGCCAATTGGGACCTCCATCCGCATTCCCTGCGCCACGCGTTTGCCACTCACTTACTCGCCGACGGCGCGGACCTTCGCGCCATTCAGGAATTGCTCGGCCACGTCTCGCTTTCCACCACACAACGGTACACGCAAGCCAGTATTCAGCAGTTGATCGCTGTCTACGACAAAGCCCATCCGCACGCTTAAGAAAACATCTCGGCGATTTTGCTGAAATGCGCGTTCGCGCGCGGCAACAAGCCGTTGGCTTTCCCGGTGGACGTTTTACTCCGCGACACCCTATAATCAAAGCGCGAGCAACTCGACTGGTTCGCCGGCATCCAACTGAAGGTTGGGCCCGGCACGCGGACTCGAGGGGTGGAGATCATGAAACCGGCCACTGCAAAAAAAACACGACTCATTCCGCAGGTTCGCCCCACGGCGGCCTTGCAGATGTATCTCGAAACGATCTGTTATAAGACACGCGAGCGCCTCGAACTCATCAACATCACAAAAGATCTTAATGAAGTCGTCAGGAAACACGGGCTGAAGGCGGGCTTCCTGCTGGTGCAGTCGCTCCATACCACCACCGCAATATTTATCAACGAATTTCAGCAGGCGCTACTCGACGACATTAAATCCTTCCTCGAGCGCCTGGTGGGCCGCTTCGATTACTGGCGTCACAACGATCCGAAGCTTTCCGAATGCTATCGCAAGAACGCCGATTCCCATTTGCGCGCCATGCTTCTCGGCCACACGCTTTCCATTCCCGTGCGCGATGGCGAAATTGCCCTCGGCTACTGGCAATCCATCATTCTCGCCGAACTCGATGGCCCCCGCGAGCGCTCCATCCAAGTCCAGGTTCTAGGCGTCTCCGAAGAACCTGTTCAGGACCAGACGGAACACGAATAGTCAGGTCTCCGCGCTGGCCCTTTTTCTGTCCTTCAGTACAGCTTGTTCTGGCCACCTTCAGGTAATATCCTTCATTCAAGGATCCAGCCAGCAGTTTGCGTTGGTCTGCACAAGAGATTCTCGATGAAATTGTTCTCTCTCCGGAGTGTCATTTCGACTCTGACGTGCGTTGCCCTCGCGCTCTTCCTCGTGGCCTGCGCGGGCACTTCGGGCGGCGCTGGCAACGGAGGTGGCGGGACGTCTGCGCCCGACGCACCCACGGGATTGGCGGCCACCGCAGGGAATGCTCAGGTGAGTCTGACCTGGAACGCGAGCGCAAAGGCGACGAGCTATTCCGTCCAGCGTGGGACAGTCAATGGCGGCCCGTACACGCAAATCGCAACTCCTGCGGCAACTAACTACACCGACACTGGCTTGACCAACGGTTCAGCTTATTTTTACGTTGTCCTAGCGGTGAATTCTGCTGGCATAAGCCCGAATTCCAATCAAGTGAGTGCGACGCCCGTCACTCCTGCACAGCCTCCCGCTGCCCCGACCGGATTGATAGCAACCGCAGGGAATACCCAAGTGAATCTGGGCTGGATCGCCAGCGCAAATGCAACCAGCTACAACGTGAAACGCTCGGTCACCAATGGCGGCCCGTATGCGACGATCGCCTCGCCCACAACAACTAGCTATTCCGATACGGGCGTCACAAATGGCACGACGTACTTCTACGTCGTAACTGCGGTGAATGCTAATGGCGAAAGCGCGAATTCCAACCAAGTAAGCGCGACGCCCACCGCGCCTGCGCAGCCCCCCGCCGCGCCAACCGGATTAGCAGACACCGCAGGAAACGCCCAAGTGAATCTGAGCTGGATCGCCAGCACAAATGCGACCAGCTACAACGTAAAACGCTCGGTCACCAACGGCGGCCCGTACGCGACGATCGCCTCGCCCACCACAACAAACTATTCCGACCTGACCGTCACCAATGGGACCACTTACTATTATGTTATGACCGCAGTGAACGCCGCTGGCGAAAGCGCGAATTCGAATCAGGTGAGCGCCACGCCCACCGGCGCAGTGGGCACCGCGGTCCAGGTCAATGTGGATGCGCTCAGCAATCGCCATGCGATCAGCCCCTACGTTTACGGCACAAATTTCCCCGCCGACTCGACCGCCATCAGCGACACAGGAATGACCCTCGTTCGCTGGGGCGGAAACGCTTCCTCTCGCTACAATTGGGTGAATTTCGATACGAACGCCGCCAACGACTATTACTACATCAACCGCACCATGGGATCCGGGCCGCTTTACAGCGACTCCACACAATTCGCGCCCAATGTGATTGCGGCAGGCGGGAGTCCCATCATGACCATCCCCATGTTGGCCTGGGTCGCAAAGGACCAGACCAGCTACAGCTTCTCTGTCGCCAAGTACGGCGCACAGTGCTCCACCGATCCTTACAATTCCGACGCGGGCAACGGTGTGGAATCGAATTGCTCGACTGACGTCACCGGGAACAATCCCACCGACGCGGACGTCTCGCTCCTCGATGGGCCTCCTGCCGGCGGCGACCCTGCCGGAAGCGTTTATCGCGATCAGTGGCTCGCCGCGCTCGCCCCCACGTTCGGCAACAATCAGCCGCATTTTTACGACATGGACAATGAAATCGACATCTGGGGCAGCACGCACCGCGACGTTCATCCGAATCCTTCCGGCTACAACGAACTGCGCGACACTTTCATCAACGAATCGCGTGGCGTGAAAACCTGGGACCCCCAGGCGATCCGCTTCGGTCCGGTAAGCTGCTGCTGGTGGTTTTATTGGAATGGCGCAAACGGGAATGACAAAGGCGCGCACGCAGGCGACGATTTCCTACCCTGGTGGGTCAACGAAGTGTACTGGTCTGACGAAATTGCGAACACGCGTTCCGTGGACGTAATCGATATTCACGCATATCCGGACGCACCCGACACGCTTTCCAGCATGACGCACGCGCAGCAGCAGGCCGCTGCCCTGCGCATCTTCCGCGATTACTGGGATCCGACCTACATTAGCGAATCGAGCGACATCAACCAGCCCTGGGCTACGCAAATCCAGCCGCTCAAGACCATTCCGTTCCGCATTCCGCGACTACGCGCCATGATCAACATGATTTATCCTGGCACGCCGCTCAGCTTCACGGAATGGAACGCCGCATTCGCGGGGGAATCGGATTTCTCCACGGCGCTTTCCGATGCGGACGCTTACGGAATCCTCGGCCGCGAGCGCATGGCCTACGCCGCGCGCTGGACCTCACCGGTAACCGGCAACCCAAATTACCTGGCGCTGAAGCTCTTCCGCAATTACAACGGCAGCCACGGCGCCTTCGGCATCACTTCAATTTCCGCCACGCACAATGCCGACCCGGATCTCTTCAGTGTCTATGCTGCCCTCTCGCAATCGGCCACTTCCATGACGGTCGTTGTGCTCAACAAAGACCCAGCGAACGCCACGCAGGTTACGTTTGCACTGAATCATTTCGCGCCGTCGTCGTTCACGGCGTATTCGCTATCGCAAACTTCGCCGAATGCGATCGTCGCGTCGGCCAGCCAATCATGGAGCGCCACACAGACCTTCGCGCCCTACACGGCGACGCTGCTTGTGATCAACGGCTCAATTTCCGCCGCACCCGCTGCGGATTGGGACATTAATCCCGACACGATTCAAGCCGCCGCGGGCGCCACCATTGCGCTGGCGCCAAAGATTATTTCGGCAACGGGCAACGCCACCGTCACTCTGCAATCCGCTCAATTTGATTCGGGCTATACGGCGGGCGGCACCATCACGATTCCCACGGCCATCGTCACGCAAACCGCCAATGGCGCAATCTCTGTCGCGGCGGGCACCACGGCGGGCTTCTATCATTTCACCGTTACCGGCCAGGACTCCTCCGGCGTAACACAGACACAAGGCGGATGGATTCTCATCGGCAAC
>Ga0070765_100000115_pt1 | contig 51197 bp, 44 predicted proteins | sample HubBroMetageWFT5_FD_71516 | JGI IMG/M metagenome (GOLD analysis project Ga0070765, IMG submission 71516) | Warmed and freeze-thawed soil microbial communities from the Hubbard Brook experimental Forest, New Hampshire - Hubbard Brook CCASE Soil... | ecosystem: Environmental > Terrestrial > Soil...
GCCCCCAGCAGCACCAGCAGCGCCGGCCGCATGTCACCAACGATATTGTCTTTCAAAGGGATGATGTTGGTCTTGATATTGCCGTCAACGTTGGGATAGGCAGCAGCCAGGCCGGCATTCACTCGCTTCATATCGTCACCCGCCTGCGCCAGCGTGACCCCAGTCTTCAACAAACCAATCGCATCCATGCCCCGATATGAATCCCGGAGGTAAAAGGTGGGATCGGGGTCTTCCCCTATGGCTTCGTACACATCGGCGGTTCTGAAGTTGAAGACACGCAATCGAAACGAAGCTGGAATGACGCCGATGATGGTGCGCGGCTGCCCCGCCACGATGAGCCGTTGGCCAATCACATTACGGTCCGAAGCGAACTTTCGTTTCCACAAGCCTTCCGAGATCAGAGCCGTCGGGCTGGCGCCGCGCCGATCTTCTTCGGAACTGAAAATGCGTCCCAGGACTGGGTTCACCCCGAGGATCGGAAAGAAGTTTGCAGACACGCGCTCTGCCTGCACATTCTCCGGCTCGCCCACGCCCGTGATGCTGCCATCTGTCGCGCGGTATGCGGCCATTCCCTCAAAGGAACGATTGTCGCGCTGCCAATCAAGAAAGTTGGGGTAAGAGATCGAGCCTTTGGCAAAGTTCTGTGTCTCCTCGAACATGGAGACTATACGGCTGGCATTGTGGAACGGTAGGGGGTTCAGCAATACTCCGTTCACGACACTGAAGATGGCGGTATTAGCTCCGATACCGAGGGCTAAGGTGAGAACCGTGACCGCAGTGAAGCTAGGGCTCTTGCGCAACTGCCGCAGCGCGTAGCGAACGTCCTGTGCGAGGCCGATCATCTCAGGTTCGTCCTCCTGGGCAAGCCGGTTCCGCGATCCAATACAAGGCAAAACGGATCACGCCCGCTGCAAACTGCGTGCAATGCTCTTACCAATATAGTGCAGGGCCTAAACCACTGATAGTACAGAGATAAGAGGACGCCGCTCTGGTTCAAAGGTGTCCGCAGTCGGACCGTGATGTCCGGAGGCGAACAGGCAGCATTGGGTCAGTCTGGGTTTATGAGACCGGTTGTAGTGTTCGCCATGACTCGCCGGGCGAAAGCGATGCTGTAGAAATCGACTCGGATTGGATGAGAAAGTAGGTTGAGAGAAAGCCCTACCCAACCCAAGACCGGCTTGGGTAGAGCGCTCACGACCCCTAATTCACCGTCAAACTAACCACTGCGTTCTGCGCAACCCCGGACCCGCCCACAGCCGACACCGTCGCCGTATACCGCCCCCGCGCAGCCTTTGCCGTGGATGCTAGCGTCAGCACCGCAGTCCCCGCACCGGGCGCCGCCAAAGCCTCGGGAGCGAAGCTCGCCGAGACTCCCGGTGGTAATCCCTTAACTGTGAGCGCAACCGGTGCATCAAACCCACCGCTCAAACTAACCCGCGCGCTCACCTTGGCGCTGGCTCCTCCTCGGACAACCGAGACAGCGCTGGACAACAAGCTCAAATGAAATGTCGCCGCTCCCGCCGCATCTTTCCAGTGGCTGACCAGAACATCGGCATCCACCGAACCCAATCCCGTGGCCTGGCCGTATCCTGCGACCGCGGTGAACCCGGTCACGCCGGGCACGGAGTTGTTGCCTGTCTTAACATCGTGAAACACCGCCGCGCCTCCATATCTCTGATTGGTGGCCAGCGAATAGAGCACAGGGTTGGCATTGCCCTGCCGTGTGCCCCGGCTTTCGACCACCAGCGCCATCAGCCCGGCAAAGGATGGCGAGGCCGCCGACGTCCCCCCGCACACCAAATTGTTGCCATTCATGAAGATCAAATATCCATCGTGCACAGCCGCACTCAGCGAAAGATCCGGCACATCGCGCTTGCCATCCGCCGGAACCCCGACGCCGTTCTGCCAGGTGGGTTTCGTGTAGACAATACTGGCCCCGCCACCACCCGACCACAAACCTGACGCTGCACTCGCATTCCACACTGCCTCCGGAATGTAGCTCAGCGCCGAGCCCATCGTCCCGGTATTCGACGCCGACCAGTACAGGCTGTAGTTGCTGTCGATGAATTCCGTCCCGCCCACACAAACGCTATAGGGACTGGAGCACAGCCCGTTCACTCCGCGCCCATGCGTAGCGCGACTGGCCGAAGCAGAATCACATCCCGCCGCCCCGCTGTCGCCCGAAGAAACAAAGACGCTGATACCCTGCGCCGCCGCCTGTTGCCACAAGCTGTTGATGAAGCTGTTTCCCGACGCTCCCAGCGCCGCCTCGCACAACCCGAAGCTCATGCTCATCACTGGTGCAAGATTGTGATTCACGATGTATTGCGCCGACAGGTAGGTCCCGTCGCTGGTATTAGTAGATGCCGAAACCACAAACTTTATGATCGCCTTTTTCGCCACCGCCCCTGACCACTCCACGTCAAGCACGGCTTCCGATTCCTCTCCAGAAGCAAGCACACCCGGGTTCACGCCATTAACAATGATCTGCGGATCGTTGGCCGGCAGCCCGAACGTACTGCGGAATTGCCGTACATCGGCGATCTTGATATTGGAACGCCCCACAATGGCAATGCTCTGCCCGCTGCCGTCGATGCCTTGCTGATAGAGCGGCGCTACATCGTAGATAGTCGCAAAGTCCGCCGGCGCCATGTAGTGTGTGTTGCCTGCGGAAAGCTCGGTTACCGGCGGTTGCAGCGGGGTGTGCATCGGCTCACTCCGGAAGTCGTGCAGCGAAACGATTCCCGCCACCACGTCCGAAAAAGCATCCGGAATTTCCGGATCGCTGGCGTTGGCGTGATGCAACTCCCCGGCCACCCGGTAGGCGTGAATCTGAGTGTGAAACGCCTCCTCTACCTGCGCCGCCGCCCCGCTGAAGACAATCGAACTGCGGCTGGGCCCGATTTCCACCGACTCCAAGCCATGGCTTCCCAGCCAATCCACGATTTGCTCGACATCGTTCTGTGACGCTCCATACCGCTGTCCATATTCTTCCGGCGTTAGCCACCGGTGGTAGTAGGGCGACGCGGGGTCGTGCTGCGCCCCGACCAACTGTTCCAGCGCGGCTTGCTGGGCTGCATCCGGCTTCAAAACTAGAATCATCCGCTCCATCGGGAAATAGTCTGAAACCATGCCAGTATCGTTGGCCGCCGTAGCCAGCGGATGACGGTTGCCACGCAACACGATGGTGCGCTCGTCATCAATGTAACCGGTAATGCGATCCCGCGGTTGCGCCGAGAGGACTCCCTGCCCTTCCGCAGTTTGACCGGCAAGAAAGCCGGGCCGAAGCAGGCCGAGGGTGATCAGCATCGCCAGCAAAACCGCGCGTCGGAGAACAGATGACTTTAGGGAAGACAGGGACATCGCGAGAGCCTCCAGAACAGCGTAAGAATAGTTCCCAATGTTGATCAGCAAGCCGTTAGACACACTACCGGTGCCGGAGGAAGACCTGTTCCATTGTTGTCCTGGGCGCGAATCGAGATAAGATCACGAAAGAACTAGACCTTACGCTGGACTGGATGAACTAAAAGACTATCGGGTGGCCCACGTTTCGCGGTTTTCGAAACGAGGGATTCCACGGACTCATGCATCTTTGGAGCTAGAGCGATCGCCCCCCACGTATCATTAGTTTTTGCGAGACGTGGGATTCCACGGACCTTTATTCACCTCGCCTTCACAATCACAATGTTGGTCGGTGCATTGCCTTCCGCCGAAAATGGAGACCCGGGAAACGGCGACAACCCAGCCGAGGAATTCACCGTGAAAACGGAAATCGAGTTGTCGACTTTGTTGGCTACGTACAAGAATTTGCCGCTGGGATCGAGCGCAACTCCAAAAGGATGTTGGCCGGTTGCTGCCGGAGACGAGGCCGGCGTCAAGACCCCGTTGTTGACTCGAAAAGCCGCCACGCTATTGTTTCCCACGTTCGTGACATAAAGGAATTGATCGGCGGGGTCAATCGCCAGGCGCATAGGGTTGACGTGGCACGAAACTGCACAAGATCCCGCACTCGAAGGAGCGGCTCCGACCGGACTCAGGGCTCCGTTCGCATCGTTGATGTTGTATGCCGTAATCGAGTTTCCCATGTGGTTTCCGGCATAGACGAATTTGCCGTTAGGGTCGGCTATCAGCGGAATCGGGGTCTGCCCCGTGGGAAAGGGAGAAGCTCCCAACGGAGTCAGCGCGCCACTGTTGCCGTCGATCAGGAACGCCGAAACCGAGCTGCTGTTTAGATTGTCAACGTACAAGAAAGTGCCCGACGGGCTGACCGCCACCGCGTAGGGGTTATCGAGCCCCGCAAACGGCGATCCCGGAGCCGGGGCCAGTGTGCCAGTCGCCATCTCAAACGCGAAAGCCGAGATCGTGTTGTCAACTCCGTTCGCCACAAACACAAACTTGCCTGCGGGATCTACAGCCACGCCATGAGGCGTGGTACCCGTAACGAAGGGAGACCCCGGAAGTGGACTCAGAGCGCCACTGGCCCTGTTCACCGAAAAAGCGGACAAATTATTGGAATTCGCGTTGCCTACAAAGAGAAAGTCGTGGACCGGATCAAAGGCCATAAACTCCGCGCCCGCCCCAGCGGTAAAGGGGGAGCCTGATACCGAAGAAAGACTGCCCGAAGTGCTGATGGCGAACGCAGTGACGGTGCCCGACCCCGAATTCGCAACGAAGGCAAAGCTGGTGGTTGGGTTGGTTGCCGACATCGCCACCGGAGCAGCGTTCATCCCTTTGCCGCACCCCGTCAGCGCAGTCACTCCGAGGATGAGCGCACCCAGCAATAGCGGGATCCCTTGCCATTTGCGGGGGTTAGAGTTACCTGTTTCCAGACGAAGAGGCTTATTAGTGGTCATTTCTATGTGTTCCTTAGCGGATAAGTTACTTCGACGGGCAGGAGGGGGTTGTCACATCAGTGTCAACAGTTTGTCCAATCACGTGTTACACAAAATACTGTCCAAGCAGAGATAGAGAGAAACGCGCCTATTCGCTGGTGAAATAATTTACGGCTACAGGGTTCTCGAATAACGAGTAGTCCCGCGTCACAACTGTGATTCCGCTTTCGGTTACGAAATAGCGCTGGCGGTCGGCTTCGGGATCGTATCCGATTGTTGTGCCTTCGGGAATATGTACATCGCGGTCGATAATGGCTTTTCGCAGGCGGCAATGACGTCCTACATTTACGTGCGTAAATAAGATGCAGTCTTCGATCTCACTGTAGGAATTTACCCGCACATCAGGCGACAGGACGCTGTTCTTCACCGAACTACCTGACACGATGCAGCCCATGGAGACAATGGAATCGAGCGCTGTGCCCGTACGCCCAGCTTCGGCGAATACGAATTTTGCCGGAGGATACTGCCGCTGGTGAGTGCGGATCGGCCACTCCGAATCGTAGAGGTTGAACACCGGGGAAACCGACACGATGTCCATGTTGGCTTCGTAGTAGGCTTCGAGGGTTCCCACATCGCGCCAGTAGAGCGCTTCTTTCTTGTTCTCATCCACGAAGTCGAAGGAGTACACACGGTATTCATCCACCATCTTGGGCAAAATATCTTTGCCAAAATCGTGGCTGGACTTGGGGTCCTCGGCATCTTTCAGCAGCACCGGAATCAGCACATCGGTATTAAAAATATAGATGCCCATCGATGCTGCAACTTTACCCGGGTTGTAAGGCGAGCGCAGCGCCGTTTCCTGTGGCTTTTCCTCGAACCCGTTGACGCGATGGTCGCTGTCGACATCCACCACACCAAAGCGGTACACCTCGGTGGGATCGATCTGAATTGTAGCCAGGGTCACATCGGCGGCCGAGTCCTGATGCTGCTTCATCATGCGGCCATAGTTCATCTTATAAATATGGTCGCCGGACAAAATGAGAACGTGTTTTGGCTGCTCGGAGCCGATGGAATAAATGTTCTGGTAAACGGCGTCGGCTGTGCCCTGGTACCACTCCTCGCTGACCCTCTTCATCGGCGGAAGCACTTCGATGAACTCACCCAGTTCGCGCCCAACGATGTTTCCCCAGCCTTCGCGCACGTGCCGGTTGAGCGAGAGCGCCTTGTATTGAGTTAGGATGTAAACCCGGCGCAGGTCGGAGTTGACACAATTCGAGAGCGTGACGTCAATGATGCGGTAGATGCCGCCGAAAGTAACGGCCGGCTTGGCCCGGTCGCGAGTCAGCGGATAGAGCCGCTCTCCGGCTCCTCCCGCCAACAAGACTCCGAGCGTGTCTTTCATTGGTTTTCCGCTTGGATGACGTTCGCGGGCGCGCCGTTGTCAGGACGGATTCTTAGCGAGCCCGCGAACCGCTCATACTAGCACAGGGAAAATGAAGCCGTAGCATTGCTGGTGTAGACGGACCTTCGTCCCGCGGAGGTGTCGAGAAGCCTGTTGAGCTTCGCTCAACTGCCCAGACGAGGGCGTCTGGGCCTTCGTGGGTTGTAGTGATAGAGGAGTCGGCCGACAAGACTGTCCCTTTCACACGGCCTGATGCGATGCTGCATCCAGAAAAAGGCCGCCCCCCCCCGGCTCGGCCTTTCGCCATCTGCGGATTTTAGCCACTCACAACTATTGGGAAGCCTCAGCCGTGGTCGCCGTCGGGATTCGCTTTCTGAGTGCTTCTTAGAGTTACCGTGTCCGGTTTCGCAGCGGCCGGTTGCGCAGCGGGCTTGGGAGCCTGCGGGGCTTTGGCGGCTGGCGTGGGTTGACTGGCGGAGTGTGGCTGAAAGACCGAACTGATGCTTGTGGTCATGAAAGTCCTCCCGTTGGGTGTTATCGACAGGCGGCGGGAAGACTTTAGGGCTGGCAGGACCTTTGCTAAGTCGTGTGTCTTCAATGGGGTGGGGTGGAAGGGGCCTGCGTCCCTTGGCCGGCGGGGATTTCTTGTTCGGAATTCGTAACAAAACCGATGGCGTTGTTGGGCTCGGGTGAAACCGTTGTAAAAGGGTGGTCCCCCAAGATGGGGCCTTTCATTCGAGTCACCCCCTCGTGCTAGTTTGAAAGGCCCCTGTGGTTTCTTCGCTGCCCAGATAATCGTCCCCATTGATTCCATCCCGTAACCTTTTCCGTGGCGAACAGTTTATAAAGTTTAGGAACAACAATGGTGGCGAGAGCACCGGCTTCGCGGCGGTCCCCGGAGCAGACGGATGAACGTCTGCTGGTGGAGGCTGCGCAGAAGGATCCGGGGCGGTTCGCGGAGCTCTATGAGATTCATTTTGAGCGCGTCTATGCGTTCGTTGCGCGGCGGGTTGGCGATCGCGATGCGGCGGAAGACCTGACCTCGGACGTATTCCACAAGGCGCTGGCTAATCTGAAGCGCTTTGAGTGGCGCGGCGTGCCGTTTGGAGCCTGGCTGCTGCGGATCGCGGTGAATGCGATTGTCGATCGCTCGAAACGGCAGGGGCGGGAGATCGCGGTGGATGATCCGCCGGAACTCAGCATTCAGCCTGGTCTCGGACAAGTGGATGATCGGGCGCGGTTGTTTCGGCTGGTGGATCGGTTGCCGGTGGATCAACGGCATGTGGTGGTCATGCGGTTTGCTGAGCAGAAGAGTATCCGCGAGATTGCGCAGCATCTGGGACGCAGCGAGGGGGCAGTGAAGCAGTTGCAATTCCGTGGATTGGAGAATTTGCGGGATGGGTTTGACGCGGGGAAAAGCGGGAAACCACTAAGGACACCCTTCGACTCCGCTCAGGGCAGGCTAAGGTCCACGAAGGACGGCAAGAAGTCTGGTGGCAAGAATGGCTAAACGCAGCCTATTTGAAGAACTCGACCAGGCGGTGAGCGGGGTGCTGGTGCATCCTGAGGCGGCGCTGCCGGCTGACGCTCGTCTGGCTGGTCTGGTGCGCATTGCGGCTGAGTTGACCAGCCTGCCTCGGCCGGGTTTTCGAGCTCGTTTGAAAAATGATTTGGAAAGGAAAACATCCATGGCAACTGCAACTGAAGCTGTGACCGGAATTCGTCAGACTGCCGCACCGCGCCTTCGCATCAAGGGGGCGGCGGCTGCGATCGAATTCTACAAGAAAGCCTTTGGAGCGCGAGAAAACATGCGCTTCGAGAGTGAACTTATGGGGCTGGTGCACGCGGAGATTCAGATCGGCAACTCGGTGATCATGGTGGCGGAGGAATCTCTGCAACATGACATGCCGGGGCCGCAGACTTTGGGCGGATCGCCGGTGACCATCGAAATGTTTGTGGAGGATTCCGACGCTGCGGTCGAGCGGGCGGTGGCGGCGGGCGCGCGAGTCACCTCGCCGGTGCAAGATCACTTCTATGGGTACCGCGCAGGAACCGTGGCCGACCCGTTCGGTTACAGCTGGACGATTTCTACGGTGAAAGAGGAAATGTCGGTGGAGGAGATGCACCGGCGCTTTGAACCGATGAAGCAGCAGATGTTAAAGAAGCCGGCGGTCGATCCTATTCCCAAGGGCTATCGCACGGTGACGCCATATATCGTGGCCGAGGATGCGGATGGGCTGATTGAGTTCCTGAAAAACACCTTCGGGGCGGAAGAAAGATTCCGCGCGGTAGGGGGGGCGGGCGGGCGGCATGCCGACCTGCGCATTGAGGATAGCGCGCTGATGGTCGGTGGCGGCGGTGCGGGACTTGCCTGGAAGGGGGATCCCATCCCCAACGCATTCCATATCTATGTGCGCGATTGCGATGCGGTTTATCGGCGGGCGTTGCAGCACGGGGCAACATCGATTCATGAACCCGTCGATCAGCCTTACGGCGAACGGTCGGCAAGTGTAAAGGATGCGGCCGGCAACCAGTGGTACATTGCAACCTACAACGGCCCGAACTACAAATGGGAAGGCGCGCCGACGGTTCAGCCTTACATGCATCCCCTGCGGGCGGAGCCGGTGATGGCCTTCCTGAAACGCGTGTTCGGCGCGCAAGAACTGGGACGGCATGCCTCGCCCGATGGAGTGATTCACCACCTGATGCTGAAAATCGGCGATGCCTTCATGGAAATGGGCGAGGCGCACGGCCCGTATCAGCCGATGCCGGCGATGTACTACCTCTTTGTGCCGGATTGCGACGCCGTGTATCGGCGAGCGATCGAGGCTGGGGCTAGTTCGATTTCCGAGCCGGCTGATCAGCCTTACGGCGACCGAAACGCAGGCGTGAAAGACGCATTCGGCAACCAGTGGTACATCGCGACGCACGTCAAAGATGTGGGAGTTACAACTCGGTCATAAGTGGCCAGACTATCTCTGATAGGGAGCCGGCAAATGAAACAGCCCTCACGCCATCGTGATGGCTTTCTACGGTGTGATGGTGACGGCGCCTGGTCGGCTATGCCGTTCATTTTCGTAACAACGGCTACGGCCAGAATTTGGGTAGTGGGGTCAAGAAACACCGCCAAATAAAGACCTTGCGTCCGTCGGAATGCTTGTAGACTAGATTGGTTACTTTTCCCATTCCTCCGCCGCGCCCTCAGGGCGACGGTTCCTTGCGAAAACTGACGAAACGTCGCGCAAAGAGCCGGAAACGGCAACTTCCACCTACACCTCTATCTGGCTCAGTGGCGATAGCAAAATGCGTTTCTCGTTTAAGTCTGTTCCGAAAGGAAGGGACGACCATGAGAGCCGAATATGTTTGGGACGAGCTATACACAGCCGCCATCCTCGAAACTGACGATGGAAAGCTGCAACAGCGTATTCATGCAGCAAAGAGCGCGATTGACAGCCGACTTCAGGAAATGCAGAAGGACGATGGAGGCACACCCGAGGAGTGGCAAGCTATCACTGATGCGCTCAATGGTTTGAATGTCTTAATCAGAGAGTTAGAAAGACGCTCTCACGATGCGGGTTCGAGCAATGCGTGAATTTCGTGAATTAGACTTACAGGTTCGGACTTCGACAGCAAGAGCCCCGGTATCAGTCAGTTGGAAAGAGGGTGTAGGCAAACTAGAGGGAGGCCTGTACCTAAAGAAGCCGGCAAGGCGCGTCACAGTCCCCTCCCTGTACGGCTCACAGAAGAAGGCTAGCGTGAACTGTAAAGACGTCAAGTCCGGGACTGACCCTCATTTTCAGGGGTTTGGGAGCATCGACGTTCTTTGAACTCTCCCCTGACCAGGCGGTCTAAAGTTTTCTCTCTGAGACGCTTTGCGTGTTCGCGCAGACAGAATCGCAGCTCCGAAACAATGGCATTCAATTCGCGCTCCCCCGCGATTAGCGCGTGTCCACACAGCCCTCGGATTCGATCTTCCAAACGTCGAGCACGCATAACCCTCTCGCATCTACACCCGTGTAGCCCAACACTAATCGGGCGTATCTGGTAGACAGTCGAGATAGATCCCCCGGTCACGGTAGGTTCCCCCACAAGGACATACACGATGATCCAAACCTGCCCGGCAATCCATGGATCTGGCGTTACGGCACAGCCTGCGGTTCGAAAAGCTGTATGGAGTGTTCTCTTTCCGTTGCCCCGCACTTTTCGCTAATTGGAGTCCCGTCCCCTTTTGGATTCGACTGTTCTACGCCGCTGCGGTTTGGAGTCTTCTCGTCAGGAAGTTGCGGACCTCAATGCATTCCATCTTGGAAAATACGGCTAGAACCCCGGCTTGGCGGGCTGCTGCTTCCAAGAAAGCGGATTTGTCCACCGTGCAAATCACGACGAGAAGTTCCGGCCTGGAGTGCTTAAGTTCGCGTGCTGCACCCAGCCCGTCGAGGACGGGCATCCACAAATCAAGGATTACAACGTCCGGGTGAATCGAAGTGGCTTTCTTTACTGCTTCAGAACCGTTGCTGGCCTCAAACACAATCCAACTGGAGTCCCGTTCCAAAATTGCCCGCAGTTCTCCGCGCCAGAAAGGACTGTCGTCGGCGATGAGAATGCGTACGGAAATAAATCCTCCGAAGGCAAACGTTTGGCGATAGCGTGCGCTGGTCATAGCATCAGCCTTTGGGGTGACGCCAGTCTATCGAGAGGGCGCTGTATTCCGTGAAGAGAAATGCCGTACCCGGTGTCGGGCCATCACAGATTGTGTGCCTGTCTGTGCTGAAATAGAGGCTTTCGATGCCAACGCGCGAACAGAGCACGCCAAACGCCTAGGCTGCGACACGATCTGCGCCAACTGTCGAACAATCGAGGGTCTGTCTGATCGCGGTTAAGACCCGGTCGTACGAAGCAAGCATTTCATGTTGCCGAGACGACTTCGTCCACCACAAGACTCGCACCTTAACCATGTTCGAACCCGGATCGCCCAAGTCCATGACTAGAACCTCCGGGCTGGGATCTGACAAAACTCCGTTAACTTTGCTCACAATCCGGCAAATGAAAACTTTGAGTTCAGCTAAGCCCCGCTCGCCTTTCACGGTCAGGTCGTATTCCCAGCGACGAAGGTCAAGCGCCGTGTTGACAATGACGGAGTGAGTGAATAGGTCCGCATTCGGGATCACCACCCGCCTGCCATCGTAGGTTTCGATGATCGTTGCCCGGGCTTGGATGTCTTCCACCTTACCCTCGTAATTGTCCAACTTGATCTCATCCCCCACCCGAAACGGCTCGGCCCAAAGCAACAACAAGCCTGCAAGGAAATTCTGCAATATGTTCTGAAAGGCGAATCCAATGGCAACGCCGCTGATGCCGAGGATCTTTATCAAATCGCCTGCCTGAAAGGAAGGGGCCACAACCGAGAAAGCTACCAGGAAGCCAAACAGAATAGTTGTGGCTCCGGTGAGGCGGGCGAAAACCACTCCCAGATTTGGGCGGTACTTCCGAGTAGTGCGAAGTATCGTTCGGCTGACAACAATGCTGAGCATGTAGAACAGCAGAAAGACGATGATACCCACGATCAGAGAAGGAAGTCGCGCAATGAACTTGTCGATCATGGACTGCGCCGCTTCCCAGAACGTCGTGAAAGTTGAGTTCATAAAGGCCACCTGTGGCCAACCTGGTATCAGTTGGTTCGCATTCTCGCGCGAATTGAGAGGCCCACTTTTCGGTTCCCAGACGCTCGCTGGGCCTGGGTATGAAAACTTGTGGGCCCGTACGCTCGCTTTTAGCCCTGCCAAACATGTTTGCCGCAGGTGCATTGCACGGTCTCGGTGGGCCGTTGCTTGATCAGCTGTTGTCTGCAGACTGGGCAAGGTTTCGTCATCACGTAGGTCATAAGTTTGGCCTCCAGGTTTCGGCTAAATGCCGACTCAGCGTCTTGCACGCCTCGTACCAAATACTTGGCGCTTCTCGAATCAGGACTCTCTACCACACCAATGTCAGCTGCCGCCGGCACCCGAGAGGCCATCGGTTCACAGAGTTGCTGGTTGAGACCCTCGCCGGTGAGCCCCCTAACAGGACATCTCTGGTGAGGGAAACGATGAGGTGGGTGTCGGGTCCTCTCCCCATTCGCGTCCAGTGAATCCCCTCTACGCTTTCCAGAGATACAGAATTAGCTGTAGCGCAAATCTTCTCGGTCTCCGGCCCCGGTCCCAAAAATCTACACGTGTCTGGGAACCGAGATTGTTGTGTGGAATCATTTCAATCGTCAGGCTCCTTTCGGGCCGCGAAACACACTCGACCCGCGTTGAGGTCGCCGCGACTTGAACTAATCTCGTTTCACTTGCCATAGACGGTTGAACCTTAACCGCATCCTACAAAGCCCTTTAACGGCGGTTCGTCATGGCGAACTGCCGCATACGCTTACTATGGCGATCTCAACACCGCAGCCGTAACCCGGTCAGCCCGCAACCCGAGTGCTGGAAAATATCAGCTTCACGCACTTGGGGCAGTGGCACTCGTATGCCGGATCGCCGGGGCGTGTGGTGTGGCCGCATCGGTTGCAGATGCACCTGCCGTCCACATGAACGACCATCGGGCGGAACTCATGATCTAGTGCGCAATAAGGGCATCGGACGGTTTTTTCCATCTTCGTTCCTCCTTGGTCGGCTGTTGACATGCGGACCATTCAAGGCCCTCGAAGTGGCTGTGTTGCAGGAGTGTTTGCAGCCTACGTTCGATGGTCAGAACACGTAAATGGCCCGATTGGGTCAGCAGGGAGCACGATCTGGGTACAACCTTCTACTGAAGTTCTGGTGAGACGCGGAGAGATTCGGCGGTTGGGAAGAATTACGCACGGAGTGACTCGGGGAAAGACGGGAAGTCTTGTCAGTTCCGCCTAGACGGCTCTCGCCGCATTGCCGGAAGTGGACGAGTCATTGAGAAACGTCGCGTCTGTCCACGAATTTCTCCTGGCGGAGGGACACATCGACCGGCCTCGGGCGATGATGGCGCCCATTTGGTTCTCGGATAACCCACAAAGAGGTCGCTCTCAGTCGAGGTTCTCTAGCGCGCCGGCAGCGGGTAGTAGCCTTCTTTCGCGAACACGTCGACGCAGGGACGCAGGTCGGATGACTTGCAACCCGGACGGTTCACTCGGATGTCGATCTCACGGCGAGTATCGCTGGGAGTAGCGCGGGTCATGTAGCCGAGGGTGTACTGGTTGCGGGCATCGCCAATCAGCCGGTGGTACACATCTTCAATCGCGGTCCGCGAATATTCAGCGAGGACCTCACCGCCAGTGGCACTGGCGTATTTCGGCAGGATGTTGCTGTATCCCTGGCCCGGGATGTGCAATTTCTCCAGCTTGTTGTAACCGGGAATGGCGGCACCTTCGACGGCGATGCCGTACAGCAGGATTTCGTTTGAAAGCAGCACTTGCAAGACCGTGCTGTAGTTGGCGTCGCTGCGATACTCGCGGCCATCGCTGATCACAAAGATGATCTTGCGCCGGTTCTTGGGTCGCTTTCCCAGATCGCGAGCAGCCATCAGAATGGCGTCATTCAAAACGTGCGCTTGTTTGGAGGGAGTGCTCACCGGCGTGGTTGGGGAATCGACGGGAATTCCGTTGACCGATGGACCCTGCGGCCCCAAAGGGCCGCTGGTGATGGGCACTCCGCTGACCTCGCCGTGTTTCGTTTTCAGGCCGTTCAGCACCCCTTCCAGCTTGCGGCCGACGGCATTGAAGTCGGCCAGTTGCGACACGCTGGTGCTATAGGTGTAGATCGCGATTTCGTCGAATGCGGCGAACGATCCGCTCAAGGTGGAAAAGGTTTCGTTTACTTTCTGTACGGCAATATCCGGCATGCCAAGATCAATAACTACGGCCACCGAAAGCCCAAAGGGGTCGCTGGTAAAGAAATTCAGGTTTTGCTTTCTGCCGTCTTCATAGACCGAAAAGTCGGTGGACAATAACCCGCTGACCAAATGTCCCGACTCGTCGGTGACCCGCACTGGCACGACGACCTGATTGACATTGACCCGGAGCTGGAAGAGTTGGTCTTGAGCCGAAGGCTGCGACGTGGGAACGCTACCCGGAGGAACGGTGTTGATCTTCATCGGTGGAGGCGGCCCCGGCGGGGCATCGCCAGAACCCGATGATGATGATGACGACGACGAAGACGACGGAGACTGGTCGGGCGCCTTCGTGGGATTTGTGCCCGGCGGAGCAGCTTTAAGCTCGGGGGCGGCGGGAGCGGGTGGCTGGGAGCTTGAGGGCGCGTCCGGAATACTAGATTTTTGACCGGGCTGCTGTTGGGCCATCACGGGCCCTAATGCCAGAGAAAACAATAGGACTGCCAGCCCACCAGCAGTTCGCAGCGTAGCCATCAATTGCCCCACGGACGCCCCTCCGCTTTTCGGCCTACTTCCGGTTCAGAATGCTAAATCTGACAGTTTGTTGCATCTAACCATTCGGAATAGACTAACAAAATTGCTCTGAGTATACCTTGATGCCAAAAACCAATATGCCTTTAGCTCGAAACAGTGCGCGGTTGTTAATTTTGACGAGCCTAGCCATCGCTTCCTACGCCCAACAGCCCCAGGCTCCCGAACCAGCCCAGGATTCTGATCAGTCCTCTGAGACCCTGAAGGTCAACGTGAACGTGGTGCAACTGTTTTTCAACGTTAAGGACAAGAAGGGCGGGCTGATCCCAAACCTGACTAAAGACCAGTTTCAGATTTCTGAGGATGGCAAATCTCAGACCATTAAGTATTTTGCCGCCGAATCGAATCTTCCGCTGACGCTGGGCATTCTATTTGACACGAGTCCCAGCCAGGCGCGAGTGCTCGACATGGAGAAGCTGGTGGGCGGGCAGTTTCTGGACGAGATCCTGCGGGATAAAGACCTGGCCTTTGTCATGGGCTTCGACGCTGACGTGGACCTGTTACAGGACTTCACCAATTCTACTCGTCTGCTGAAGAAGGCAATGAACAACGCGCGCATTGGCGGAGGCGGAGGTGCGACTGGGCCGGGGGGCGGGCCGGTTCCGACTCTAAGTCACGGCTGCTGCACCATGCTGTACGACGCCGTGTACCTGGCAGGCCACGATCAACTGGCACAGCAAGTGGGAAGAAAAGCCATGATCCTGCTTACCGATGGCGAGGATGAAGGCAGCAAAGTTAAGATTCAGGATGCAATTGAGGCGGCGCAGAAGTCGGACGCCATCTGTTATGTGCTTTTAATCGCGGACCGCGGCGGGGCGTGGGGCGGCTTCGGTGGCGGCGAGATGAACAAGCTCACCAAGGAAACCGGAGGGCGAGTCATCGACGTCGGGAACAAGCTCGACAAACTCAAAGAGGGATTTGATCAGATCGCTCGCGAACTACGCAGCCAGTACAACCTGGGCTACACTCCGACCAATCCCAAGCTCGACGGGACTTTTCGCAAGATCGAGATTCACACTAACGACAAAGACTACAAGATTCAGTCGCGCGCCGGATATTACGCTGTGCCGCGGGCGGACTAGTCCTGTCTGCAAGTCAAGCCGGTGAAGGCCGATCCTTTACCCGTATCACAAACTTCAGCCCTGACCAGACTTCATTCACCGCGCAGACCTTGACGTCGACCAGTCCGGCTTGCAATCCGATGTGGCGGACATCGTTTTCCGAAAGATCAGTCGTGACCCCAGAGGCCTTTTTCGGCCAGCTCACCCAGATCATTCCGGACGGAGTCAGCCGCTTCGCAACCTGAGAGAATTTTTTCTTCAGCCCGGCAGCTTCGTTGACGAAGATCATGGCGAAATCCAGCGGCTCGCGACCATCTTTCGCGATACTACAACTTGCTAAAGCCGCTTTCAGTTCGGCCTTCACATCGACTGGCATATCCAGCAGGAGAACGCAAAACTGCTCCTTGATTCCAAGTTTCTTGGGCAGGGGAGTGCCGGAGTATCCCGCCATGAGATTTCCTATTGCACCGGAGCGTAGTATCCGCGGCGGCTGCGAACGCGCAGGCCTTTCTGCTTGGCGGAGATTTCGATGGTGCGAAAACGGCCGTCGGGTCTGAAGTCGGCGGGTTTGTAGGAGATGGCGTATTGGCTGCGCAGCTCTTCCTGAATGGAGGCAAAAGCATTGGCCACTTCGGTCAGTTGAAAAGGAACGTAGGAGCGGCCGCCGGTAGCCTCGGCAATGCGCTCCAATACCTTGTCGCCGTGCTTGCCGCCGCTTCCGGTAAGGTTGGTGCTGATGGTGTAGACGACCACCTCGGCTCGCTCCGCCATTTCGATGGCCTCTTCACGAGTTACATGGCTCTGGTTGTCATCGCCGTCGCTCAACAGGATGATCGCCCGGCGGACCGCGCCATTGGGAGAGCTCTTCAGCAATTTGTCACGGCAGGCAAAGTATAGAGCGTCGAACAAGGCTGTGCCCCCGCCCGGACGGAGGGCGCGCACTCCCACGGAGAGCGCCTCGGTGCTGTCGGTGAAATCCTGGGTAACTTCGGGCGTGGCATCAAAGCCGACCACGAAGGCCCGGTCATACTTCCGGCGCACGGTTTGGTTGAGGAATTCGATGGCCGCCTCCTGCTCGAACTTAAAGCGGTCGCGGATGGAATTGCTGGCATCGATCAATAGGCCAGCCTCGAGCGGCAGATCAGTTTCCGCGCGAAAGCTGCGGAGCTCCAGTGCGGGCTTGCCGTCGTCGATGATCTTGAAGTCGTTCTTCTTGAGGTCTCTCACGTAGCGGCCATGCTTGTCCGTCACCGTGAAAACTACGTTGACCTCGTTGACTCGTTTGACGATGGTCGCGGCGCTGTCATCATTGGGCGCGGGGGCGGGTGTTGCGGGAGCTGTGGTTCCTTCCGGTTGTGGCGTGGTACCAGGCTGCGATTGACCAGCGGCAGGCCCGTTGGCCTCGGAATTGGGACTGGTTGTCGCTGGCGAAGTTTGGGGGGTGGCTGGCTGCTGCGTGATAGCGGCCTGCGGCGGAGGCGGTGCAGGCTTATGTTGTGCCTGCTGCTTCGCCGCCGACGGCGCTGAAGGTAGCTCGGCCGGAGCCACATCTTGGGCGTGGGCTGCGGCCGCAAACACGAACACCGAACCCAGCAAGAGCAAGATGACGCGGACTTTCATCAGAGTTCGTATTATAGCTGGCCTTTCTTCCAATCCCGCAAAACCTGATGCGCGGCATTGCGGCCGGGCGCTCCGGTCACTCCTCCGCCAGGGTGGGCCCCCGCACCACAAAGATTAAAGACTTCGCCGCTCGCGATCCACCCACAGGGCACGACTTGGCCATCAGGAAATGGGAACCTGAATCGCAGGATCGCAAGGGATCATGCGCAGGCCGTGGTCAGCGAGCCTCAAATCCTTGATGACCTCGGGACGCAGCATGCTTGCGATGTAGGAAGTGGTCGAGGCGCGGCACCCCGGCGCTACTTCTTCGGTCACGCAACAGCTACCCACAATTTCGCGGCGCTCGAACACAACAGTCGAGAGTCCGGCGCGCGCCAGGTAAGCGGCGGCGGTCAGCCCGTTGTGGCCGGCCCCGATTACGACGGCGTCGTACGGTTTGGAAGGTCCGGCAGGCATGCTCTGACCAGCAGTCAGGAACAAGCTGGACTGTGGTTAGGGGTACATTACTGCGCGGTCACAAAAAACAGAATTGAAATCGGAATGCTTTTGCAGTAGAGTTCCATGACTTGAGGTCAAACTATGAGCGCTAGTAGCAGTGTTGTTTCTCCTCCCCGCTATCGTCCCTTGCCTACCCGGCCGCGTTCTGAGGGTAAGCGAACCCGAATCGTTGATGCTGCCATGCGCCACTTCGCCGAGCTGGGCTATGACGCCGCGCGCGTCGGGGACCTGGCCGCTTTGTTGGGCATAGCCAAAGGCTCCATTTTCCAGCATTTCGGTAGCAAGGAAGGCCTGTTCCTGGAAGTTTACAAGAAGGCCACGCGTTCGTTTCCGCGCTATCTGGATGCACCGGCTGAGGCCTGCGATCGCGGATTCTTTGAGGTGCTTCGCTACTGGCTGGTGCGCACCGAGCACTTAGTGCATGAGGATTGGATTCCGTACCGAGTTTCGCTGTTGGGCAACTACGGCACAAACCTTGCCCTGAAACGCGAGATCAATCGCTTCATGCTGGCGGAGGACCCTTACGGTACGGTGGCGTTCGTACGTTTTGGCCTGCAACGCGGAGAACTGCGTAGCGATCTTGATCAGGAGATGATCGTTTCGATTCTAGACTGGACCATCGAGCGTTTTCAGGATGCACTGTTGACCGAAGAGCTTGATCCCGGACTCTTTCGCCGCCAGGGAGGTCCGGCGGAAAAAAAGGAAGCGCGCATTGCACAGTTTCTGGATATTTTGAAGCGAGCGATCGGCGCGGGCTGCTAAAAGGCAAATCACCGGCATGTCCTCCGTGAAAGACCTCCTCGCGATCTACAACGACGCCGCTCCGCTTGCCGAAGCTTCCACCATTCCTGCGCCCTGGTACGTGGACCAGCGCATCGCGGACCTGGAAGCGAAGACGGTATTCAGCAATACCTGGCAACTGGTGGGCCGAGTGGAACAAGTGGAGAAGCCGGGCCAGTTCATCACCACCACTATCGCCGGAGAGCCGATCGTCGTGGTGCGCGGCAATGACCACATCCTGCGCGCGATGTACAACGTTTGCCGCCATCACGCCGCTGCCGTTGTCACTGAGCCTTGCGGGCAGGCCTCGATTCTGCATTGCCCTTATCACGGTTGGAATTACGGGCTGGATGGCTCGCTCAAAGGCATGCCGGAGTTCGACGGAGTCCAGGACTTCGATCGGCAGAAAAATGGTTTGCTGCCGGCACGGGCGGAAGCCTGGGAGAAGTTCGTTTTCGTGAATCTTGATTTGGAGGCCGCATCGTTGCGCGATTTTCTCGGTGGCCTGGTCAAACGGGTGGCCGGTCTGGGCGTGAGCAAGCTACATTACTTTGACACCCGTGTTTATGACATCGCCTGCAACTGGAAAGTCTTCGTGGATAACTACCTCGACGGTGGATACCACGTTCCACATCTGCACAAAGGTCTAAATTCGGTGCTCGACTATAAGCAGTACACCATCGAAAACGAAGACCGCTATTGTTTACAGTCCAGTCCCATGGTCTCTTCCGACGAAGATAAGGCAACCGGCGCAATGCGCAAGGGTGATCGGGCCTGGTATTTCTGGCAGTATCCCAACCTCATGATCAATTGCTACGAAGGCTACATGGACACCAATCTGGTGCTGCCGATTGATGTGGATCACTGCCGGGTGATTTTCGATTTCTATTTCGCCTTCGTGAGCGACGCCGCTCGTGATTACAACCAGCAGAGCGTTGCCGTGGGTGACCGTGTTCAAGAAGAGGACTTGGGAATCTGCGAAGCCGTCCAGCGGGGACTGAAGTCGCGAGCCTATAGAGCGGGCAGGCTTTCAGTGCGGCGGGAAGCGGGGGAACATTTGTTTCATCGCCTGCTGGCAGCGGACTTGAAGGCGGGCGTGGCAGCGGCAGCCGCTACGGCAGACTAGGTTTGAGTCTCAAGAGGACGACCCAGATTAGCCCGGAATGTTCAGCGCTGGAACGCGATATCCCTACTGGTGATCTCTCGGAACCGTCTCTTGCCACGTCTTGGTTTTGACCATGTTCCCGTCTTTCAGAATCTCGCGCGTGTACTTGTAGTAGAAATTCGCACGGTCGGTGGTCAGCGACAGATGTCCCTGCCAGGTCAGCACCCGCTCCTTCAACTCGAAAACGGTCCTGGCCTCGCCTTGCACTGCACAAGTTTCGGGGTGACTATCGTCGGCGACGTAAGTCAGATTCTCGTAGTCGGTTTCCTTACCCCAGGGATACCATTCTTCCGATTTGCCATTCCAATACGCCGTGGTCGTACGCTCCTTTACTTCATGGGTCACCGACCATTTTCCGGGCAGCACCGCACCCTTGCTGTGCATGTCACTCCGTTGGTCGGAGGGCATCGGCAGCGGGAAAAGTGGGGCCGGCGGAGAATGTAGCGGCACGACCGGCAATATCAACCGTGATCCGTCGCTGCCGAGTTCGAGGGACGTGGTCATCGAATAGGGCGTCGGCAGAATCATCGGCCACAGCGCGTTCGAAACGGCGATGCGTATGCGATGACCCTTGGGAAATATCCAAGACGTGAGATGCATGGAAATATCGAGCGCGTAAGTCTTGCCGGGTTCGAGATCGCGGGGCTCGGTCATGGATTCGCGCTGCGCTCCACTGATGCCGGCGCCAGTGATTTGTGTGACTGCGCCGTCTGGTGCAACGTCCGACAAGCGAGCGAACCAATTCGCCAAGGGAGCCGTTGCGGAGGCCCGTAATAACGCATGCGGCCGGCCCAGAATCGCCAGATCTTCGTCCAGCGGCGCAGAATCGTAGATCAGGCTGAAAGCGTCCATGGGGCGCACGTCCGGCAGCAACTCACCCCACCAGAAGCCAGCTTCAACTCCGACCGAAGGAACATAGGCGAGCTGATGAGTCGTAGTTTCGGCGGGCGACTTTGCCAGAGTGTGATTGCCTTGCAGAAATAGCGTTGTGTCTTTCACGCCGTGGGGCGGCCACACATCTTCCCGCCGCCACTCTCCGGGAATGGTTTCGAGATTCATGTCGGGCGGGTACCAATGCCGCATGTAGATAACCAGTTTAGGATCCTGTGGCACTCCGGTGTCGCGGCCCTTCAGCCAGTAGTCCCACCAGCGTACAGCTTCGGCGCGCCACTCGAATTGCGGACTGAAATCGCCCTCGGACGGATAGCTGTGATTCCAGGGACCGACGATGGCCTTGATCGGCGCCTTGGTCTGTTCGAGCATGGCGGGGATGCTGTCGCGATAGCCATCCATCATTCCACCAATCAGAAAGCTGGGGATCTTGATTTCGCTCAGCGGCCGCACCGGGCTGCGCCAGAACGGGCCATCATGCTGATGCTTGAGATAAAGCAGCGACCACGGCGGCGCTTCGAAACGCGGGCCAAGGATTTTCTCGTCGAGCGAATAGTCGGGCGCGCCAGTCATGCCAGGGGCCATGTCCATGTTCAATTCGAATTCGTCGATATGCACCATGCCATCAATGAAGTGGATGTCGTCGTGAAAAAGTTCGTCGGTGGCAGCCGCGGCAAGGATCGCCTTTAGCTCCGGTGGATGCAGCATCGCCATTTGCAGCGAATTGAATCCGCTCCACGAAATGCCCATCATGCCAACATTGCCGTTCGACCACGATTGATGTGCCAACCAGGTGATGATCTGCAAGCCGTCGGTCTGCTCCTGGTCGGAATATTCACGGTCAGTGGGAACGCCTTCGCTGGCGCCGAAACCGCGAATATCCACTCGAGCACACACATAGCCACGCCGCGTGAAATATGAATACAGGCCGTAATCGCCTTCCGCCGTGGCATCGTCTTTGCGGTAAGGATGATATTCGAGAATGGCCGGAAACTTCTCCTCTGGCTTGGGTCCCTCGGGCATATACAAAGTGACGGCGAGGCGGACACCATCTTTCATCGGGATCCATTGGTTCTCCATGTGCACTCCGTAGGTGGGCGGAGAAGGTGGATCGAGTGCAAACCCACTTTGTGCAGCGGCGCACAGCAGCGCTACGATGGCGATGTGGCGCATCATGATGCTCCAAACGGATCTTCGAGCGACGGACTCTGCGGCGTGAACAGTTCCGCGCCATTATCCGTGATGTGCATGTCATCTTCGAGGCGGATGCCGAATTCGCTGGGAATGTAAATTCCGGGTTCATCACTGAAAGTCATATTCGGCGCGAGCAGCGTAGTGTTGCCGCGCACTAGATAAGGCCACTCGTGGCCGTCCATCCCGATGCCGTGGCCGAGGCGGTGCGAAAAGAATTTGTGGTCTGGTCCGTAGCCGGCGTCGGCGATGACTTTGCGCGCGGCTGCGTCCACCGCCTGGCACTCGATGCCGGGCCGCGCTGCTTTCAGTGCCGCAGTTTGTGCGCGGTGAACGATGTCGAATACTGCCCTCATCTTGTCGGTGGCTTTGCCGAGGACAAAGGTTCGCGTGATATCGGAAACGTAACCCTCGACGGCGCAGCCGTCGTCCAAAAGGATGATTGATCCGTCATGAATGACTTGCGTGGTCACCGAGCCGTGAGGAACAGCCGTGAACTCGCCCACCTGCACACTCACTTCGCCGGAGAAACCGATACGCTCGTATGCGGCGACAATCAGATCCTGCAATTGACCTCTCGTCATGCCTGCTTTCAACGCGCGGTACGCCGCTTCGTACACGGTTAGCGTGACCTTGGAAGCCAAACGCATTAACGCGATTTCGTGGTCGCTTTTTACCTTGCGGCATCCGGCCGTGACCGGGGTCGCGCTGGTCAGCTTTGCTTGGGGCGCAGCTTTGGCGATTCCCTCCTCGAAGACAAATCGGACAGTCTCTTCCAATCCGACGCTCCCGGTGGCGATGCCGCGATCTTTGAATCCCTGGGCCACACGCTGATACGGATTCTGGTCCTCATGCCAGACACGCAGATCGGCGTGTTCACCGTCGGGCGCTTTCGCTATTTGCTCTCGAGCCCTCGCCTCTTCAAACGCCGGGCACACGCAAAACGCCGCACCCTTCGCGGGCAGCACCATGGCGAAGAAGCGCTCACCTCCCCACCAGCGAATGCCGCTGAAATATTCGAGAGACGTCCCCTCCATCAGTAGGACGGCATCGAGATGATTCGCCGCCATCAAGCGGCAGGCGTTCTCCTGGCGAGCCAGACGTTCTTCCTTTGTGATGGGTACAGCCTGGTCTTTCCAGGATTTCAAACTGGCGATGGAAGGCGGCAGCGGTGGACAAGAATCTTTACTGGCGGCTTGTGCCAGCGGGCCTGCGGCGAGAGCTGCCCCGGCTGCGCTGCCGGCTTGCAAGAAACGGCGTCTAGAGATCATTGGCTCCCAAAGCGGTCACTGCCCGGACATTATAGTGTCTGTTTTTGAAAGGTAAGATGTTTTCATGGAATCTGGCTTCCAATGCGCAGGCTGCGGCGAGTGGAACACGACAATGGTAGACGACTCCGCCGGCCGCACCCTGTCCTACGTAGAAGACTGCCAGGTCTGTTGCAAACCCAACTTGCTGCATATTGAGTACGATTCCGCACAGCGAGAGTTTGTGATTACCGCCGAATTGGAATAGCGTATTGCGGAAGGAAACGAAGCTCACTTGGAGGAGAAAGCGATGAGCACCAACTATGTCGGCCCCGGTCGTATGGTTGCCCACAACATGGTGACGACGCAGTTTGAACTGGATGGCTTTCGCGTGACCCGTACATTGGGCGTGGTTCGCGGGATCGTAGTGCGCTCGCGCTCGATTTTCGGGACCATCGGCGCCGGCTTGCAGACCATCCTCGGCGGCAATATCACCTTGTTGACCAATCTTTGCGAGAAGACTCGCTCTGAGGCTTTCGACTTAATGCTGCAACACGCCGCCGAACTGGGCGGCAATGCCGTTGTCGGTGCCCGCTACGATGCGACCGAAGTCATGCAAGGCGTGACCGAGGTGCTGGCGTATGGGACAGCGGTGTTTGTCGAGCCGGCGAGATAGGATTCTTCCTCTCACGAGTTGCCGTGAGATGTCCCGCTGGACAAGCCCACTTACGATATAGTCATGCCAGTGTGCCGCCGATTGCTTCGACTTCTCGCGGTCCTCCTGGGTCTTTGCGTTGCCCTCCCCTGCAGCTTCGCCGCCTCCTACCAATACATCCGTCTGGGACAGAAGGCCGACCTGCAGACTCACCCCTCGCCGGGAATCGCCATGATGGGCGGCGGCAGCGATCAGGATGAAGCCTTCCGCTGGTTGTGCGAGAAGGCCAACGGCGGCGACTTCCTGGTCTTGCGCGCGCGCGGCGACGATGGCTACAACCCTTACGTCAACGGTCTTTGTAAAGTGAATTCGGTCGCGACCCTGATTATTCCCGATCGGGAGGCTGCCCAGGATTCCGCTGTGGTTGAGATCATTCGCGATGCCGAAGTCGTGTTCATCGCGGGCGGCGACCAGTCACGCTATGTAAACTTCTGGCGGGGAACGCCCGTGCAAGACGCGATCAACGCCAACCTTGCCGCCGGCAAGCCGATCGGGGGGACCAGCGCGGGCCTAGCCGTGCTTGGCGAGTTTTGCTACGGCGCGCTGGGCGATGCGCCGGACGATGAGGATTTGAGCTCCAGCGAAGTTCTTCACGATCCATATTTCCGCAGGGTAACGCTGGTACGAGGCTTACTTGCGACTCCAAACCTGCGCTACGTCTTGACCGACAGTCATTTCGCCAAACGCGACCGTATGGGCCGCAGCCTCGGCTTTCTGGCGCGCATCATGCAGGACGCATGGTCCAGCACTCCACGCGAGATTGCCATCGACGAAGGGTCCGCCGTGCTGGTAGAAGCGGACGGCAAGGCAACCGTCGTCGGCCCCGGCAAAGGTGCTTACTTCCTGCGCCCCACCCATGCTCCTGAGGTCTGCCAACCGAAAAATCCGCTCACGTTTCGTAACATTTCTGTTTACCGGGCCCCAGCCGGAGCGCATTTCAACATTTCTACGTGGCGCGGCCAGGGCGGTGCCATCTATTCGCTCTCGGTAGAACAGGGAGTGATTGATTCCACTCAAGCCGGAGGCGGCATTTATTGACGGCTGACCAATGGGTCATGGCCGCTCGAACCTGCGGAGAGTCTTGTACTCGGACCGAGCTTGGTTTTAACTAGACAGGACTTGCTTTCGTCGGGGGACGGTCGCGGGGGACTGAGCATTGGGCGAAGATCCAAAGTGGGAGCTGGCCATTCTGGCCACGGTCCAGGGTTTTTACGAAAAGCTGTTGCAAGACCACCTTGGCGGCGAAGTGCCAGTACCAGCCGGGTTGGAAGCAATCTCGCTGCAGGATGACGATGTGCACGGAACTCTGTCGAGCATGCACCGCTGGCTGCGCTTGCTCGACCTGGCCATCACTCCCGCAATGTTGCGCCGGGCGCTCACGCCCGAGACCGATGCGGAAATCGCAGAGGCCATGCTCCGCTATTTCACCCGCAACAAAGATGTCAGTGACGCCAACCGCGACAAGACTGATCTGGTAGCCACGTTTCTCTATCGTCACCCGCGGGTACCCGGGCAATGGGAACGCCGGGGCTACGGTCTCGACGGGTCGCTCCCCCTCGCCCCGTTCGAGATTGCGATGCTGGAAATACTCGCGGATGCCGACGCACCGGCACTGTCAGAGGAGCACATGCAATTGCTGCGGCACTTCGACCGCTTGCAGGATGAGGCGGGAGAGTTTCGCGATCTGAATGCACTGCTGGACTCAGGAGTTATCGTGCGCGTCCGCGAACTCAAGCAGCTATTCGATACGTCGTTTTACCATCCCAGCGTGCTGGGCACGATTGCGCCCTACAACACCGCTTTTGGACGGCGGTTTGACGAGCTCTTCCTGAGGGCCGCAAAGGAAATCAGGAGTTTCGCCCGCGAACTCGAGGAGCAGGGAGGCAGTATCCTGGGCAATGTGGATGGAGTGGACGTCACCGTAGAGCACGTGTCCGCGCTGCAGGAAAGTGAACTGCTGCGAATTGACTACGGCACGGCTCTCGAGAAATTCCGCCGCGTCTCCAGGCTGCGAAAAACCTTGCAGGAGCATCCCCCGGTACGCCGCGTGCCGCCAGTTCCAATAAGAACGAGCGGCGCGGGCGTGAAAGCTGCTACTCCACTCCGCTTACCTGATCTTGAGGCTATGCGCGCCGCAGTAACGCCGCAGCAGATTTCGAGCGAAGAGGGCAAGCTATCCAAGATCGAGGAATCCGTTCGCGCCTTCGTGCAGGTGGCCGATGCCAGGTTTCGCCATGTGGTTCCCATGCGTTATTTCAACCTCATTCTCACTCCCGTCGAGGTTGCCGCATTCTGCGCGGACGATCGCGACGAGAAGAACCTGCAGGCGAGCGTAACGCACGCATTGTTGCGCATGGTCACGGTCGGCGCGCGCATGACTACAGAACTGGAAGAACTGCGGCGGACACAGAATTCACCATCTTTGTGGAGGCTGCACGCCGATGCTCTGGTGGTTTTGCTGGAAATTGAGCGCAGCGTGCAGGAGAACGTGAAACGCGTGCTAGTATCCGTCGAAACCGAAGGCGGCGCCCAAACCGAAGCGATCCAGGCATCACGGAAGAAACTCCACGAATGCACCGCCTTGGTGTGGCAGACGCTCTCGCCGGCTGACAAGGTTGCGGGCGCTACGGGCGGCCGCTGACACCTCGATCTTCCGATCCCTCACATGTAGCTCAGCCACCAATCCTTCCGCCGCTGCTTGAGCGCGGCAAACCAGCGGCAGGGGAAGTACAAAATCACAACGACGATGAACCACGTCAAGTAGACAAAAGGCAGACCATGCCCGTAGTCATCGGGAGTACCACCAAAAAACGCCCCACGGAACAGCCAGTCGACCGGTTGGTGAAACAGCGGTGCCATGGCGATGGCGAGCAGATGAATCAAGTAAAGATGCAGTACGTAAAAGAACAGCGGCACGCGGCCGAAGGTCACCAGCACCGAAGTCCAGCGCGGCAGGTTCGATCTCTCGAGCCAGGCGAGCAACAGCAGTGATGGCCCCAGTGTCATGAGCAAAAACTGCAACGATGGCGGATACTTTTCGACGTCCAGAAACAAGATGACCGTCTTCTCGACGGTAGGCTGGACATGCCAATCACCTTGCGAAACGCCTCCCAATCCAACCGGGGGGTTGCCGTAAAGATTGGTCGCTCGCAGGAGAATGAAGGCAATGGTTAGAATCATCCCCAGCTGGACCAGAATTTTATTGCGGCGACCGCTTTCGAGCTGGTAGAGCCAGCCAAACGCGTAACCTGCCGCCATGACTCCCACCCAGGGGACAATTTGAAAAAGAACAAATTTCTGGATCTGGAACGGCAACATCACGCCACCGCGTACGTGGAGGATCGTCCAAAGCCATGCGAACGAGCCGAATTGCCGCGGCCGAACTCCATCCAGCAGGTCATGAGTCACGATCATCGCTGTCGAAAGAATGGCGATCCACCGCAACGGCAGCCGGACCACTGGTGCCATGATCACCATCGAAGCGCCTAGCGCCCAGATGACGCCGAAAAATCCTCCCGAGACCAAGAATGTCCACGCAAATCCGATCACGGTGAACTCCAGAACGATCAGCCACAAGCCGCGCGTCCACAGAAAATGGCTCAGTGCCTGCGGAGTTCTGCTTCGTCCATAGAAGTACGCCCCGGTGCCCGCCAGGAAGAAGAACAACGGCGCGCAGAAGTGAGTGATCCAGCGGGTGAAGAACAGGCTGTAATATGTGAATCTCAGGTCTTCGGGCGCAAACGGCACATTGGTGAAGAAGTCACGGGTGTGGTCGATCGCCATGATCACCATCACCAGGCCGCGCATGATGTCGAGCGAGGCCACGCGTCCGGCGCCCGGTGCCGATCCGGTACCGGCGACCGTAGTCGTGGCGGGTGAAGAAAGTGTGGAGGATGTCATCGCATTCACCCCCTGAAGCTGGAAGTATATACGGCGACGCAGCAAGTCTTCGTCCTTAATCGCTATTGCAGGGTTAGACGTACCGAGCCGAGGAATGGCTCGAAAACGGCAGGGGCGGGCGTCAGTCGGCGACTTTGTAGTCGCAGGCGTCGCGGCAAGGCAGGCAGTAAAAGAGACCGTCCCGGCACAACCGAATGTCCATCTGCGCCTGGCACAGGCAGCAATACCTCTCACAGTCGCAGCGGTCTTCGGTCCTTTCGCACTGCATACAGCGATACTTGCTCTTGGCGGTGCTGGTAGCCATGGGGGAACTGTAGCGCCGGGGGCGGCTGCGGGGAAAGTACCGTTGGTAACTGCCCTTTGGGCCGCACTGACCCTCGGTTGCCGCCTTCGTCGCCAGCATGTTAGGGTAATGAGTCTCGCCAACCAAGCAGCCCAAGCCACTGCTTTTTGACTGAGGAGAAATTGTCCGCCGCTGAAACCACCACGCCGGTCATCCGCAGGACCGCTCTGAACCCCGTCCATCGCCAGATGGGTGCCAAAATGGTGGACTTCAATGGCTGGGACATGCCTGTGGAATACCCCTCGGCAGGCGGCATCATCGCCGAGCACACCGCCGTTCGCACCGGTGTAGGCATTTTCGATGTCAGCCACATGGGGGATATTCGGCTGCACGGGCCCGAGGCGCTCGCGGCGGTCCAGCACATTTCGATGAACGATGCTTCGCGGCTGGCGGTGGGACAAGCACAATATTCGGCGATGCTCTATCCGCAAGGGACTTTTGTAGATGATGTGATCGTGCATCGCCTGGGCGATGACGATTATCTTTTGGTCATCAACGCCGGCACTCGCGAGAAGGATGTCAACTGGGTACGCGACAACACTCGCCAGTTCAAGTGCAAGGTTGAGAATCTCTCGGACGACTTTACCCAGATCGCTATCCAGGGGCCGAAAGGCGTGGATCTGCTGCAGAAACTGAGTGACGCGGATCTCTCGACGGTGAAATTCTACTGGGTGACGCGGGGTACGGTTTGCGGGTTGAAGAACATCCTAATCGCCCGCACTGGTTACACCGCCGAAGATGGCTTTGAGATCTACGTTCCCGCCGACGAAGCCACCAGCGCGATGGTCTGGAACGCGGTTCTGGAGGCCGGCAAAGAATTCGGAGTCGTCCCGTGCGGGCTTGGGTCACGCAATACGCTGCGGCTGGAAGGAAAGCTGCCACTCTACGGACACGAGATTTCCGATACGATTAATGTTTGGGAAGCCGGACTCGACCGCTTCTGCAAGATGGAGAAACCGGAGTTCGTCGGCCGGGCGGCTCTGGAAAAGGCGAAAGCGCTAGTCGTAAAGCGCACGCTGGTTGGCCTGGAAATGGTCGAACGCGGCATTGCGCGTGACGGCTACAGAGTTCTGGACGACGGTGGTCGTGAGATCGGCTGCGTTACCAGCGGATCGTACGCTCCGTTCCTGAAGAAGAACATTGCGCTGGCCTACGTGCCGCCCGAGTTCGGGAGTGTCGGATCGACGGTGAGAGTCGAAATCCGCGGCCAGGGCGTGAAGGCGCAGGTGGTCCCGACGCCGTTTTACAAGCGGCCGAAAAAAGCTTAACCACAGAGGGCACAGAGGGACACAGGGTTTAGGCAGAAGCCAGGAGCGAGAAGCATGTCTTATCCGACCGACTTTAAGTACACCAGGGAGCATGAATGGATTAAGTCCGATGGCAAGACCGCGACCATCGGCATCACGGACTACGCGCAGGGGTCGCTAGGCGACATTGTCTTCGTCGATCTGCCGAAGCCCGGCACGGAGCTTACCGCGGGCAAGACGTTTGGCTCAGTGGAATCGGTGAAGGCAGTCTCAGACCTGTATGCACCGGCCACCTGCACCGTGACCGAGGTCAACGGTGAGTTGGCGACGGCTCCGGAGAAGATCAATAAAGACGCCCATGGCTCGTGGATGATGAAGGTGACGTTGAAGAATCCCGGCGAGTTAAACGGACTGCTGTCTGCGGCCGATTACGAGAAATTTGTGGCTGAAGAAGGCGGTCACTGATCATTCCGGACGCCACAATCGAACTGGCTGCCGATTACATCTAATACTTCTTCTATGCGCTATCTACCCAAATCTCCTGCGGACCGCGAAGCCATCCTCGAGGCCATTGGCGCGCGCTCGATTGACGATCTGTTTGCCCCTATTCCCGCCGAGTACCGGCTGAATCGCGACCTCAAAGTTCCACGCCAGATGGCGGAATCGGAAATTGTCGATTGGTTCCGCGAGCGCTCCCGGGAAAACGGCGACAGCTACGCGATGTTTCTCGGTGCCGGGGCCTACTATCACTATCGCCCGGTCATTATTGATTCGTTGATTTCCCGTGGCGAGTTTTTGACAGCTTACACTCCCTATCAGGCAGAGATTTCCCAAGGCACGCTGCAATCGATCTTCGAATTCCAATCCATGATCTGCGAACTGACCGGCATGGAAGTGGCCAACGCCTCCATGTACGACGGTTCCACCGCCGCCACAGAAGCCGTAATGATGGCTGTGCGTCTGACTGGACGCCGCTCGGCAGTGGTAGCTCGCAACGTGCATCCTGAGTACCGGGAAGTTCTGGCGACGTACGCGTTTCATCAGAACATGCCGGTGACGACCATCGGATTCGCGGATAGCGGCAGAGTCGATCTCAAAGAGCTCGAAAAGTCGGTCAATCAAGGCACGGCCTGCGTTCTGATACAGTCGCCTAATTTCTTCGCCACCATTGAAGACGTGAACGCGGTTGCCGAAATCACCCACAAGAACGGTGCCATGCTGGTGGTTTCGATTTCTGAAGCGGTGTCGCTGGGTATCGTGGAACCTCCGCGCCAAGCCGACGTCGTGGCTATGGAAGCACAGTCGTTCGGTGTGCCGTTGGGGTTTGGCGGACCTTACTGCGGTGTGATTGCCACTCGTGAAAAGTATGTCCGGCAGATGCCCGGCCGCCTCGTCGGCCAGACCACCGACAGCAACGGCAAACGCGGATTTGTGCTCACCCTAGCGACCCGCGAGCAGCACATTCGCCGCGAGAAGGCCACGTCCAACATCTGCACCAACCAGGCGCTGGTCGCCTTGATGGCCAATATCTTCATGACGGTCTATGGCAAGGTTGGCTTGAAAGAACTGGCCAAGCAGAATCTGGCGAAGACTGCTTATGCCGCGCAGCAATTCGGGAAGCATGCCAAAGTCCTATTCTCAGCTGCTCCGCGCTTCAACGAGTTTGTGGTTCAGACCAGCGAAGACCCTTACGCCATCAATAGCAGGCTTCTGGGACAGAAGATCATCGGGGGCCTCCCGCTCAAGAAGTTTTATCCGGAACTGGGCAACGCCGCTCTGTGGTGCTGCACTGAGCTTACTACCCGCGCCGCGATTGACGCTGCTGTAAATTCGGTTAACGAGAGCCAAGGTTTGGCAAAACCCTCGCGTGAAATTGCGGAGGTGACCCGATGAAGCCGAAGCCCACCATCCGCAAAGCCACTCGCCACGTCAATCAGAATGAAGGCCTGATCTTCGAAAAATCTTCGGCCGGCAAGGGCGCCTGGAGACTGCCGCCGCTCGACGTCCCGGAAGTCGACACCGCCAAGCTGCTGGGTTCGGCTGAACGCAAAGACCTGGGCCACATGCCGGAGGTGAGCGAGATTGAAATCATCCGCCACTTCACCCGGATGTCCACATGGAACTACGCCATTGATCTGGGAATGTATCCGTTGGGTTCCTGCACCATGAAGTACAACCCACGAGTAAACGAGGTTGTTTCTCGCCTCGACGGTCTTGCCAACGGTCATCCTTATCAGCCCGAGAACGTTTCGCAGGGTGCGTTGCGTATTCTCAAAACGCTTAGTGATTGTCTGATCGACATCACCGGCATGGACGCCATCACGCTGCAACCGGCGGCCGGCGCGCACGGCGAGTTTACCGGGCTGCTGCTGGTGCGGGCGCACCATCAGTCCAAAGGTCATGCGCGGAAGAAGATCCTCATCCCTGACTCTGCTCACGGCACTAATCCGGCAACCGCGGCGACCGTCGGATACGCCGTCGAAAATCTGAAGTCGAACTCGCAAGGCATGGTCGATGTAGCGGCGCTGGCATCGCAGATGAACGAAGATGTCGCTGCGCTCATGCTCACCAATCCCAATACGCTCGGCGTATTTGAGCAGGAGATTCACAAGATTGCCGACATCATGCATGCAAGAGGCGGCTTGCTATACATGGATGGCGCCAACATGAACGCGCTGGTCGGCAAGGTGCGGCCCGGCGACTTCGGCGTCGACTTGATGCACCTGAATCTGCACAAAACGTTTTCCACTCCCCATGGCGGGGGCGGACCAGGTTCCGGCCCCGTAGCGGTAAAGAAGATTCTTGAGCCATATCTACCCACGCCAGTCGTTATCACGAGAGCCGACGGAACTTTGGGCTTCGAATACAACCGTCCGCAATCGGTGGGCCGGGTGCGCGCCTTTTACGGTAACTTCGGAATGTTCGTGCGCGCGCTGGCTTACACATTGGCGAACGGCCCGGATGGCCTGCGTCAAACGACGGAAGACGCGGTGCTAAACGCCAACTACATTCGCAAGGGCCTCGAAGGCGCGTACGATCTCCCCTATGCAACCCCGAGCATGCATGAGGTCGTATTCAGTGACAAGCTTCAGGCGAAAAAGGGCGTTCGCACCATGGATATCGCCAAACGCCTCATCGACTACGGATTCCATCCCTACACCACGGCGTTTCCGCTGATCGTGCCGGGTGCGCTCATGATCGAGCCGACCGAGAGCGAATCGAAAGAAGAAATGGATTTGTTCATCGATGCTATGAAGTCGATCGCGGAAGAAGTGGAAGAAGATCCGGAGATGGCGCTGGCCGCGCCACATACGGCGCGGGTGTCTCGGTTGGACGAAGTTGGCGCAGCGCGGAAGCCGGTGCTGCGGTGGAAGCCGAGCTAAGCGGCTCCTGGTCGATGAGGGAAATCGTCTGTGGGTGTTGAAAAAGTCGCTTTCCCCTCAAAACGGCCAAAAATTAAGTGATGGAAAATGTCTAGCCGAGCAGAGAAAACCGTTTATAGGGCATCCTGACGCGATCTGTTTTTCGCGAATTTGCGGAGAGCGAGTTTTTCAACAGCCACGCCTGATTACAACAGTGTGCGTTCTCTGAGAAATTACAGAGTTTTTCCCTTGAGTTGGTCTGCCAATAGCTGGCCACCGCAAGAGTGAACTTGTTGTGCTCTCTCGCGGATTCGGTTTTCTGGGATTTCTCAACCATTCTCGATGAGCTGAGGCTCAAAAACGTGGAACTACCGAAAGGTAGTTCCACGGAAGCTCTTGCTGCGAGAACAAATTCTGTGGCGATGCTAAGGCGTAATGTGAAACACCGTCCCGAAGCCAGAGAAGCCGCCCATCATCATGCTGCCATAGACATCGTCCGCCGAGCCTAAGACTATGCCCATCGGGAAGAATCCGTCTTCGTTGAACCCGGCGACTTGCTCCTCAAAATCGAAAAGGTCGGTATAGTTTCCTTTAATATCAATTCTGAACAAACATCCCGTATTGTTGGCCCCGCCGAATTGGTCGGCGCCATATAAGTTGCCTTGCGGGTCTCTCGCCAGGAGGCTGGCAAAGTATGCGCCAGAACCGAGGAGGTTGGGAGGACGAGTAAACACCACGCTGAAGACGCCGGTCTTGGTGTCCAGCTTGAAAATGGTCCCGTAGCCATATGGGTTGCCTTCGTGGTTTCCGCCCCCTGTTGCAATGCCATAAAGGTTGTCTTCCGAGTCGATAATCACACCCAGAGGGCCCGCGCCGTCTTCGTGATTGCTGAACGTATGCAGTACGGTGTACTTGCCGTGAACATCGACCTTGAAGATAGTTCCGCAGCCGGGGGAATTATCACGACCGTTGCCGACGGCCCGGCACGAGCGGATGCCGCCAAAGACAGCAGCGCCGTACAGGTTGCCCTTGGTGTCCCGCACCAGACCACTCTCAGGAAACATTCCGTCCGTTCCGGTAAAGTTGTGGATTATGGTGAACTTGCCGTTCGGCCTCATCACAAAGAGAGCCCCACAGCCCAACCCATGAAACTCCCAACCGCAATTGGGAGTCCCTCCGTAAGGCTCCATGCCGTAGAGGTTGCCTTTCGCGTCCACGGTGACGGGAGAATCTAAGGAACCGATCGACGGGGGAGGAATGAAGGACGTCTCCTGCCCCTCCGGAGTGAGCTTGAATACCACGGATAGGTTAAAGGTGCCGTTGCCTTGAGTCGTTCCATAGAGGTTGCCACTCTCGTCCCGTGCCAAGGCCGCAATTGGATAGGCGCCATTGTTCCCGCCCGCGAGGTCGTAGAGCACGGTCTGGTTTGCCGGCGGCGTCGATCTTGTACACCATTCCACAACCGAAAACGCAGTTGTTGTCGCTGCCACCGGCTTGAGCGGTGCCGTACAGGTTGCCTTCCGCGTCCCGGATTAGCGGGCTAGGATTCGTCCCATCTGGTGAACCCGTGAACGTATGTAGGACAGTGTAGACTTGCGCCTTCGCCAGCGGCGTGGCGTTCGCAAACAGCGCGACTGCGAGTAAGGTGCTAGCCAGCATGTGTGGTTTTTTCATGGTTCGCCTCCGTCGACTACAGCCACTCAAAATGACTAAGTGGCCATTCGGCAGCAGACAGTAACACCGCGGCACAGTCAGTTTGTCAACAAAATGTAAAAGTAAAGTCGGAGAAACTAGGTAATTGTCGGTTGGGCGCACATGGCCCATGCCGCTAGTCGGAGTGATGCCCCTCCCGCAGTCGCCGTCAACCGTGGGGGGACACATGCGAAGCTGTAAACCGGGGGGAACCCAACCGAATGAGCATATTCCCGCCGGTATCCACAGACCCTTCAGCCGACTGATGCGTCTCGTCAATTGGCGTAATATCGCCATTACAGTCATTGGCCGACCATTTGGCTGTTCGCCAAAACCCACGAGCAACTGCCAAGAGCCAACCAAATTACCTTGGTTTCGCCGTTCTCTCTGTGCCCTCTGTGCTCTGTGTGTTTAAATTCAGGTGTTGGCATCTCCCGCGACAATGCGCGTCAGCCCGTCGGCCAAGCCCGATGCGCTGTTCTCCTCTCCAGAGAAGCGTTCCTTTGTTCTCGGTCTTCTTCTCGTTGTCGCCACTCTCGCGCTATACAACCCGCTCATTCATCATCCCTTCGTCAATTTCGACGACGACCGCTACGTTACCGACAATATTCACGTTCGCGCGGGCCTGCACTGGGACACGATAAAGTGGGCGTTCACCAGCTTCGATGAAGCCAACTGGCATCCGCTGACATGGCTATCACACGCACTTGATTGCCAGTTGTTCGGACTGAATCCCGCTGGACACCACTACAGCAACGTACTGCTCCATGCACTGAACGCTGTTCTGTTGTTCTGGGTTCTATGGCGGGCAACCGGTTCGACCGGCCGCAGTTGGATGGTGGCCGCGCTGTTTGCGCTTCATCCCATCAACGTGGAATCGGTGGCCTGGGTCGCGGAACGAAAAACCGTTCTCAGCATGTTGTTTCTGCTGTTGGCGCTCGCAGCTTACGGATGGCATTCGCGCCGCCCGTCTATGGGTCGTTATTCGGCGGTGGCGGCGCTGTTTGCCTGTGGCCTCATGGCCAAACCCATGGTGATCACGTTTCCATTTTTGCTCTTGCTCTGGGATTACTGGCCGCTGCAACGGAACCAGGGTTTTATGAAGTTGGCTCTAGAAAAGGTCCCGCTGCTGGCGCTCTCGGCAGCCAGCGCGGTAATCACAGTAAAAGCCCAGCAAGCCGGTGAAGCCATTGGCAGCATGGTGCAGTATCCACTTTCCATGCGGATCGAGAATGCCGCCATCTCCTATGTGCGGTATCTGGGAAAAGCGTTGTGGCCATCGGCGCTGTCACCACAGTATCCCTATCCCGAAGGTGTACTGATATGGCAAGCGATCGGAGCCGCGGTCTTATTGCTGGCGATAACCACTCTGGTTTGCGCCGCGGGAAAGCAACGCCGCTATCTGGCAGTGGGATGGTTATGGTTCTTGGGCACGCTGGTGCCAATGATTGGGCTGGTCCAAGTGGGCAGCCAGGCCATGGCTGATCGCTATGCTTATCTCCCGTTCGTGGGACTCTTCACTCTGATTTGCTGGGGTCTCGCTGACTTGGCTGGTGAGAAGACGGCTTCGAAAATTGCTTTAGTTGTGGCCGGCTGCATCGTGCTCGCAGCACTGTCGTTTGTGACCTTCCGCCAGATCGGTTACTGGAACAACAACCTGACCTTGTGGTCGCATGCTGTCGCGGTAACTCCCGGCAGCTTCATCGCCCAAAACAATCTCGGCGGAGCATTGTTAAGTGAAGGGAAAGAGGAAGAAGCCATGCCACACTTCCGCGCAGCCGCTGCCCTCAATCCCGCCGATCCCATGAGCCGGTTGAATCTTGCGGCGTACGCGCAACGCCAAGGCCATCCGCAGGAAGCTATCGATCAATACGCCGAAGTGTTGACTATGACACGCGACCCCAGGCTGCGAGCAACGGCCTTCAGCGACATGGGCTATGCCTTGCGCGACTTAGGGGATTCCGAACATGCCAAAGCCAGTTTCCGGGCAGCGGTGAACCTGAGACCTCGCACCCTGCGCGCCTGGCTGGGTCTCGGACTGTCCGAGCAAAAATCAGGCAACTACGCCGAGGCCATCAAGGACTACGCTCAGGTTTTGGCGATCCAACCCTGGGACCTGGGATATTTCCTGATGGGGCGCGCCTTGCAGCAAAACGGGCAGCCAGACGCAGCAAGAGCCGCCATGGACCAAGCCCGGCGGCTCTCGGAGAACTTCGACGAACTTCAGAAGACGGCAGAAACTCTATTAGCCAAGTAAACGCTTACTTGGACTCGGTGATTTGCACCGACGCCTGCGTGTTCTCCCAGCTGATGTTCAGCGTGCAGGCCTGATCGAACGCAATGGTAAAGTTTTCGACCGCTGACGGCGTCTGCGAGACCTTCATACCTACCCGCGCCAGTTCATCGGCTTCATACTTGTAGGGGATGCCCCACTCGCCAGTTTTCTTGTTGATGATCAGAGTCCACTTGTCTTTATCGGGGACGGTGAAGATCGTATAGCTGCCCGCCGGAACGCTCTTGCCACCAACCTGGACCTTCGCCGTCGTGACGAACGTAGTCGCTTCGTTCGCTCCGGTGCGCCAAACTTCCCCGAAAGGAACGAGGTCGCCGAAGATCTTGCGGCCTTTCATGCGCGGACTGGAGTAGTCGACGGTGATGCTCTTGCCGTCAGAAAACTTGCATTGCGCCTGTGCCGCCGGACTGGGTTTCTGGGCACAAGCGACGGTGGCGATGGCGAGGACTGATAGGATAACGACGGCAGTTTGCTTGACCATGATGATCTCCTTTGACATTTCAGTGGTAGCACTCAGCATTCAGCCAGCGAAGGCCGTGCATAGCTCCACTACCAGGACGCTGAGGGCAGGTTCTTAGACTATCGGAGGCCTTCGCAGGATAGCAAACTCCCAACTTAGCCTGGATGCTGATTGCCGAATACTGAATGTTTGGAGGGTACAATCTCCCTATGCCAGTATTCGACGAGAAGCACGAAGAATTGGAACATTACGAGACCATGATGGGCGTGCCGCGTGGGCGCCTCGCCGTCACCATGGATATGATCACCGACGCCATGGCCCTGGTCGGCCAACATGGCGTCTATTGCCAAAGCACCCGCTGGCCGGGCAAGCCGGTAATGGACATCCAGATGGTGATGAAAGACCTGACCGACGCAAAAGAGTTGATTCAGAGTGTGATGGAGGGTCTGAAGAGCAAGGCTTAACCACAGAGGGCACAGAATCACACAGAGGCTCTTTGCCCTGTGTTCCTCTGTGCTCTCTGTGGTTAATTTTTGGATTTATGTCAGCGAGTACTTCCCCCGCTCCATCATCCTCAGCGCGATCTGCTGGCGCAACTCGATGGTGTTGAACGGCTCATGCTTAGCCAGACGGCGCAGAATCGCAAGCTGAGTACGCAGCATGTCACCCTCTGCAACAGCGGCAATGACTTTCTTGGCAGCCGCTTCAATCTTCTCCATCGCCTGCGATAGATAGACCCGCGTCATGGCAATTGGCAGTGCAGCCGCAGCTTCTCCACCACGCTCGACGATCTTTTGTGCCCGCAGCACCGCCGACTCCATGGCGTAAGTTTCAATCACCATGTCTGCGATAGCGCCCATGACTTCCTGCTGGTCCTGAATGGCCTGCATATACTTCTGCGTGGCCGCGCCAGAGGCGAATAGTCCGAGCTTCTTGGCACTTGTCACCAGCTTGCGCTCTTCGGCAAGGGGGCCTTCGAGGTCTTCGCCCATTGAAGGACCGGAAAGCACTTCGTCCATCAGCTTCTTGATCGCCGGCATAAGCGGCAACTGGCCACTCATCGCCCGCTTCAACAGAAAGCCAGTGATGATCAGCCGATTGATTTCGTTGGTGCCTTCGAAGATGCGGTTGATGCGGGCATCGCGGTAGGCGCGCTCCGCCGGATACTCTTCGACAAAACCATACCCTCCGTAAATCTGGACCGTCTCGTCAACCACGTAGTCGATCATTTCCGAACCCCAGACTTTGATGATCGAACACTCCACCGCATATTCTTCAATCGCTTTGCGGGTCTCTTTCATCGCGTCGGCACCGGACTTATCGACCTCGTTGAGGGCGACGTCCATCATGCCCACGGTACGATAGACCAGTGATTCGCCCACATAGAGCAGCGTAGCCATGTTAGCCAGTTTTTCGCGAACCAAGCCGAAATCGGCAATGACTTTGCCGAATGCCTTCCGCTGTTTGGCATAGCCGATGGCATTTGCGATCGATATCCGCGCCCCGCCCACGCACATGGCGCCCAGCTTGAAACGTCCCACGTTCAGAATGTTGAACGCGATCACGTGCCCTTTGCCGATTTCACCCAACACATTTTCCGCGGGGACTTTGCAATCGTTCAGAATGACGGGGCAGGTAGACGAACCCCGAATGCCCATTTTGTGCTCTTCTGCGCCGATGGAGAATCCAGGAAAAGTCTTTTCGACGAGGAATGCCGTGAACTTCTCGCCATCGACTTTCGCAAAAACCGTAAACAGGTCGGCGAAGCCGGCGTTCGTAATCCACATTTTCTCGCCGTTCAGAGTGTAGAACTTGCCGTCTTTGGATAGCTCGGCACGGGCGCGGCAATTCAGCGCATCTGATCCCGACGAAGCTTCAGACAAAGCGTAAGCGCCTATGATTTCTCCTGCCCCAAGTCGCGGCAGATATTTTTTCTTCTGTTCCTCGGTTCCGAAGTAGACGATGGGCAGCGTGCCGATGCCGGTGTGTCCACCCCAGGTGGTGGCGAAGCCGGCGTATTTGGCGATGTGGTCGGCAATCACCGCGGCGGTGACTTTGTCCATTTCCAGGCCGCCATAGGCCTCAGGAATCTCCGCCGAACTCAGGCCGAGTTCTCCAGCTTTCTTGAGTAGATCGCGAGTGACGGAAAAGTCTTTGTGTTCGATCTTCTCCGCGTTAGGCAGGATCTCATTGACGGCAAACTCCTCCGCCGTCTGGCCGATCAGTTGATGCTGCTCGGTAAAGTCTTCCGGGGTGAAGACTTCGTCCGGTCGCCGATCCTCGAGCAAGAAACTGCCGCCAGAGATCTTGGTGCTGGACATCGCAGTCGTAGCCATGAGACTCCTTTTGACCACATAGGGCACAAAGGTTCACAAAGCAAAGCCTTTAGCAAGCAGTCTCTGTGTACCTTCGTGTCCTTTGTGGTTGATTGCTTTCATTTCCAGCCGGTACCGTTCACGAATCGTCTGATGCCATCTTTTAGATGTACAACATTGAAGTTTATAAGCAGTCCAAGCGATTTGCCACTGAGTTTAAGGTACGAAAGTAGCTGGGCCTGATGTACTGGCGAGATGGCGTCCACCGACTTGATTTCAACGATGACCAGGTCCTCAACCAACAAGTCGATACGATAGCCAAGCTCCAGCCTGGTGCCACGGTACACCACGGGCAGGCCAACTTGGGCGACACCCAGGCACCCTGCCTCCCGAAGTTCGTGCTGGAGGCAGGCGGTATAGGTGCTTTCCAGCAACCCTGGGCCAAGCTCTGTATGAACTCTCATCGCAGCGGTGATGATGGCGTGGCTAACCTGCTGGGCCGTGATTTTGCGAACGGGAGCTGTGACCATGCTTAAGAGTGTGCCCTAATGGCGCCGCAGAGCCAAGGTCATCCGTCACACGCCCTTGGGAGCTTTTCCCTTCGTGGAACTTCGTGGTAGACGGGATTTTGAAACCACAAAGGACACGAAGGCGCACGAAGGAAAGTGTGAATCTCTACGATTTCCTTTGTGGACCTTTGTGCCCTTTGTGGTTGACGCCTTTGGGGTTAAAGCCGCTCGAAGATGCCCGCCGCGCCCATGCCCCCGCCCACGCACATGGTCACCATGCCGTAGCGAGCCTTACGGCGCTGGAGTTCGCGAATGATGGTCGCCGTTAGCTTCGCCCCGGTGCAGCCCAACGGATGTCCTAGCGCAATCGCCCCGCCGTTGACATTCACCCGGGCCGGATCAAGCCCGGCTTCTTTGATTACGCCTAGCGATTGCGCCGCGAAAGCTTCATTCAATTCAATCACGTCAATATCTGAAAGTTTGAGTCCCGCCAGCTTCAGCGCCTTGGGGATGGCAAACACCGGGCCAAGTCCCATTTCTTCCGGCTTATACCCAGCGGTCGCGAACGCAACGTAACGCGCCAGCGGTTTGATGCCCAGAGCCTTGGCGCGCTCCGCGGACATGACCACCGCCGCCGCCGCACCGTCGGACATCTGCGATGAATTGCCGGCGGTCACCGTGCCCTTGACGTGAAAGGCGGGCTTTAACGCGAGCAGTGCTTCGAGTGAAGTATCGGCACGCGGGCCTTCGTCAACTGTAAAAGTGACTTCCTGCCGCTTCGGCTTCGAGCCGTTGGGAGTGGTAAAGCTCACCGGCACGGAAACCGTTTCGTCGCTGAACTTTCCGGCTTGGATCGCCGCCAGCGCCTTCTGATGGCTCTGATAGGAAAACTCGTCGGCTTGCTCGCGCGTGATTCCAAAACGCTGCGCCACTCGCTCCGCCGTCAGACCCATCGAAAGATATGCGTCGGGATAATGGTCCACCAGCCAGGGGTTGGGCGAAATCTTGTGGCCGCCCATGGGAATCATCGACATCGATTCCGTCCCGCCCGCGACCATGACTTCAGCGCCGCCGCTTCCAATGCGCTCAGCGGCCAAGGCAATCGCCTGCAACCCGGAAGAGCAGAAGCGGTTGATGGTCAACGCCGAAACTTCGACCGGCAGCCCGGCACGGAGCGAAGCAATTCGGGCCACGTTCATCCCCTGCTCAGCTTCAGGCGTGGCGCAGCCCAGAATGACGTCTTCGATCTCATTCACATCGAGTTGCGGCACTCGCTCCAGTGCGCCTTTGATGGCAACCGCGGCGAGTTCATCGGGACGTGTTGCGCGCAGCGTGCCTTTGAAGGCGCGTCCAATCGGCGTACGAACTGAAGAAGCGATGACGACTTCACGCATAGAAGCTCCCTGTTACTGATTGTCCACCAATATGATGCTAGTGGTTACCGGCTGGCTTCATAAGCTGAAACCTTGGATTCAGCGAGTTGGCGCAGGAGCGTAGAAGTAATAGTCCGCGGTGTAACTGCTCTTGGTCTCCGTGTCGCGGTGGTCGGCATCGCAGCCCCGCGCCGGCGGCTTGCCGCCGTGGGTGTGAATGCGTTGAATAGCCGTCACGTTGTCTAGCAGACCGTTTCCGGAATGGCTCGTCACGGTTACCAATAGCCAGGGGACAGAGTCGGGATCGGGAGAATCTGCATGTGCCGTGGCTTTGCCCGTCACCGCGCTGCCATCGTTCAGCTTCCAGGTGGGCCCGGCAAAATGCCTGCCGATTACGTGATCATTCTGATCGCGCAGCTCCGCGTCGGGAGCCTTGAGAGTCCAACTAAACTTGCCGTCCGCGCCGGCCTGACAGGTATAGATCTGCGATCCCGATGCGCGGGCTGACAGGGCAACTGCCTCCCCAGCGGGAGCCCGAATCGGCTCCGGAACCTGCGGCGATGGATCGTTGAGCTGGGCACTGGCGAGTGCGGCCCCAAGAATGACGGCAGTCAGCCCGAAGGGAGTAAGCAGAGTTTTCGGCATGAGGAAATTGTAGCGTAAGCCTATTCTCGTTGGTTCGGGTTTTATCCCCTCTCTCCGCGTCCTATGCGGTATTCTTTAATGTTCTAGGGGTTCCCCATGCCCATCACTCAAACTCGCGAAATCGCCGCCGCCAGCCGCCTGGACAACGTTCGCTACGCCATCCGCGACCTCGCCTGCATCGCCGACGAAGTCGTCAAAGGGGGACACAAAGTTCTTCCGCTCAACGTCGGCGATCCCAACGTGTTTGGTTTTGAAACTCCCGCGCACCTGATCGAAGCCGTATACAAGGCCATGCGCGACAACAAGAACGGCTACGCACCCTCGCAGGGAATCAAAGAGGCGCTGGACGCGATTCGCGGCGAGGCCGCGCGCAAGGGAATTTCGAGCGTTCAGGATGTCTTCGTTACCACCGGCGTGAGCGAGACGGTCGATCTCTGCCTGACAGCGCTGCTCAATTCCGGGGAAGACTTACTGACGCCCTGTCCGGATTATCCCATGTATTCCGCGGTGCTGGCCAAGCTCGGCATTGCGCTAAATGCGTATTACTTAAGCGAAGAAGACGCCTGGCAGCCCGAACTGGCCGATATCAAGAAGAAGATCACGCCGCACACTCGCGGCATTGTACTCATCAATCCCAACAATCCTACTGGCTCGGTCTGCACGCGAAAGATGCTCGAAGAAATCGCCGAACTGGCGAGGCGGCACAACCTGGTCGTATTCGCCGACGAAATCTACGACAAGCTGATTCTCGATGACGACGATCACGTCGCGTTTGCCTCCGTCGCGCCTGATGTGCCAACCGTGACTTTCGGCGGACTGTCGAAAAACTACCTTGCTCCCGGCTGGCGCATCGGCTGGGGCATTGTGAGCGGCGATGCAGCCGCCGTGAAACCGTACTGCGAAGGCATTCATCGCCTGCTGCGCGCACGCCTGTGCGCAAATCATCCCGAGCAATACGCCATCAAGCCCGCGCTCGAAGGCCCCCAAGACCACTTGCCCGTAGTCTGCCAGAAGCTGCGCAGCCGGCGTGACCTTACCGTAAAAACCTGCAACTCGATTCCTCGCATGAGTTGCGTTTCACCGCGCGGCGCATTCTATGCCTATCCCCGAATCGACATTCCTGATGGCGACGACATCTTTGTCAAAGACCTGATTCTCCAAAAGCACGTGATGGTCGTCCACGGCTCCGGCTTCGGCCAGAAACCCGGTACCAAACATTTCCGTATCGTGTTCCTGCCCGATGAACGGACGCTGGCGAAGGCCTACGCCGCGATCGCAGAGTTCATGAAGGAAAGGTACGGATAGACGGTCCGAAAAAACAACTTCGTCGGGAACACTTAACGATGCACCGAACTAGTCCGCTGACATGGTCGCGGGATTCACCACCGGTGGGCGGCGGCGCTCGGGGACGTGCGGGCGTTCCCGCTGTTCCATCCACCTGCGAATTTCGGGCAGCGCAGCCCGGGTCACAATCTCTCCCGCGCGAATCAGCTCGGCGCTATGTTCGAAAGCGTCATACTTGTAGCCATTGACGTTGGGTTCAATCACCAGGTCGGCGGCTTCCTTCCACTGCGTGCTGTTCATCTCCTGGGCAATCGAGAAGCACTGGCCGATCACGTCGAACAAATGCCGCGGACCTTCGCCGCTGATCCATCTTCCCTTCAGATGCACTGCCAACACGCGCTCTGCCCCCATCTGCCGTAAAGGAACTGTGGGTACCGTGTAGGAGAGCATGCCGTCGATCAGCAGACGTCCGCGAATCTTTACCGGCAAAAACATGCCTGGATAAGCGCAACTGGCGCGCACCGGATCGACCAGCGGTCCGGAATGAAAAACTACCCCTTCACCGGTGGAAAAATCTGTGGCAGTGACGGCCAGCGGAATACGCAATTCCTCAAATGTCTTGACCTTCAGCACGCTGTTGAGGAACCCGATCATGCGCTGGTTGCTGGCGAACCCGTAGCGGGAGAGAGTCCAGCGCGCAAAGTGTTTGAAACGGACATGGGCGGCTAGTTGCTCCAGTTCCGCGATGGACAATCCGCTACAGTAAGCGGCTCCGATGAGCGCACCCACGCTGGTGCCTGCAATAAAGCGGATGGGAATGTTCTCGTCTTCGAGAACCTTAAGCACGCCGACGTGGGCCAAGCCACGAGCGAACCCACCGCCCAGAGCCAGACCGATGCCAACCTCGCCCTGTGTGGATGCAGCCTGCGCGGAATGGCCGGAGAGTTCGCGTCCAAACGCCTGTACTGACCGGATTATCTTGCCTAAGCTCTTCACGGATGACCCCATACGCAGCCGTGCTCGACCTAGTATTCCAAAAAGATAACTAGCAAATTAGATGCCAGTAGACAGAAACAGGTAACTATGCGAAACAGATCGAGTCACCTCACGCAGGTTACCTTTTTCAATCTACCCAGCAGCGTGACTAATCTCCTTTGTTCCTGTTAACTTGGGCGCATGGAGCGCGAGATCTCGGCGGGCGGCGTAGTTGTGCGGCAATCGACGCCGGGCTGGAACCTGGCAGTAATCGAGCCGCGGAAAGAACCCTCCGCGGCAACGAGTAAGGGAAAAAGGTGGCAAAAATTGTTACTCGCTTTGCCCAAGGGTTTGGTGGATGCGGGCGAGAAGCCGGAACAAACCGCGGTGCGCGAAGTCGCGGAAGAAACCGGGTTGACCGCGGCCCTAGTCGTGAAGCTCGGCGACATCAAGTATGTCTACCTGCGTTCCTGGGGAGATCGGCAGCGGGTGTTCAAGATTGTCAGTTTTTATCTGTTGCGCTATGAAGCGGGAACGATTGACGAGATCGCAGACGACATGCGCATCGAGGTAAAACAGGCGCTTTGGATTCCCCTGGCCGGGGCGGAGCTCAAACTTGCCTACAAGGGTGAAAAGGACATGGTGCTGCGCGCGCAGAAATATCTGCAAGAGCATCCGGAATTCTCGCAACACCAACCTTAACGACAGTGCCAGTTCCAGGGATTTCCTTTGTGTCCCTTTGTGTCCTTTGTGGTTGCTGGGTTCTTAGGGACTAGCCGAGATCAGCGCGGCGCAGCTAAACTGCCTTATCGGACCCTTGACATTTCGTCGATGTCGATGTTCCCGGCAATAGGAAACAGCGGAGCTATGTCCTCATGAAAATGATCCACAAAGTCGCAGTGCTGGGCGCCGGAACCATGGGCGCCCGTATCGCCGCCCACTTCGCCAACGCCGGCGTGCCCAGCTATCTACTCGATATCGTTCCGCCCGGCGCGCAGGGACCAGCGCGCAACCAGATCGCCAGGTCTGGGTTGGAAACCGCCAGGAAGGCCAAACCCGCCGCGTTCATGGAAGTCAGCCTGTCACGTCTTGTCACCGTCGGAAATTTTGAGGACGACCTGAAGAACCTGGCCGAGGTCGACTGGATCATCGAGGCAGTGGTCGAGAATCTCGACATCAAGCGCGGCCTCTTGAAGAAAGTTGAGGCTATTCGCAAGCCTGGGACAATCATTACCACCAACACCAGCGGTTTGCCTGTGGGCAAGATCGCTGAAGGATTCTCCGACGACTTTCGCCGCGCCTGGTTCGGCACCCACTTTTTCAATCCTCCGCGCTACATGCGGCTGCTGGAGCTGATTCCCACTCCTGAAGCCGATCGCGCGGCCATCGACGCCGTTGCCCACTTCTGCGATACCCGTCTCGGCAAAGGCTCGGTGTTCGCCAAAGACACGCCCAACTTCATCGGCAATCGCATTGGTATATTTTCGGTGCTCAACGTAATGCGGCTGATGCAGAAGATGGATCTTTCAGTCGAAGAGATCGACGCACTCACCGGGCAGGCCGTCGGCTGGCCCAAATCTGCAACCTTTCGCACTATCGATCTTGTCGGCCTCGACATTCTGGGGCATGTGGTCGCGAACATGACTCATAACGTTCACGACGAGCGCAGCGATTTGAAAGCTCCTGAGTTCGTCCATCAGATGCTCGAGCGAAAACTGCTGGGCGACAAAACCAAAGGCGGTTTTTACAAGAAAGGTAAAGACGACGAACGCCTGGCGCTCGATTGGAAGACGCTCGAATACCATCCTCGGCAGAAGCCGAAGTTCCCTGCCCTCGACATGGCCAAGAACGTCGAACAGACGGGCCCGCGGGTAAAGATGCTGCTTGGACTTGACGGCAGCGCACCGCAGAAGAATGACAAAGCCGGCGCGTTCTTGTGGTCGGCGCTGTCCGATCTCTGGACTTACTCCGCCAACCGCGTGCCGGAAATCTCCGATTCCATCGTCGAGATCGACCGCGCCATGCGCCTCGGTTTCAATTGGGAGTTCGGCCCCTTCGAGCTTTGGGACGCGGCCGGCGTCGAAGCAACTGCCTCCCGCATGAAGAAAGAAAACCGCCCGGTCGCCGCCAACGTCGAACAGTTGCTCGCTTCCGGCAAGACATCCTGGTATGCGGAAGATCCCGCGGCGGCTTCAGGGAGAGCATATTTCGATCTCGCAAGCTCAAGCTACAGGCCGGTTCAGGTTTCGCCCGGCGTTTGGTCGGTCGAGGTGGCCAAGAAGTCCAAAGGCGTCGTCAAGAAGAATTCTGGCGCGTCGCTGGTCGATCTCGGCGACGGCGTAGGCTGCATCGAGTTCCATTCCAAGATGAACTCCCTTGGCGCCGACATTATTTCGCTCATCAACCAGACCCTCAAACCCGGCGGCCCCGGTGACGCTTTCGACGCCTTCGTCATTACCAATGATGCCACCAACTTTTCCGTCGGCGCAAACCTCATGTTGCTGCTGATGTCGATCCAGGAAGAAGAATGGGACGACATCGACCTCATCATCCGCCAGTTTCAGAGCATGACCCAAGCGATTAAGTTCTCGCCCAAGCCGGTCGTGGTCGCCCCGTTTGGATTGTGCCTGGGCGGCGGTACGGAAATCTCCATGCACGCGCCCGCGCTGCAACCGCACGCCGAGCTTTACATCGGACTAGTCGAGGTCGGCGTCGGGTTGCTACCCGGCGGTGGTGGCTGCAAAGAAATGTTGCTGCGTGCGGTCGACAGCGCCGCCTCGATTCGCCCCGGCGGCCGCGGCGAATCAGTCGAATTGATGGAAGCCATGAAGAAAGCTTTCGAGACAATTGCGACGGCGAAAGTGGCAACCTCGGCGCATGAAGCTCGCGGCCTGGGATTCCTGCGCGACTCCGACCGCATCACCATGAACCGCGAACGCGTGTTGACCGACGCCAAGGAGCGGGCGCTGGAATTGGTGCGTGCCGGCTACGAGCCGCCACAGCCGCGAATGGATATCCCCGCTCCCGGTGAAAACATCCTGGCGGCTCTGAAGCTCGGCGTCCACATCATGCGCCAGGGCGATTACATCACCGAATACGAAGTGAAGCTGGCAACCAAAATTGCAGAAGTCCTCTGCGGCGGCAACGTCTCGCCAGCCACGCCGGTGAGCGAACAATACATCCTCGACCTCGAACGCGAAGGCTTCAAATCACTCTGCGGAGAAAAGAAGACCCAGGAACGGATTCAATACACGTTGAAGACGGGGAAAACTTTGAGGAATTGAGGGTTTTCTAGGCTCAAGATTGTTTCTTCCATAAACCCAAGCGCTTAGGATACAATACGGATGCCGACAGTTCTTAGATACGAAGGACTGCGGGTTGTGATTTATCCCAACGATCACAGGCCAGCTCATGTGCATGTGATCGGTCCGGGTTGTCAAGCAGTGTTCAATTTGCACAGCTCGACAGGACCGGTGGAACTTCGAGAAAACTATGGATTCTCGCGACGCGAACTAAGACCTATCGAACGCGTCTTGACGAACCATCTGGCGGCGCTTTTTAGCGAATGGGAAAGGATTCATGGCAACGTCTAGCAATTTCGCACTGGCGAACCGGCGGGCGAAGGAACTGGAATCGTCCATTCCGAGAGCCGTCGGCGCCCGCTACGACCGGGCCAGCCGACGCATTGTGATCCATCTCAGTTCTAAGCTGGATGTGAGCTTCTCGCCGCGCGATGCGCAGGGACTGGAACACGCCAAGCCTTCGCAGCTCGGAACAGTCGAGATCAGCCCATCCGGTTTCGGCATTCGTTTCCCCAAACTGGATGCTGACCTCTACCTCCCCGCTCTGCTGGAAGGTTTTCTTGGCTCGAAACGATGGATGGCGGCAAGGCTAGGTCAAGCAGGAGGCAAAGCCAAGAGCCCAGCCAAGCATGCCGCCGCACGAGCAAACGGCAAATTCGGCGGAAGACCAAAGAAAGCGGGTTGAGTGCCAACACCGATTGTGCCACCAACTGCGCATCGCAACTGCCAACGACCAACGACAATCCCTACTCTCCCCGATCGATCTGCGCTCTCTGCAACGTATCCGAATAATCCACGTAAATCGCCTTCCATTGGCTGAAGAAGTCGATGGCACCTACGCCGCCTTCGCGATGCCCGTTGCCCGTGGACTTCACTCCCCCAAACGGAAGATGCACTTCCGCCCCAATCGTGGGAGCGTTGATGTAAGTAATTCCAGCCTCCAGATCGCGCATCGCGCTGAAAGCTTTGTTGACGTCCTTGGTATAGAGCGACGACGACAATCCATACTCAATCCCATTAGCGATCTCGATCGCGTCCTCTAAATCTTCGCAAGGGATAATCGAAACCACCGGCCCGAAGATTTCTTCCTGGGCAATGCGCATCTTAGGATCAACGTCGGCAAACACAGTCGGCTCCATGAAGTAGCCGTTCGCGTACTCTCCGCTGGTCAGCCGATTGCCACCGCACTTCAACCGCGCGCCTTCCGCTTTGCCAATGTCCACATACTTCAAATCAGTATTCAACTGGTTCTCGTTGATCGCCGGCCCCATCTCGACCGCTTCATCCATTCCATTCCCGACTTTCAGACGCCTGGCGCGTTCGACATAGCGTTCCACGAACTCGCTGTAAACGCCTTTCTGGACAATGATTCGACTGGTCGCGGTGCAGCGCTGGCCGGTGGTTCCGAATCCACCCCACAAGCCGCCTTCGATGGCGAGATCGAGATTTGCGTCATCGAGAACGATCATCGGATTCTTCCCGCCGAGTTCCAGCGAACAATGCTTGAAGCGCTTGGCAGCAACCTGCCCCACAATCCGCCCGACTGCGCTTGATCCGGTCAGCGAAACCGCTTTCACTTCAGGATGCTCGGCCAGCGGCCCACCCACCTCAGGGCCAAACCCGGTCACGATGTTGATCACGCCCTTGGGCAGGCCAGCGTCAACCAACGTGCGCACCAGGTTGAAAGTGGAGAGCGGTGTGTCCTGCGCCGGCTTGATGACGCAAGTATTGCCGCAGACAATTGCCGGTAGCAGCTTCCACGACGGAATCGCCATGGGAAAATTCCACGGAGTGATCATGCCGCAAACACCTAGCGGCTGGCGGACGGCCATGGCGAACTTGCTGGGAAGCTCCGATGGCGTAGTAGGGCCGAACATGCGGCGGCCTTCACCAGCCATGTAGTAAGCGGTGTCAACCGCCTCCTGCACGTCCCCGCGAGTTTCATCCAGCACCTTACCCATTTCACGGGTCATGTCGCGGGCAAATTCCTCTTTGCTGCCCAACAGGATTTCGGCGGCCCGATAAACGATCTCCGCTCTGCGAGGAGCGGGCACCAGCCGCCACTTCTTGAAGGCATGTTTGGCGGCTTCGACGGCAGTCTCCACGTCAGCCGGGCCGGACTTCTGGAAAATGCCAACCACATCACGAGTGTCGGCGGGATTACGATTCTCAAAGGTCGCGCCAGTTGAAGCTTCGACCCATTCGCCGTCAATAAAATTCTTGTAGACCCTGGTTCGGGTGGCCGTGCCGATAATGGTGGGATTGGTCAAAATGTCGGTCGCCATAAAGCCTCCTGGGAGTGCGGAAAAGAAGATCACCGGGAAAACTGGTGATAGATCCATGCTACAGGCCGGGGAGGACAGCGGCAAGGGAAGGCCCGGCCCGTACGGGCTCTTGAAACCACACGCCGTCCATTATTCTCGGCGAATCCCCCAGAAATGGAGTATGCTTGCATCGTCTCCAACGCTAGGTAAGGCTCGCCTGGAGGCTTCAGCAGTGACCAGCCGAATGAATTCCAGAATCGGCGCAGGCGCTATCGCGGCCAAGACGGCTGCCGTTTGCCTGATATGTCTCTGTGTAGCGTTCGCCCAGTCCGGCGCCAGTCCGGCGCCCCCGCCCCAGCAATCTTCTCAGACGCAGCAATCTACTCCGCCGGCGACCAACTCCGTGGCCACCGCAGGCGGGAATCCGGCCGAAATGGCTTCCCATGATGCTCCGACCTCTTTCAAAGTGAGCGTCAGGCTGGTCTTGATGCGCGCGGTAGTGCGCGATACTCATGGCCGGGCCATCGGAACTTTGGGGAAAGACGACTTCCAGCTTTACGACAACGGCAAGCCCCAGGTCATCAAACATTTCGTCGTGGAGCAGTCCAGTACGCCGCCGAAGCCACAGGAATCCACTCCCCAGCCCGGTCAAACCGCCACCGCGATCCCACCGCCGCAAGTACCGGATCGCTTTGTCATCTACCTGTTTGACGACGTGCATTTGCAAACCAAGGATTTGCTGCCGACGCGAGCCGCCGCCGAACGTCACCTGGCGACCTTGCGGCCTACCGATCGTGCTGCCGTTTTTGCGACCTCTGGGCAGGGCAATCTCGATTTCACCGATGATCGCACCCAGCTGCATGAAGCTTTAATGCGCATCCAGCCGCGGCCCATTCTGAATCTTGGAACGGCGCAGTGCCCCTTCATGACTTATTACATGGCGGACCAGATCATAAATCTGCATGATCAGGACGTGCTAAACGTGGCGGCGCAGGATGCGGTTAATTGCACCGGAGTGAATGTGTCGAGTACGCAGCAGGCTGGAGCCGCTGCTGCCGCGCTGCAAGCCGCGATACAACAGGCGGCGTCAGCAGCCCAGCAAGCCTATAGCCTGGGAGACGCCGAAAGCCGATTGGTACTGGAAGCGTTGAAGGATACGGTGAGAAGGATCTCGGTGACTCCTGGGCAACGTACTCTCGTACTTGTCTCGCCTGGGTTCATAACGCCGACCTTGGAAGACAAGGTCAGCGACATCATCGAAAAAGCTGTGCGGAACAACGTTACTATCAGCGCACTGGATGCGCGCGGGCTCTACACCCTTGGCGCTATGAGCGATATCAGCCAGCAGGGCGGCGCCAATTCCCTGTTGCTTCAACAGGAATTCATGTACGCAACCTCAAG
>Ga0070765_100000116_pt1 | contig 51186 bp, 40 predicted proteins | sample HubBroMetageWFT5_FD_71516 | JGI IMG/M metagenome (GOLD analysis project Ga0070765, IMG submission 71516) | Warmed and freeze-thawed soil microbial communities from the Hubbard Brook experimental Forest, New Hampshire - Hubbard Brook CCASE Soil... | ecosystem: Environmental > Terrestrial > Soil...
GAGACCGGCCGCCGAGTTGGCACCCACCAGGCCAGCACCGGATGACATTTGGACATCACTCATGTGGAGAAGCTTGAAATCCTTCCCAGTGAGGGGATCCTTATAGCGCTTGCGCAGGTAGCGGATGTTATTGGTGCTCTCAAGATCGTCAATGCTGGTGGGATACTTGCTGAGCTTCTTCATGTAATGCTTGATAGCGCGCGAGTATTGGGTGCCGCGGTGGATCAGTTCTTCTTCGCGATCGCGTTTGATCTGCTGGGTGATGACCGGCGCAAGCGCGGTCAAGGCAATCGCCAGCAGCGCCACAAACAGAATCAGAGTGATGAGGACGTAGCCGCTCTCAGCACCCTGCGCAGACGATCCGGACCGCCGGGATGGTGAGCAAAATCTCATTGATGCTTCCAAGTTGAGTAATTCAGTAATTTCGCAATTGAGTAGACAAGTTGCCTGCGACAGGGTTTTTCAATTGCTAAATTACTCAATTTACCCAATTCCTCAATTTTCCTCAGCTCTGGCTCAGCGGAATCATCTGGCGGTTGTTGCTGAGCACGTCCTCGATTTCCACGGACATGGGCGAAATGTGCAGGACCTTGTAACGACGGTCAATGGTCTCGCCTTCGCTGGCGATGAATACATCTTCACCCTGCGACAGGAAAACTTTCTTCGGTTCGCCCGGCTTGCTGGCGAATCCATAGAACTTCAAATTGATGGGCGGCGGAGGCGGCGGTGGAGGCGGACCTTCCGCTTTTTTCTTTTCTGCATCGGTTTGCCCAGGCGCGACCGGCTGGGGAATCTCCGCCTGGGCCAGGAAAATGTTTCGCCCATTGCCCTCATACTTGGTATCTTCGCTGGTCTTCAGCCAGTCGTAGCGCAAGCTAGGATCGATGGAGTGAGGCGGTCCCGCGGCCGGCCGATGTGCGCCAAACCGGCCTTTGCCCAAGGGCCGCGAAGGCGGGGCTACGGCGACAGGCGCTACCATTGTGGCCTCCGGCTCCGACGGCGCGGAGGGGAGCAACATGCGCCCGATCAACACCAGGGCAATCACTCCCAGCACCGCCGCTGCAATCAGTTTATTGCGGTTTTCGGTTCCCAGATTCACTCAGGCTGCACCTGTTTTCAAATAAGTTTCCATCTTCATTTGCAACTTCACCGTGCCGGCTTGCTCTCCTCCCAGTTGCACGCTGTCCACCAGGAAGAACATCTGGTCGCGTTCCAAGGAGTTGATAAAGCTGACCAGTTGCAGATAATTGCCATTCATGTCGGCTTCAATTTGCACCCGCCGGACTCCCAGCGCCTCAGGATCTTTCATGTCGTACCGGATGCTACTGATCTTTACCCCGGCTTGTCCCGCCAGCTTGCCGATGTTCGCCGAGATGGAAGAACCCTCGGCGGGCAGGCGGTCCTGGTAAAACTGGTCAATCTGTTTGCGGGCTACGGGAACTTTCTTGTCCAGGCCGCGGAGCGGCTCGACCTCGCGGGTCTTCTGCTGTAATTCTTTCCAGAGTTCGTGGAGTTGGTCTTGGCGCGCGGACTGGGACCCGACCAGAGGGGAAAAGTACACCGCCACCGCGATCACATCCACCGCCACCATTGCCGCCAGCGCGATGTTGACTTTGCGCCGGGTCTGCCGGAGATCGGGCATTATGGTGTTCCCCCTGATTTGCCCAACGCCGGGGTCTTGGGTGGGGCTTTTCCCGGGACTGGGTTACCCGCAACCGGGCTGGCCGCAACATAGAGCGCGCTGATGTTGAACTTCACGCTGTCTCCTGCCGTGGCCCCAGAGCCGGCCTCGGCGCTTTCCTGCTCGATCTGGGTTTGCTGAAAATGCTGCGATTCTTCCATCTTGCGCACCAGGTCGAGCGCACGATCGCGAGAATCTCCGGCCACCGTCAGCTTGATCGCAAGTTCATTATCAAGGCCGAACTCGGGCTGAATGGAAACCACGTGCAGGCGCGGCGGCATAACCCGCTCCAGTTCCTCAAATACCTGTGTCCAGGAGAATGATTTGCGGTAAAACAGGCCATTCAGAAGCTGCGACCGGTCACGGGTCACGCTGTTCTGGGGAAGATTCATGAGGGCTTGCGCGGCCGCCTTCTGGTCATCACGGTCCGCAATTTGGTGCAGGTTTTGACCGATGACATGTTTGTCTTTGTTGGCGGTCACCCAGCCAAGCATAGTGAAATACACCAAACCCAGAGTGACGATGCCGAGCGCCACCAACGCTCCGCCCCAGCGGAACCAAAAGCGGCGTGCATCCTCGTACGGCTGAGTCGCGAGGTTGATGTCAACGTGCATATCAGGAAAGCAGCGCTCCCACGACTCCCGCCATCCTCCATTTAGGAACTGAGCCGGCGCTGCTGCCCAGTTGCGAAGCTCCGACCAGTTCGTGGACTTCCGCTCCGGTTTGGGCACGCAACGCTGGCACCGCCCCGCCGACATCCGCCAAACCTGCGACGAATATGCGCTCAATATTCAGGTGATAGGTATCCTGAAAGAACACGATCGAGGGATAGACTTCGTCCGCCAGTTGCTCGCCGGAAATGGTGACTCCGCGCGGGTTTTCGAGATTCCGAAAAAGTAATAGTTGCTGCTTGTCGAGGATGGCGATGCCGATGGTACGGGCATCCACCTTGACAACGAGCGTGGGGCGATCGGCATCGGTTGCGCCCAGAGCCGCTAGCATGGAAGGCAATACCACCCCCGGACTGTAGCCGGCCTCGCGGAAGACGGATTCGTACTCTTCGATGACGCTGGTGAGTGCCACGGCCGCGACCAGACGGACTCCGTTGGTCGAAGTTTGCGAATGATAAGAAACCTTGGCCTTGTCCACGTCAAAGGGAAGCGACTTCTTCAGCCGGAAGCGCACTACGCCCTCGGCGTCGTCGGGTTTGGCGGGAAGAGAGTCAAAATCGAGCAACACCACGCGTATGGCGGCGTCGGGCAGAACGGCAATCACGTCGCGGGACCGGCCGCTCAGACTGTCCAGAGTTTTGCGGACGGAGTCGAGAATACGCCCGCGATCACGCAGATTGGCCTCGACCATATCCGGGACAACGCAACCGGGAGCGAGTTCGCTGGCGGCGCACATATCCACCGTACCCGGCACCGATATCCGGGCGGCGAGCACGCGGTCAGCCGCGATTTCGCAAGCCAGCTGCGGTTTTGAAGTCATACCCATTCTGGACACTACTCCCCGTACCTATAAGTAGAACGCTGTGCTGCGAATAATTGCAATATCTCGAAGGGCACTTGAAGGGATGGCCTAAAGGTCGGCATCCCGATCCGCGCTCTTGAACCCTCTAGCGGCTGCTCTCGATGAAGGTGACTTTGTTGATCTCTTTCAACGTGGTCAAGCCTAATCTCACTTTATCGAGGGCGGACTCGCGCAGAAACCGCATCCCTTCTTCGCGGGCAGCACGGCGGATCTCCGAAGTCGGCTTCTTGAGCAGGATCAATTCACGCACGCGGTCGCTCAGGTTCAACAGTTCATGAATGGCGGTACGCCCGCGGAACCCGGTGCCGGCACATTCGATGCATCCCTGGCCCTCGTAGAAGGCGACTTTGGCCCATTGTTCGGGATCGAGCCCACTGGCTTCGAGCGTCTCCTTGTCATATTCCATCTGGGTGCGGCAGGATTCGCAAATCAGCCGGACCAGGCGTTGCGCCAAAATACAGTTCAGCGCGGAAACGAAGTTGTAAGCTTCAACTCCCATGTTGAGAAAGCGACCGATCACGTCCACCACGTTGTTGGCGTGGACGGTGGTGAAGACCAAGTGGCCGGTGAGCGCGGACTGAATGGCGATCTGCGCTGTCTCGGTGTCGCGGATTTCGCCGACCATGATCTTGTCGGGGTCATGACGCAGGATGGAGCGCAGTCCACGGGCGAAGGTCAGGCCTTTTTTCTCGTTGACCGGAATCTGAGTGATACCGCGGATCTGGTATTCCACCGGGTCTTCAATGGTGATGATCTTGTCTTCGTCGGTTTTGATCTCGCTGACGGCGGCGTACAGCGTGGTGGTCTTGCCGCTGCCCGTGGGCCCGGTGACCAGCACCATGCCGTAGGGCTCCTTGATGTAGCGGCGGAATTGCCGTAAGTCCTGCTCGTCGAAACCCACCACGTCGAGCGTGAGCTTATGGAACTTCTCGCTCATCGACTCTTTGTCGAGCACGCGAAGTACAGCGTCTTCGCCGTGGATTGAGGGCATGATGGAAACGCGGAAGTCGATGGGGCGCTCTGGGGTGCCGTACTTCACGCGGAAACGGCCGTCCTGGGGAACCCGGCGCTCGGAGATGTCCAACTCACTCATCACTTTGATACGGGAGATGATGGTGGAGTGGTGTTCCTTGGCGATGGGCGGCATGGCTTGCGTCAATACGCCGTCAATGCGGAACTTGATGCACACGGAATCGTCACGGGTTTCGATGTGAATATCACTGGCGCGCCGCTGCAAAGCGGTGAAAATGGTGGTATCGACCAGGCGAATAATGGGACTGATGTCGCCCTGCGCGGTTAGGCGATCGATGGAGATGCTTTCGTCGGCGGCGCCTTCCTCTTCGTGGATCACATCCAGGGCGAAACCTTCGCTGGCGTCTTCGAGCACGCGCTTGGACTGTTCGGTTTTCTTGAGGATTTCGCGGATCTGCCCGAGCGTAGCGACTTTGGTGAGGATGCGCTTGCCCAGGAGCAAGCTGATCTCGTCGATCATCATCAACTGGCTGGGATCGGCAATCGCGATGGCCAGCCTGCCATCCTCAATCTCTTCCAAAGGCACGAAATCGTATCGGAACATCAGGTGCACGGGGATGTTCTTAAACAGGTCGTGATGGAGTTGGAAGTTGTGCAGGTCCACAAACTGGCAGCGATAGCGCCGCGCGATGTCCTGCGCCTTTTCCAGTTCTTCACTCGCGACCACGGGGGCGCCATTGCCCCCGCCCACGAATACAGTTTTGTTTTCTGCTGTGCCTGCCATTTATGTACGCACCTTCCGTTATCAGTGAATGCTTGATCCCAGGGTGAAAATGGGCAGGTACAGCGAGATCAGGATTCCGCCCACAAACACCGCCATGATGATGAGGATGATGGGCTCAATCAGAGCCATGGACGCGCCCAGCGCGGTCTGCACATCCTCCTCGTAAAATTCTGCCACCGAATTCAGCATCGCTGGCAAGGCGCCGGTGGATTCCCCGACTTCAATCATCTCCACCGCCAAATCCGGAAACATCTTTTGTTCTTCCAGGCTCTTGGCCAGTCCCTGACCTTCGCGTACGCGGACGGCGGCAACGTTGATGCCGTTCAGAATGCGGCGGCTGCTCATGGAGGCGCCGGCAGTCTCGAGCGAAGGCACCAGCGGCATGCCTCCGGCCAGCAGAGTAGAGAGCATGCGGGAAAAACTCGCTACCTGATACTTTAGCCAGATCTGGCCCAGCAGCGGAAGGTTGAGGATGGCGCCATCAATGGTTGAGGCGCCGTTGTCGGTTTTTTGCCAATACCAAAATCCTACGCCCGCGGCCACCACCGCGACGATCACAATGGGTGCGTATGCCTGCGCGTGGGTGCCGATGTTCAGCATGATCAGCGTGATCTCGGGCAGCTGAGCGTGCATGTCTTCGTAAAGTTTGGCAAACTGCGGCACTACATAGGTCACGAGAAAAATCATCATGCCGAATACCACAGTGACCAGCAACGTGGGATAAACCAGCGAAACTGCCAGCTTCTTCTTGAAGGTTAAGGCCAGCCTCTGGAAAGCGATGTAGCGGGTGAGCACTTCTTCCATGTTGCCACTTTTTTCGCCGGCCAGCAGAGTGGTCGAATGGATGCGGGGAAACGCTCCCTGGGCGGCGAAAGCGTCGGACAGCAATTCGCCTCCCTTCACCCGGTCGCGCACGTTTTGTAGCAGACTCTGAAAATACTTGTTCCGCTGCCGCTTGATCAGCAGCTCGAGCGAACTGAGGATGGGCAAGCCGGCTTTGATGAGCGTCAGAAACTGCGAGTTGAAGATGACGAACTGACTTTGTTTGACTTTGCCGCGCCGCCGGACAGTGAGGTCTCCGGAAAGCAGAGTGCGAGGTTTGACCCAGTAAACCAGGAGCCCTTGCTGAATCAGGCGGTCGCGAACCTCGGCCTCGGAATAGCCGTTCTCCACCTGCTGGAGAAGGCGTCCGCGTTCGTCGGCTGCTTTAATCAGGAATTCGGCCATGCTGTCGTCCGGCTACTGCTGTCCCCACCCAAGTTTAACATTCGGTATCGCAGAACCTGTGTTAATTGACCGTCAAAGCATTCCGGGGGTAATGGCCTTGGACGGAGGTGGCGATGTTAGGCCAAGCTATTGAAAATAGTATACTTAACGTACCATCACGGCGCGAAGTTGCCATCGATCACTTCGACCCCCGGCGGTAGCGCGAACCGGAAGTTCTTGTCGTCAATTTTCCCATCCTCCGTCTGCCCCTGGAAGCGGAATTCCGTACTGGAGCCATCTGTCCCCTGTAGTAAGATGCGGTCGATCCAGCCGGCAGGCGTGACCTCGATCAGCACTTGATTGACGCGATCCGCCATCGCCTGCGGAACTCCCCTGAGAACCACATTGCCCGCGGTAAGAGGGGCTACGTCTGGGGCCTGCGAGAGTCCGGACAACTCCTTTTCCAGCTTGGTTTTACCCAGGAGGAACGCCAGCGGCGACCGGAGATCGTCGAGTTGTCGCACTGGCGTCCTCCGCACCTGAGGCTCACCCGGCACATAAAACCAGGCGTCCTTACCGTCACTCAGGAACAGCTTCTCTCGGGGAGAACGGTATTGCCAACGCATCTTGCCAGGTTTTTTTAACCAAAGTGTTCCCGATTCAGTGCGTTCCATTCCGGCCCCACGATAAATCTCGGTGAAGTCAGTCTGCAGGGTTTGGAGATGGTTGTAGCGGTGGTCGACGACAGCGGCGATGGAGTGGACGGAGGGGGTGGGGGCAGCGATTCTGGCGGTAAGGCTAAGGAGGACGGCAGAGTGAAGGATGAAACTCAGTTTCACAAGAATAGTTTACGGGAGAGCTGGCCTCAAGGGCTAAGATCATGTGGAATTGCTGTCAGTTTCCAATGAGCCGAAGAATCTGGGCTGCTTTTCGCTATCGTTCAATCGCTTGGAGAACTCTGCTTCTGGACATGTGGGACTTGTGTCCACAGTGATAAGAGCCAGTATGTTGAATTGAAAGTCCTCTAGAAATCGCCCCGCGCCTACATTTTCTCAACGAAGATTGAATACTGATGCGTGCCTCCGATCTTTTTCAACCATTTGCCGTTGGCCAGGACATGTTCCAGAACCGGGTTGTGGTAGATCACGAGCAGCGGTCTGGGATGTTCTCGCACTGACTGTTCCAGATTCGTGAGCAGTTGGACCACTCCCGGCTCTGGCAGGGGATTGAACAGGTAGAGCACGGTCGGTTCGGGCGGAAACGAGAATTCGCGAGCGTCAGCGCAAATGGATTCCAGCGCGAAGCACCTCTGCGAAGAGCTCTTGTATTTGCGGATGTTTTCCTGGGCCACACGATGCAGCTCGGGCAATAGCTCAACACCGATGATACGGCGAAACGGATAATCGGATGCCATGAGCAAAGTGCGCCCCTTGCCCGAGCCAATGTCGATGAAGACGAAATCGCGGAAGTCGGTCTCGAGGCTTCCCACCATTTCCTGAAACAGCGACGGATCGGTCGGCTGGTAAGGCGAGTGCAAGAGCCCGAGAAGACGATTACGCCAGCCGACGGTTGCACTGGTAGTGTCGACGCGGTGGTCCCAGTCGTAGTCAACATCGCCATAGCGCTGGCGGCGGCGTGCGGGCGGGGAATCGAGAAGAAACTGCCAGAAGATGCCGAACGATTTCTTCAGGGCGAACCGGATTCCGTTGCGAGCGAACTGTTCCGCGAACCAGCGGCGGAGGGCCTCCGTCAGGCGTAGTTCGGAATCGGAGCGATGGGGCATGACTTGCCCAGAGATTCTATAGATTCTATCTATGCGTGAGCGCATTCCGCGTTGAATTCTGTGAGTGCCCAAGGTGTGCTTCCGTGGTTCCGGCAAGCTCCTTAGCGGCAACCGCGCCAATATAATGGCGCACACGAGGGAAATACTTGTCCTCTGCTGCCGCTAAGGTCCAACCGTTGAAGGCCACGCCCGATTCCGCCGGGCTTTTCTCGTCACCCCAAAAACGGACCGTCGTCTTGTGCCTTGTCCTGATGGCGGCGACTCTGGCGGTTTACAACCCGGTCAATCGCAACGCCTTCGTCAATTTCGATGACGACCACTACATCACCGGCAACCCGCACGTGCTGGCCGGGCTGAACACGGATACGGTGAAGTGGGCTTTTACCAATTATTACGAAGCCAACTGGCATCCGCTGACCTGGATTTCCCATGCCCTGGATGTCCAGCTGTTCGGGCTGAATCCGGTAGGTCATCACTACACAAATGTTGTCCTGCACGCGCTGAATGCCCTGCTGCTTTTTCTGCTACTGCAATCGGCCACGGGATTTACCTGGCGCAGCTTCATAGTGGCGGCGTTGTTCGCGCTGCATCCGGTGAACGTAGAGTCGGTCGCGTGGGCGTCGGAGCGGAAGAACGTCCTCAGCATGATGTTTCTGCTGCTGGCGTTCCAGGCTTACGGCTGGTACGCGCGCAGGCCTGCCGCTGGCCGATACGCGCTAGTTGCGGGGCTGTTTGCCTGCGGTCTAATGAGTAAACCGCAGGTGATCACGCTACCGTTTCTGCTCCTGCTGTGGGATTACTGGCCGCTGGGAAGGTACGCCACGACTCCGCCAGGCGCAGGCCCCCAGCCAGCCAGGGTGCCGGCGCTGCTGCGCGAAAAAGTGCCGCTATTTCTGATGTCGCTGGTGAGTGCTGTTGTTACCATGCAGGCGCAGAAGGCGGGCGGCGCGATCCATTCTCCGGTCCTGTATCCCTTCTCGCTGAGATTGGAGAACGCAATTGTTTCGTATTCGCGTTACATCGCAAAAGCGTTCTGGCCGACACAGCTCTCGCCTCTCTATCCTCATCCTCTGGACTTGCTGAAATTCTGGGAGCTGATCGCGTCGAGTCTGTTCTTGCTGGCAGTCACGGCCTTGGTCATCCACAAGCGACGTCACGGCTACCTGGTGACCGGTTGGTTCTGGTTTCTGGGGTCGCTGGTTCCCATGATCGGATTGGTGCAAGTGGGCGAACAGGCGATGGCTGACCGGTACGTCTATCTGCCATTTATCGGATTGTTCGTGATGGTGTGTTGGGGAGTCGGCGAGTGGGCAGAGAGGAGAGAAATTTCAGCGGTGTGGCTTGCGGTCCCGGCTTTAGCAGTGATAGCAACGCTGAGTGCACTCACCTATCGCCAGATCGGATACTGGCGCGACAGTGAGACACTGTGGTCGTACGCGCTGCGGGTCACTGGTGTGCGCAGTTACAAAGCGCACTTCAATCTGGCGGTAACTTACGACGCCGAGGGACGGTACGACGAGGCGGTGCAGCAATTTCGCGAAGCGATTGATCCGCGCGACGACGACCCGAGAATTCATTTGGGACTCGGGATTTATGACCAGCGGCATGGCCATGCTCGGGAGGCGATTGCGGAGTTTCAAGCGGTGCTGCGTCTGAGTTCGGATGACGCGCTCGGCGCGGATGCCCTCAACGATCTGGGATCGGCGTACCAGCAGATCCATGATTACGCGCATGCGAAAGAAAGTTTTGCGGCGGCATTACGGCTGAATCCCAACAAAGCAGCGGCGATGGTTGGAATGGGGTTGCTGTCTCAGAAAAACGGAGACTTCGAGCAGGCGATTGGGCAGTATTCACGTGCGATGTCAATCGAGCCCACTGCGGTGGGTTATGTTCTGCTGGCGCGGGCGCTGCAACAGGCCGGTCATCCCGGTCAAGCCCAGGCCGCTATCGACAAGGCTAGACAGCTCACGAATGATTTTGATCAGGCGCAGAAGAGTGCCGACGATTTACTCACATTCTGAAACGTCTAGTCAGAGGGCAGGAACTTCGGGGGCGGGGCGACGTAGCCTGGCGGCGTGCCTTTGGTTAGAAACGGAAAATCATCCGGAGTTCGTACTTCAACCCGGCCATCGCTGATCAGCTTATAAGTGTGACCGAGCGGATCCATGGGAACTTCCCGCAGCATGCCTGCGGCTTGCAGGTCCGTCAGGCTCGAAGGCGGCCGTCCGGTCTTGCTGCGATAAGCACTCACCAGGTTCTCCAGATTGGTGACATCCTCTTCCACCTGCAAGGCACGCAAATGAGTGGCGGCGTTCGCGCGTACGTTGCGGTCCTGCGTGCTCTGGTAGGTGGTGGACCACATCATCTGCGCCATGCGCAGCTCGCCGCTGTGTTGGGCCATCTGGGCCGCCATCACGCCGAGAAAGGGATGAGCGTTGGGAACCCGTGAGCCGCGCGCGAAAGCGTCGGCGGCGTGAGTGTAGTCCTTGAGTTCCATGTAGTAAATGAAGCCGAGATCGTAGTAAAGCCGCCATTCGTTGGGATTGTTGCGGATGCCGAATTCACTCAGTTCAATGGCTCGCTGGGGTTGTCCGGCCCCATTCGGCGGCTTGGGTGCAAGAAAGTTGGCGCCAAATTCGTAGGCCACGGTCAAGTGGGGATCGAGCGCGGTGGTGATCTCGAGCAGAGGCGCTAGCAGATCGTAATGCTGCGACTCGGCAAAGTGTTTGCTGCCAAAATATTGCACGGCGCGCGTCCAGTAGATGTCAGCCAGCAAGCCGTCGTATCCCAGGCTCAGGCGCTTGAGCGCTTTGGGAGATGAAATGTAGAGAACCTCTTGCAGCGTGGCGCCGCTACGCAGGCGGTCGACCTTCCGCAACAGCAGAACCGAAGCCAGCATGCAGGCTAACAACAGCGTGCTAGCCACCAGGGTGATTTGGCGGGAAGGTTTCATTTCAAGTTACGGCGTTCAAAGATCAGGACCGCGCCACAAAGTGCCATGGCCGCGTACACCATTGCATACGCGGTTTCGCTGAGGATAAGAGTGCCGGCGACGCCTTGCCCATGCGCGACTGAGCCGATCACATTGAGTGAGGCAAAATTGGGTACCAGATATGCAGCGCCTGTGGCCAGCCAACGCGTGGCTCCCTGAGCCATGGCCGCGAATCCACGCAGATCCTCCGCGAAACTTCCGATGACAAACAGCGAAAAGGCAAATACCGCCGACAACAACGGCGATGAGAACGACGAAAAAAACAGAGCCAACGCCGTGATCATCAGAAATTGCAAAACGATGAAATATAACGCCACCAGCACCCAGCCATCCGCCGTCTGGAAGCGTTGCGACACGTACAGCAAGGCGAGAAACACGCCAATGGCCATGAAGAACGTATTCACCACCAGGGTCCCCGCCAAGCCAAAGAATTTGCCGACGATGAACTCCCAACGCCGCACCGGCCGCGACAGCACAGTGTAGAGCGTGCGCTTTTCGATTTCCTTCGAAACTAGTCCGATGCCGATGAAGATGGCGATGACCATGCCGAACAGCGATATCGCGGTGAGGCCAAGGTTGATCACCACCAGGCGTTCAATTCCGATGGAGATTTGTCCTACCAGGATGGAGGCGCCACACATCAACACGGCAAATGCGATCAGGTTATAGAGCACGCGATCACGAACGGCTTCGCGAAAGGTATTGGAGGCGATGTGCCGTATGCGTGAACTCATGCCCGCACCCCGGCAGCGGCTCCGGAGGGTTTGAGCTTCTGCACGAAATATTCTTCAAGGGAAGTCCGGAGTGGAGTCACCGAGACTATATGGATGCGTTCCCGGCGGAGGGCATCGACGAGCCCGTCCTGGCTGGCCTCGGGGACCACCGCTCGAACCGTGTCTCCGGTCACGCGGCAAGTCGGAGACAGGGTCTTCACATTGGCGGGCACGGAGTTTCCATGCCACACCACTTCAACATTGCCTTCGACACTGGAGGTCAGGTCAGCGACCGCGCCCACTCCACGCAACTCCCCCTGATGAATGATGGCGACGCGGTCGCAAAGCGCCTCCGCATCGGAAAGAATATGAGTGGAGAAAAAGACGGTCTTGCCGGCGTGCTTCAGTTCCTCCATCAGGTCGCGAACTTCGCGGCGGCCGATAGGATCAAGCCCGGACATGGGTTCGTCGAAAAACAACAGGCGCGGGTTATGCAGGATGGCCTGGGCGATGCCGACCCGCTGCAGCATTCCCTTGGAAAACTTCCGCAACTGCATGCCGCTCACATCCGGCAAGCCGACGCGGGCCAGAACTTCGTTGACCTGGCGTTTGCGATCCTTAGCCCCGACGCCAGACAGTTGGGCGTAATACTCGAGCAGTTCGGCAGCGGTCAAGTAATCGTAAAAATAGGGTTGCTCGGGGAGAAATCCGATCTGGGCTTTCATCCCCGGATCGTTGATTTCGTTCCCCAGGATGCGAGCCGAGCCCGCGCTGGGATACACCAGGCCCATCAACAGCTTCAGGGTAGTGGTTTTTCCTGCGCCATTAGGGCCGAGAAAGCCAAAAATCTCCCCTTCCTCCACACTCAGATTGAGGGGTCTTAAAGCGCATTTCGGCCGCTTCCGCCAGAATCCCACCTGGTAGGTTTTCGTCAGACCAAGGATCTCTATGGCCGCCATTGAGGAGAACCGGGTTCGTGTCGTCCGCTGAGTACTGGAAAATTATAAGCAAAATGGCTGGAGCCGGGTGATGACAGCTGGGGTACACGGTGTTACGAAGGTAAGGAAAGGTCTGGCTATTGCGCGGAGGCGTATCCCAGGCAGGTGGCAACGTCTGGCGCGGGAACACCACTGGAAGTTCCCGGTTGGTCACGCAGGACTCCGTCGCTGACGATGCAGAAATTCCGGAACCCGGTCACGTTGAACGAGAGCGGTGCCGAGGCTGCCACAAACGAAACGTTGGGGCCAGCACCCCCATTGAAGCCCACTGCCGCGAGTTGGTACCCGCTCTTACTGCCACTGGCCACGATGCTATCCAGAATGCAAGCGGTAGTTGAACTGGCGCTGCATCCATTTGGGGGTCCGCCCATACTGGCCAGATCGGGAGAGTATCCCACAGTGGGATAAGCTGAATTGTAGGCGACTTCCGCAGTAGCGATGCGGCGAACCGAAGCTGCAGCTGAGGATTCGTTGGCTGCAATTCTTGCCCGAATCAAGTTTGGAATCGCAATCGCGGCAATGATCAAAATGATGGCCACCACGATCAGTAGTTCGATGAGCGAGAACCCCTTGTTACCTGCGCCCAATTTTTGTCTCGAAGACATAGCAATGGCCGTCACAAATTACAAAGCACGTTGCTGGCCACATCCGGAAGTCCGCTGCAAGCCCCGAATATTAGTTAGGATGAGTCACTTAGGCGACATCAGAACCTCCCGGTCGCCCCGATAATGTACTTAGGTTGACAGTTGTTGTCATTGTGGAACCCGGTTGATCTCAAATTCGAGCATGGATCCGTACAGACTGCGGGCAAAAACAAAAGGGAGCAACGGATTGCTCCGTTGCTCCCCAGGCTCGTACCCTCCCCCAGGTACTTCGCCTTTCAAGACTTACTGCAGGGCTGTGTAGGCCGCGCAAGCAGCCTCGCCGCCGGACCCAGCGAGTCCAACTGCGGTGAAGCGAATCACAGCATCTTCGTTCGAGCAGAAGCCACGCACACCGGACTGGTTAACTGATGCCGGAATGCCATCCAAGGTGTAGCCCGGGATGATTCCGCCAGGTCCCGCGCCAACCGGCGTATCGTTGAACCAGTAACCGCTTTTCGCCGTAGCGGCGGAGCCGGCTTGGGCAACAACCCAGTCGATTAAGCAAGCGTTGGTCGAAGCCGGCGTGGTGCAACCGGTCGAGGCGCTCGGCCCCAGAACCGCAACGGTGGAACTATAGCCGACCGTCGGATAGGTTGACTGGTAAGTGACTTGGGCAGTGTTCATGGTACGCACAGAGCTGACCGCAGACGACTCGTTGGCCGCAATGCGTGCCCGCAACAGGTTCGGAATAGCAATGGCAGCGATGATAAGAATGATCGCGACCACAATCAGCAACTCAATCAGTGAAAAACCCTTCTGTTTCCGCATTTCGTTTTCTCCCCTTCTCCGTTTTAAGTCTGGTCTTTTCGACCCGCTGGACCGTTACTTCGCACTTTGCTGACCAGAACGGGACTGCTGAGGCCAAAATTGGAACCGCATTGTTTTCAGTCACTAAGGAGTACAGCACCAGCCCTGCCTAGCTTTGACAAGGCCTGAATGAGAGCTCTGTTATCAGATTTTGACTTGAGGATGACAAATTGTGTCAATTTGGGACGGAAGTTGAGATGGGGAGGGCGAAGCACTCATTAAAGATCAGAGGCCTCATGGATGAGGAGACATAAAGACTACAAGGAGCAGCGCTGTCAGCGCCTGCTCCCAAAAGCCTTGGATTCCGTCTATGAACGTGTTGCCTACTGGAGGGCAGTATAGGCCGAGCAGGCGGCTTCGCCACCCGAGATCCCGGAACCGACCGCCTTGAATCGAATCACAGCGTCTTCGTTGGAGCAGAAGCCGCGCACCCCCGTCTGGTTGACTGCTGCCGGAATGCCATCCAAGGTATAACCTGGGACGATGCCGCCGGCGCCGGCGGCAATGGGCGTGTCTGTGAACCAGTAGCCGCTCTTGGCGGTGCCTGCAACCGTAGCCTGCGACACGACCCAATCAATCAGACAAGCGTTGGCGGAAGTGGGTGTGGTGCAACCGGTGGACGCGGCAGGTCCCAAGGCCGCGACTGTAGCGGCGTAGCCAACCGTGGGATAAGTGGACTGAAAAGTGACCTGCGCTGTGTTCATGGTGCGGATGGAACTGACCGCCGAAGATTCGTTGGCGGCAATGCGCGCTCGCAGCAGGTTGGGAATAGCAATCGCAGCGATAATCAAGATAATGGCTACTACTATCAACAGCTCGATGAGTGAAAAGCCTCGTTGTTTCTTTCGCATTTCGTCGTGTAACCTCTCGCCTGGGTAAGTTTTTATCAGGCAGTTTCATTTCGGGCAATTCAGTTACCATCGGCGGCAGGGGCGATGACGCCCCCCAGAGAACCCCTAATCGTATTCCTTGCAGTGTGCTGGAGGCTCTCCCCGGTGGGGTGGGAGAAAAACCGATTGTTCCCATGATAGGGATGTCTGCACCGGAAGGCAACACAAGTGGCAAATCTTGTTACTGGAGGAGCCGTTCCGATCCCTTGCTCTACAATGCCCGTGACCCTATGAATGGCTCCTTTGCCAACCTGAACGTCGATGCGGACATCGCCCGCGCGTGGTCTCTTCCAGCGCGTCTTTACACCGACGCTGAGGTTTTTCTGGAGGAGCGGGAGAAGATATTCGCCAGGGAGTGGCAGGTCGTTGGCCATGTTCACCAATTAGTTAATCCGGGCGATTTCTTCACCACCGAGTTGCAGGGCGAACCGCTATTGCTGGTACGCGGCGCCAAGGGCGAACTGCGTGGTTTCTATAACGTCTGCCGCCACCGGGCGGGTCCGCCGGCGGAAGGGTGCGGTTCGAAGAGGCTTTTTCGTTGCAGGTATCACGGTTGGACGTACGGTCTGGATGGGGCGCTGATCAGCGCTCCCGAATTCGAAGGCGTGGAAGATTTCAACCCCGAGCAATTTGAGCTGAAACCGGTTCGCGTGGAGGAGTGGTTCAAGCTGATCTTCGTGAATCTTGATCCCACCACCGAGCCGCTGGTAAAGACCCTTGGGGATTTGCCGCAACAAGCTGGACGTTTTCGATTTGCCGAGATGAAGCTGTCCGAACGCCGGACGTACGACATGCAGTGCAATTGGAAGACGTACGTGGATAATTATCTCGAAGGCTATCACTTGCCGAGCGTGCATCCTGGATTGAATCGAGAGCTGGACTACAACGCTTACACGGTTGAACCCTATGCGCGGCACGTGCGGCAGTTCAGTCCGATTCGGGGAGCGCAACTTGGCGATGCTACGCCGAGGCGCTATCAGGAAACGAGTGAGGATTTGACCACGGACTATTTCTGGATCTTTCCCAACTGGATGCTGAACTGCTATCCCGACAATGTCTCGCTGAACATCATTCTGCCGCTGGAGGCGGAGCGGACTCTCGCAATCTTTGAGTGGTACTTACCCGACAAGGAGTTGCGGAGCAAAGCCGCGCGCGAGGCGGTCGAGTTCAGCCATCAGATTCAACTGGAAGACGTTGCCATCTGCGAGCGCGTGCAGAAAAACCTACATTCCCGGAGCTACGAGCGGGGCCGCTACAGCGTGAAACAGGAGCGAGGTGTGCATGCGTTTCATCGCATGTATGCGGAAGTGATGAAGGGCCCGTAGAATAGGCAGCGAGGCGATCGCTCCAGCTTCGCGTGCTCCGCCTTCGCTTCTTTCAGGACGGAAATATCGGGGTCGGCGCCTTTCCAGAGGTCGAGGCAAGTCTCAACCCCCGTTATGGCTTGGACTCCTCCAGCAGCACAACATCCGAATTGGCGTGGAAGCGGACCACCGCCAGTCTGCTGCCGTCGAAAGACCAGTGGAAAGCGGCGATGTATTCCGACTTGAAGTTGGTGATCTGCTGCCCCGGCGAACCGTCAAGCGGCTGGAGCCAGAGGTTATTAGCACCCTGGTCATTGAAAGGATAAACGACAGCTTTGCCATCATGGGTGAAGCGGACAGTATCCTGCTGGACGGACCGTTGCGGGTCCAGAAGTTTCACATTCTGTGGAGAATCGACTGAGATCAATGCCAGCCGGACTCGTGGGTCACCGGGAGACACATAGGTTGCAAGAACTGCTAGCTTGCCGTCGGGAGATATGTCGAATCCGTATCCCGGGGACTCGGAGAGTCTTTCCGCCTTTCCCCCTTCCAAGGGCGCCCTGGTTAGCTTCGCGCCGTTAGAGTCATCGGAGTAATAAACCCATTTCCCATCGGGGGAGCAGACCGGGCTTAAATCCGATGTGCCGTCGCTGAGCTGTTTGAGCTTCCCGCTGCCAGTATCCAAGCGCCAGATTGTGCTCCTGATCGCGCCGCCATGGGTATAAACAGCAAACACAATGTAACGGCCATTGGCGCACGCGGAGGGATGGAACGCATAACCGTCTTGTTGGGGCGACGTAAGCGGAGTCTCGCTGTGGGTTGCAACATTGAAAAGGCTTAACCTGAAATCCTGAATCAGAATCATTTGCCCGTCAGGCGTCCAGGAAAAACCCCACTGGCCGGCAATGGAGGTTAGTTCCTCGGTCTGGCCACTTGCCAAGGCCGATGAAGGAGCCACGAAAAGCGCATAGTGGCTTTCCCCGAGGATGGTTGCCAAGGTGCGTCCATCCCCGGAAAGGTTGAGGTCAGAATAGTCGTTTATGTCGTGAGTTACGGCTGTGGCAATTCCGTCCGGATATGAAATTTCTACGATGCGAGTGCGTATGAAGTGAGTCTCTTCGTCCACCGACAGGACAAGCAAACCCTTGCCCCTGGGCAGCCACACCGGCTTACGCAGACCTGCCCTTTTTGCGTCATAGAAAAGACTCTGTTTGCCGGTAAGTGGATCTATGGTCACTAGTCCACCGGGAGAATCTTCTGCTTGGGTGGCGACGCAGACGATGGCCTTGCCGTCCGGCGACCAGGCTGGGTCTCTCAAGATTTTATTCGAAGTATCGGTGACCAGGGTTCTTTCCTCGCCGGTCTGGAGGGAATAAACCACCAGCCGGAACTTGCCGGGTTCTGGGTTATTATTCACGGCGTACGTTAGGCTGCGACCGTCGGGAGAGAAAGAAATGTTGGTATCCACGTCGGTGATGAGTTTTTGCGGAGTACCTCCGAGGACTGGCGCCCGATAAAGAGATTTCAGTGATGCCGCCGAATCCTGGCGGACAAAGTACAGATAGCTTCCATCGGGAGAGAACCGCACGCCGGTATATTGCAACGGCCCGGGGGGCATGACCTGGGCATTGCTGCTGCTCGGAACGTTGCGCAGCCAAAGGCTCTCCTGTCCCTTGTCGTCCACTACAGTCAAGATGTATTTGCCATCGGGAGAGATGGCGACCAGCGTGGCCTTGCCAGTCTCCGTAACCTTGTTCACGGAAGCATTTTGAAACGGAACATACGGGAGACGAGAAAGGAAGGCATAGATGCCGTATGCCGCCGCCGCCATCATTAGAATGACGATCACGGTGGCCATCCCAATGCCCAATTTGTGCTGGCGCGCTGCGGCCACCATAGCCGAACTGCTGGTATTGTGCACCGGCTGGGCAACGGCTGGTGCCGAGGCTCCGGGATCCTTCAGCACCGTAGGGACTTGACGGCTGGAATCAGTGTCCCGCTTCAGCCGTTGCAGGTCGGCCCGCATCTCCGCAGCACTCTGATAGCGTAGATTGCGGTCTTTTTCCAGGGCCTTGTTAATGATGTCTTCCAACTTGGAGGGCACATCAGGATTCAGCCGCACTGCAGATGTGGGAGCGGCGTCCAGAATTGCTTTAAAGATGACCGCTGAACTCTCTCCACGGAAGGGCAACTGCCCTGTAGCCATCTCATAGAGGACCACTCCAAACGAGAACAGGTCCGTCCGGGCGTCCAATTCTTTTGCTCGTGCCTGCTCCGGCGACATATAGGCGATGGTGCCAAGGGCACTGCCGGGACTAGTCAGATGTGCCTCGGAGTCGATGGTCGCGGCGCTCGTGGGAATAGTTTCCGGCTTGAGAGTAACCTTGGCCAGCCCGAAATCGAGAATCTTGGCGCGCCCGCGCTTAGTCACGAAAATGTTGGCCGGCTTGATGTCGCGGTGGACGATGCCTTCAGAATGCGCTGCATCGAGGGCATCGGCAATCTCGATGGCCAGCGAGAGAATCCGTTCCGTCTCCATCGGTCGGCCGGCAATCTTGTGTTTCAGCGTCAATCCATCCAGAAACTCCATGGCGATAAACGCCTGGCCGGCCTGGTCGTCAATTTCGTAAATGGTGCAGATATTGGGATGATTCAGCGCAGAGGCTGCCTTGGCTTCGCGCTGAAAGCGGGCGAGCGATTGCGGATCCTTGGCGACATCCTCGGGCAGGAACTTGAGGGCGACAAAGCGGTCGAGCTTTACGTCCTCAGCTTTGTAGACGACACCCATCCCGCCGCCACCGAGCTTCTCAATAATGTGGTAGTGCGAGATGGTCTGGCCGATCATTTGAAAGGATTTGCCGGGTGCGGGATCATAGTAGGCGGCAGGCTGCGGGGAGTCAATGCAGCGCGGCAAAGAAGACAGCCGTCCACTCGGCCGGTTCGTTATCCGACCTTCACCAGCATGCAGGTGACGTCGTCGTGCTGTGGGGTCGTTCCTACGAAGGCGTCGAGATCAGCCATCAAGCGGCGAAGCAGTTCCTCGGGAGTGGTTGTGATCCCGTTTTGCAACACGTTCAACAGGCGCGGTTCCTCGTATTCTTCGCCTCTCGCATTCAGCGCTTCCACTACGCCATCGGTGAAGATCACCAGCCAATCGCCGGGTTGCAGGGCGACCGTGCCGGATTCGTAGGGTGCGTCTGCGAGGATGCCCAGAGGAACTCCGCCATTGGTTAGGCGCTCGATGGCGCCGGAACTGCGACGCAGAACGGGAGCGTTGTGTCCGGCATTGATGTAGGTCAGGGTGCGGATGCGGGAGTCGTATTCGGCCAGGAATGCGGTGGTGAAACGGCGGCCGCCCTGACTGTTGGCGCTGGCATAGCGATTCATTCCGGCAACCAGGTCGACGAGCGAACAAGGCGTCGAGGAAAGAGTTTTAAGCCCGGCTTGGAACGTAGCCATGAGCAGTGCCGCAGGAATACTCTTGCCAGCCACATCGGCGACGGCGAACAGAAACAGGGGTTCGTCTCCAGGGCCTGGGCGGGCAAATACGTCGTAGTAGTCTCCGGCGACGGTGTTCGCCGGCCTTGTGGCAAAGGCCATGGTCAAGCCGGCGATCTGTGGCGGCGTTGCAGGAAGCAGCCAACTTTGGATGTCGCGGGCGATTTCAAGATCTCGCTTCATCACCACGCGGTCGGCAATTTCGAGCATTAGCAGGATGAACAGCGAGGCCCCACCCAGAAAGCGGAAATCGAATTCAACAAATTCGACGTGCCCTTCTTCGGTGCGATGGCTGAAACCCCCAGCGGGGAATAGCACCAAGACAACCCCGAGCAGCAGGAGCACTCGCCGCGCCGGCGTCAGCTTTTCGAGAATCGCCCAGGCAAATTCTTGCGCGGTGTGCCAAAAGCCGCGCTTTACTTTCTCTTGCGGGGCTCGGGCTAAGTAGTCTTTCTGGTAGAGGCGATAGCTGGCGCGGGCGTCAGTGCTGAATTGTTTCCAGAGTTGACTGAGTTCGAGGCCTTCGGTGACGCGGTGCCAGAATTGCTGAATATGGCCGAGCACTCCCGGCCGCGGAGGCCGCGGCGGAATTGGAACGGTTTGCGGAGGAGAAGAGTTCATGCAGTCAGTGGAAGTGACATTATAAGCTGCAAGGTAAGGCCGCCGTCTCGCTGGCTGTCCGGCGCTACAATATCGGCGCTACGAGGACGCAGCCCGCAGCACCACCAGCGTCATGTCATCGTGCTGTTTGGCTCCGGCCACGAACTCGTCCGCGGCTTGCATGACGCGGGTAATGGTCTCGGAAGGACTGAGCCCCGAGCACGCTTTCACGGTTTCGATCAGCGCTTTCTCACCCCATTCTTCATCCGTGCTATTCATGGACTCGCTGATGCCGTCAGTAAATGCGATGAAAACGTCTCCCGGCTCGATCGTCAGATTGCCTTGCTCGTAGGGAAAACTTTCGAGCAGTCCAACGACCGTACCGCCGACCTCTAGCCGCGCCAGTTGGACATCCTTGCCAGTTCCATGAAACAACATCGGCGGATTGTGTCCTGCATTCACATAGGTGAGCGAACGAGTCGCAGGATTGTACTGGCCGTAGAAAAATGTCGCGTAGCGATTGGAAGAAGAAGCCTCATACACCAGGCGATTGACATTGCTCATCAGTGCGGCAAGATTCTCCGGTGCGCGCGTGGCTTCTCCGCGCAGCGATGCCTGCAAGCTGGCCATCATGAGCGCAGCAGCGATGCCTTTGCCAGAAACGTCTCCGATGGCGATGCCCAACTGGCCGCCGGGCAGGGCAAGGAAGTCGTAGTAGTCGCCGCCGACTCCCAAGGCGGGTCGGCAGGCGCCGGCGTAATCGACGCCGGCGATGGGAGGCAGGGTCTGAGGGAACAACCGCTCCTGCACCTCGCGGGCGATTTCTACTTCCCGGTTCAGGCGCTCGCGCTGGGCAACTTCATCGGCGATAGCCGACATCAGCCGCGCATTTTCGAGCGCCAAGCCGGTTTGCGCCGCGACCGATTTCAACAGACGCACATCGGTTCCCGAGTAAGGTTCGTCGGAACGTTTCGGTCCCAGGCTGATGAATCCCAGGAGCTTGTCGCGGGTACTGAGCGGAAGCAGGAGCTCGGCGTGAAGGTCGGCCAAGCCAGTGCGCTCCTGATCGTTGATCTCCGGATCGCGGTATAGCCATGAGCCGGGATCGTCGAAATAAACGCGAGCCGGTTCTCTGTGGGTTTGCAGCACTTTCACAGTTCCGGTGCCTGGAGTGAAGGAAACGTCGGGTGGAGTGCCATATCCCAGAGCGAAGGCGGGACGATAGGGCCCGCTCCCGCCGAGCAGAACTGCGACTTGCGGAATGTGCAAAGTTTCCGAGATGCGGGTGGCGACGGTTTCGATCAGCGGCCGCGTTTCCACCATGCTGCGCACCTGATCGCTGAGGTCGCTGAGTACCTGGTCGGCGTTGTAGGCTTCGCGGAAAAAGCGCCGGTCGGTCCAGATGCGCAGACGATCTCCCAGCCGCGGAATGCTGAATCCGACTGTCACTGCGATGGCGATGACCACAATCTTGCCCACCTGGTTGGATTTGCTGCCGAGGGCGAAGGCGGCCGCAATGACGATTGCGATGGCGACAAATTGCAGTACGCGAATCCCGCTCTTGGCCAGCCCGTACTGGAGGCCCTGGCGGACCACGACGCGTACATCCATGGCACGCTGCACCACGATGATGTAGGCGAGGGTGAGCGGGAAGATTGTAGTCAGGATCAGGGTGGCGCCGATGAACCAATCGGGAAATACGTCGTACATCGTTTTCCCGCGGAACTGGGGCACCAAGCTCATCAGGAAAATCGGAACCAGGGCGACCGTAGCGCCCCAGTACAGCAGGCTGAGACGGCGTTTTGCGTCGGGAGAACTCGCTATCGCCGATTTGGTGAAGATGGAACTGAAAAAGCCGAATCCCACGACGCAGTAGAGATAGATCCGCATCGGGATTGCGAAGGGTTGGAAGCCCCGGTCGATCGCGGCGGCACGAGTATAGTCGGTCATCTCGGTGACCGTCACCGCGACGGCGACAACAACATTGAAAAGAGCCGGCGCAATCACCAGTACCGGGATCCACTTCCGCCGCGGCCCCATCCGCGTGTAGAACGGAAAAGGCTCGGGGAAGAAGAATCCAAACAGAAACATGAAAATCGGCCAACTGGCGCCGAGAGCGGTGTGATATGCCATTGCAACATCGCGGTAACCCGGGCCCCAGCTCTCAATTTTGAATGATGCGAATAACTGCGAGAAACAAAGCATCAGTCCAAGCAGAATCCATGCCAATCGGTCGCGTGGGCGAACCAGCACAACCCAGGCCCCGAGCAGCACGCATCCGATTGGGGCCACGTTGTTGAGCAGCAGGTCAAACAGCACCTGGGCCGCGGGAGTGGTTCCTGGGGTCGCGGGGAGAACCACGGTATGTTCGCCGGCAGCGGACTTGACGGTGAGATCGATGTGATCTCCTGGGCGCGCTTTCGCGTAGGCTTCCGACAGCATGGCACTGCCGGTGTACTTTTGCCCGTTGACCGCCTGCAGAATGTCGCCGGTGTGCAAGCCGAGTTTCTCGGCGCCGGGGCGCACAATCTCGAGGGATGCGCTGGCAGTGGCGGGCGCCACGAAGCCCAGGTCTATCTTTTCTTCGTGCCAGATGTCACGGCCATAACGGACCTGAAACAGCAGGGCCCCGGCAAACAGGATTGCCAGACAGAGGTATTGCAATGTGGGCGGAGGCAAGTTTCGTCTGCGGAGGCTGGTCGACATATCTCGGGCAGCACCGATTGTACTATCGGGATGGCGCTGGTTCAGAAGAGTCGCAATTGTTCGCCAGTCTCAGGGCCGGGAGTCGGATGGCTGCGTTCGCTGTAGCGGTCGTAGTCAGTGCGGATGCCGTACTTTTCCCGCAGGCGCGCCATCAGCTGCGAAAGGCGTTTGCGATAGGGCGTTGAGAGAAACGCGCGGTCTTTGAAGCGTTCGCGATAGCTCTCGACTAGCTGCGGAAATTCCTTTTCCAGAAACGGCAGGAAGACGGCCGCTGAGCAAGGTTTCAGAAACAGGGAATTGGCGAAGATGTATTTCCCTCCGGCTTCGGCGACAGCGCGGACGAGCGCTTCCAGATCGCGGGGTGAATCCGTGATGCCTGGCAGAACGGGAGCGCAGATCACGCCTGCTTTGACTCCGGCCTGGTTGAGTTTGTGCATGGCTTCCAGACGCAGGTCAGGACGCGGCGCTCGTGGCTCGAGGATGCGGGCGAGCTCTGGGTTTAATGTGGTGATCGTGAGGTTGACGAAGACTTTGTTGTGTTCGGCCACTGCGCGTAACAGATCAGCGTCGCGGACGACCAGGTTGGACTTGGTAACGATGCCGATCTCGAATCCGTGATGGCGGGAGAATTCTTCCAGAATCGCGCGGGTCACTTCGAAGCGGCGCTCGGCGGGTTGATAGGGATCGGTGGCGGTGCCGATGGCGATTTCTTCTCCTGCTTTGACGTGGCGCAGTTCCTGCCGCAGCAATTCGGCGGCATGTTGCTTGATGAAAATCTTCTGCTCGAAGTCTGCGCCGTCACGCATTTCCATGAACTCGTGGGTATAGCGGGCGTAGCAGTACTTGCAGGCGAATTCGCAGCCTCGGTAGGGATTGATGGTCCAGGTGAACGGCATCCGGGCAGAAGTGCAGCGGTTCAGCAGCGAGCGAACGGGCAGGGTGAAATATTCAACATCGTGCCCCTGGCGTACGGACTCGCCCTCGGCGGCCAGACGGGCGATGCCGACCAGCTTGGGCTTTAAATCAGGCAACAAGGGAAGATGGGTCACGGGGAAATTCGCCTTTTGTTCGCCTAATGTTACAAGAGGAAATCAGTAAAGGTCAAGTCGAAGCGACGGGTAGCGGCCATCGGGGAAAATTCGGCTAACTCCACATCCCCGTTCTCCTGCACGTAATGAGTCACCGGGGTTCTGAGTGCTATCGCCTGTTAACAGAAATTGAGGGGTTCGCGCGGGGGAAGGCAGCCGCGATGAGGAATAACGCGGCCTTCGGTGTCATTCGCTCGTCATGCGTTTTTACAATTCCCTTGACAGCTTAGCGAAACGGGCATAGGTTCGGCCTGTTTTACCTATAAGGTGCGCTGCGATCTAGTGAGAGCAGCGTGAAATTGGGGAATCCTCCGAAGTACTTCATCTTGCGATTTTTGTGGACCCGGGAGCTCCACCCCTTTTACTAGGCAGTATTGCTGCCATTTCCTGGGGACAATTCAAAAGCAGCGAGGAGTTTATGAAAATCCGTGTGGTGATCGGTGTATGCGTGGTTCTGGCGGCGATGGCTATCTTGCTGCCTGCCGGGCCACAAAAGAAGGTTCAAGCTCGAAGTCAAGACGCTGCAGCAGGTTCGGGCGCGCCGTCGTTATCGAACCCGCTGAAGGTGGCGCTGCTGAAGTGGTACAACGCAAACACCGTGCCTACGGAGTTTCCGGTTGGGAATCAGCCTTACGGAATGGCTTTCGACAGCGCGAATATTTGGGTCGCTGCCTTTGATGGCACCGTGACGAAGGTGAGAGCAAACGATGGGGCGGTTCTCGGCACATTCCAAATTGGGGGAGCGCTTTACGGCGTCACCTTCGACGGCTCTAGCGTTTGGGTATCAAATCTTTCTGGAAGTGTTACGAAATTACGCGCCAGCGATGGCAAAATTCTGGGCACTTTCAGCGTAGGCTCTAATGCTGGCTGGATGGCCTTCGACGGGGTAAACATATGGGTTCCCTTCGGCCAGAACAGTGTTGCGAAACTGCGAGCCAGCGACGGCTCGAACACCGGAACGTTCACGGTGGGTTTGGCACCGATCACCGCCGCCTTCGATGGCGAGAATGTCTGGGTCGTGGCGGGGGGAGGCAACAGTCCCGGCAACGTGACCAAGCTACGTGCCAGCGACGGCCATTTGCTCGGCACGTTTGTGGTTGGCTACTCGCCGATCGGTATCGCCTTCGACGGCGCAGACATGTGGGTGGCGAATTCGGGCTCTGGTACCGTTACCGAGCTACGAGCCAGCGACGGTGCAACCGTCGGCACCTACGCGGTTGCCGGCGGCCCCTATGGAGTGGCTTTTGACGGAAAGGACATCTGGGTCACAGGCTCGCCATACATAAACATACTGCGTGCGAGCGACGGTGGATTGATCCAGCGCCTCGGGCCGGCCTCAACTACGGGTGTGGCCTTTGACGGAGCAAACATCTGGGTATCGCTGAACAACACGGTTGGCAAGCTGTAGGGGTTTTGGGAACACGGTTCCGTACAAAACAAAAAAGGAGAGCCGATCATGACGTCGGGCAATGGTAGGCGGGACGTCGAGGGCAAGTCAATGAGTGGAGGGGTTTGGGATGGTTTGGGCTGATGGTTGGTGATAAATACCGATTACACTCATTGACCTCCCGTCCTGCATTGCTTCGAAGAGTGCTACTGCGCCGGCTTGGCTTCCGCCGCCGGCTTCTCAAACAGTTTGGGATCGATGGTCGGGTTGTACTGCACCTTGGTAAATTCCACGAGGCTGCTGTCTTGTCCGTTTTCCTTGTTCTTATGCATGGCGGGCAGGGTGATTCCGTCGGTCGTTTCCCACTTGGAGAGGATGGTCTCGCCGTGCATCTGGCCGGTTCGGCCGACGGTCTCGTATGCCTCGCGGACCACATGGCCAGTCTTCGGATCGACAAACCAACGGATAGCCATATTGCTTCCGCTGACGTCAACGATTCGAGTTTCAACGCCCCCGATGGTTTCACTTCCCCCAGCGGCAAAGACGAACTTCGGATCGTTCAGATGTTGCCCAATGTAAATCAGGTCGCGATGAATTTGCTTTACTGTTTCTTCTTTCTGGGGCGCGGGCAGATCCTGAACTCCCATAGCTGCTGACATGAATCCGGCGGTCGGGCTCACCACAATCACGAGCGGGCCTTGCGGAGTTTGCACAGTCACGTGCATGCTGTCGGGAAACACGATGGTGACTTGTACGTTCGTTGAGGGACCGCCCTGGGCGTCCTGCTCAGTCAGATCGGCCTGCAACGATTTCACCGATTGCAGCTTCACGAGACCGCCCATGGCTTCAACAACTCTTGCTGCGAGAGCCTTGCCTTCGGGGTTGGAAGCAGAGGGTTTTGCGGCCGGGGCTTCCGCCTTTTCTCCCGGAGGCGGCGGGATGGCGATGTCGATATTCGTAACCGCGCCTAAAGACGACAGAGGCTTGTCGAAGTCCGCAGTGTTGCCGACTACGAGCACCGCGAGTTGATCTTTGTGAACATATTTGGCGACCGCGCTGGCGACATCCGCTGCTTGAACTTTCTCTACCCCGGAGCGAAAACGTTCCAGGAAATCGGCTGGATAGCCGTAGAACTCATAGGCCATTCGTTCGCGCAAAACCTTATCCGGTGAATCAAAGTTGAAGACGAAGGAATTCAGGATGGAATCCTTGGCACGCTTGATCTCGTCGCCCGAAATCGGATTGGTCTTCAGCTTGTCGAGTTCCTCGTAAAGCGCTTGAATGGCTTCCACCGTACTTGCACTCTTGGTGCCCATGCTGAGGCGCACCACGCCGGGATGATCGAACCCACTGCCGATTCCACCGCCCACGGTGTATGCCAGGCCCTTGGCGGTGCGAATACTCTGTACCAGGCGGGAAGAGAAACCGTTGCCGAAGACTTCGTTGAAAACCTGAGTCGCGTAGTAGCCAGGGTTGTCACGGCGAATGCCGAGTTCCACCATGCGAATGTTGCTCTGGTTTACGTCAGTTTTCGGAATCAGATAGTAGCCGGGCTTGGCGGGATGGAATTCAATGTCGGGCACTTTTACAGCCGGACCCTTTGCCCATCCTCCAAACACCTGACGGAGCTTGGCTTCCATGGCTGCGGAATCGAAATCGCCGGCAATCCCCAGAATGATGTTGTTGGGATGAACGTGAGCATGGTGCCAGTCGATGAGGTCCTGACGCGTGACCGCGGCCACGGTGGCGTACTCGGGCTCGCGAGTGTAGGGATTGTCAGCGCCGTAAGCCAGCTTCGCGGCTTCGCGCCCGGCAATTTCTCCGACCTCGTCATTGCGGCGGGAAATCGAATCATCCATTCCCTTTTGCGCGAGGTCAAGCTTGTCGGCACGAAATTCCGGGTCACGCAGCAAGTCGGCAAACACTTTGAAAACATCGTCGAAATCGCCCTTCAGACAGGACCATGAAATCGAAGTGGAATCCGCGCTGCTACTGGTTTCAACTTTCGCGGCGCGCACTTCGAGATAGTCGTCGAGCTGGTCGCCGGTCTGCGACTTGGTGCCGCCGGTGCGCCAGACATCGCCATACATATCGAGCATTCCGGCCTTATTCGCAGGCTCGGAGCGGGATCCGCCACGGATGCGTGCGGTCCCGTCAATCAGCGGCAGTTCGTGATCCTCTTGCAGGAAAACGACCATGCCGTTGGGAAGCTCGATGCGCTTTGGCTCCTGAGGATGGAAAGCGTGCAGGGCAGGGATGGGAACCTGCTGCCAATCGGTGGCCTGGGCCGCGGCATGAGATGTAGCCAGGATTCCGCAGATGCCCAGAGTGACCGCGATGAGTGTGAGATGCCGTTTCATTGCGCACCTCCCTGGCTCGCATCAGCCGACGCAGGAGTTAGGGTCTCAATGATGCCCACAGTGCGATTGTTGTCGGTAAATGTTTTGTTAGCGACACGGCGAATGTCAGCCTTCGTTATTTTGTCGATACGCTCTACTTCGCGAAACAATTCCCGCCAGTCGTCATAGCGCGCCTGGTTGATTCCGAGTTCGGTAGCCAGGCCGGAGTTGCTGTCGAGACTGCGAATCAAATTCGCCTTGGCGCGGGTTTTGATCATCTTCAGTTCGTCATCGCTGATGTCTTCTTTCTTCAGCTTGTCGATTTCAGCGTGAATAGCGCCGGCCATTTCGTCAGGTTTGTGACCTGGGAGAGGGAAGGCATAGAAAGCGAAGAGGTGCGGGTACTTGTTTCCGGGCAGACCAGAGAAGCCAGCTGATGCCGACGCGATTTTCTGATCGCGCACCAGCGCGCGATACAGCCGTGACGTTCGCCCCTCTGACATGAGATCAGAAATGGCGTCATACACGGCGTCGTCGGGATCGCGGTAGTCGGGCCGGTGATAGCCCTCGAGATAGAGCGGTTGAGTCTGTTCGGTAAGCACCACGCGGCGCTCGGAATTCTGCGGCGGCTCGGTGGTGACTCTCTCATCCGGCTTGGGGTGTGACGGGATGCGTCCGAAATATTTCTCGATCATAGGCATCGCTTCCGACGCTTTCACGTCGCCCACTACGGTCACCACCATGTTGGAAGGAATGTAGTATTCGTCGAAGAACTGGCGCGCGTCGGTTGCGGAAAACGAATTCAGGTCCGACATCCAGCCGATGGTGGGGCGATGATACTCACTGGCTTGAAATGCGGCGGTGATGAACTGTTCGAGCAGGCGTCCGGTGGGATTGCTATCGGTGCGCAGGTGGCGTTCTTCAATGACAACGTTCCGTTCTTTGTAGAACTCCCGCATCACGGGATGCAAAAAGCGTTCGGACTCAAGATACGCCCAAAGCTCCAACCGGTTCTGTGGCAGGGAGTAAAAGTAATTAGTCTCATCCAGGTCGGTGGAAGCGTTCAGACCTTCTCCGCCATTTCGTTCGATGATTTCGCTGAATTGATTGGGGATGACGTACTGGTTTGCGGCCTTGATGGCGGCCTGCCACGCGGTTTCCAGTTGCTTGAGTTTCTGCTCGTCGCGGCCGAACCGTTTGTCACGCTCCGCGAGATAGGCGGCATAAGCAGTCTCGACTTTGGCGAGAGCGGCCTTTTCCGCAGGGTAATCCTTGGTGCCGATCGTGTCGGTGCCCTTGAAGGCCATGTGTTCGAACATGTGGGCGAGTCCGGTCTTACCCAGCGGATCTTGAGCGGAACCCGCGTCCACGTGCGTATAAAAGGAGAACACTGGAGCCTCGGGACGCTCGCAGATCACCACGGTCAAGCCGTTATTGAGTCTCTTGACGGTGATGCGCTTCTCGAAAGAAGCAATGTCCTGCGCGGCAGAAAGGATTGCCAATGACAATATAAGGATGACCAGAGTGATCGGGAAACGGCGTTTCATTCGACCTCCACAACCGGTTGGACGTATGAGTAGGGCAGAAGTTTGAAATTACGTGGCGGAAGGGAGGATTGTCAAACGGAGACGCGGCCATGCGTTAAAAGCAGGCTTTGTCCTTGATATTCGTTTGAAACCGACAAGCCCCTATAATCGAGAAATAATATGCCAGGCAAACCACAGATTGTTGAAATCGGCGGCAGGCACCTCAGCCTAACCAACCTGGACAAAGTTCTCTATCCGGCTGCAGGATTTACCAAGGGCCAGGTCATTGATTACTACGCCCGCATCGCGCCGGCCTTGGTGCCACATCTCGCGGGACGCCCGCTCACTCTGAAACGCTATCCCGGAGGAGTAGATGAAGAATACTTCTTCGAGAAGAACGCCACCAAGCACCGCCCGGACTGGGTGAAAACCGCGCCCATCTGGAGTGAACGAAATGGCCACGACATCAATTACCTTCTTGCCAACGATCTGCCCACGCTGACATGGATTGCGAACCTGGCCGGGCTCGAGCTGCACCCATCGTTGTCGCTGGCGAAAGACATTCTGTGTCCGACCATGATGGTGTTTGACCTTGATCCCGGGCCACCGGCGAACATCCTGCAATGCTGCCAGGTAGGTTTATGGTTGCGAGAGATCTTCGAGCATTTCGGGTTGCAGAGTTTTCCCAAGACTTCTGGATCGAAGGGGCTGCAAATCTATGTTCCGCTGAACGCCTCAACCACCTACGAGCAAACCAAGCCCTTTGCCCATGCCTTGGCGCGATTGCTGGAGAGCGACCACCGCAACCTGGTGGTCTCAGATATGAAAAAGGAACTTCGCGTTGGGAAAGTGCTGGTGGACTGGAGTCAGAACGATGAGCACAAGACCACCATCGCCGTCTATTCGCTGCGAGCGCGGGAGCGGCCGACAGTTTCAACTCCCGTGAAGTGGGAGGAAGTCGAACTGGCACTGAAAAATAAAGATGCCGACTTTTTGGTATTTGAGGCTGCCGAGGTGCTAAAGCGCGTAGAGAAAATGGGCGATCTGTTTGCTCCGGTGCTCAAGCTCAAACAGAAACTACCAAAACTCGCTGGCCTGGAGCAGTCCCAAGGGTTTGATGTCGCGGCGCAGGCGGAGAGTCCATCGCCCCGCGGTAAAAGCAAGACCTCAACTCGTTCGCGTCCTGCCGCAAAAAAGAAGGCACGAAAGATATAATTGCGGTCACTTCCATGGCGAAACTCTACGCAGGCACGTCCGGGTGGGCCTATCCCAGCTGGAAGCCTGCTTTTTATCCAGCCAAACTGGCGCAGACGAAATTCTTGCAGTTCTACTCGACCCAACTCAACGCGGTCGAAGTCAACTTTACTTTCCGGCAGTTATTGAAAGAGACCACGGCGCAGAAGTGGATCGACCAAACTCCTTCCGGTTTCCGCCTCAGCGTCAAAGCGCATCAGGTCATCACCCACATCAAGCGTCTGCAGAAGACTGAAGATTTCCTCCCGCGGTTTCTGAGCACGGTGGAACCGCTTGCGCGCGCGGAAAAGCTAGGGCCGCTGCTGTTCCAGTTGCCGCCCAACCTGAAAGTCGATGTTGGGTTGCTGGAGGAATTTCTGCGTGGGCTTCCGCGAGCCGTCCCTTCGGCTTTCGAGTTCCGTAATGTTTCGTGGTTCACGGATGAGGTTTACGAACTCCTCAAGAAAAGCAATCGGGCGCTGTGTGTGGCGGAGACTGAAGAGAGAGTGACACCGGACGTGAGCACCGCCGACTTCGCCTACTATCGTTACCGCAAACCGAGTTATACGTCCGAAGAGCGGCAGACCATGATCGGACGCATCCGCGCCCATATCGCCGCCGGAAGAAACGTGTTTGCGTATTTCAAGCACGAAGAAACGCCGGAAGGTGCGATGTACGCGGTTGATTTGCTGAAAGGGTTCAGTTAACCACAGAGAGCACAGGGGATACAGAGACTTCCCCCTGTGGGCTCCGTGTTCTCTGTGGTTAATATCTTGCGCATCCCAGTCGTTACTTCTCCCTGCGTCCGATAACGCGCATACTCAATCGGTGCAATCTGACGCCAATTCTCCCCTTGTGTCAGGCTTTCTCGATTATCTGAAAGTAGAAAAAGGCCTGGCGCCGCTGACGGTCGCTGCCTATGCCACCGACCTTGGTCAGTTTTCCGCATTCCTTGAAAAGCAGAAGCGAACTTTGCTTAAAGCGTGTCGCAGCGATGTACGTGACTTCATCCAGGAATTGTTTGCCAACTCGGTCGATGGGCGATCTGTCGGACGGAAGCTTTCCGCGTTGCGGCACTTGTATCGCTATTTACTGCTCGACAAACTCATCGAACACGATCCGACCTTGAACATCGATTCACCGAAACAGTGGAAGGTTTTGCCCAAATCGCTGGCACATGACGAAGTGGAAAGCGTACTGCGCGGGCCGCAGCGGGTTTCGGGGCCGCTTGCCGACGCTATTTCCGCTCGCGACCGCGCCATGCTGGAAGTGTTCTATGCCGGGGCGCTGCGGGTGTCGGAGATCGTCGGCGTCAAACTCGAAGACTTGAAGGTGGATCTCGGCTACGTACTGGTGCGCGGCAAAGGTGACAAAGAACGCATCGTGCCGCTTGGGAAGTCGGCGCAAGAAGCGCTGGCCTCTTATATGAAGACGGCGAGGGGTGTGCTCGCCAAAGGCCGGAGTTCGCCGTTGCTTTTTCTGGGACGTGGGGGGCGCAAGTTGACCAGGCAGCGGGTATGGCAGATGGTGCAGGCGGCGTCGGCGAGCATGGGACGGCGTGCCAGTCCGCATATGTTGCGCCACAGTTGCGCAACCCATATGGTGGAAAACGGCGCTGATTTGCGCACCGTGCAAACCATCCTCGGACATTCCGATATTTCTACCACCCAGGTGTACACGCATGTGGCGCTGGACCGGCTGAAGAGCGTTTATCAGAAACATCATCCGCGGGCAAAGGCGAGATAGGAAGAGCTTTCACCACGGAGACACGGAGTCACGGAGAAAACCAAGTCGGTCGTTGAGGGCCAGAATGACAACTTCAAACACCAAGCGCACGATTGTCGAAAAAGCCTCCGATCAGTTTCTGCGGTCGCTGCGCGAGCTTAATGCTTCGCCGCACACCATCAAGGCTTACACCGGTGACCTGGACAATTTCGCTGCATACATCGGGCCACGCGACTGGCGCCACATCGATCACGTAACCATCCGGGGATTTCTGTCGCATCTTTACGAAAAAGGCTTGGGCAAGGCTTCCGTGGCGCGATCATTGGCTGCAGTGCGGTCGCTCTATCGGTGGCTGGCGCAGGAGGGAGTGGTCGAGCAGAATCCCGCGGTGTTGGTTTCCACGCCCAAGCTGCCCAAGAAGCTGCCACGAGTTCCGACGATTGAAGAAATGAATACCGTGCTGGATGGACCAATGCCCGAGGTCGCTGCTTTTCCTGAGCGCGATCGCCTCATGTTCGAATTGCTCTACGGATGCGGCATTCGTAACTCAGAATTGGTCGGCATCAATCTTGATGACATCCGGCTCAGCAACGAGGCCATTCTGATCCGGGGCAAGGGTAAGAAGGAGCGTTACGTGCCCTTCGGGGATTCGGTGAAATCGGCGCTGGCATCGTACTTGCCCCTGCGCCTGCGAATGCTGGCACAACGAAAGAAGAATACTAACGCGCTGCTGATCAATCAGCGCGGCGGGCGATTGACCACGCGCAGCGCTGGCCGCATCGTCAAGAAAGTTGCAGTGGCCAAGGGACTTCCGCCGGATGTGCATCCGCATACTCTGCGGCACGCTTTCGGAACACACATGCTCGAAGAAGGCGCCGACCTGCGCGCGATTCAGGAAATGCTGGGACACGAGCGCCTCTCGACCACGCAGCGCTACACCCAACTTTCTATGAAGCACGTGCTTGAGGTTTACGACCAGACCCATCCGCGGGCGAAGTAGAGGCACCGCCAGCAGCGGCTCTATGCGATATGCAATTCTTCCCACATGGCTACCACTCGTGACTTCACTTCCATGATGAGCTTCTCGTATGCGGCCTCCGATGCGTCCTTCTCTGGCGGAGGGAAAATCGGATCGCCAATCTTGATCCGCAGGGGCGCGAACTTCTGAAACGGTTTTCCACGAGGCCAGACGTCGTAAAACCCTTCAATTGCAACGGGAACGATCGGCACCTGCATGTGAATCGAGAGAATGGCCGCACCTTTCTTAAATGTTTTTGGCGCGCCGTCAATCGATCGCTCCCCCTCGGGATAGAGAACCAGCACCCGCCCGAAGCCAAGGCCGAACGCCCCGGCACGCATGGCCGGAATCAGATTGGCATCGGGATCGACGACCACCACCCGCAACCATCGTGCCAGGGTGCGCATCGGTCCACTGCCGAAGATTTCGCTGGTGCCGACCGCAAAGGCGTCGCGAAACACCGCCCAGGGCAAAAGGCCGGCCAAAATAATGGGATCGATAAAACTCTGGTGATTGGAGCACAGGATGAAAGGCCCGCGCGGAGGAATCTTTTCCAGTCCGGTCACCCGGAGATGGAAACGGTCGGCGGCGGCGATGTGGATCAAGCGGCTCACCAGGAACCAGAACGCTGCCGAAATACGCCGAGGGCGGCCCAGCGCCAGCACTTCCGGGTCTGTAGTTTGCTCGCGCAGCAGCCTGTCCCATCCGGGTCGTGGTTTTGACGAACCCGCTCCGCTGGCGGCGCTTTCGCGCACCATGTTCACCAGGTCGCGCACGGTATAAACCTCTGCCAGGCGCGATTCTTCTAGATCGCCGCCGAGTTCCTGCTCCAGCGCAACCAACAACTCCACGCGTTGCATGGAATCGAGGCCGAGATCGAGTTCCAGATTGCTGTCCGGACTTATCATTTGCGGCTGGCTCCGCGCTGCCTCGCGGATGATCTTGAGCGCCCGCTGCACTTCCGCTTGATCCAGCCACGCCAAGTCTTCTTCCGTGAGCGGCTTTTCCGGCCCGATTTCGGCGCCAGCTTTCCCTTGACTCGCCTTTACTCTCTTGGCGATTTCGAAGCGTTTCAGCTTGCGAGTGGTAGTTCGGGGTAAATCCTCCTGCCAGATTTCATAACTGCCAATGCGTTTGGTAGAGGGTAGTTGCGCGGAGAGGTTTTCAATATCGAAGCGGATGACTTCCTTCGCATTTGTGATCTTGCGCTGTCTGAGTACTTCGAAGTTTGGAACCACTACAGCGTGCAAACGGTCTGTGACATCACCCGGCCTTGCCTCGAGTCCCATCACGCAGATCTCCTTAAAATACGGAGACTTCAGGTAGTGGGCCTCGACTTCCTCGGGATAAATATTCTTGCCATTGCTCAGAATAATGACATCTTTCTTGCGCCCAGTGATGGAGAGATTTCCGCCCGCGTCTACGTAGCCCAAATCGCCGGTGTAGAGCCAGCCGTCTTTCACCACCTCGGCTGTTGCGTCGGGGCGGTTCCAGTACCCCTTCATGACAACCGCTCCTCGGATCAGGATCTCGCCAACTGGTGAAGGAACACCTTCCTGAGGTTGGGGATCTAGAATCTTGACCTCCACCCCGGTGAGCGGCGGCCCGACCGAACCGATCACGTTATTGTGTGGGGAAGTGGCAAACGCTGCGCCAGTAGTTTCGGTAAGACCGTAGGCTTGCAGAACGTCGATGCCGAGCGCGTAGAAATCGAGCGCAATCTGGGGGTCAAAGCGCGAGCCGCCGGTGATCAGGTATCTTATCCGACCCCCGAAGTTGCGGTGGATCTTGTTGAAGAAGACTTTTCCGAGGTTGACGCCAAATCTTCGTCCAAAGCCAGTGACAGCCATCAAAGTCCGCAGGATCGATTGTGCCAGCTTGCCGCGCTGAGCAACCTCTTTGAAGATGCGTTCGTGGATCAGGTAGAAGAATTGCGGCACCACGGCAAACGTCGATATCTTACGCTCTGACAGCGCACGCAGAAGCTCCGTGGTATTGAGCGTTTCGAGATAGACGACGCGAACGCCTTTCACGAGCGGCAGCAGCAAGTTGGCCATCTGCGAAAGCACGTGGAACAAGGGAAGCACTCCCAGTACAGCGTCGTCGGGGCCGAGATCAGCCCAGCCAAAAACCGCCTCCACTTCACCCATAAGATTGCCGTGGGTGAGCATGACGCCTTTGGGGTCGGCGGTCGTGCCGGAGGTGTAGAGAAGGGAAGAGATCGCATCTTCAGCGGACGATACCGGTACAAAATCTCCTGATCCGGCGGCAAGGATGCCGTCGAGGTCCCCGACTTGCGTGGGGACAGCCGATCTCGGCTGTCCGGGCGAGCGACGCTCGGCAGACTCTTTGCCGTCCAGCAGCACGATCCCGATTGTTGATTTGCCCACAGCTTCAACCGCGGTCGCGAGATGCTTAACATCGCAGAACAACAATTCGCTGCCGCTGTCCTTCAGCAGCTTGGACACTTGGTCTGCGTGAAATGCGGTGTCGAGCGGAACCGCTGTACCTCCGCTGGCGATGATCCCCAGATAGGCCGCGACCCAGCGAGGATGATTGTCGGCAAAGATGGCGACGCGGAAACCCGGCGGGAGCCTTCGTTCGGTGAACCAGCGGCCAACCGACTCCGCCATCTGACGAAGTTCGGCGTAGCTGTAACTCTCAACCCGGTCGCGCCGTTGGATTTCAAGCGCGACATGATCCGGCCAACGCTGAGCGCACTCTTGAAAGCGGTCATAGAACGTGGACATGGGTCAGCCGGAAATATACCCGAAAACACATCCAGCCGCCGAAGGCGCCGTGCAATCCAGGCAGATCAAGCTTCCGGCGACCTACCTGCTCTGTCTGCATCTAATATGCTAGGCTTCTAAAGATGGTTGTAGAGGTGTGCCCGGCGAGGAAAACTGATTGATTAATGCCCTTTTAGGTAAGATTTTCGGCACCAAGAATGAACGCGAAATCAAGCGTCTGATGCCGAACGTGGCGGCTATCGGCGGGTTTGAGCCCACCATGCAAAAGCTCAGCGACGATGAGCTGCGGGCCAAAACTGCCGAGTTCCGTCAGCGGATTCAAGAACGCCTGAAAAGTATTCCAGACGAGCCCGATGCCGATCTCGAGCGGCAGAAGGAACTTGAAGACGACCGCCGCAAGGCCACCAACGAAGTGCTCGACGAAATCCTGGTGGAAGCTTTTGCCGTGGTCCGCGAAGCCGGGCGCCGGGTGCTCAATATGCGGCACTTCGATGTGCAGCTTATCGGCGGCATGGTGCTGCATCAAGGCAAAATCGCCGAAATGAAAACCGGAGAGGGCAAGACTCTGGTCGCTACCCTTCCCGTCTATTTGAATGCTTTGAGTGGGCGCGGCGTGCACGTGGTCACTGTCAACGACTATCTCGCTAAGCGCGACTCGGAATGGATGGGCAAGCTCTACAGCTTTCTCGGTCTGACCGTCGGTGTGATCGTACACGATCTTGACGACCAGCAGCGCCGCGAGGCCTATGCCGCCGACGTGACCTATGGCACCAACAACGAGTTCGGCTTCGATTACCTGCGCGATAACATGAAGTTCGACCTGCACGATTGCGTGCAGCGTGGGCATAACTTCGGCATTGTGGATGAAGTGGATTCCATCCTGATCGACGAGGCCCGCACCCCGCTGATCATCTCCGGCGCCAGCGAGGAGTCCACCGACAAGTACGCGCGGGTGAACCGCATCATCCCCAAGCTGGAAAAAGGCGAAGAACTCGACACCGCACCTGGAGAGCCGAAGGAGCTCACCGGCGATTACGTGGTCGATGAAAAGCACCGCAACATCACGGTCACCGACGAAGGCTGGGTGAAGGTCGAGCAAATGCTCGGCATCGGGAACATCGCCGACCCTGAAAACTGGGATCTGAAGCACCACGTCGAGACCGCGGTCAAGGCCCACGCTCTCTACCACCGCGACGTGGAATACGTGGTGAAAGAGGGCGAAGTCATTATCGTGGACGAATTCACCGGCCGACTGATGCCGGGGCGGCGCTGGTCCGACGGCTTGCATCAGTCCGTGGAAGCCAAGGAAAACGTCAAGATCGAACGCGAGAACCAGACGCTGGCGACCATCACCTTCCAGAATTATTTCCGCATGTACAAGAAATTGGCGGGAATGACCGGTACTGCGGAAACGGAAGCGACAGAATTCGAAAAGGTTTACCGGCTGGAAGTGATGGTGATCCCCACCAATCGCCCGCTGCTGCGCCTTGAAAATCCGGATGTGGTGTACCGCACCGAGAAAGAGAAATATTTTGCCGCGGCTGATGAGATTCAAAAGATGCATGAGACGGGTCAACCAGTACTAGTGGGTACAACGTCGATCGAGAAATCGGAACGGCTCTCGGAACTACTGAAGAAAAAGGGCGTGAAGCATTGGGTCTTGAACGCGAAGCAGCACGAAAAAGAGGCCGAAATCGTAGCCCAGGCCGGCAGTAAGGGCATGGTCACGATTGCCACCAACATGGCGGGCCGCGGCACCGACATTCTGCTGGGCGGCAATCCTGAATTCATGGCCAAGCAGGAGTGCGTGAAGAAGGGAATCGCGCAGCCGCTACGAGCGGCTCAAGGCAAGGTTCAGGCGGTGGTAGACGACAGCAAGAGCACCGTCTGGTATTACGTCGGCAACGAATACGTTGTCCCAACCGATCAGTGGACGGAGATTCTCAACCGCTACAAGCAGCAGACCGACAAAGCCCATGACGAAGTAATCGCCGCCGGCGGATTGCACATCTTCGGCACGGAGCGGCACGAGTCACGGCGCATCGATAACCAGCTTCGCGGACGCGCCGGACGCCAGGGCGATCCCGGCTCTTCGCGCTTTTATCTCTCTCTCGAAGACGACCTGATGCGCATCTTCGCCAAGGAGTGGATCTCGACCCTGCTGCAGCGCCTGGGTATGGAAGAGGGTGTTCCGATTGAGTCGCGCATGATCTCCCGGCGCATCGAAAAGACACAGGAAGCGGTGGAGGCGCAGAATTTCGAAGCCCGCAAACACCTGCTCGAATACGACGATGTGATGAACAAGCAGCGCGAGGCGGTATATGGCCTGCGCCATCAGTTGCTCGAAGGCGTCGATCAGAAAGAGATCATTCTCGAAGATTACGTCTCTGGCATCCTCAGCGATTTGATGGATCAGTTCTGCGCTATCAAAGTGCATCCCGCGGATTGGGATATTAAAGCGTTGAAAGATGGGGTTTTCACCCGCTTCGGCGTGGACATTCTGGCTGAGGGCATCAAGCCGGAAACCCTGAATCGCCAGGAACTGGGCGATGCCATTTTCGAGTGCCTCAAAGGCCGCTACGACGCCAAGGAAAAACTGATCGGTCCCGATGCCATGCGCTACCACGAGCGCATGATCATGCTGAGCGTGCTCGATGCGCAATGGAAAGACCACTTGCGCGACATGGATCACCTCAAGGAAGGTATCGGCCTGCGCGGCTATGGCCAGCATGATCCGTTGGTCGAGTACAAGCGCGAGTCTTTCGACATGTTCGAAGCCATGATGCGGCGCTCCCAGGAAGAGACGGTGCGCTACCTTTACTTGATGCAAGTCTTCGAGCGGCCGGAAGGGCCGCCGCCCGGCCGCCCGCCGATTGCAGGCCAGCCCGCGGCAGCGCCGGGAGGCGATGGCAATGGACGCCAGCCGCGAAATGTTTCCACTTCGATGGATGAACTGGAAGAAGCATTCCAACGCAAGAAGCGCCGCGAGTTGGAACAAGCCCGCATGGCCGGCGCGGGAGATCGCCAGCCGGTGCAACAAGTCGTGCGCGGTGCGGCTAAAGTCGGCCGCAATGATCCTTGCCCCTGCGGGTCAGGCGAGAAGTATAAGAAATGTTGTGGTAAGAACAAGTAGCTTCGTTTTTTTGGGTCCGTGTTGATACGTGAAGATCTGTGGTCGATGTTTATGGTTTAGGTCTAGTCAGCACAAACGCCTTCACCACGATGTTGTTCGGCTGGATGCCCACCGGAATCATGGTCAGCAGTGAATACTCCCCCGGCTCGAACTTCTTTTCCGGCGTGCGCTTCTGAATGACCGTCACATCGCCCGAACCGGAATTCACCACCAAGAGATAATTCTGACTCTGCGAAAGCGCCAGCGCATCGGGATGGCTGCCGACCGGCAGCATGGCCGCAATCTTTCCCGAGTCGATGTCATACACCGCCACTGTATTCGATCCGAAGTTGCTGGCGTAGAGTCTGGAATTGTCGGCGCTGACCACACTGCCGGCCGGATTGGTTCCAATCAAGTAGCTGCCACCAATTTCATTCATGGTGGCTTCGACGATGGAGATGTTGTCGGAATCGAAGTTGCTCACCATGATTTCGCCGCCGTCGGGCTTGAGCGCGAGATGGACTGGAGTCTTACCCACGTCGAGCAAGGCGAGGAGTTTGTCGGTCTTCAGATCAATCGAGGCCACTTGCCCTGATCCCGTGCACGCCACGAACGCCTTGCTGCTATCGGGAAGGATGGCAATGTCTTCCGGCTGCTGGCAGATCGAAATGGTACTGCGGACGGAAAGGCGTTTCGTGTCGATGACGGAAACCGTGTTGTCGCCGCGGTTGCTGGTCACCACGATGGAACCGTCAGGCGAAACTCGTGCCAGACCGGGCGCAGCGCCGACACGAATGTTGCCAACAACTATGCGCTTCTCCAGATCAATCACCGAAACATTCGCCGATCCCGAGTTGGCCACGTAGCCGCGTTTGCCATCGTCAGAGACATCGATGAAGTAGGGGTGGCCATGGACGCCGATGGCGGCGATGACGACGTTCTGCTCAGCGTCGATGAGAGTTATGTTGTTCGATTGAGTATTTACAACGTAGATTTCATTCTTTTGGGGATTCGCGGCGATCCCTGTCGGTTCGCTGCCCACGTGAATGGTCTTGGCCAGCGCAAAGGTTCGGAGGTCGATGACGGATACAGTGTTGCTCTTTCCATTGGTGACGTAGGCGTATTCCCGGTAAGAAGGTCCGTAGTCGGTAAGTTGGCGCTCGTGGAAGTACCACCAGCCGAGGCCACCCAGGATGGGCAGCAGGACGAAGATGACGAGGAGTTTTCGCACGCTTAAGAAGCGGACTTTGCAGGACAAACCTACGAACTAGCGTTTCGAGATCACTTCTACAGGCGCCGTCAACTTGACCCCCGCCACGGTTCTCCCCACCACCGGCGCGATCTGCCGTACCTGCGCCATCAACTCGTCGAACTGGTCGGGATAGAGCGACTGCATGCCATCGGAAAGAGCTTTGTCAGGCTGATTGTGGACCTCGACGATCAGGCCATCGGCGCCGACCGCAACCGAAGCCCGCGAAAGCGGAGTCACTTTATTTCGCTTGCCGGTGCCGTGGCTGGGATCAACCACGATCGGCAAATGGCTCAAGCGCTGCACCGCGGGAACCACGCTTAGGTCAAGTGTGTTGCGCGTGTGATCGGCGAATGTCCGAACCCCACGCTCGCAGAGGATCACATTGTAGTTGCCTTCACTCATTACGTACTCGGCCGCCATCAGGAATTCTTCGAGTGTCGCAGCCAGTCCCCGCTTGAGCAACACCGGCTTACGGCAGCGTCCGGCACGTTTCAGCAGCGAGAAGTTCTGCATGTTGCGCGCGCCGATCTGGATGACATCGGCGTACTCCTCCACCAGTTCCAGAGATTCATTGTCGATCGCTTCCGTCACGATCCTCAGGCCGAACTGATCGCGGATCTCCGCCATGATGCGCAGTCCGTCTTCGCCCAGTCCCTGAAATGAATAAGGCGAAGTGCGGGGCTTGTAAGCGCCTCCCCGGAAAAACTGCGCGCCCGCACGATGCACCCGCTCCGCCACCGCGAACGCCTGTTCTCGACTTTCGATGGCGCAGGGTCCAGCAATCACCGCCAGCGCTGCGCCCCCGATGCTGGCGTCGCTGCCGGCAAAACGGATTATGGTGTTGTCTTCTTTTATGTCGCGGCTCACCAGCTTGTAAGGCTTGGTGACGCGGATGACCTCCTGGACGCCAGGCAATTCATCCAGCGTCCCCGCCTGAACTTCACCCTGGTTGCCAGTAATGCCAATGGCGGTTCGCTCCGCTCCCGGGATGGAGTGGGCGCGGTAGCCTAGCGATTCGATCTTCTGGCAGACCGCCCGCACCTGTTCTTCAGTGGCGTGCGCCTGCATGACAACTAACATGGGAATCCGTCCTTCAGCACACTCCAAGTCTACCGTCGAAAGCGGTTGGGCAGCAAACGCCGGGAAATCCGTCGCATGCAGGCTACGAGGTCTCGTCCGTTGCAATGTACTCGAGAATCTGTTATGTTAAACATGTTAAACAATGCTCGGTATCCGGCTCGAACCCGAACTCGAAAAAAAGCTTGAGTCTCTTGCCAAAGAGACTGGGCGCAGCAAAAGCTACTATGCCCGTGAGGCCATCCGGCAATTCTTAGAGGATCGCGAAGACTACCTGAAGGGTATCGCCGCCCTGGAACGGCGCGAACCCAGCATTACGCTCGACGAACTGGAGCGGCGGCTTGGCCTGGACGATTGAACTTACCCGGACCGCCGAAAAGCAGATCACGAAACTCCACCGCGAGGCGCAACGGGCAATCATCCGATTCCTACGGGAGCGACTTGCGGGGACGGAGAACCCGCGGCTGTGGGGCAAGCCTCTACAGGGTGAAAAGCGCGGGCTTTGGCGGTACCGGGTCGGCGACTACCGGCTGATCTGTGATATCCAGGATGAGCGGATCACGGTAATTGTGCTGCAGGTTGGGCACCGCAAGGATGTCTATCGGTGAGTGCGATCAAGAGACCCTAACGAGGAAGCGGGACCGGGCAGCATGCTTCTCGTTGTAAAATCTAAAGTTTAACCAGCGCTGATTTCCTTTATCTATGCCGCAGGAAGAAACTACGTCCGCTGATCACGAAGTCCGGGCCGACGACCGTTACGATGCCCAGCGCATCGAGCGCAAGTGGTTCGAGCGCTGGCCGCAGGACGGATCGCTCTACGCCGCCGAGCCTGATTCCGCCAAACCCAAATATTATGCGCTGGAAATGCTGCCTTATCCCTCAGGCGCACTGCACATGGGCCACGTACGCAATTATTCGATCGGCGATGCGCTCGCCCGCTACATGTGGATGAACGGTTACAACGTGCTGCATCCCATGGGCTGGGATGCGTTCGGACTTCCGGCGGAGAATGCCGCGATTTCAGCCCAAACGCCGCCCCGCGAGTGGACCCTGCGCAACATCGCCAACATGAAGGCGCAGATGAAGCGCCTGGGTTTTGCCTACGACTGGTCACGCGAAGTCACAACTTGTTTGCCCGAGTACTATCGTTGGAATCAGTGGTTCTTTTTGAAGCTCTTCGAAAAAGGCCTCGCCTATCGCAAGAAGAGCAAGGTGAACTGGTGCCCAAAGTGCGCGACCGTCCTAGCGAATGAGCAAGTGGTCGGCGGTTGCTGCTGGCGTCACGAAGACACACTCGTGGAGCAGCGCGAACTCGAGCAATGGTTCCTGCGCACCACCAAGTATTCCGAAGAGCTGCTTAGCGGCCTCGACAAACTCGAAGGCTGGCCGGAAAAAGTACGCACCATGCAGCGTAACTGGATCGGCCGTAGTGCGGGCACGCTGGTGGATTTCAAACTCGACGGCGCTGCCGACTCCCCCGAGAACAGCATCACCGTCTTCACCACTCGCGTGGACACGATTTTCGGCGCGACTTCCATCCAGCTCGCGCCAGAGCATCCGCTGGTGACTCGGATGGCCAAGTTCAACGATCCTTTGCGGACACAGGTGGAACAGCTAATTGCCGAGCAGCGCAAAGCCAAGGAAACCGGCGACATCGGCGCCATCGAAAAGCACGGAATAAACATCCACCACTTTGCCGTGAATCCCTACAACGGCGAGAGACTGCCCATCTGGGTCGCCAACTACATCGTGATGGACTACGGCACTGGCGCGATCATGAGCGTTCCGGCGCATGATGAACGTGACTACGAATTCGCGCGTAAATACGCCCTTGAAGTCAGGCTGGTCATCGTACCCAACCCCGACGATCCCGACGAAACCGTCACCGAACCGGTCCCGCCATTTACGGATTTCAAAGGCTCGCTGGTGAACTCTGGGCAATTCAGCGGGCTTACTTGTCAGGATGCCATTGCTCAAATGTCCGACTACGCCGAGCAGCACGGCTTCGGCAAGGCAACGGTCACCTATCGCCTGAAAGATTGGGGCATCTCGCGGCAGCGTTACTGGGGCACGCCCATCCCCATGCTTTATTGCGAGAAGGACGGGATCGTCCCCGTTCCGGAAAAAGATTTGCCGGTTGTGTTGCCGGAGAATGTGGACATCACGCTGACCGGGGGGTCGCCGCTGGGGCGTGTGCCGGAATTCGTGAATGCGGTTTGCCCGAAGTGTGGTGGCCCGGCGCGCCGCGAAACCGACACCATGGACACATTCGTCGACTCGTCCTGGTACTTCTATCGCTACACCGACCCGCACAATCAGCAGGCTCCATTTGATTCGAAGAACGTGGCCTACTGGTTTCCGATAGACCAGTACATTGGCGGCGTTGAACACGCGATTCTTCACCTTATCTATTCGCGCTTCTGGACCAAGTTCATGCGCGACATGGGGATGGTCACAAACGACGAGCCTGCTGAACGCCTGTTCACTCAGGGCATGATTATTAAGAATGGCGCGAAGATGTCGAAGAGCCTGGGCAACGTGGTGTCGCCAGATGAAATGGTGGCCCGCTATGGCGCCGACGCTACCCGCATGTACACGCTTTTTGCCACTTCTCCAGACCGGGAACTTGACTGGCAAGATGAGGGCGTCGAAGGCATCCGGCGTGCTTTGGGGCGAATCTACCGGTACGTCGCAAGAAATGCTTGTGTAGAAACGCAGCTTGCTGCGTTTCAGACATTGCAAGCAACTTCTCTATCGTCGTCGGCGCGGGCCATTCAACGCAAACTTCATCAGACCATTAAGCGCGTGAGCGACGACTTCCAGGGGCGCTGGCACTTCAATACCTCCATTGCAGCAATCATGGAATTGGTGAACGATCTTTATGTTGCTGAAGCCCTGCCCAAGTCGCTGCTCGCGGATGTCCAGCGTGATCTCGTTCTTTTGCTGGCGCCATTTGCCCCTTACCTCGCGCACGAGCTATGGGAAATGTTGGGCGAGAAGGAAAGTCTGCTCAAAGCGCCCTGGCCGAAATATGATCCGGTGCTGGCAAAAGAAGATGAGATTGAAATCCCGGTGCAGGTCAACGGCAAGCTGCGTAGTGTAGTGGTCGTGTCCGCGGGTTCCTCGGAAGACATCATTCGCGAGGCTGCCTTGGCTGATCCAAAGATCAAAGCTCTGATCGCCGGGAAGCAGATCGTAAAAAAGATCGTCGTTCCCGGCAAGTTGGTCAACATCGTGGTGCGGTGACGCTGCATCCTCCATGACTTCGCGCTCGCCAACTCTCGAAGGTTTTCGCGCCATATTCCGCCGGCCATCTCTCGGTTTCGCCGAAATTGCCTGGCGCTGGAGCTTCGGCGCAGCCGCAGGGCTGCTCATCACGTTCTCCTGTTTCGAATATCTCGATACTCTACCTGTCACTCGCGGCGACCTGCTGCTGCTGCGCACCCGCCAGCCGGTGCTGATTTCACAGGCTCTGGGCAACATCGTTCATGGCAGCGGGGGGCGCTTGGTGAAAGCGTTCATCGTATTGGCAGTGGCGCTTACCATCGGCTGGATTTTTATGGCCGCTCTGGCCCGGGCCGCTACCATCAAAGCTCTTCTGACCCATTTCCGCGAGAAGTTCGAATCACCGGAACCGACCACCGAGTGGCGGATTGATCCGCTTCTGGGTCTACACTTCCTGCGGGCCGCAGTTTTCCTGGCAGCGGTGGTCGGTTGCTTCGCTGGCTTCACGCTTGGAGGGATGGCCTCCGCGCAAGCCGAAGCAGCTCCGGAAGCCACTTTTCTCATTGTCGTGAGCATTGCTGGGCTGGCCTGGCTGGCCTGGTCGATGATGAACTGGCTTCTTTCGCTGGCGGCCATCTTCGTGGTCGCCAACGGTCGAGATACTTTTGGCGCGATCGCAGATGCCGTGGATTTGATGCGTCGCCGCGCCGGGCCGGTGTTGGCCGTTGGCACATGGTTCGGTCTGGCCCGTACACTGGCATTCATTGCGGCGAGCATTGTTGCCGCCTTCCCCTTGGGCCTGGCGACGATTCTTCCCGGCTGGATGGTACTGGGCGGCATAGTTGCCGTCACCCTGCTCTACTTCGCTGTCGCTGACTTCTTATATATAGGCCGCCTCGCCGCGTACGTCGCGCTTGTGAAATTGCCGGATGTGCCTGTGCCAAGCTTTCAGCCATCAGCACTCAGGCTTCAGCCCAGCGGGAATGTCGATCCGAGCGAGTTGATTCTCAGCGATGTGCCTGCGCCAGGCTAAGGGGCGCGGCAACCACAGAGGACACAGAGCCCCACACAGGAAACCTGACCGGAGGAAAGCCAGGCAAGTTCTCCGTGAACCTCCGTGCTCTCAGTGGTTCAGGCCTGTTCTTTACATGACGCGCGACTTTTGAGACACTCGTCAGTGGAAACCCAATCAATCGTTGTCCTCGACTTCGGGGCGCAATATTCGCAGTTGATTGCGCGCCGCATCCGCGAACAAAACGTCTTTTCCGTAGTCCTGCCCTGTACCGCCAGCCTCGACGAAATCCGCAGCTACTCTCCGGTTGGCATCATTCTTTCCGGTGGCCCGTCATCGGTCTACGACAAGGACGCGCCTGCCGTGGACCCGCGTGTGTTCACCATGGGTCTTCCGATGCTGGGCATCTGTTACGGATTGCAGCTGATGGTGCACGCCCTCGGTGGCAAGGTGCAGGCGGCGGACAAGCGCGAGTACGGCCATGCGACGGTTAACCTCAAGACCGCCTCAGGTCTATTCCGCAACCTGCCCGGCAAACTGAACGTCTGGATGTCCCACGGCGACAAAGCCGTCGAATTGCCGCCCGGATTTCACGAGACCGCCAGTTCGCCCCACGCTCTGGCCGGCATCGAAAATGCCGAAAAGAGAATGTGGGCAGTGCAATTCCACCCTGAGGTTCACCATACCCACCACGGGACCGACATCCTGCGCAATTTTGCCCTGGTCATCTGTGGAGCAAACCCCACATGGACTCCGCAGCACTTTATTAACGCTACCATTGCCAGCGTCCGAAAGACGGTGGGGAACGGCCGAGCTATTTGTGCGCTTTCTGGTGGTGTGGACTCCGCCGTTGCGGCCACGCTGGTCGATCGCGCCATGCGCGACGCTAAACATCCCACTCGCCTCACTTGCGTGTTCGTGAACAACGGCGTGCTGCGCAAAGACGAATTTCAGAAAGTGCAGCAGAACCTGCGTGACAAGCTGGGCCTTCACTTGGTCGCGGTCGACGCCACCAATAGATTCCTCGGCAAACTAGCCGGAGTGACCGACCCCGAGAAGAAACGCAAGATCATTGGCAAGGAATTCATCAAAGTGTTCGAGCAGGAAGCCCGCCGCATCGAGAAAAAAGAAGGCACGGTCAAATGGCTGGTGCAGGGCACGCTCTATCCCGATGTGATCGAGTCACGCTCGGTGCGCGGGCCGTCGCAGATCATCAAATCTCACCACAATGTCGGCGGCCTGCCGGAGAAGATGAAGCTAAAACTAATCGAGCCGCTGAAGGAATTATTCAAAGACGAAGTCCGCAAGATCGGCCGCGACCTGGGAATGCCGGAAGAAATCCTTCAACGGCAGCCGTTTCCGGGGCCAGGCCTGGCAGTGCGGGTCGTAGGAGAAGTAACCCCGGAGCGGCTGGCGATTCTGCGCGAGTGCGATGACATCGTCGTCGCCGAAATCAAGAACGCGGGCTTGTATTCGAAAATTTGGCAAGCGTTCGCGGTGCTGTTGCCGGTGATGTCAGTTGGCGTCATGGGCGACCAGCGTACCTACGCCTACACTTGTGCGGTGCGTGCAGTCCATTCCGAGGATGGCATGACAGCAGACTGGGTACCGTTGCCGCATGAAGTGTTGAAGACCATCTCCAGCCGGATTGTGAATGAAGTGAAAGGCGTGAACCGCGTGGTGTACGACATCACCTCGAAGCCCCCAGGCACGATCGAGTGGGAGTAGTAAAGCAGTCTGCTTTCAGCCATCAGCACGAACCACGTAGGCCCAGACGCCCTCGTCTGGGCAGCCGAGCGAAGCTAGGCGTAGATCATGGGTGGACGACCCGCAGCCCGAGTATTTTCTCGAATGCATCGAAGTCGCGGTCGCGATGCAACAGTTCGTGATCCGCATGGAGACAGAAAGTAGCGATAAGACAGTCAATGGTCTTTCGGACGGTTTGACCACGGTCCCGCAAGGTCTGGTGGTTCTGGGCCGCAGCAATGGCCAATTGTTGGCCGCCTGTTTCCAAGAGGAGAAAGCGCCGGAGTAGTTCATCGCGAATCTCCCGAAAGGCGGCGGGTTCCCGAATGCCTTGGAGTACCTCGCACAAAATCAAATCGGTGAGCGCAATGCGTCGGGTTCTCATCTGGCGGCTTAGCCAGTCAGTCTGAGCATTCTCAATGCCACGCAGATAGTCGATCCAAACGGTCGTATCTACAATCACCATGACTTCAGTCAGGGATACGATTCAGGCGGGATTGTTCAAGGTCGCCATCCCACTGCACCTTTCCGCGAAACTTACGGAAAGATCCTTGGGCGTACGTGTCTGCAAGCAATTTCAAAGCGGCCTCCACCGTCGCCTTCTTTGTGTGCGCGCCGCTGATCTTCATAGCTTGGCGCATGAGCCGGTCGTTTATCTCAATGTTGGTTCGCATGTTCCGCCTAGCGAATCGCGAGAATCCTAAATCACAAGAGCCACAGAAAACACGGAGCAAAAGAAGAGGAAGGCGGGAATTAATCCCGCACCTTCTGCAATCTAAAATCTAACCTTGCAAAGCCTTTACGCGTTCGCCATCGCCGGTGCAACCTCATAAATCGAGTGCCACGAAGTCGCGGCCTTCAAGCGATCGTTCACGTTGCCGATATTCTTCACGCCCTCGTCCAGCAGCCATTTGCGAAAAGCTTCAGCGCCCTGCTTGGCGTAAATCGGGATACCTTCCTTCCAAGTCGCACGGCCGCAAAGCACCCCGTTGAACTTGACACCGGACTCTGCCGCCAGTTCCAGCGCCTCGGTAAACTCGGCGTTGCTGACGCCTGCTGAAAGATAAATGAACGGCTTGGTCACCACCTTCGCCGCTTTCAGAAACAGGTCGGCAGCTTCTTTTCTGGTATAGGCTTTCTGGCCGCTGTAAGCCTTGGCGCCTTCCACGAACTTCATGTTCACCGGTACTTCCACCTTGAGTACGTCCACGCCATAGCGGTCTTTGGTGAATTCGCGCATGGCCTCGATCACGATTTCCGGCTTCTTCTTGGCATACGCGAGACCTTTCTCGTCCGCGCCCTCTTCATAACCTACGAACTCCAGGAAATAAGGAATGTCATTAGCGCGGCATTCATCGCCGATGCGCTCCACCCAGGCATGCTTCTTGTCATTCACTTCCTTGGGATCGAACGGCGTGTAGTAGAGCAGAATCTTCACGCAGTCGGCGCCGACTTCCTTCAACCGTTTGGCCGACCAGTGATCCAGCAAATCTCCCAGGCGTCCGGGGCCAGTCTTGTCATAGCCAGTTTTTTCGTAGGCCAGCAGCAAGCCGGCATTCTTGGCGCGGCGCTTGGAAGCCGGCAGCCCCCACTCCGGATCAAGCAAGATGGCGCTGGCGTGCGGCGTCAGCACTTCCGTGACCAGTGACTTGAATTCTTCCATCATGGCGTCGCCGACCTCGCCGCCCTTCTCCTTCGCTAAAGCCTTCTGTAGCGAACCGCGCTGATCCATGGCTGCGGCCGCGATCACACCGCGATCGTTGGAGACCCGCTTAAGTCCTGCCAGCTTTCCAGGGGTGAGTTTCATAAATCCTCCTAATGAGTGCTCAAACCCGCCAATTGTAAACCATGCGAAACCGCAGACAAGAGAGCACGAGAGAAAAACCTGTCGTTAAGACACTCCGCAATCAAACGGGAGGGGGACCCGATAACGGCTCGCGTACCCAACCTCAATGCCGATTCTTCTCTGGACTATAATGGCCGACACCCATGGCTCTAACCCCAGGCACTAAGCTCGGCCCCTATGAGATTATCGCGCCGCTTGGCGCTGGCGGCATGGGAGAAGTCTACCGCGCCCGCGACACTCGCTTGGATCGTGACGTTGCCGTCAAGGTTCTGCTTACGAACCTGGCATCTGATCCGTCCTTGAAGCAACGCCTGGAGCGCGAAGCCAGGGCAGTCTCCAAACTTTCTCATCCCCACATCTGCACCCTGCACGACATCGGCCACCAGGACGGAATTGATTTTCTGGTCATGGAGTTAGTCGAGGGCGAATCCCTGGAACAGCGCCTGCTCAAAGGCCCGCTGCCGGCGGACCAGGTGATTCGTTATGCGGCGCAGATCGCAGACGCACTGGCGAAAGCCCACAAACGGGGATTCACTCACCGCGACCTCAAGCCCGCCAACATCATGTTAGCCAAGTCCGGCGCTAAGCTCATGGATTTCGGACTGGCCAAACAAGCGGGGCCAGCACCGTTGGCAACCGCACTCACCGAGATGACCGTTGACCAGGCGAAGCTTACCAGTGAGGGAAGCATCGTCGGCACCTTCCAGTACATGGCTCCCGAGCAACTCGAAGGAAAAGAAGCGGATGCTCGGACCGACATTTTCGCGCTAGGCGAAGTGATCTACGAAATGGCCACCGGCAAGCCCGCCTTCAGCGGCAAGAGCCGGGCCAGCCTGATCGCCGCCATCCTCACCATTGACCCACCATCCATCGCCGAACTCCAACCGCTTGCCCCCGTGACATTGGATCGCGTGGTCAAGAAATGTCTGGCTAAAGATCCCGACGACCGCTGGCAGAGCGCCAGTGATTTGGCTAGCGAACTGAATTGGATGCTTACAAGCGGATCGCAAGCGGGACTGCCCGCGCCTGCAATTATCCGCCAGATGCCGCGCCAGCGTGCGATCTGGACAGGCGCCGCACTCGCTCTGATTCTGGTAGGGGCTTTTGTGGGCTGGCGGGTCGGACAAGGCGAACACGGCACTACCCCCGTGCGCCTGACCATTACACTCCCACCCGGGAAGGCATTGCTCAACAACTCGACCGAGCCTCTGGCCATCTCGCAGGATGGCTCCATGATCGCGTATGCGGCGTACGGCGAGGACCGCAAGGCACAACTCTATGTTCGCAAGCTGGGCAGCTTTGAAAGCACGCTGATCCCCGGCACTGACGGAGCTCGCAGTCCTTTCTTTTCGCCGAACGGTGAATGGCTGGCATTCGTATCGGACGATTTCAAGTTGAAGAAAGTGTTGCTGCGCGGTGGGAGCGCCGTGGTTGTAGTCGACGGGCCGTTCTTCGGGGGCGCGTGGGAAGATGACACCATCTACTATGTCAAGGGATTCACGTCAGGGATATTTTCCGTGCCGGCCGGGGGAGGGCAATCGCGGCAGTTGACCAACCCGGGATCAACCCCGGAGGACCGCGCTCATTTGTGGCCCAGCCCGTTTCCAGATAACACCGGCATGATCTTCACAGTGTGGACGGGACGAACTTTCAATGAAGCGCGAATCGAAGGCCTGCTGTTCAAGTCGGGGCAACGAAAAGTGTTGATCGAGGGTGCTACCGGGGGACGCTACCTTCCC
>Ga0070765_100000117_pt1 | contig 50911 bp, 37 predicted proteins | sample HubBroMetageWFT5_FD_71516 | JGI IMG/M metagenome (GOLD analysis project Ga0070765, IMG submission 71516) | Warmed and freeze-thawed soil microbial communities from the Hubbard Brook experimental Forest, New Hampshire - Hubbard Brook CCASE Soil... | ecosystem: Environmental > Terrestrial > Soil...
GTTCCGGCTGGAAAGGCGTTTACGACATTCTTGTCAAGGACGGCTACAGCGTCAGCCTCGTCCAAGAGCCGGAAACTTCGTTTAAAGACGACGTGGCTGCCACCCAGCGCGTCTTAGCCTTACAAGATGGACCGTGCATCCTTGTCGGTCATAGCTATGAGGGAGCCGTAATTACAGAAGCGGGGACGGACCCATCGGTTGTCGGCTTGGTGTATATCGCGGCCCACATGCCGGATTCCGGCGAGAAAGAGTCAGACGACGGAAAGCGCTTCCCAAGTGACCTCGCTAAATCGGGTGCGATAAGGAAGACACCAGACGGATTCACCTACATCGATCCCGAGCAGTTTCACGAACTGTTCGCGGCCGACGTTCCCGCCGACCAGGCCGCATTGATGGCGCGCTCGCAGGTGCTCAACTTTGCGGACAATTTCTCGGCAACGATCACCACGGCTGCCTGGAGAACCAAACCAACCTGGATGCTCGTGGCGGGAAGCGATCGAACCATCAGCCCGGACTTGGAACGTTGGTATGCCAAGCGGGCCAAGAGCCACACGGTCGAAGTCGCGGGCGCCAGCCACGCGGTCTACGTCTCCAGGCCGAAGGAGGTTGCAGCTCTGATCGAAGAAGCTGCAACCCACGCTCGGTAGAAGAACTCGCAATGTCAAGCTCAGCCCCGAAAAGTAATGGGAAGTCGGCTTGTGGGAAGTCTCACCAGATAGGTAACGACAAACGCACCAGGAGCGACCTATCCATCGCTGGCGAGAAGCCGACTTCCCATTACTAATCGCGGCAACCGAGTTTCGGATTACTTCCGTGCGGGGACGACAATCTATCTGGAACTTTGGTCATCATTTCCCACAACCCCGTTTCTGGCTAGGGATCGGCACTGTCCGGCAGCGGTAATCAGGCATGTGGATTATTTCTAGGCGAGAGACAGGCGGCGCTCTGAGTGGCGCTAACGAGCAGGCGCCATACGCGTTCGTTTTTAGGTAATGAGGGACCCGCGCAGACCTCGATGATTCAGCACCTTCAATTTCACCGGTCCTCCAAGATGAGAACGGAGTTCTGGAAGTCAATGGTTATGGCTCTGAACGAACTGAGAACATCGAGTCCAATGACGCCGTCCGCCTCCCCAAAATGGAAGTCCCCAACCACCACAGTTTGGTGAAACGAACATCGCCGCTCCTGCAGATCCGGCTCGCCTACAGTGAGTGCGACTTGGACGTGAGACGCCGAGACACTTCCACTCGCCATGTTGATAGTGATCTCAGAGTTCACGTTGACTTCCGGAACGATTTTCAAACTGAAGGTGGTCAGTGCAGCACCGGTGTCGAGGAGCAGGATGACGCGATTCCCGTTCACCCGAGCCGGGATAAAGATGAAGCCGTTGCGGGCCCGGAAATGGATGCGGTGCTCCCCGGCGCGTGCGGCAACGGCAGGCTCCTGACCCGGCCACAACCGGCCAGTGATAGCCAGCAAGCCGATAATTGCAATCGTCGCTCGCCCGATTGCCAAGTGTCTCTCCCCATGGACGAAAGTTGCTTCCGAGTGGCCGACAATCCACCGTGTTTCACTTGCCGGAGTACCGTATTCTTTATTTTCGACCACGGTTCCAACAGGCGAAACTATCCCTACGGTGTTGTCTGGGTCCTGATGTTGGAATAGCCCGAGTATCCGGTCGGGCTGTGGGCGCGGACGCGGTATCGAAATGTCAGGTGCATTGGCCACAGGGAGTCAATGTAGCGTGTGGTACTCCCACCGGTGACCGAGATCTCGCCGAAGTTGGTGCAATTTGCCCCACTACAACGCTCAATGTGGTAACTGTCCGCGTCAGTCGAGTGATCTGTCCAACTCAGTTCGACAACGTCATAGAACCCCCTTTTGAATGCAAAGGAGGTCAGGCTTGTCGGGGCCGGTTCGATGTTGGTGATAGCGGAGCCTGCCTTGAACGCTTCCAACTTACCAGCATCGTTCAACACGGTGGTCGTTGCCACGGAGCGACGATTTCGGCCCGCCATTGAGGATCGGAGTCGAGTCATCACTTCTAGCGGGGACGACGTGGCTGGACTCACTGCTGGCGCCGGGGTTATCTGTGCTGGCCAAGCTTGAAGCTCGGGTACCACTTCAACAGGATCGTAATCGCAGCCCTCAACGTCCGGATGATTCGCTTCGCACGGAATTAACGCGAAAGCATGCGCATCGCCATTTGCAAGCGTTCCGAAACCGCTGATCTCGCCGCGATCGTTAATGAAAGTCGCTTCGTTCAGAGTGAGGTCGGAGGGAGCGGATACAAGCAAGTTCAGATCAAGAATCTTGCCATCTTCCCAAAGGACTGCATGTTCGACCGCGTCCGTGCATGCGGGGAAAAACGAAGCGTCGTAAAAGCCAGATCCGCCCACAACCTGGTCTTTGGAATTAATTGCATCCGCTGCGCTACAGGCATCGCCATTCAGGGTTCCGAGGTTCGTAATCGCGCCGTCCTTCCAAGAAAACGCCAGCAGTGCTTGATCACCCGAATTCGTGGCCGCCCCCACAACCCGTCCGGAATCATTTAGCCAGCCGGCGTAACCGTGGGTTCCTCCGAGCGCTCCAAGGTCCTTCATCACGCCGCGTTCCCAGAGAAAAGCGTGAGATTCAGTGTCGCCGGCTATGGTGGCTCCACCGACGACTTGACCACGATTGTTGAGAGCAAAGGCGGAAGCGCACGAGCCCCCCAGTGTCCTGAGATCCGTCATTTGGCCGTTTTCCCAAATGAACGCGTGGAGGGTCAGAGGAGAGTCACCGCACTCCAGAGTTGGCGGTGGAACGGAGCTCGAAGTGTAGGATTGTCCGACGATCTGTCCCAGATCATTCACATAGAGTGCCACGGCGTCGGTGCCGCCCAGGGTGCCCAGGTCATGTATTTCGCCGTTCCACCATGCAACCGCGCGCGTTTGCGATCCTAATCCCACCAATGATTCCAAGTCGGGAACAGCGTTATTGGCGTAGCCGACTACTTCTCCTCTGTTGTTGACTGCATTGGCTACGCTTTCGTATCCGCCCTTCAGGGTTCCAAGGTCAAGGATTCCTCCATGCTTCCAAACAATGCCATGAACGGACTGGATGCCAGTGAAAGGATCTACTTCCCCATTTTCCGAAAATCCGGCGATCAGCCCGTTGCCACTAATCCACGTAGTCGCCGAGCTCAAACCCGCAGGTCCAGGCAGAGCGCCAAGGTCCGTGCGAACACCATCCTCCCATGTGATCGCGTGAGAGACGTAGCAATCGGAGTTGAAGCAGTTTGGACCAAACGGGTCGGGAGTTGAGGTGTCAGCTTGCCCTACGAAGCTTCCTTTTTGGCTAAGCGATGCCACTGCCACACCTGCGAAAAATGGCGCTGCGACTGTGCTATTGGGGCCGCCGAGCGTACCGACGTCGATAAGCTTATAACGAGTATGCTGTTCCCGGGGTGTCGTCGCAGCCATGGCGCTCGCAGCAGCAGATGACGGATTGCTCACAACAATAGTGTAGTTGGCGCTCGCCTGCGCTGCGGGTGATCCTGAAACAGTTACCGTCACAATCACGTGATAGGTTCCCGCCGCGGTTGGCATTCCGTGAATGAGAGGTGGTGACGATACTGTTACGCAGCACCGAGTGCTGCCACCACAGGTATAGGTCTCAACCCCAACCGCCAGGCCCGGAGGCAGTGATGACCCCGGCGCGGCCAACCAACTCCAATGGTAGCCGCTTGTACCTCCTGTCGCGTCCAGCCGCCACCCAGAGAAAGTCGCCAAACAGTGATTTTCTACGATGCTGAACGTTCCTCCATAGGTCTGGCCGACAGTCCCATTCGGCGGCGCGCCAGAAGTTATCGTGAGGGTGCCCGGCGCGGAGACGTTAATGGGGTTCGAGGTCCCGGTGATCGAAGCCGTGACCGTGTCGATCGCGGTGATGGTCTGGGCGCCAATCGTTTTGGGTGTGGCAGAAAAGGTCGCGGTCCCGTTCGTCAGCGTCGAGTTGGCTGGAAGCGTCGCCTGGCCGTCGCTGCTCGTGAAGTGAATCGCACCAGCGTAAGTGATTACCGTATTGTTCGAAGCGTCGAGCGCTGTCACGGTGAAATTAAAGGCGGTCCCGGCAGTGACGGAAGCTGGAGCCGTAACCGAGAAGTGTGTAGCTTTCGCGGCCGGACTGACAGAGACCGCGTTCGAGCTGCCGGTGATCGAAACCGTGACCGTGTCGGTCGCCGTAATCGTTTGGCTGCCAACGGTCATCATTGTGGTTGAGAAGGTCCCCGTCCCGTTCGTCAGCGTTGCGTTGGCAGGCAGCACTGCCTGGCCGCCGATGCTCGTGAAGTGCACCGTTCCAGCGTAAGTGGTGACAGTATTATTTGAAGTGTCGAGCGCTGTCACGGTGAAATTGAAGGCGGTCCCGGCAGTGACGGAAGCTGGAGCCGTAACCGAGAAGTGTGTAGCTCTCGCAGTCGGACTGACAGAGATACTGTTAGAGCTGCCGGTGATCGAAACCGTGACTGTGTCGGTGGCCGTGGTGGTTTGGCTGCCGGCCGTGTTGAGCGTGGCGGAGAACGTGCCCGTTCCCATGGTCAGCTTGCCGTTCGGTGGCAGGACTGCCTGACCATCGGTGCTGGTGAAGCGTAACGTCCCGGAGTAGTTTGTAGCAGTGTTGCTGAATGGGTCTTTCGCCGTCACCGTAAAGCTGATTGCCATTCCAGCATTGGCGCTAGCGGGGGCGGTGATGGAAAGTTGAGACGCCGCAGCGGCGCTCACGTTGATCGAGTTCAAGCTGCCTGGCGTCAGCCTGCCCGCCGCGTCAATTACCGTAATAGTTTGGCTGGCTGCAGTTTTGAGCATGACGGAGAAACTCCCAGTCCCGTGTATCAAAGGCGAACTGGCAGGCAACACAGCCTGAGTATCCGAACTGGCAAAATTAACCGTTCCTGCGTAAGTGCTGACCATGGCGTTCGAGGCGTCTAGCGCGGTGACATTGATGTTGAACGCTGTCCCGGCGACTTGGGAAGTGGTGGCCGTGGTCACGGAAAAGTGCGTGGCTACCAGTGGCGGGGGCTGGGAGGCTGCGCCGCATCCGTTCAGAAAGCACAAACAGGAGATAGAAATCAGGACCAAAAGGGATTTTTTCATGACTGCTCCTCAAGATCGCAGTTGCTTACATGGCGATGCAAACTTTTCATGTCACCGAGCCTCTTTAGTCGTTTGAGAAGCGAGTTCAGGTAGACCCAAACTGGCCCATGCGACGACTGAAGTCGCTCGTTATTGACCAAGGCTCGAACGGCTTTCACTTCTAGTTCCGCAGCGCTTTGCAGGCAGAGCATCTCCTTTTCGCTCAGGCGGTGTTCGCACCAAACCCTTGCCGACCCAAGGTGAATGACTAACTGCGACTGGGTCTCAATCGTGATGCGCATGGTTTTCTTCGTGGTCAAACCGCCTCCAATCGCCTCGTGTGATAGCCATTTACGTGATACATTCGGGGCACGTTTTGGCTTACTGTGTAAGTCCGCCTCGACGCGAATGCATCTTGCTTCGAAAGCAACCTGAATGTCCTCAAGAACCCCTTAATAAGTTTTGAATCCTTGTTGGGAGCAGCTATGGATAGGCAGGGCAAGCAGTTACTGGAATTCGGCCCTTTCCGGATGGACCTCGAAGAGCGCGTCTTAATGCGCGATCAGGAAACCATCACGCTGTCCCCGAAGGCTTTTGAAACACTTTTGGTGCTTGCCAAGCACAGCGAAAGAGTGGTCTTGAAGGACGACTTGATGAAAACGCTGTGGCCGGACACTTTCGTGGAGGAGTCCAACCTCAGCCAGCACATTTTTCAGCTTCGGAGAGCCCTGGGTGATAAGGCGCACGACCCGCAATACATAGTCACAGTCCCCGGGAGGGGTTACCGACTGGCTCTGGAGGTAGCAGTACTGACAGAAGCGGATAACGATGTAAGTGTCCACAGCCGGAGTATTCAAAGAGTAACGATGGAGGAAAGCGAAACCTACCAAGGCAGAGAGGCGATCTCCCCATTCGCAAAACTTCGCCAAAAACCTTGGAATTGGGTCCTGGGTGCCGGAGGATTGGCCGTTGTCGCTTTGATCGCTGGCGGCATCTACTGGCGGAGCTGGCACAAAGTAACTGCACTCACGGAGCGAGACACGATAGTCCTCGCCGATTTTACGAACAGCACTGGCGACAACGTTTTTGATGACACCCTGAAACAGGGGTTGGCAATACAACTGGAACAATCGCCATTTCTGGAGCTGGTATCCGACCGTAAGGTGAACGAGACCTTGAAGATGATGGGGCGCCCCGTCGGTGACCGGCTGACCCCGGAGGTGACGCGCGAGGTCTGCCTGCGCACCGGAAGCAGGGCCATGTTGATAGGCTCGATTGCCGGACTGGGCAGCCAGTTCGTGATTGGCCTGAAGGCCATGAATTGCAACACGGGTGACGTGCTGGGGGCGGCACAGGAGCAGGCAGGGGGGAAGGAAGCGGTGCTGAGGGCCCTGGATGCAGCAGCCGTGCGCTTGCGGAGAAAATTGGGCGAGTCGCTGAGCTCACTGCAGAAATTCGCCACACCCGTGGAGGAAGCGACGACTCCGTCTTTAGAAGCCCTTAAGGCGTATAGCTTGGGAAGAAAAACGGGGTTCACCAAAGGGGCGACAGCCGCACTGCCCTTTTACAAACGGGCCGTGGAATTGGATCCGAATTTTGCGATGGCCTACCGCGGCATCTCCGCTGTTTACACCAACCGCAGTGAAGTCGGGAGGGCCACCGAGAACGCGCGGAGAGCGTACGAACTGCGCGCCAAGGTGAGCGAACGTGAACGCTTCTCGATCGAGGCTACGTATTACATGCATGCGACGGGAGAACTTGATAATGCGGTGGAGGTCTACGAATTGTGGCAGCAGACCTATCCGAGAGATTTCCTGCCTCACGGAAACTTGGGGGTCGTATACGGCTGCCTTGGAAACTGGGAAAAGGCACTGGAGGAAACCCGCGAGGGACTGCGGCTGGAGCCAAGCAATCAGGTGAGCTATGGCAATCTGGCGAAGGACTATACAACGCTGAATCGACTGGACGAGGCTGAGGCAGCCTACAAGCGGGCACAGGAGCGCAAGCTGGAGAGTGAATTCCTGTCCCTTTACGGCTACCAGGTGTTTTTTGGGAAGGACGATACAGCGCAGATGGCCAAAATTCTCTCGGCGGCAGTGGGGAAACCGGGCCCGGAGGATTTGCTTCTCGCGGGACAGGCGGACACGCAGGCTTGGCACGGAAGTTTCAGGAGCGCGCGTGAACTAACGCGGCAGGCCATGGATTCGGCTCAACGGAATAATGCGAAGGAGGCCGCCGCTTTGTACCAGACAGCGGCAGCGCTAGGTGAGGTGGAATCTGGCAACCGTGAGCGGGCCCGGGCCGACGCGTATGCCGCTGTGAAAATGGCGCCGAATCGCGATGTGCGGGGGTTGGCGGCACTGGCGCTGGCGCGGGCGGGCGATCCCGGCGGAGAGAAGCTGGCTAACGAACTCGACAAGGATTTTCCGCTGGACACGCTGGTGCAGAGGTATTGGATGCCGACCATCCGGGCCGCGGAGGCGCTGGAGCGCAAAGACCCGAGCCGGGCAATCAAATTATTGAAGGTGGCGGAAGACATCGAGCTGAGCCAACCCACGAACCTCACGGTAACCCTATGCCCAGTATATTTGCGGGGACAAGCTTATCTCATGCTGCGCGACGGCGATTTGGCAGCCGTGGAATTTCAGAAATTCATCGACCACCGGGGACTGGTAGTGAACTTTTCTTGGGGAGCGCTGGCTCGGCTCGGCCTCGCCCGCGCCTACGCTCAAACAGGGGACACGGAGAAGAGTCGGGCCGGTTATCGGGAATTCCTAGCGCTTTGGAAAAATGCCGATACGGACCTGGGCATCCTCAAAGAGGCTAAGGCGGAATACAAGAAACTTGGCGCAGACTTGCCACCCACGCACTAAAGTGTGGCGGCATCAACATTTTCCAAATTCAGCTTCAAGCTATCCAGAAACGGGGTTCTGGGAACCTGGCCGGATTGCTACCGAGAAGTCGGCTTGTGGGGAGTGATTCTCCGCGCTCGGCATCGATTCTGGGCGGTTGACGGTCAAACCGGAAGCTGGCACCCGAAGAATCGTAACCTCCGGATTGCCAACGATAGGTCAAGTGAGAACCTGACCGTGAGGCTGTGAGGCACAATGCGACTTATGGCCATTCCTGTAAAAGCGGGACCTTGTGGTTCTCAAACGGACTCCCAAAAGGCTGCGGATTCACGAGTTCGTCTTGAGTTGGATGTGTAGCCCCATGGTGGCTGTCCTGTGGTACGAGCGCTTAATCCGGTGCAGGAAATTTATGAAATTCAAAACGTCGTCTTTTCGCACATCCACTCCCGATTCGCTTTTTTGGAAGAACGCCGCCACGGTTTTTCCATCAATGAGGGCCTGCAACAGCCCAGATGGCTTTTCCTCGAGAACGGAGACAATGCCCATGGCGTGGCCTTGCGGGTCTAACTCTTGGTCGGCGTAGACTAAATCGGGAGCCTTCTTAATAAAGTCATCAAGTTCATGATCGACATTGCTATAGTTGCTTCTCTTGATCTCGACAACCCCGAACGCACTGCTTCGCGGCACTAGCCCGAAATCGTCTACCTCGTAAACACAGGGCGCCGGATGAGGGGCCCACAAGATTACATCGATTTGCGGAAGTGAATCAGCCAGTGGGTAGTCGATGACCGACCCGGTCGAAACACGCAGGAACGGATGGACCACGCGGCGACTCAATTGTCTTACGAGCGCCTCAGTGTAGCTGCCAAGAAGCACGGTATTCCGGATGACCTGCTTCATGTTCAGAATGAGTTGCAGCTCATGAGTGAGTGGCTCCGCGATCACCTTCGAAAGGTATTCTTCGACAGTCATGCAGCAATATTAGCAAGAATGTGCTCCTTCTGGCCGTCCCTTCTTTTCTCACTTAGTAAATATGTTGAGCTGTGAGCATCAGCATGGCCACGTGTACCGTCTAACTCTTGGAAGGCGATAACGCTCAAAACTACTGCGCGGCTGCGTTCATGTCGGTTGACGGGCAATTCGGAAGTCATTCCGGGCCAGAAGTCCGGTTCGAGGAAGTGAGGCTCCATCGCAAGTCTCTTTCGCTCTCATCTCCTCGAACGCCCTTTCTCGATAGTTTCCAAGTTGGCGACGATACGTCCAGAATATGACCGGCGCGAACGGCCCTTCTGCGTTATGCCGCCGCTCTCGTTAGCTCAAGTCCGCTTTGCCAGTCAATCCACTCGGCTATTTACTGATTAGGGCCGCACTGTGAAAGTGCAGCGAGCGGTACTTGTGAATTTGAGACACTTACAAGTATGCACCGTGGATTGGCAGCTCGATACCTAGGGCTGAGCTAATTCTCATTTCCATTGGCGAGAGTTCATGCGTGCAATCCTCCGTGCGTGGTTAAGTTGACTGTTAAGGAGGCGGTATGTCTGCCTCGGAACGCCATGAAGGAATCATCCTTGTGGCCGATGACAACGAAGGCAATCGCGAACTGCTCTCCGCTCTGCTGAGCGCAGAGGGTTACCAGGTTGTCTGTGTGGCAAACGGCCAGCAAGCGCTAGAGCATGTGACAAGCGGATCGATTGATCTTGCACTGCTGGATGTCGTTATGCCCCGCCCAACCGGATTTGAAGTATGTCAGGCGATGAAGTCCAAGCCGGAAACCCGATTGATCCCTGTTGTATTGCTTACCAGCCTGAATAGCGATTCGGACCGCATCCACGGGATCATGTGCGGCGCTGATGATTTCCTCACCAAGCCAGTAAATAAGCACGAGTTGCTGGCGCGCGTGCTTTCCCTGCTGCGCTTAAAACATTTCACCGATGAACTGGACAACGCCGAGACCGTGCTGTTTAGTCTTGCGCTGTCGATCGAGGCGAAGGACCCCTATACCGAAGGACATTGCGATCGCCTTTCGAAATATTCGGTCGCGCTAGCGGAAAAGCTGGGTTTGCCCGACCAACTGCGCGTCGCTCTGCGCCGAGGCGGCCTTATACACGATATTGGCAAGCTGGCCGTGCCGGAACACATCCTGCTGAAACCTGGACCCCTGACTCCGGAAGAACGAAAAATGATGGAACAGCACACCCTGGAGGGCGAGCGGATTTGCGCTCCGCTGAGATCCTTCCGCAATGTCTTGCCGATCATTCGCCACCACCACGAAAAACAGGACGGCTCTGGATACCCGGATGGGCTGAAAGGCGAACAAATTCCACTCACCGCGCGCATACTCCAAGTCACGGACATTTATGACGCGCTTACCACGGACCGACCCTATCGCAAGGCGCTTCCCGTAGAAAAAGCCCTGGCCATCATGCGCGACGAAGTAAAGCGCGGCTGGTGGGATGGTTCATTAGTGAACGAGCTGGAGGTCCTAGTCACCGAGTCAGCGGTACCAGCAGCCGGGAGCAGGCCAAACCGTGCGCGCTAGCCTCCTTCAAAATCAGCCAAGCGAAGAGTTCGATTTTCGCCGCCCATACCGATCATCGACTCCCCGGATCATGACCGCAAGCACTCTCACCCTTCTGCTTTGGCTCCCACTAACGAGTCAGACGGCTCGGGCCCAGTCCACTCCAAACGCTCAAATGCCAGAAGAAAATCTGAAGCAGCTGAGCCTGGAACAACTCGGCAGCATTGAGGTCACCACCGTTTCCAAGGACCCGCAACAGGTCCTGAAGACACCCGCTGCGGTCTTTGTCATCACGCAGGAAGACATCCGCCGATCCGGGGCGACAAGCATCCCGGAGGTCCTTCGCCTGGCGCCAGGTGTAGAGGTTGCTCGTATTGATGCGGATCACTGGTCCGTCGCGATTCGTGGGTTTGCCGGCCAATTCTCAAAGTCCTTGCTGGTCTTGATTGACGGCCGGAGCGTCTACACGCCCCTCTTCTCGGGAGTGTATTGGGACGTTCAGAACGTGATGCTCGAAGACGTGGAGCGCATCGAGGTAATCCGCGGGCCGGGTGGCACCATCTGGGGAGCCAATGCAGTCAACGGGGTGATCAATATCATCACGAAGAGTTCAGAATACACCCATGGTGTCCTGGCCACACTGGGGGGCGGAAGCGTCGACAAGGGAACAGGCGCCGTCCGTTATGGCAGTTCAGGAAGAGAGGACTTCAACTATCGCATCTACGGTACTGGTGGGGTTCGCGGGCCGGAATTTCACTCCGACGCGAACGAATTCGACCGCTGGCGGATGGGGCAGATGGGTTTCCGCACGGATTGGAAGAGCGGCGAGAAGGACGCTTTTACAGTGCAAGGCGATATTTACCGCGGAGAGAGCGGAGAAGGCTCCCTCATCGCCTCGTATTCTCCTCCGTCCGAGATGGCGCGGTTCGGCAATGCGTACTTTTCGGGAGGCAATCTGCTGGCTCGCTGGCAGCATACAACGGGAGAAGGATCCGACATACAAATTCAAGCGTACTTCGACCGGACCAATCGGCAGGATTTCGAACTTGGTGAGACGCGCGATACGTTCGATATTGACTTCATCCAGCATGTGCGCATTCATGGCGACCAGGAGTTGACCTGGGGCTTGGGGGCAAGGGTAAGCCCCAGCAACTTCATTCCGACATCGGACGGCGTGGATTTCTTCCCGCGCAGTCAAACCGACAGCATTTACAGCGGGTTCGTGCAGTATGAACTACCGATCGTCAAAGACAAGCTCATGCTGACGGCGGGAACCAAGCTGGAGCACAACAACTTCAGCGGTTTTGACTACCAGCCCAGCGTACGGTTGCTGTGGGCACCTACCAACAAGCAGTCTCTCTGGGCCGCAGTGACTCGCGCCGTGCGGACACCGTCGCGAGTGGATCAGGATGTTCAGTTCGCCATCTTCGTGACCGCAACACCGCCCCCGCCGATCTTTTTCGAAATCACTGGCAATCCCAACCTCAAGGCGGAGCAATTGGTCGGCTACGAGGCGGGATACCGCACGCAGGTCGGTCACAGTCTATACGTGGATTTCACCGCATTTTACAATAACTATAACGATCTGCAGAGCTACGGGGCACTCTCGCTCGCCGAAGCGAGCAACCCAACGCGACTTCTCATCGTCTTGCCGTATGCCAACGGAATTAAGGGCCACACCATCGGAACGGAAATCGCTCCAAATTGGAAGATTACGCACTGGTGGCAGGTGCGTGGCTCCTATTCATACCTGCATATGGCACTAGGCGACAAGCCGGGATACACGGACACGGGGAATATCCTCAAGTCTTACTTGGGCTCGAGTCCGAGCAGCCTAGTCAGCTTCCAATCGTTCATTAATTTGCCTAAACACTTCGAGTTCGATCAAACTTTCCGATACTCGAGCGCGCTTCCTGCGCAAGGCGTAGGCTCCTATAGCACTGTCGACGTCCGGCTGGGATGGCACTTTGGAGAAGGTCTCGATTTTTCGGTCGTCGGGCAGAACCTCCTGCAGCCCTCTCACGCGGAATTTGGAGGGGACCCCGGCCCGCTGGTCGGAATCAAGAGAAGCATCCACGGAAAGATCACTTGGAGAAGGTAACTGGTGCCGATATCCATGACGCGCTCCAGTAACTCCGCTTCGGGCCAATGCGCTCCGCGCAGCTATGTTTCCAACCGGTACCCCTGCGCATGGCGGCGCCTTACTGCCGTTATCGCTATGCTGGCACTTCTCCACATCCCCGTTCTGCAAGCCCAACAACCGAAAGTGTCCGAGTATCAGGTCAAGGCCACTTATCTTTATAATTTTGGCCGATTTGTCCAATGGCCCTCCAACGCCACGACCGCGAAAGGCGATTCGTTTTCTATCTGCGTACTTGGCCAGGATCCCTTTGGTCCAAGCCTTGATTCGACGCTTGCCGGTGAAACGCTGGACGGTAAACCGCTGGCGGCGAAGCGGATTTCAACACCACGAGAGGCCGGGGAATGCCGCATCCTGTTCATCAGTTCGACAGAAGAAAATCATTTGAAAGAGATACTCGCGGCGCTGGATGAATCGAGCATTCTAACCGTGAGCGACATGCCCGCCTTCTCCCGCCGAGGCGGCATGATCCAGTTCGTCCTGGACGGCGGCAAAGTTCGCTTCGAGATCAACTTGGCAAAGGCGGAAACCGCCAAGCTGACCTTGAGTTCCGAGCTCCTTAAGGTGGCTACCACCGTAAGAAGGAACGTTCGAGAGGGGGGAGTATAGAGATGCTCGAACGTCAGAGCCATACGATCTCCCGGAGACTTACTTGGATGAATATGTTGGTCAGCGGCACTGCTCTCCTATTGGCATGTACCGCGTTCATAGCATATGACATGGCTACGTTCCAAGCGAACATGTTCCGGAATCTTTCTACGCAGGCTCAAATTATAGGCTCGAATACCGCATCCGCGCTGCTGTTCAATGACCAGCAATCTGCGGAAAACACTCTTTCGGCGTTGAAGGCTTCCCCCGAAATCTTGTCTGCCAGCATTTACACTCCAGAGGGCCGGCTTTTCGCGACATATTCCCGCGATCAAGCGGGCCAGGTCCAGGCGCTTCCTGCCATCCCTCCAGGGGAAACAGAAATTCACCGGCTCAGGGACAAAGAGATCGTGCTGGTCCGCTCGATCGCGTTTCAAGGAAAGCCGACTGCGATTGTCTACATCCGATCCGGTGTGGAGGAATTGAATCGACGCCTGGAGCGATACGCCGGGATCGCAGCGATTGTTTTATTGGCATCCATGCTGGCAGCTCTACTGGTTTCCTCCATCTTCCGGAAAGCCGTTGCTGACCCCATCGTGCGGTTGGCAGAGATTGCAAATATTGTTTCACGCGACAGGAACTATTCCCTCCGTGCGACTCCCACCCCCAACGGAAGCGGCGAACTGTCCATATTGATTGACGCCTTTAACGAGATGTTGGCGCAGATCCAGCAAAGTGAGGGAGCATTGCGCCATGCTCACGACCAGCTCGAGCAACGCGTCAAGGAGCGCACCGCGGAGTTGGAGACCGCCAAGAAGGAAGTGGAAGAGTTTTCTTATTCGGTGATTCGAGCAAAGGAGGAGGTTGAACGCGCAAGCAAATTCAAAGACCAATTCCTCTCGACAATGAGCCACGAGCTGCGCACGCCATTGAACGCAGTTTTGGGTTTTTCCGACCTGCTTGCCGATGAGCGTTACGGCTCGCTGAACGATCGCCAGCAACGCTACGTCGGCCACATACATACCGGCGGGAAACACCTTCTCAAACTAATCAGCGATATTCTAGACCTCTCCAAAATCGAAGCGGGCAAAATGGAGCTTACGCGCGAGGATGTGACGATCGCGTCTGCCTTTGCGGAGGTGATCAGCGCTCTTTACCCGCTGGCGGAAAAGAAATCTCAAGCATTACTCCAACAGGTCGATCCTAATCTACACGTTCACGTGGACGCAACGCGATTTAAGCAGGTGCTCATGAATCTTGCCGGCAACGCAATCAAATTCACGCCGGAAGGTGGCCGGATCGAACTGGCCGCCCGCCAATTGGATGACCAGGTCAGGATCGAAGTCCGCGACAATGGCCCGGGTATTCCGCCCGAACAACAGCAGCGCATCTTCGAAGCGTTCTTCCGCCTGAGAGAAACGGGTAGCGCCACCGAGGGCACAGGCTTGGGACTAGCGATCACTGCGCGCCTCGTCGAGTTGCATGGCAGCAAACTAGAGATCGGAAGCCAGCCCGGCGAGGGTGCCTGCTTCAATTTTTCTCTTCCGCTCATTGCCATGGCTACGGATCAGCCCGCTCAAACGTCCAGGCCCATGCCAAAGGCACACAAAGCCTCGCGGATTCTTGTCATTGAGGACAATGCGGCGACAGGGCAACTCATCCAATCGCAATTGGCGTCTTCAGGCTATGAGACCCTGAGATGCGACCAGCCGGAACGCGCCACGGAGATGGCGGCGGAACACCAGCCGGATGCCATCACTTTGGATCTGCTCATGCAGCCGGTTCACGGGCTGGAGGTTCTGCTGAAATTGAAAAATGACCGGCGCACGTCTCAGATCCCCGTCATTGTAGTGACCATCGTGGATCAGCCTGGCGTTGGAGCTGCTCTCGGCGCCGACGAGTATTTGATTAAGCCCGTGGACAAGGTGACGTTGCTGGCCGCCGTGGAGCGCTGCCTCCGGTCTCGCGGGGGCGTACCGCCGCAAAGAACTATTTTGGTGGTGGAAGACGACGTATCCACACGCGAGATAATCGAAGAGTTACTCACGGCGCGCGGCTACTCCGTGACCACGGCGGCCGATGGCGCCCAAGCCCGTTCCCGTGTGGATCATGCTCTGCCCGAACTCGTCATACTAGATTTGGTGCTGCCCAAGATGAGCGGCCTTGAATTGCTGGCCGAGTGGCGTGGCAATCCACGCACGGCCGATCTTCCCGTCTTTGTTGTAACCAGCAAGGATCTCACCAAGGAAGAAGAAAAATACATCCGTGCGCACGCGGAATCGCTCTTCCGTAAGCAGAATTCTTGGCGAGAACCGTTGATGAGGCAGTTGGAGCGCGTCGTAACTCCTCAGGTTCTGGAGGGTGCTTGAAACGCGGAATCCTGGTCGTCGAAGACAACGAGCTCAACCGCGAGCTCCTCTGCGACTGGCTCGAAGTGGAAGGCTACGAAGTCTGGTTCGCAGCAGACCTGAAGGCCAGTTACGAATCTTTTGTGAAGCGACTTCCCGATGCCGTTTTACTCGATATCAATCTTGGTAAAGACGACGGCCTTGACCTCGTCGAGTGGATGCGCCAAAAAACGGAAGCGAGTGAAATTCCCGTGATTGCCGTGACGGCACATGCCCTAGTAGCGGAGCAGGAACGGATTTTGAAGGCGGGCTGCAGAGCCTGCCTGTCAAAACCGATCGACTTTCAGCTTCTACGAGAAGAACTAAACCGCTGCCTGCAGGATTCGCAACGTCGCAAATAAGTTCTTAACTTTGCAACCGTAACGTAGCCTCAGCCCAATTGCGATCGCCATAGGAGCTTCACTTTGCCTGCACAGATCCTTGTCGTGGACGATGACCGACCCACGTGTGAACTCATCTGTGAAGTCCTTCGCTCGGCAGGGATGGCAGCCAACTTTGAAAAGGCCGCATGAAATTTCTCCCGCTGCAGCCAGATATGCGGATACCACCTCCGGATGGCCTCGAGCTTGCCCGGCAAGTTCGTGCCTCACGCGTGAATGCCTCAACAGTCATCGTAATGATTTCGGGAGAGCAGGATAGGACGCTGATGAGGCGCGCCTTCGAAGCGGAGGTTGAGATATTCCTTTTCAAGCCAATTGAACGCAAAAAGCTGCTACGGCTCATTCGTGGGGCGGAGGGCCCAATCGAGCGTGAAAGGTGGCGCTTTACGCGGGTGCGGATGTCCTGCAGAGTCTCAATGGAAGCGGGTAATGATCGCCGTGCGGGGACGACGCTGGACCTCAGCGTAAGCGGCGCCTTGGTTCAGTCGCGCCATACCTTTCCGTTAGGTACCCTAGTCACGGTCAGTCTTGAAGTTGAGGCCGGCAAGACGCCACTGCGTTCAGGCGCACGAGTGGTCCGAATCGTCGGGACAGATTGCATGGGCATCAGCTTGAGAACCTCGGGCCCAAGGAAAGCCTTCGTCGGCAAGAGTTCCTGCTGCCGCTATTCTCGCAGCCGCTTGATGAATGAAAATCCCTCTCTCGATTGTGTCGGGGTCACGGCGTACTCGCAGGTTATTCTGCCAGTTTGGCTCGCTCGGCACTTCGCGGCAGTCCTGCGAAGCGGTCCAGAAGTCCCCCTCGCGGACGTTGACTAGCCATCTCCCCGAACCCTGTTTCTGGCCAGTGATCGTTACCGGTCCGACCATCTGACTAAGCCGTGTTAAGATGACCGTGAAAATGCTGAGAATTGGGCGGAAGAGCATTTCAAAATAACCACGAAAACAGAGGTTGAAAAGCATCGTCCTGTAGGTGATTGATTCTGTGGCCCAAGGTGACGCGATTTTGCGCGTGTCTACTCAAGTTTACGACCACTAGAATCCCACCCTCTCCGTCAATTTCTTTTGTTTTCGTACACTTTCGAAGCATGGTTCCCTCCTGGTGTCAGCTTTGCACTGCGTTCCGGCCAACAATTGCCCGGGAAAAGACATGAAGACGTATCCAGCGGATTTGCCGCAATTTATCCTGTGTTTAGACTCGATGGGATAGATTCTTTCCGTGGCGGGGAGCCAAGGCCGCGGAGCAGTACATTGGCTTTCCATCATGAGGGAGGTTCGTATGAGGTCTTCGAGTCTCGGACGAATGGCGAGCGGGGTGCTACTTATCCTGCTGGGCAATTTCCCGCTTTTGATGGCGGCCACGAACGACTACCACCAGCTCAATAAATACAACTTTGGCGCGGCGGGGGGAACGCGCGAATACTTCGACTACATCACGGTCGATTCTGCCGCACGACGCGTATATGTTTCGCATGGCACTGAAATCAAAGTCCTGGATGCCGACAGCGGCGCTCTTATCGGCAGCATCACCGGTTTAAAGGAAGATCACGGGGTTGCTCTGGCCAGTGAGTTTGGCCGCGGCTTCATCAGCGACGGAGCGCAGGGCAAGGTGATTATTTTCGACTTGAAGACCCTCAAGGTGATCGGCGAAGCCAAAGCTGATGAGGACGCCGACTGTGTCATTTACGATCCCTTCTCGAAACGCGTTTTCGTGATGGATGGCGATCCTCATAAAGCTTCGGTAATCGAGGCGAAGAGCGGCAGTGTGGTGGGAACCGTCGAGCTTGGCGGCGCGCCGGAGTTTGCCGTCGCCGATGGCAAGGGAACAGTTTACGTTAATCTGGCAGACAAAAACGAAGTTGTGGCGATTGATTCCCAATCCCTGAAGATCAAATCGCGTTGGCCGGTCGCGCCCGCGGGAGGGCCGACGGGCCTCGCCATGGACGTTGAGCACCACCGGCTCTTCAGCGCAGGCCGCGATCCCCAGAAGCTTGTGGTGCTTGATTCCGATAGTGGAAAACTGCTGCAGTCATTCCCGATTTCCGGCGGTGTGGACGCCGTAGTCTATGAGACCGCTACCGGGCTGATCTTCGCCTCGACGCGCGATGGTTTGGTGCACGTATTCCACGAAGACTCGCCCAACAAGTTCAGCGAATCCGAGACCATCAAGACCGAATACGGTGCCAAAACCATGGCCTTGGACACCACGACTCACAAGATATTCGTGTCCACTGCGGACTTTGCACCCGCAGCTGCCCCCACTGCGGACAAGCCGCACCCGCGGAAAACAGCGATTCCCGGAACGTTTCATGTGCTGGTTTACGGACGTTGACGGGTTTCTCCGTTCGAAGCAACACCCGCGTTCCGTGAGTTAGTTCCGAAGCAGTTTCAGCGTCATGCCAGTTGCCGGGAGCGAGAATCGCTCGATCAGGCCCGTTGAATTAATGGCCGAAGCTCTCGGATGTCCTTCACGTCGTCAAGCGCAAGCAATTTCTCGATGAGCTTTGTGCAGGCTGCGGCGCCGAGAACGGGCGTCATCAGGTCTCTGGCTTTCGCGACGACCTCGTCTCGGGTCATGGGGTTTTCGGCGGTGCCGCGCACGGCTTCGACATGATCACTTAAGTGCGTGCCGTCAGCGAGAGTCACCTCGACGATAGCCTCTCGCCGTGGCATGCGACGCTCGAGTTCCTCGTCGGGAACGAGTTGCACCTTCGCTCGCTGGCGGAGGATCGCGGGATCCTGCATACGAGCCTTGTCGTGGGCTGCACGGAATGAAACGGTCTTGTCGATCAGCATCACCGCGATCATGTGCTGAAGGCAAATATCCGGCATCTCGCGGCCGTTCACTGTAGCAGCACCGCTCGTGTAGACGCGCACGACCACCTGTTGCACCTGATCGGCCTCAAACGGATGGCGTTTTAGAAGATTATCCAGCGCGTCGAGAGCTGCCTGGATTGGCCCTCCCACAGTCCATTTCTTGATATTCGTCCGCGCCACTTCGTAGCGCTCGCCCAGTTTGTCAATCAGCCCGGCCGGATCAGCGTTGGGTGAGTAAGCTTGAAAGAAATTATCGGGTCCCGACAGAATATCGTTGCACCCGGTCCAGCCCGACTTAACCAGCAAGGCGGCGGTGACTCCGTTGCGTGCTCCCGCGCCCGCGAAGACAAAGGCTTTCTCGACATGCTCGGTATCGCGTCGCCAGGCAAAGATGCCGGACCCCGACTGCTGTGCTGCGTAGTCGAGCAGCCAACGCATCTGATGCGCGTTCAAATCCACCGCGCATCCACCCGCCGCCGCGGACCCGAGGGTCGCGACCATGTTGTGGGTCTCTTTTATCAAAGCCTCGGGGCCCAAGGTGCTGACGACTCGTATTCCGACGTCGTATCCGAGTACGACGCCGCGCAAGAACTGCATCCCATGGATACCGAACTGTTCGCCGAGAGCCAGTGTGGCTGGCACGATCGAACATCCTGGATGCGCTCCCAACCAGGCGTAGGCGTAGTAGTCGTCGGTTTCATCGGAATGAGCGAGTTCCGCGTTCGCGATCGCGGCCTCAATTGCTCCGCAAAGGACCGGTGAGGCAACGACGGTTGAGACCTTTTCGCCACCATAATCACGGGCGAACCGGATGGCCGCACGCCCCGGGGGCAGATCGGATCCCGAAACCATGGCCGCAAAGCTGTCAATGATGTGGTGCTTCGCCTTCTCCACAGCGTCGTCCGGCAGAGTTCGGTTGCGGGCCTCGCTCATATACATACTGAGCTTGTCCATGACCGGGCTAACTGGTTGCTCGACCATCCTCGTTCCGCGTGCGAACGGTGCAGCCGCGACAAGCCAGGCCGCACGTTGCAAGATGCTGCGTCGGGAAAGGATTGCCTTACTTTTTTCCGCTCGAACCCCCATGTCTCGATGACCTCTCATACGCTCGGTGCGCCCGCGAATCTGCTTCGGCCACACCCCGCCTGGGACGCTGTGTCCGATTTGACTTATTCCGCCCGAAGGGGAGTCACATGATGGACAACTCTTACCCACTTCCCATCCTGCTTTACCCAAACGTTCGTTGTGGCTGAATGAGTGCTCAGGTCCGCGCCGCCCGCTGGATTTTTGCGCGTAGTGTCGCCAAGATAAGTGACCACAGCTACCGTCCCCTTCTGATAGATGCGGACGCGAAAATCATACTGCTTGTTTGAGAGCAGGTTCCGCGACCCGGATCGCCATTCCTCCATAACTTGAGCTTTGGTGAGGGTACCCTTGGCTGACGTATAGGCCATATCCTCGTCATTGTGACTGGCCCACCAATCCGCGGCGGCGGAGCCGCCCGCCACCAAGATTGGAATCTTGTCATTTTCTATTTTGAGAACTTCTTTTCTGGCTTCCTCGGCCGCGTCCCCCGCCTCCTCTTTCGCCTTAACCAAGCCGAACAACGAAACTACCAACAGGATAGCAAAAAAAATTCTTCGCATTGCGTTTCCTCCCCGTACAGATTTCACAGCAAGTTATGGTGATGTACCATAAATTCGAATTGAACTCTATCGTTTCGGAGCAGTACTTAAACCAGCCGGCGCCCGGCGTGTGAAGAGGCGCTCAGCCATCGATTGCACGCAAAGGAATGGCGCTGGATCGTAGGCACTTATCCTGCGCGCGCAATGTCCTGAGCGAGGCCATATCCTCCATCACCAAATTATTTTCACGGCAAGCTGAAGTTCTCGCGCCGTTGTGGCTGTCGAAGTCAGAAGGCCCGCTGAGCTGATTGGAGCTCCGGTTGAATCGAAAATGTTATTGTTGGTGGAAACCGAGAAGTTCGGGCGGTTGAATACGTTAAAAAACTCCGCCCGAAATTGTACATTAAAGTTTTCGGAGATCCGCCGGACATAATTGTTCTTGAAAACGGAGAAATCCATGTTTACCAGCCCGGGGCCGATCAGAATATTTCGGCCGGCATTGCCACGAAGATTGAAACACTGCGGGGCCGTGCCTTGGTTCGGATCGCAATTTGCCGCATAGAAAGCTGGCGTCGGCGCGGTCGGGACCGCGAAGCATTGTGTCTTGATGTAGTTGTTGGGATTCCCGGGATTGACGAGCGATCCACATCCCGGGCCAGACAGGCGATTGGGAAAATCATACGGATCGGTGCTGTTCAAGCCTAGCGGGTCGCCGTCCGTGCCGAAAGTCGCGGTAAACGGCAAGCCATCCTGAGCCTTGAAAATGGCGCCCAACTGCCAGCCGTTCACCACCCACGATGCGGGTCCGGAGACCCCCTTGAGCTCTGGAACTAGCCAGGTCCCGTCAATCACGAGGATCCGCCCGACGTTGAAGTCCGAGAGGCCGCGGCTCAGCCGCAAATCGAACCACTGCAAGCTGGAGATGGAGTTTGAGAACGGGTCGCCCACCGTGGTTGAAGAGTTGTTGTCAATGCTCTTGCTCCAGGTGAAAGAGCCCTGGACCTGCAATCCATGGCTCATCGCTTTGTTCACCCCTACTTCCAAAGCATTGTAGGAGGAATTCCCCGCCCACATCAAACCACGCATGTCTCCCGCGTTCGGGTTCAGAACCGTCCCACTCCCAATGGGAGAAGGCCAGAGATACCCTGCCGAAGTCAGCTTGGGGAGTACGATATTGATGTCATCCGCGCGAAACGGCTGGTGAACCCCGTTTGACCCGACGTATCCGACCAGCGCGGTGAGTTTCGGAACAATCTCGTGTTGAATGATGAGATTCCGCTGCATTACGTAGTTGCGATGCGGCTTGTGGTCCAGATAGATCTGCCGCACGGCAGTAGGGTTGAGCAGTGCGGTCGCCCCGGTATAAAACGATCCCGGAGGCAATTGCGTAGCGCTCGCCGCGACCGTGAACGGGCCTCCATCGCCCATTAGGAGTAGAAACTCATAAGGCAGAGGCAGCACGTCAAAAATTCCGAAGCCCCCGCGTATCGCTGTCTTACCGTTCCGGAACGGGTCCCACGCGAAGCCCACCCTAGGTTCGAAGTTGTGGAGCGTAGGGTTCAGGAAGTAAGGATTCCCCAGGAAGGGCTGGGCGTCAGTAAGGTTGACCAGATGCGACAGCATATTGTTAGTGTCCTTCGGTACCGTTGAAATCTCGTAGCGCAACCCCAAATTCAGCGTCAGGTTGGGGCGTGCGCGCCAGTCGTCCTGGACATACACACCGATCACCGTCGAGCGAATGTGTCGCCTGAAATCATAGCTAGCAAGCTCGGCACGAAACCTTTGTGGGCGATTGGTCAAGAAATCGGACAACGTGCCAAAGTCGAAGGTACCGTTGTCACTGGGATTGTTCAAGTTGCTATGGATTCGCTCCAAACCACCGCCGAATTTGAGCGAATGCAGCCCTCGCGTAAGGAAGGCGTCATCATAACCCTGGAAGGAGGTATAGCGGAAAAACGCGCTCCCCGCCCCGTTGAGAGCCCCTGCGAAGCCCGAGAGGGACCCCACATTCACCGCGGCTGCGGCGCGACCTGGGAGCGCACCGAGGGATAGATCAGCCGCAAGCGGGTTAATGGCCGACACAGTTTGACCGTTATCGACACGTTCCCGATTTATGCCGAACCGAAAGGAATTGACCAAAGTGGGGGTGAAAATGTGGTTCTCCTCCAGAACGAGAAGCTGACGCTTTGTCCTGGAGCCAATGACCACGCTGTTGAGATTGTCCGGACTGGTAAATGTGGTGTCATCGTACATATACGTCCCGAAAAGAGCATCCTTTTCCGAGAACTTGTGATCGACTCGCAGGGTGCCGAAATTCTCGATGGCTATCTGTTGAGCCGCGAAACTAAAGATTCCCGTGTCGCCAGGCGCCAGGATGGGTCCATTGGGCAACGGGAAGAAGCCCAAATACTTCTGCGCCGCGGGATCGACGACCACTGTACCCGTCGAAAGGTTGCCGAGACGGGCCGCGGGAGAGGGCACGGTGTTCACTTGCGTGATCCCCTGAGATTGGCGAATCCCTTCATAATCCGCGAAAAAGAAAGTCTTGTCCTTCTGGATCGGCCCGCCCACCAACGCTCCAAACTGATTGCGCCGGAAAGGAGGTTTGGAGATATCAAAGAAATTTGCCGCGTCCAGCGCGCTGTTCCGCAAGAACTCATAGACACCCCCATGAAACTGGTTGGTGCCCGAGCGCGTAATGGCGTTGACCACCCCGCCGGATGTTCTCCCGTACTCCGCCGAATAATTGCTCGTCAAGACCGAAAATTCCTCGATAGCGTCCACTCCCAGATTTCCACCCAGCACGCTGCCTGATCCGTTCGCGTAATCGTTCAGACTGACGCCATCCAGGCGATAGTTGTTCTGGACCGGGCGGGCTCCGGAGACGGTGAGTTCCGATGCGAATCCACGATTCCCCCGCGAGTGTTGTGACGATGAGAGATCCGGTTGCGTCAGGATTGCGCTCACACCCGGTTGCAATGTTGCGAGGTCGGACCAGGAACGGCCATTGAGAGGCAATTCGCGAACCGTGGTCGAGTTCACCACGGCGCCGATGCTAGACGTCGCCAGCTCCACGGTCGGAGGCTCCCCTGTTACTTGAACTTTCTCGGTCACCCGCCCCACCGGCAAGGTGTAATTCAGGACTTGCTGTGCCCCTACGGTCAGTGTGATTCCAGTTTGCACCCGGGTCGCAAATCCCGCAGCCATGGTCGTGACCTCATAGTTCCCGGGCAACAAGTTTGGGGCGGAGTAAAATCCCGCGGAATCTGTCGAGACGGTCCGGGTAACCCCCGTTGCCAGGTTCTTGATCAAGACCTGTGCGGTTGGAATGCCCCCGCCCGATACGTCGGTCACCGTACCGGAGAGCGTGGCTCCGGCAACTTGGGCGTACAGTCGGCCGGTTACAAGCATCGAAAGGGCCAAGAGCGCGAGCAATCGCAAAATGTAACAGGGCCTTACATCATTCAGATAAGGCATGGCTATACCTCGTCTCCGTAAGAACGGAGCGCTTGGCGCTTCGCGGCGCCTTGCCTTGATTCTCGACCGGATTCACTAGGTGTATCGACGCTGCTGCTACCCCGTGCTTCTCCCAGACCCCGGCTACCCTACCTTCAGCAGATCCGCCTGCCTGACCAATACGGGATTTCAGGAGGAGCAGAGTCGCGAGCCTACGCCGCTGGCGCCTATTAAAAGGGCACTCTTGTCTCTCGTCTAGCACGAAACTAAGGTAGTTTGCACATACCTATGATTTCGGTGTGGGATTGTGCCGCTCACGGGAGGCGATGGTTGTGAACTGTGGGTTCAATTCTTGCTGCGGGTGATGAACCCAAAGTGACCTGTGCGAACCTTTCCCCTGGCTTCATCCAAAACGCGAGAATCGAACCCAGGAACAGGAGGCCCATACTGCCGAGGAAGGGAAGGGACCAATTCCCGGTCTTGTCGATCACGTAACCAAAAATCAAAGGGGAGACCACGGCGGCCAACGGTGATCCTATGTTCATCAGGCCGCTTGCTGAGCCCGAGTACTCCGGTGCAATATCCATGGGTATGGTCCACATGGGTCCGATCGTGAACTCGGAAAAGAAAAATGCCAGACTCAGACAGATCGCTGCTGGGATAGCGCTCCGCATGAAGAGGATTGGACCCATTGCAGCCAGGGAACAGAGGAAGCCTCCCACGACCAAATCACGACGAGCCTTATTCCGGTCGCCGGTTTTGAGCAAAATGCGGTCGCTGATTGTTCCGCCGAGCGTGTCGCCAACTACACCGGCAAGAAAGACTCCGGCTGAGAAAAGAGCGGAGGTCTTTAAATTAAGCCCGCAGCTGTGAAGAAAGAAGGACGGAATCCATGCCAGATATAGCCACAGCGTCCAGCCGTAGCAGAAATAGACCCCGGTAACGGGGAGCATGCGAAGGATCAAAGGGAGCCACGGCACCCGAGATCTCTTACCTTCGCTTCGCTGGGAGTAAGTTGGCAGAGATTCCAGCTCCTGAGCAGTCACCTTACGATGAGTGCTGGGATCGTCTCTGAAGTAGTGTCCCCATACGAATGCCCACCCGAGGCTGATGATCCCCAACACAATGAAAGCTCCGCGCCAACTCGTCACCGCTATCAACCCCGCAACCAGGGGTGGCGTCAAGGCGGCGCCCAACCGGGAACTCGAATGGGTAATTCCTTGCGCGAATCCGCGCCTCCCCGCCGGCATCCAGTCCGACATCGCGCGCGTGGCGATCGGAAAGGTTGCACCTTCGCCCAATCCAAGCATGACGCGAGCGAACAGAATTGCCGCCAACGTACTGACGAGGCCCGTAAGCAGGGTGGCGGTCCCCCAGATCACCGCGGATAGAGTTAACGCCTTCCGAGCCCCGAATCGATCGCTTAACCATCCGCCGAAGACTGTGAAAATCAAATAAGGGTAAGCGAAGGCCGAGAATACGAGACCGAATTGGGTATTAGTGAGGTGAAGATCCTTCTGGAGAAAGGTAGCGGCAGCACTGACATTAACGCGGTCAATGTACGTAATGCCGTACATCAAACTAATCAGGAAGAGAACGACACCAGTCGTTGAGATCGTCTTTGGACGTACATTGGCGTCGAGCAACCGACCCTCCACTAGTCGCCTCCGATCCCGCGATCCTTTTACGCTCAGGTCCACCGGAATTACGCATCAACGGACTTGCGATTCAGGCTTCGACCTTTTGTCATTGAAGCCAGGATGTTGAGCGCCGCTGTCACACCGCCGGGACGATGCGGTACGCCCGCGAGCCGAAGACCCATTTCGATTCCTCCGAGCGTCCCGGCCAACATGAGATCATTGAAGCTTCCCAGATGTCCGATGCGGAATACCTTTCCGGCGAGCTTGGACAGGCCGGAGCCGAGGGACATGTCAAAATTCTCCAGGATGGTCTCTCGCAGTTGGTCCGCATTGTGACCTTCGGGGGTAAAAACACCCGTCACTGAACTGGAGTATTCTCGAGGGTCAGCGCAAACAATTTCCAACCCCCAGGCCTCCACCGCCGCGCGAGTTGCTTGGGCGTGACGATTGTGCCTCTGAAATACGTTGGGCAGGCCGGTTTCGTGCAGCAGTTGGATCGCTTCCTGCAATCCGTAGAGGAGGTTCGTGGCAGGTGTGAAAGGGAAAAAGCCCGTTCGATTCGGATTCAACATCTCCCGCCAATCCCAATATGACCGGGGTAATTTGGCGCTTTTGTTGGCGGCAAGCGCCTTCTCGGAGATAGCGTTGAAGCCGAGGCCGGGAGGAAGCATCAGGCCCTTTTGCGAGCCAGCGACGCTGACATCCACGCCCCATTCTTCGTGGCGATAGTCGATGGAAGCCAACGATGAAATCGTATCCACAAGAAAGAGCGCCGGATGCCGCGCTCGATTGATCGCCTGCCGAATCTCGGAGACACGGCTCGTTACGCCTGTAGATGTCTCGTTGTGGACTACCATGACCGCCTTGAAGTTGTGGTGATCATCGGAACGCAGCCGCGCTTCAACCTCCGAAGGATCAGGACCTCTGCGCCAATCTCCAGGCACGTATTCGACATTGACAGCGAACCTCTCGGCCAACTCACGCCAGAGTTGGGAAAAATGTCCGGTCTCAAAGAGCAAAACCCGATCGCCTGGAGATAGCGTGTTGACGATGGCTGCTTCCCAGGCTCCCGTGCCGGAAGCTGGATAGATGACCACCGGACCTGTTGTTCGGAAGATCCCCTTCATGCCCTGGATGACTTCCTTGGCGAGTTCCGCGAATTTCGGTCCCCTGTGGTCGATGACCGGACGATCCATTGCTCGAAGAATTCGGTCGGGGACATTAGTTGGCCCGGGAATTTGAAGAAAATGGCGACCTGATTGAATCATCTGAATCTCCGCAGGATTCGACCGCTCTGATGTCCTGAACCCGGCCTCAGAAGTGCTATCCTTCGCGAAAACACCGAGGATTGGTGAACCAGTTCGCGAAGAGGCGTCTCCTATTCTCTATTTCACGGCTGAGTAATTTTCTTACTGCAATTCCGCGGGCACTTTCGCTTCACATAAGGCAAGTTCTGATTCCAATGCCCGCTTCCACCCTGCTGCTGGCTTGTCCGCTACAGGAATCTTGAGGAAGTCCGAAGCCGTCATATGAACGAGCCTCGTAGCCCAGTTGGGCGCTGCAAGTTGGGCTTGATCCGCAAGCGGATAATCTAGCCGTTGCTCTAAACTTCCGCGTAAACCGTTGACCTGCATTGGGGTGCTGGAGCAGTTAAGCGGATACTCAATCCTCCGTCTAGTACAAAACAAATGTACTTGGGACATCTTTAAGTAAAACCGTCGCTAGCCACCCTGGGCCATAGAAAAAACTATCGCCGTTGAGAACAGGGTTTGAATCAAGTCGCGGGAGTGATGGGAAAGGATTCAGGGGAGGCTTATATTCTGGACGCCGTTTGAATTAAAGCCCTTGAACTTCGGGACGAGGCATCTCCGGAGTCTTGGGCAAGACAAGATCATTTAGAAGTTGCTGAGAGCTGTGGTGATCTTGACGGAATTTGTTTGGCGTGAAGCCGGTAACATGCTTGAAGGCTCTCGAGAAATGACTCTGGTCAAAGAAACCCGTCGCGAGGGCAACCTCGGAAAGAGGCATGGTAGGTCGTTCGGATATCAGCGCCTCGGCCTTCCGGATGCGCACTAACCGTTGAAATTCGCCCGGGGTTGAGTGAAACGCTCTCTTGAATGCAGTCACAAGGTAAACCGGATGGACATCCGCTGTTTCTGCCAGAGCACCAACGGAAAGTCCCTGAGCGCATGTCCCCTCGATTTGTTCCCGTACCCGCAGAAGCCAAGGCGGAACCCGAACTCGCTCCACGGCCGGCGCATGTTCCCTGGAAACGAGCACCAGCATCTCCAGTAGCAGTCCTTCAACGGAGAGGCGAGAACTGCAATCTCCGAGCCGATATTCAGCCCAGAGTCGCTTCGCCAGCCAAGTCAGTTTTCCGCTGCTGAAATTCGACGATACGTGCAGGCCTGGGCAATGCTCCGCGGCGTGTTGCAGCAAGCTCGGAGTGAACTCGATGACCAGGATGTTTGTCTCGACATTGTGAAAACGGACCCGGTGCGTTTCGCCGGCAGGGCGGAACACCGTCTCCGCTGGATACCCTTCCTGATGTTTCGAGCCATACTTGCCGGCGTAGCTCCCCTTCAGAATCGCGCAAAAGTATGGCTTATCGTGGACGTGGTTGCCTAGCACGGTATGCGGCTTGAACTGTACCTTGCTCGCGGTAACGAGTTCCATACTCGGCTCCATTAGTGTCTTTTGACGAAGAATTGCAAAGTTCTAAGGTTGTTGGATTGTTTCAACACGCCACGCGGACAATCTCAACCACCCAAGTGGCGTCATCCGAGAGCACTCCCGGGCCTCCACCCAATTCCGCGTGAATTGTGAACCAATCGGCGCTATACTCCCGCTGCAAATGATTGATACGGGATGTTCGCGACGCTATCTGGGGGTGGTGTTCCGAGTCCTGTAAAATCGCCAAGAAAAATCTTAAGAAATTCTTTCGCTCGCTATGCTTACGGATACGAAGAACTTATACCAGTTCGGTCCTTTCAAGCTCGATCCCGCCGAGCGCTTGCTGTTCTTCAACGGGCGCGCCGTCCCCGTGACACCCAAGGCTTTCGACATGCTCGTATTTTTGGTGGAGAGGAGCGGACATCTTTGCCAAAAAGACGAACTAATGAAAGCTCTCTGGCCGGATTCGTTCGTGGAAGAGGGAAACCTCTCCGTGACCGTCTCCTCCCTGAGAAAGGTTCTCGGTGACGATCGCGGTCACCAACGATACATAGAAACGGTTTCAAAACGTGGCTACCGATTCGCCGCGGCCGTCAACCATGTAATACAGGAGGACCAAGCAGAAGCGCACTTCGAAGCACCCCCCAAGAAACAGGCCATCGCGGCACGGGTCGAACTCTTGACTCACAAGAAGCAAGCATTGCTGAATTCGAACTTCCCCGGGCCTCTGGTTTGGAGACTCGCCACTCTCGCCGGCATAGTCGTCATCGCAATCCTCTTCATGGCGCGCATTGTAAGGGTCAAGGGAGGAATCACCGCCCAGCCAGTAGGAAGCCCGAAAGTTCAATCACTGGCGGTTTTGCCTTTCCAGACGGTTGGCGAGAAAACCGGCGATGAGTATGTCGGGATAGCGATGGCCGACGCCCTCATCACCAAGCTCGGAAACAGTGGCAAAATTGTCATCAGGCCCACCAGCGCGATTCAGAAGTATGCGAGCGCACCCCGTGACGTCAAAGCGTCCGGGGTCGAGCAGGGAGTCGACGCGGTCCTTGACGGACGCATCCAGCGGGAGGGCGATCGCGTCCGGGTGACCGTACAATTAACCAGAGTACGCGATGGCGTGCAACTCTGGGCAGACGCATTCGACGAACGGTTCACGGATGTCTTCCGTTTGGAGGACGAGTTTTCGGATCGAGTCGCCCGCTCCATTTGCCTGAAGCTGACGGGCGAACAATCCGGCCATCTCGCCAAGCTCTCTACAAAGAATGATGACGCTTACCAGGCTTATATAAGAGGACGTTATTTCTGGAACAGAAGAACAGAGACAGCCTTAACGAAGGGCTTGCGGTATTTCCAACAGGCTGTACGGCTGGATCCGAACTTCGCGGAGGCTCACGCCGGCGTTGCCGATTCCTACGCATTGCTCGGTCTTTACGGTTTTCTTCCCCCCAAGGAAGCATTTCTGCCTGCAGAGGACGCGGCGAAAAAAGCACTCGGCATGAACGATGATCTGGCCGAGGCCCACGCTACCCTCGGGTTAGTTTACTTTTACTATCATTGGAATGGTTTAGCGGCCGAAAAGGAATTTCGGCGCGCTTTGGATAGCAATCCCAATTACGCCATGGCCCATTCGTGGAATGGGCAAGACCTGGCCAGCATGGATAGGATGCCCGAGGCGCTAGCGGAAACTGAACTTGCGCAGCAAGATGATCCCCTCTCTCTGATCGTCAGCAGCAACGCCGGACTGATCTTAGGCCTGGCGGGCCGATACGAGCAAGCCATTGAAACTCTAAATAAAGCGCTGGAGATCGATCCAACCTTCTCTCGCGCACACTTTCGACTTGGAAATGTCTACGAAGAGAAAGGTATGCCTGAAAAAGCCATTTCCGAATTTGAGGCGGCGGTTCGATTCTCCGGGGGCGACTCTTCTTATCAAGGAGCCTTGGGACACGCCTATGCGGTCGCAGGAAACGCGGAACGAGCAAGAAACTTGCTCGACTTGCTGAAGAATCGTTCGCGTCGACAGTACGTTCCAGCCTATGCGATCGCATTGGTTTATGCAGGCTTAAATAAGAAAGACCAGGCCTTTGAATGGCTTGAAAAAGCTTATGAAGATCGCTCTGCTTCCATGGCCTTGCTTAGGGTCGACCCAGCACTGAATAGTCTGCATTCTGATGCGAGATTCACTGAGTTGGCACGCCGCGTTAAATTCTAGTCCCCACCGGCAGTAGGTTCCGACCAATATGATCTGCCTAACATATCGCAGCCATCAGAGCTCGGCTTTGCGGAGGGAGTTGGGCTCGAACCAAAAGCGGCGTTGAAACACCACAAGTTATTGATTCTTCGAACGAGCAAAATTACGTAAACGTATAAATTCCGCGAATTGGGAAACACGCCAGGCAAACAGCCATTTCGTCATGATGCGACAAGGCCTCCGAGAATGGAGTTCCTAGAACCCCGTTTGTGGGGACTCTGTATTGCCCTGTGCATTCTGGGTACTGTTCACCAGAGCAATTTCAACCCAAATTGAATTTGCCTGGAAGTGGTGCTGGTGGCCGTGATGACCCCCGCGGTTGGCGATGGTCCTCCGGTTGCGGATGCATATACGACAGGATTTGGTGCGTTGAAGTTCGTGTGATTGAACAGATTGAATACTTCTGTGCGGAATTGCAGGCGCAGTCGCTCGGAAAATGAAAATAATTTTGTGACCGAGAGGTCTGTTTCCGTCAATCCTGGAGCTTGCAGAATGTTTCGGCCCACATTGCCATGAGTGCCGGGCAGGGGTTGAATGAACGCATTGGGATTAAAATATTGATTTGGCCTGCCAAGGATCACTGGACCGGCAAAATTGGGATTCCAGGAGGGGCGCACTGGATTGCGCCGATATGTACGACATTGTGGCCCGGCTATTTTACGGCGCTGGCACCAGACTCTGCACATTGGGCATCCTGTTCACTCGTCGCGCCGGACACGCCGATCGCTCCGACGATCTTGCCGTCCATTATGAGCGGGATACCGCCTTCAAGCGGTACAGCTCCCGGGAGGCGGAGAAGCCGTAGCCCGTTACCGGCAACTGCCAGAGCTTCTTGGAACTCCTTTGTCGGCCGTTTGAATGCAACTGCAGAGCGTGCCTTATCGATGGCCACATTAGCGCTGCCGATCATGGTATCATCCATTTTCTCGTAGTAGACCAAATTGCCGGATACGTCGACGATCGCAATAGCGATGCTCAGATTATTCTTTAGGGCTTCCGCAAGTGCCGGAGCGGCCGTTTTCTTGGCGTTCTCGAGGCTGATGGGGGCACCGTACGGATTGGTCAGCGTCATATTGAGTTGATCCTCTCTAGTTGGTCACCATTGATGATCAGTTTACGTCGCATTTAACACAAGACAAAACACAAAGTCAATGCCCAAAAACTTGTTCTTTGGCGAATCCCTATGAATGTCAGTGGGATGAACGGCCGCTGCTCGAACCATTTCTGTTTGGGATTTGCGATTATGTTCCCAAAAGTTTTTGTCAGGTGGCGCGGAGCAATATTCAGCCCAACGTGCATCAGTTGTTTTACTCGAATTTAAGGGGTGGATGCGCATTCACTCAGTTCCGTGCCTCCCTTTCTGAGCCAAATATTCCAAAGAAGCATAGTGTTGGGCTCAAGAGGCTTTGTTAGCAGTTGGAGCACTCCTTTGCAAGAGCCAAGGATCTGTCAGGTATTTTTTCAGTTGAGATTCTCCGTTAGAGCGGCGCTCTCTCCCTAAGGCATGTCCGAAAAGTAGAGAATGGCGGACAAACCAACTCAACTGACTGGCTAAGCGCTGGGCGTCGCCAGTTTCCATCGTCACCGGTGAGGTTGCCGCGGTCCAACTGAGGGTACTACGGGATGGGATTACGGCGGTAGGTTAGATTGCAATTCCAGGGTGAACTTTTCAGAATTGATCATCAACGATGAATAGCTTAAAATCTGTACTTGACACCATTTCATGGCTTGGGTTAGTGTTGTGCCGGATCAAAAAACCTATACTGAAATAAAGTAGCCTTTTGAAATGAGTTACGACTGATTGCCTTTAAGGTGATCGACAGCACGAAGCATTTTCGGGAAGGGACATGCATTCACATGATGCGACGCCGTCACTTTCTAGACTTGTCCGTATCCTCTGTAGGCGGAGTCTTTGTTTACTCCCTTGACCGAAATGCCTTTCGAATGTTTGGACAGGGTAAACCGCTTCGTGTTCAGTTGCGCTTTTTTGACGCATCGGAAGCCTTAATCGTTGCCGCCGCCGCTTCGCGAATCTTTCCGAGTGATGAATCCGGCCCTGGGGCCAAAGAGGCGGGCGTCGTTATCTATATCGATCGGCAACTGGCGGGTCCCTATGGCCGGGATGCTCATCGTTATACGGAGCCTCCATTCGAAGATGGCCCGCCGGAATTCGGATACCAAGGCAAGACAACTCCGAGAGAAATCTACCGCGAGGGGCTCCGGAAGCTGAAGGGATTCGATCACTTGTCGGATGCGGAGCAAGACGCTGCCCTAAAAGAGATCGAGTCCACGATGTTTTTCTCTTTGCTCCGCCAGCATTCGATCGAAGGGATGTTTTGTGACCCTGTACACGGCGGAAACGTCGACATGGTGGGATGGCAGATGATCGGATTTCCCGGTCCACAAATGGGCTATTTTGATGAGGTGGATAAACATTTCGGGGAAGCGTTTCGTCCTAAGCCTGCCAGTCTTCAGCAGATCACAGGCATCAAGGTGGTTCCCAGCGAGGACGAGAAATGAAAACCCTCCCAATTGTGGATGTTGTTATTGTCGGTGGCGGATGGACTGGACTACTCATGGCAAAAGAGTTGGGATCGCGGACGTCCTTGTCCATCGTGGTACTCGAACGAGGTGGACCTCGCAAGGTCTCTGACTACGTCAGCGATATGGATGAGGTGGACTACGCTGTTCATCACCGTATGATGCAAGATTTTTCGAAAGAAGCATTCACGATCCGGCATTCCACCACCGATCGAGCTTATCCCCTAAGGCAGCTGGGCAATTTCCTTCCAGGTACAGGTGTTGGGGGTGCAGGCGAACACTGGAGCGGTCTCACCAAGCGATTCGTGCCGAACTGTTTTGAAATGTATTCTAAGACGATCGAAAGATATGGCTCGAGGAAATTGCCCGAAGACCACTCAATTCAGGATTGGGGCATCACGTACAACGATCTGGAGCCTTATTATGCGCATGCCGAGCGGCTGCTCGGTACATCTGGCCAAGCAGGTAATCTTCAGGGAAGGCGGATCGAAGGCGGTAACATCTTTGAAGGTCCACGTAGCACAGATTTCCCAACACCAGCTAACAAAATTCCGTATTTTTCGTCCCTCTTCCGCGACGCTACAAAAACTCTCGGATATCATCCTTATCCTAACCCTTCTGCCACCATCAGCGCGCTATACACAAACCCGGACGGAGTTACGCGGCCAGCCTGTACCTATTGCGGATTTTGTACAGGGTACGGCTGTATGATCGGCGCAAAGGCGCAGCCCACTACGATCCTTTTGCCCGTAATTGAAAAACACAAGAACGTGTCCGTTCGCGCGGGAGCGTCGGTCCGGCGCATTCTGCACGGGGGATCTGAAACTAATGGCAGAGCTCGGGGTGTTACCTACGTGGATGCCTCGGGCGAGGAGGTTTTCCAACCCGCTGAACTGGTTTTCCTTGCTTCCTTCATTCTCAACAATTCGCGCCTCTTGCTTCTTTCAGGTATCGGCGAACCTTATAATCCAGCAACTGGTAAGGGCACGCTTGGTCGCAATCTAACCCACCAGGTCATTGTGCCAGCCGCGATGCTCTTTTTCGATAAACCATTAAATCGTTTCATGGGTACTGGCTCTGTAGGAATTAGCATCGACGACTTCGATGCCGACAACTTCGATCACAGGGATCTTTCATTTTTGCGCGGTGGCATACTACGAGCGTTAAGCGACACAGGCTTGCCAATCAAAACCTTTGGAATCCTCCCGCAATCGATGAAGAGTAAGTGGGGCTCGGATTGGAAAAAGGCGGCGGCTTATCATTACGATCGCACTGCCAGCATCAATTTTATTGGTGAGCACATAGCCTACAAAGGCAATTACATGGATCTCGATCCAACATACAAAGATCACAATGGCGACCCACTGGTGCGTATGACTGTGGACTGGCGCGATAACGAGCGACGGATGGTGGATTTCATGGTGGAAAAAGCGGTCGAAATTGGCCGGAAGATGGGCGCTAAAGAGATCACTCCATATTCAGGCTTGAAACGGTATGAAGGGACGCGCTATCAGTCTACTCAAATCCGGGGTGGTACGATTATGGGAACATCACCGGAATTCTCCGTGGTTAACACTTCTTTGCAGCACTGGCGAGTTCCAAATCTGTTCGTGCTGGGAGGGTCCGCGATTCCTCAAGGGGATTCGATTGGCCCAACCCTAACTTTGATGGCTTTGACCCTTCGCACTGCAGACGCTGTGGTGAACCAGTACCTGAAGAGTCCAGGAAAGTTGGTCTAAACACTTTCGGGACAGTTCTCAACGCTCACTGGGATCAGTGGTTCTTTGAGATCGGAGGGGTAGAAACTCCCCAGGACGGCTCTTTTCCCTAAGGTTTACGGAGACAGCGAAAAAAGAGTCTGACTATTTCTTCGATATCGCAGATCTTGCAGTAGCTCTATAAGCTGCCCATATTAAGACCTTGCCGAGGAAAACTATCGGCAAAGCGGTTTGCATCGATGTGATTAGGAATCCTTGGGTACAAGTGAGTCAGTTTGAAGGTACCCTAAGCCCCCTCTCGGATCGAGACAGGCATCTGAAAAACTATTTAGGTGTCGTTAGCTTGATACCCAAACAACGTTGGCTGCGGATTATTCCAGTAGCGGTCGGCATGTACACGATTGCGTTTGTCGATCGAACCAATATTTCTATGGCGCTTCCTTCAATGATGCGCGACTTACATATGGATCCTCCGCAAGCCGGTAACGTCGCTGGGGTGTTTTTTTGGGGCTACCTACTGCTTCAGATACCGGGCGGTCATCTCGCGAATTGCTGGAGCGCGAAACTCTTGATTAGTATCCTACTGGTTGCTTGGGGTGTCTGCGCAGTTGGCTGTGGGCTTATCCAGACGTGGCAGGAATTATGTGTGATGCGGTTCCTCTTGGGTGTCGCCGAAGGCGCCGTTTGGCCCATTACGCTCGTACTTCTCTCGCATTGGTTTCCCCGCAAGGAGCGCGCACGCGCAAACGCATTGTGGATGGTCTGCTTGCCCCTCGCTGTAATTGTGTCGGCGCCGTTTTCTGGCTGGATCTTAGACCATTGGAACTGGCGAATCATGATGGTGGCCGAAGGCGCATTACCTTTTCTGTGGCTGGTAGTCTGGCAAGTTGTCATTTATGACCACCCACGTGACGCGAAGTGGGTTTCCCCAGCGGAACGTGAATATCTAGAATCGACAATCGAGCGAGAATTGATGGATGCAAAGCTCCCCATGCCAAACTCTCCTTTACTTGCGTTTATCTACCCACAGGTTCTCTTACTGACCTTGATTTGTTTCCTTCGGAACGTTGCAGATTTCGGGTTCTTAATCTGGTTGCCCACAGCCATGGAGAATGCGAAGAAGTTGAGCAATTCAGAGGTGGGAGGCCTCATCACGATTCCGTTTATCGTGGGTATAGGCGCAATGATTCTCAACTCATGGCACTCAGATAAGTCGGGGGAGCGCTCCCGTCACATGTCCTTGACATTTGCAGTCGGAGGAATATTTCTGCTTGCCGGTGTGGTCTTGAGCCGACAATGGCCGAACGCAGCTTTCGTTTGTGTGTGTTTGACGGCCGTCGGAACAAATGGTTGTCTAGGCCCATTCTGGGCCATTCCGACAGAAACATTGCCACCTGAGTCGGCGGGGCCTACGATGGGATTCATAAACTCCATCGGAAACCTTGGAGCATTTTTCGGGTCACTAGCCATAGGCTACATCAACAAAGGCACGGGAGGATTTCTGTATGGTTTCGGCCTTGTTGGGACGAGTATGCTGATTGCTTCCGTGGCCTGCCTTTTGCTGAAATCCAGCCGCCACCCATCTATGATCGAGCGTTTGGCTTGAAGGTCAATTCACGGTACCACAAGCCCAGGATCACCCAGACGCTGGAGGACGGATTGCGTGGAGCACTGCTCGGCCTAAATTATCAAACACCGTGAATAGCTTTCATCATGAAGTTTGTGATGAGGTTTTTGCTGCTGGCTGAAGCTCTTAATCTGTCCGGAACTCGTTAACGCTATAACTCTGATAGGGCTGCAAAGGCGAGGTCTTGCAATGAAAGATTACACGCCTTTTCTTATCGGAATCGATCTTCTCCCAATCGCCCCACGTCTATCGAGGGCGTTTCTTTGGTCACCAGTTGCGCGACGAGTTTGCCTGTGATCGGACCTAGTGAGACACCCTGCATGCCATGCCCTGTGGCTATGATTAGATTGCTCCATGATTTTGATATTCCCAGGATTGGCAGGCCATCTGGCGTCAGTGGGCGTAACCCCCTCCAAATCTCTAGCGTTTGGTACTCGTCTGTGCTCACGAGATATTCTCGCGCAGCGCGGCGGATCGCATCGACACGCCGTTGATTGATTGAAAAGTTCAAGTCCGCCAACTCAAGTGTTCCGGAAAATCGCAGAAATCCTCCCATTGGCGTGGCAGTCACTTTTGACTCGGTCAACCACAGCGGCGGTGATTCAGCTCTTTCTTCGGATTTGAGCGTGATGCTATATCCCTTTGCGGGTTGAATCGGTAGATTGAGTTCTAGGCCTCTCGCAAGTCTGGGGGACCAACAACCCGTCGCGAGAACAATTTGATCAGCCTCGAAATCACCTCGCGTCGTCCTGACCGTAGAAATCGTTCTTCCTGCTTTTTCGAAGCCCAAAACTTCAGTTAGAGTCTGAAGACTCACTCCCTTACTCTGAGCCCGTGACGCCAACCAGCTCACAAATTCAAACGGATTAAGGTGGGCGTCGTCATTAAAGTAGATGCCCCCAACAATTCGTTGATGAATTCTTGGCTCGATCACGCGGACCTCAGCTGGATCGAGCACGGTCGACTGAATTCCGTACGGCGTCACCATTTCTGCCTGCCTCACGCCTGCCTTAAATCCATCAGGACTCTTGTACAGTGCAAGGGATCCGTTGTGTTTGAAATGGAATTCTGAGCCGCCCGCAGCCGCTACCTCTTTGTACAGCGCCATACTGGCTTGGACTAACTCATTAAGCAAAGCCATTGTCCTCAGCATCGGAGCCTTACGGCAAGCTGCACCGAAGCGCACGAGCCATGACAATAGCGCCAGGTTCAATCTAGGCTTGATGTATAGCGGACTTTCGGCATTGAACATCCACTCAATCGCCTTCAGCAACACTTCGGGAGTGGGCAAAGGGATAATATGACTACGGGCGAGGAGGCCAGCATTGCCATAGGAGCAAGCCGCCCCGATTTGACCTTGGTCAATTACGGTGACATTCCTTCCGCTCTCCGCCAGGAAGTAGGCAGAGCAAATACCGATGCAGCCGCCACCGAGAACGAGAACGTCAACGCGTTTCGCCATGCCGGGATTCCACTCCAGGGAGCCTACACAAAGAGACTGAGGATCAACAGGGCTAATAAGCCGACCAGGGACGTTACGAGCTTCATGACCGAATATGTCTTCAGTGTTTGGGACACACTCATGCCGCAGTAGACCTTTACCATCCAGAACGCCCCATCATTGACATAAGCAAATATAGAGCCACCGGTCGCAACTGCCATTACCATTAGGGAGCGATTGACATTCGGGAAATACATTACGATTGGAGCCACGATTCCGCCTGCAGTCGCGATCGACGCGGCAGTCGACCCAAGAGCTATGCGCAATATCGCGGCAACCAAATAGGCCATCACCAGGGGCGAAATTCTCGTGCTAACTATGAAATTGACGATAGCACTGCCGACTCCAGAGTCCACTACGATCTGCTTGAACGCACCACTCGCCCCGATAATCAGGATCAGGGATCCAACTGAATTCAAAGCGTCTGTCGAGTGTCGCACCAGGGAGGAAGGTGAGAACCCCAAGCGCAGTCCTAGAACCACTAGGGCAACGGCCGTCGTTGAGAGCAGGGCAATGGGTGGGTAGCCAACAAATTTCGCCCAGATAGTAAATTTAGAATCGATGGGAAACCGGAGGGGAATTAGAACTCCCGAAATAATGAGCGTGATAGGGAGCAACACAACTATCAGAACAGAAAGAAAGGAGGGTCGCCTGGTTACCGCTTGCTCAGCGCTCTTGACTTCAGGCACCAGATTCTCCGGGACATGAACAAAAATTCGCTTGCCGATCCAGCCTCCGTAGAGTATCCCGCCGGCGATTGCCATCGGAAGAGCGATCACGAGTCCATATAAAACTGTTTTTCCAAGATCAGCCCCAAGAAGTTGCGACGCTGCCGCCGGCCCTGGATTGGTTGGGATCAGGCCAAATGAAGTCATAAGTCCGGAAAGGAGCGGCAGGACATACAACAGGAGGGACTTTTTTGTTGCCTTGCTGATATTCCAGACCAAGGGGACAAATGTGATAAACCCTACATCGAAAAAAACAGGGATACCTATGAGGTAAGCGAATATGAGAATTGCCCATGGAATTCGTTTCTCCCCAAGAAATCGAATCATCGTCTGGGCGATCACTTCCCCACCGCCAGAAATCTCGATCAGGCGCCCCATCACAGATCCAACAGCAATGATAACTGCGGTCGAACCTAGCAACTCTCCGATCCCTCTCTGAAAAGAACTTACGATGGCCGGAGGAGGCATCGCTGTGATCAGACCTAACGTCAAGCTTGAGAACAGCAGAGCGAAAAAAGCATGCATCTTACAGTAAAGAATGAGAAAGAGCATTAACCCGATGACGAAAAGAGTCGCAAGCAGAAACAAAGTGTTGGCGGTCGGATGAGATGTCACTGAAACGCATCCTCAAAAGCAGACCTATATTTCTTGCGCAAATATCTGATGGGGTGCTCTAAGTTCGGTTGAACAGGGGCAGCCTTGTTGTGAGTTGATAGGAAGTTAGGTTTCTCCATTATCTCGAAAACGTCTGGTTGCCGATTGTACCCGTCTAGCTCCACCTTCCTTGCTCCAACAGTGAATGGGAAGACGGAACCATTCCACCCTAGGCCAAGCATTGAAGCTTCCTTTGGTGGCTCTGGATTCGAAGAAGGCTCTCGAATTTCAGTGGCAGCAGTACACGAACAACAGTAGTTTGCATCGCAAATACCATTCGACACAGAGTTCCCCCCAATTACAATAGGGTTCATAAGGGTGATGAGCTATATTTTGATCGCCACGCCGAGTCCCATATTCACCGCCCGTGAGTAGATCTCTTTCGCTACGACGACGTCACAAGCGGCGCTTCCCAAATTCAAGACAATTATTCGTTCTTGTGCATTGTTTCGGCCTTTAATGCGACCCCTAAGAATTTCACCCACCTCACCATCGATACGGGGCAAACCAGCCGCAAATCGACGCCGCACTTCCTCCGTCTCGAAAGGCCGACGGTCATCCACGATTATTCGATCCATTGAATGCAAGAGAGTTGTCTCTTTCCCTGCGTTATCCAGAATCGCGACAGTGGCGCCAGGTGAAATCCAGGGCGGCTCGAGGAGGCGCGTGCTTACCGCATTCGTGACAGTCACAATCGCCTCTGCGCCGCGTACCGCGAGCTCACGATCCAAAAAAGGAATCAACTCAATATCAGCCAACGAGGCCATCTCCTGGCAAAAACGTTCTGCTGCCGCCAGTTCGCGCCCGACAACCCGGAGTGTCTTGAGTGTCGGTAGAGCTTTTGGGAGACCGATTACGTGCGAAACTGCTTCAATCCCTGTTCCCACAATTGTGCCCAGCGTCAAGTTCGGGAGCGCACAAGCTTGCAAAGATAGCCCAGTCATTGCGGCAGTGCGCTTTGCAGTTACAGTTGCTCCTTCCATGATGCAGAAGGGTATTCCCGTTTCAGGGTCGTTTAGTACGATCAACCCATGTATGGTGGCCAAGCCCAGCTTCTTATTTTCGGGGAAATCGGCAACCCACTTTATTCCTGCTGCCCCCAATAGCGGGAGGAACGCTGGCATCGCATTTATGTGGCGGCCCTTAGGTGGATGGATCCCTATCTTTGCAGGCACCTCCAATGAACCATCGGCTTGCCACTCCATAGCCTTCTGGACCAATTTTATGCAGTCAGTGGCCCCTAAAGCCACAGCATTTACATCATCGCGGGAGAGCCACAGGATTTCGGAGATGCTCATATCAGAGGGCTTCCTCGTGAGCATCCTTGGCAAGCAACAAAGTTAAGGACGAGATGTCCTCCAACTCCTCCAAACGAGTTATGGATTGGCGAATTGCCTCTGCTCGCGAACGCGTGAGCACCTCGCTGGTCAAGGCCAAGAACTTATCGCGCAGTTCTTCGTGGCTTAGGGGATTCTCCGGAGAGCCTCTCGGGTAAGTAACATCCCGCACGCAACAAGTCCCGCTAGTTGTCTTGACCTCGATGATTGAACGATAGAGGTCTGGGTAACTCCGGTCGAGTTCCTCGTCTCCAACGACGGTGACTCGATCCGAAAGGGATTTAATCCGCGGATCGGAACGCTGGTCCTTCAGGATGTCGTAGAAGTGTACATAGCCTTTTGTGGCTGCCAATGCCAGGACATACTGGGCGCAGTGCGAACGCAACTCATTGTTGTCAATAACCTTGTATCCCGATTTTGGAAACCGCAGAACGATATTTTGAATTTCGTCGGCTCGGACTCCCTGGGTTTTCTGAATATCCAAAAGCCCATCCAGCCCGGGGTGGATGAATGCGCAGCAAGCGTAGGGCTTGAAGTAAAGCTCCATTACCTTGAACTGCTGGCCGAGCTTGTTGAATAATTCGTTTTCGTGCCATTGTCCCGTGAACGCCTGCCCTAAAGGATACTTTCCCTCGAAGATCGCGGGCGGGCCCCCGAATCCACAAGATGCCAAGTGGGCGGCGAAAACGCCATGCCGAGAGGCAAGCCCCATGTTGAAAGGACGCGAGTGTTCAGTCGCGTCACTCACCCACGCTAGGAGTCCTGATGCCTCGGTCCCTGCAAGCCCAAACGCGCTTCTGAGCGCTTGGCCTTTCAATCCTAGAAGACGGCCAGCGGCCGCCAAGGCGCCGAAAGTACCGGCAACGCAGGTGGGATGAAACCCGCGTGCGTATAGTGCAGGCGCACTCAAGGCGTAGCTTACTCGACAAGCGGCGTCTATTCCGACCACGATCGCTGTCAAAACGTCACGACCTGAGCTATGCTGCCTTTCTCCTACGGCAAGGGCCGCAGCACCGACAACTGCAATGGCGTGCATGATGGCCCCGGCATGATGACTTTCCATGTCGCAATAGTAGCCCAACGTCCCATTTACCAGAGCTGCGGTCGTGCAATTGGTGCGAAGAGACATTCCGAAAACCTGACATTCCTGAGTTCCGCCCGTTTCGGATACGAAACGCTCTAGCACGGCTCCAATGTCATACCGAGGTGAGGTGGCCGAAAGAACGCATCCCAGCCCGTCGTAAAGGATCTCCTTTGTCCTGGCGATTACTGGCCCAGGTAATTGATCGAAATTGAAATCCTCAACAAACTGGGCAAATCTGTCTGTCATTCTTGAGCTGCTCTCACCCATCCCCTGGTCCTCCCATCCATGCAAATTGTTTTGTGGGCTTATACGAGATCATAGTATTCGCGGAGATCCACGGGGACCTCAAGCACAAGCGGATTACGGCTGCCTAGCGCATTCTCAACGGCCGCCTGTGCTTGAGTAACCGTCTCAGCCCTCTGGCCACAAATGCCGAATGCCTCGGATATAGCGGCAAAATCAGGTGAAGTGAAATCCACTCCACACGGAGTGTAACCTCGACGTTCTTGCGCGACTCGAATCAAGCTCAGGCTATTGTCTTTCAACACAACGATAATAATCGGCAGACCTAGTTCTCGAATAAGGACGAGGTCATGGGTCATCATCAGCATTCCGCCGTCACCTACAACCGCCATAACCGCGCGGTCTGGATTAGTCAGTTGAGCCGCGATGGCAGCCGGAACACCAAACCCCATCCCCGAAAGGCCGTTGGACATGAAAAAAGTACCTGGCTCGTAACTTCGCCAAAATTGCCCCATCAGTAGTTTGTGGGAGCCCACATCACACGTGACAATGCCGTTTCTGGGTAGCACTGAGCGTAATCCTTCGATTAATCCGAGGGGTGACGCACTTTTGCCCTTGGGTCTAGGTGTGCGCTTCAAGACCTCTCGCCGTGTCTGGAGTAGCTCTAAAGACCACGGCTTAGGTTCTGCTATTAGCCCGGTGAGTTCCGATACAAGAGATCGGATATCCCCAATCGTCTCACCTGGACGATAGTCACCTTCTGCCATTGACACCGAATCGATTGTTAGAATGTTGAGTTCCGCGAACCAAGTACTGTCAGCTTCGACGGTATCAAACCCAATGCTGATTATTAGGTCAGCAGCCCTGAGCGTTGCCACAATGTCGCGGTCAATCGCCATCCCCGAAGCCACTCCAACGAAAAGAGGATGATCTTCCGGCAAGATCCCCTTGGCTTTCGGTGTGACTAGGAAAGGCGCCTCGAGCTTCTCGACGAGTTCTTTGATCTCCGCTGCCGCGTTAGGGGGAGCTCCCAAACCAATCAGGATCAATGGGCGTTGGGAGCGCGCGACCTTATCTCGAATCGCAAGAAGCGTGTCGTAACTCTTCCCTCGATCAGCAGCTGATCTATGTTTGGGAACCTCGGTTGAACAATGACACTCCTGCTTGGCCGTATCGCTTGGCAATACCAGAAGTACAGGGCCCGGCCGCGGAGCTGCAGCCAAGGACAGGCAGTGATCGACGAGCTGGGACGTATTAGCACTACCTACGACAGCGGTACACTTCGTAATGGGGGTAAACAGCGCTTCAATGTCCAGCCGCTGATGCGTCAGCGTCTCGCGAAGGGCGTTAGGGATCTGTGCGGTAACCGCGAGCAAAGGGGCACGGTCGAGGAAGGCATTAGCTACACCTGTGACAAGGTTCGTCGCGCCAGGCCCAAGAGTCGCGAAACATACACCCGGAATCCCGGTAATTTGCCCGAAAACTTGTGCCATCCAAGCGGCACTGCTTTCGTGGCCCGTCAACAAAACACGGATATCGGTCCGTCTGCAGGCGTCCATGAATGTAGCAATTTCACCACCCGGCAACCCAAATACAAATTTTACGCCGCGTTCAGCCAACGACTTTGCTATCATGTCTGCATGGGTCAGCAAATGTGTCCTCCTGCAAAAACCTTCAATGATTTTTCAGGTGAAGTCTCTTCTGATTTTCGGCACCAATCATCCCTGGAAGAACTTTTACTCCTCTAAAAAACAGAATGAGGGAACATGTATCGTTCAGCCGGATCTTTGAGTTTCTCCTCGTCGGTATGGATTCTCGCAATCAAATCCTCTTCCAAAAGTTTCGAATCTCTGGCACCCCGTGCGCTCAGGGGTGCTTCGGGGAAAATGCAGTGGGCGATTGACGAGTACTGCTAATCGGCGATAATTTGTAAGCTGTTCATCTGTGATGATCAACAGAGGAAGAACTATCATGCGGGAAAATAAAAGTCAAGACCTCGATTACGCCATTCTGCGGACGCTGCAATCGAGTCGTCAGCCCATGGGTTCATGGAGCCTTTATTATTTGCTACGTGAACACGGGTACGACGTGAGTGCTCCGACCATTGGACGAAAGCTTCGAGACCTGGAGCGACAGAACCTACTGGGGAAAAGTACCGTGGAGGGTCGAATTATCACCTCCGCAGGTCTGAAGTTGCTTCGCAAGGCCACACTCGTTGAGCGGAATCGCGCCCACGCGGATAACCTTTTGAAGGCGCTCGACGGCAGAACACGGAAGGATATCATTGATCAGCTAACCGTTCGGCGGATCATCGAAGTAGAAGGTGCTGGTCTAGCAGCATTGCACGCGTCTCGAGCGTCAATTGCCAAATTGGAAGAGATTGTCCGCAAACAACAGCGGGCGATCAAGAAAGGTCGCATGGGAGTGGGAGAGGATGTTGGCTTCCATGAAGCCCTTGCCAAGGCATCCGGCAATAAAATTATCTCCACCACTGTCCACCTTCTGCGTTCGCAGGAGTGGATGAACTATGTTGTCACTGAAATTCGCAACAAGGTGGGCACCCGTCTCGCAGTGGATCATCAGAAAATTATTTCAGCCCTGAAGAAACGAGACTCGTCCTTGGCCCGAGAGGCGATGGAAAGTCATCTAAATCAGCTCATCGCGGATGTGGAGCGGTATGGGGCTCAAGTAATTCGGCGCAAGTCGCCAGCCTGAAAACAGCTTCACACCAAAATCAAGGCAGAAATAGCAAATACATAAGTATTATGAGCCTCTGTCACTCCACACATGACGGTTATTGGTTCCCTTTTTCTCTGCCAAACAGCGTGTCTTCGTGGTCCAAGCGAGTTTGCAGCGTGCCGTTTCCGGGGATCTACGCCAAACATTAAGATGCGCGACGGCTCCTTGTTCTAATCAGTGTCAATGTTGACCCGGTCATGCCACGATCGCGATGCCTCAAACCTCGTCCGATGAGTCTCCCGGAAAATACAAAATACAAATCTTTGCTCTCAGGGCACTCAGCTATCGCAATTATCGACTTTTCTTTATTGGGCAGAGCATTTCTCTGATTGGCACCTGGACGACCCGCCTTGCGACAAGTTGGCTCATCTATAGATTAACTGGTTCTGGATTTTCACTTGGACTCATTGCTTTCACTGGCCAGATACCAACATTCCTGTTTGCTCCGATTTACTCATAAAGTTTGAGAAGAGTGCCGCGAGGAGAGGGGCAATATACACGACAGGTCGATTAGTGTCAAAAGGCTATTGATCATCAACGATGAATAGTATCAAAACTTTGACCTTGACAGCAAACTTGAGGGTTAACTATGCTCGCTCGCCATGAGACGCCGCCATTTTTTGACTGTATCCGGGGGGGCCGTCGGGGGGTTGCTCGTATACTCGCTCGACGGAAAAGCTTTTCGAGTTTCAGCGGAAGACAAAACTGTTCATATCCCCTTGCGCTTCTTTGATGAAAAAGAGGCCCGCATTGTTGCCGCGGCAACTGAGCGCATTTTCCCCAACGATGAAACTGGTCCTGGCGCCAAAGAGGCTGGAGTTGTGATCTACATCGACCGTCAGCTCGCGGGGCCTTACGGTCGTGACCGTTATCGGTACACTCAAGGGCCATTTGAAATCGCTGCATCTGATCTTGGCTACCAGGGTAAGGAATCTCCTGGCGAAGTCTATCGTGAAGAGTTGAAGAAATTGAAAGGCTTCGACAGTCTCCCAGCATCGGAGCAGGACGAACGGTTAAAGCAGATCGAATCAACGCATTTCTTCTCACTTTTGCGGCGGCACACGATCGAAGGGATGTTCTGCGACCCGATGCACGGCGGAAACATTGACTTGATAGGTTGGCAGATGGTTGGATTTCCAGGACCACGAATGAGTAATCGCGATGACGTGGGAGCACATTTTGGCGAGGCCTTTCGTCCGAGGCCTGCTGGCCTCCAACAGATCATAGGTATCAAGGTAGTTTCCAGCGAGGACGAGAAATGAAGACCCTACCCGCTGTTGATGTCGTGATTGTCGGTGGCGGATGGACTGGACTGCTCATGGCAAAAGAGTTGGGTTCTCGCACACCACTATCGGTGGTCGTTCTTGAGCGGGGCCCAGTCCATGATCCGGGCGAGTACTCCAAAGAAATGGATGAGTTGGATGGAGCCGTCCGGAAACGGAGTGGCATCAAGGTTCAGGACTGCTCCAAGGAGACTGCGACATTGCGCCGCTCCGAGAGTGAGCGGGCTGTGCCTTTGCGAGAGCTCGGCCTCTTAATCCCCGGCACTGGCGTCGGCGGTGCGGGAGAACACTGGGGTGCAACTAGCTACCGGATGATGCCTGAAAGTTTCGAAGTGCTCTCTAAGACGGTTGAGAGGTATGGAGCTAAGAGGCTGCCGGAGGGGCACTCTATTCAAGATTGGGGGGTTACCTACGATGAAATGGAGCCGTTTTATACGCGCGCCGAGGCCCTACTGGGCATTTCCGGCAAGGCCGGCAATATTCGAGGGAAGTTGATTGAAGGTGGAAATATCTTTGAAGGATGGAGGAGTGAGGAATACCCCACTCCTCCCACCACAACACCATATTTTTCCTCCCTCTTCCGCGAAGCAACCAAGTCTCTTGGCTACCATCCCTTTCCGGCTCCCGTCGCGACGTTGAGCGAGGCCTACACGAATGCTGACGGCGTTTCGCGACCCGGCTGCACCTATTGCGGGTACTGCAATATGTACGGTTGTATGATTGGTGCGAAGGCGCAGCCGACCAGTCTTTTATTGCCCGTAATCAAGAGGCGCAAAAACATTTCCATCCGCACCGGAGTGTGGGTGCGACGGATTCTGCATGAGACTTCCCCAGTAAAGCAGCGCGTGCAAGGCGTTACCTACTTTGACGCATCGGGCGCGGAAGTTTTTCAGCCGGCAGAAATTGTAGTTTTGGCGACCTGGACTTTAAACAATACGCGCCTGCTTTTGCTTTCCGGGATGGGAGAACCCTACAATGTCAAGACCGGCAAAGGCAATGTTGGGCGCAATCTGTCGGTCGATTTCAAGTTCGCGGCAGCCAGGGTGTGGATGGAAAAACCCCTGAACCGCTTTATGGGCTCTGCCCCTACGGGAATTTCTATAGGCGATTTCGAGGCAGGCGTCCTTGATAACTCAAACCTGGCATTTCTTCGGGGAGGAATGTTGCGGGCTCTTAACTCAGGCTACCAGCCGATTGCGACTTTTGGGCCTGTGCCACCCTCCGTGAAGGGAACCTGGGGCGCGGAATGGAAGAAGGCCGCTGTCAGTTTGTACGACCACATGGAAGATGTCCGCTTTGACGGCGAACTGTTCGCATATAAATGCAACTTCATGGATCTTGATCCTACTTACAAGGACGTCCACGGTGATCCGTTGATTCGGATGACGATGGATTGGGGTGAGAACGAACGGAAAATGGCGGAGTTTGCGACGGCAAAAGGGGTAGAAGTGGCTCGGGCAATGGGGGCTAAGGAAATCATCCCCTTCCGCGGGCTGGGACATTTCGACGCAAACCCGTATGTTGTGACGCAGCTTCGAGGCGGTACAATCATGGGAAAAACCCCGGACGTCTCGGTCGTAAACCGCTATTTGCAACATTGGCACGCCTCCAACTTATTTGTTCTGGGAGGCTCGGTCATTCCGTATGCCCCTTCCGCACGTCCTACGCTTACTCTCCTGACACTGACCATCCGCACCGCGGATGCCCTCGTAGACCGATACTTGAAAGATCCAGGACCCTTGGCCTGATAAATTCAGGAAGTGATATCTGATGTATCCCTGCGTCCTCTCCAAATAAAGATTGGGCTAGTCTGCAACAGCCCCGCGGCGAGTGCGATGAAAGTGCCACGCATGGAATTGACGTGCCTAAGCAAAAAGCAAAACGATAAATATCCGGCAAGCTTATCCGGCGAGTGTGTTGAGGTTCGGAAACGGCCCAGGTAGTGTTTATGGTTCCGCGGAGATGCCCGTACCCTTGCAGTTCTTCCCTGTGCCTCGCGCAACAGCCGTTCCAATAAAGTATTTGTTCGCAAGCACCCTCGATGCTTCTCGGAAAGGTGCAGAACGAATCACCCTTGGCGAGAATGCATGATGGAGAACATCGAGAACAACACTACCAACCCGGCGATCTGAAAGAGTTCCCATCTGTGCTTTCCCGTCGATCGCAGGACTTTGGCCAATCTCGATTTACAAGGCATTCGCTATCAAGGCGGCAAATTCCCGGACCTCGATCATCCCTCGAGATTCTGCGCCAGGGGTGGTGTCGTGACGCGACGGTTCGAAGTGTAGTTGCTTACAATTCGCCCAAACAAGCGAGGCTGTTTTATTGGCTTCCGCTTGCCGTGCTGACCTAGATGTCCGGGGGCGTGCCGGCCATGCGCAAAGTTCGATCAGTGATATTTGAAATTGTTGTCTAAAGATCGCGGCATTGAAAGTATTTGTGAGCTCACGCCTTGATCGCAAACCCCTAGTTAATCATCACCGATGAACAAGCTAAACTTTTAGCTTGACAAGCATTTCACACTTGAAGTACGGTTTCGCAACTGCACGATTGTCAAGTCTGAATTTAGGTCATGGGGATACGGCTAGATTCATTCGGCTTCCGGGGGAAGATGCCTTTTTAATGTAATCACCTGCAAATACAAATGAGAGGTACGTAGAAAGGATAGAGACCATGGTTTCTAAAACATCTACCAGGTCTTCCAATTTCGGTCTTGCGGTACTTCTTGCGGCGGCGCTCGCCCTTTTTTTTCCTGCTTCGATGGTTGCGCAAGTGTCGGGCGGAACACTGTCGGGCACCGTTACGGATCCAAACGGTGGCCCAGTCCCGAACGCCAAACTGTCCATCAAGAACCAGGCCACAGGGGTCGCTGTGGAGTTCAGCTCGGATTCTGCAGGCCTTTACTCCGCACCAAACTTGTTACCAGGAACGTACGAGATCACCGTCTCCGCCAGCGGGTTTGCACGTGAAGAATTAAGAGGCGTTACTTTGGGCGTGACAGAGCAACGGCTCCTGAATATTACTTTGCAAATTGGGACAATGACTCAGAAGGTTGAAGTTACGGGAGTGACTCCGACCGTAGAACTTGCCACCTCAGCGATAAATGACGAAGTTGTCGAGCAGACTATTAAAACGCTCCCACTCAATGGGCGCGATTGGGCCCAATTGGCAACACTCCAGCCAGGGATCTATGCCGTCCGAACTGAGAAGGCGACGAATAATCCCGGAGGCAGAGGTAACCGAGGTTGGGGGCTCGAGTTAACTGATGCTGGTCACAGCCCCTATTTTAACAATTACCAGGTGAATGGGATCAGCTCGTCGGACTACTCAAACGGGGCGCCAGGCGGCGTGTTAGGAGGCCAACTGGGGGTCGACGCTGTTCAGGAATTCTCCGTCCAGAGTACGAACTATTCAGCGGAATATGGACGCAGCGCTGGAGCCGTCATCAACGCCATAACAAAATCTGGTACGAATGAGTTCCATGGGGCAGCATTTTGGTTCCTGCGGGACGAGGGTTTTGATGCGCGCAACTTCTTTGACCCTCCTCAAATAGCGCCGTTCCATCGTAATCAATTCGGGGCGTCAGGCGGAGGGCCAATTAAGAAGGACAAAACATTCATTTTTGCTGCCTATGAAGGGGTTCGCCAGGATCTGGGACTTTCTTTCCACAATTTCGTTCCTTCGCCAGCTGCACGCGCAGGGAATCTCTGTTCGGCTCCAACAAACGGCAGTTGCACCCCGACCACTGTCACTATAGATCCTCTGGTTCAACCTTTTCTTGCCTTGTACCCCAACCAAAACGCCGGCTTGTTGGCTGGCGGAAATGGCGATATCGGTATATTCAATACTTCCGGATCGTCCCCTTCCACAGAAAACTACACTATCGTGAGGCTCGATCACCACTTTTCGGTGTCTGATTCCATTGCGGTCAGCTATATGTATGATAAATCAACTGAAACGATACCCGACCCCTTCCTATTGAGTACTAATGACTACTCGAGTGAAAGGCAGTTAGCCACTCTGGAGTGGGACCACACTTTTGGTCCGAGCCTTGTCAACAGTGCCCGGGTAGGCTACAACCGGCCGCAGGAGCTTAATGCCCAGCCTGGCCCCGCGCTCAACCCCATCGCCAAGGATACAAGGTTGGCCGCAGTCCCTGGCAGATACGCACCGATCATCGAGGTACCGAGCCTTTCGACAGAGCCGGGAGGAATCGGATCTAATGCTATTACCAACTATATTTTGAACTCTATCCAGGTGTATGACGACGTGTTTCTGAGCAAAGGCAAACACGCGATAAAATTCGGGTTTGCGTTTGAAAACATGCGAACAAACCTAATTCTCGGCGGGAGGAACAATGGCGATTTTGCATTCCCATCTTTGGCGGGCTTCCTCCTAAACCAGCCAACCAGTTTCTTCGCTGGACAAGCGGAGAGTGTTAAGGAGCTTGGAGGTCGACAGACACTTTACGGATTGTATGTGAACGATGACTGGCACGTGCGTCCGAACCTGACCTTTAATATCGGCTTGCGGTACGAGCCAACAACCATACCCATCGACAGTGGGAACCAGTTATTGGTCTTAAAGACTTTGAGCGGCCCGATAGTTCCCACTAACCCAATGTGGGACACGAATTCAACCCTTAAGAGCTTTCAACCGCGTATAGGCTTTTCCTGGGACCCGTTCCACGACGGAAAGACGGCTATCCGAGGTGGGTTTGGCATCTATGACATACTGCCACTTGAATGGGAGTGGGCTATTCCAACTGGTACATCCTACCCCTATAGCTTCACTGTCGCAGCAGGCAACCTACCCGCTGGTTCGTTTCCAACTGGCGCTCTGGCGCTTATCGGTTTCAATGTCGCCAGTGCTGCAGCACGCTACACCACCCCGGATCCGAGCCGGGCCTACAGCATGAACTGGAACTTAAACGCTCAGCGTCAATTGACGTCTACCATCTCAGTTATGGTCGGATACGTTGGCTCGCACTCA
>Ga0070765_100000118_pt1 | contig 50742 bp, 40 predicted proteins | sample HubBroMetageWFT5_FD_71516 | JGI IMG/M metagenome (GOLD analysis project Ga0070765, IMG submission 71516) | Warmed and freeze-thawed soil microbial communities from the Hubbard Brook experimental Forest, New Hampshire - Hubbard Brook CCASE Soil... | ecosystem: Environmental > Terrestrial > Soil...
GAATCCCGTCACCGGAAGCATGTTCAACATCAATGCGTTTTCTCCCATTCCCGTCGGACCAGTAGGAAATTGCGGCGTCGGCATTCTGGAGGGTCCCGGCACTTCCACAGTCGCTGCGGGATTGTCCAAAACGGTGAATCTCACGGAACGCGTAAGGATGCGCTTCGAAGCTACCTTCACCAACATTTTCAACCATCCAAATTTTGCGCCTCCGCCCACCAACGTCACGTCTTCTTCCTTTGGAATCGTGCAAAGTGTGCAAACCGCCGAGAACAGCGGCAACCGTACCGGCCAACTCGGCCTACGCCTCGAATTCTAAAATCCTCGCAAATCACAAAAACGCTGAGGGTGCCCCAGGTTCGCACCTGGGTCTTGTGTTGCTTGCTTTTCGCAAGCTATCGCCGCCAATCAGTCCACGACCTCAAGAATCCCAAAAACGTGCCAACCCTCTGAATACACGCTATTTGCAGCAACCGTCTGGAGATTACGGTTTCCTTATAATCCGCTCAGGATTTTTTCAGCCACCTTTCCCTATCATTTGCATGACTGTTGAGGAACATGAGGTCGTCGCTTCCGCCGTTCCTGGCAACCTCGCGCTTCTCCATCGTCGTGGCTTCCCATGCACGCGGCTAACCGACCCCCGGGCCCAACAGATCGAGCGCTCCACGCACATCTACACGAGCACTTCAGCAAGGAGCCAGGGGAGATAATTCCGTGTTAAACGGTCCGAAGGGCACAGAATGCGACTTAAGCAGCGGGCACTGCGGTGTTTGCGGCCACAGCGGGGAGTTATTCGAACTTCCCGGACGCCCGGGAAAGTATTGCTTGGAATGCAGCGCTGACGTGGCAACCGTCATCCTGCTGACCACCGAAATAGACTCCGCAACTTTGGACGGCAGAAGCACCAACGAACTAGTCGCTGAGTTCTCGCAGATTAGCAGCCGCATGCTCGATCGCGCCCAATCCGCCGAACTCGGAAACATCTAAAACTCATCACGCAAAATAGGATAAGCGCTGCCTTTGTAGCGGCCGCCTTCTGAGGCGGGCGCCTTGGTTTATCTTTTCTGGCCTTACTCTTTAGGGGGTCGGGGCTTTAGCCTCTGAAGAAAGCCGCGCCCAGGATTTACGAAATCGAGATTTTCTCGTTCCAAGGATCGACTGGCGCATTGGGTGCCGACGGCGGAGTGGATTCCTCAGTCTTTTCCGCAACAGGCTCAGCTGCCTGCGGGGTCGCCGATACATTTTCCGACGGTGGCGCAACGCTCCGCGGATCAATCGGCAAAAGTTTTGTATTTTGCGCCGCCCATTTCGCGGCCAGCCCATTCAGCGGACTCTTGGTGTTGTACTCCTGATACGTAATCATCCGCCCGATGCGGAGGATCAGATCATCCAGCCCTTCCGATGCAGCCCAGAAATCCCCGATGCAAACGGTTGCGTCGTCAAAATTGGGATGAAACACTGGAGTCAACATGCGGCATTGCGGCGCTCGCCGCGGATAACCCAGCGAAAGATTCACTTCCAGCACGTGAATGTTGCGCTCCAGAATTTCGCCGGTATTCGAAACGTACAGCCCGCGCAGATTGTAGGTGATGCGATAAATCTCCGGAGGCAGCCCCGCCGTGCCGGTGATCTGCACCAGCGGCCATCCGGCCAGCCGCTTGGCAAGCGTTTCGTGATCCAGCAGCAACCGCCGCGTGCGTGGCGAAGGCATGAATTCTCCGTAATCTGAATTCCTAACTTTAGTTCCTGACTCACTTCCCTGACTTTACTTCCCTGACGTCAAGAAAGCACGCCGGTCTTCTTCCAGCGCGCGATCCGATTCACATGGTACTGCAAATAGATCGTGCTGAAAAAAAAGGTCATCACGCCGCTGAGCGTCAGTCCAATATTTTCGCGCGAATTGTAATATTCCTCCATGGCGTCGCGAATTTTGAAAATGCCGAACAGATACGCAATCAAGCCGCCGATAATGAGGCTAAAAATAATGACGAACGCAAAAGTTTTCTCGCCACCGGTGGCGCCGACGATCATCCCGCCAAAGATGGCCGCCAACAACGCGGCAGGATACATCGCCACCAGCACCATCGCCTTGTTGTCGCCGGTGAGCTTGCGCGCCCAGTTGGCAAGAACAAATGCCCAGACCACGTTGAATAGCTGCCGCGTAATCAGATTCAGAAGAAGCAGGAGTCCCCAATGGAGGTTCGGCGGCAAATCAACCAGCGGCACGGCAGCGTAAACGGCAGGCGCTGCGGGAGCAATCGCCGGCGCCGGAATATTCCCAAGAATTTGCGTCACCGGAACCCAATCCGGCATTCCCTCGCTTTGCGCCAAGTCTGTGGGAATGATGCGCCCGGCCTGAACATACTCCTGAACCTCTGCAAGGCTGTAGGGGCCGAAATTCTCTTCGCCGCGCTTGACGAAATATTTCATCGTTTCTGCCTTTACGATCGGAATTTGATTCCCGCGCTGTCGCGATCCACGGTACACACATCGATTACCGCCCAAACCCAGCTCATGGGACTCGCAAAACCCAGGGTCAGTACAGACAACAAAAGTTGTGCAATCGCCTTGTTGCGATACCCGGCGTAAAAATTGTGCGCACCGAAGGCTCCCAGCAAAACTCCCAGCACGATGAAGTTGCTGCGATTTTTCGCGTTGGGGTCGGGCGTGAAGTCGAACTCCGCAGCCGCGGCCTGCCCTTGCGTAGCGGCAACCGGAACTGGCACCGGCATCGGTGTGCTACCGAACAGCACGCTGCCCGATCCGAAACGCGGAATTCCCAGCGTATTCGCAGAGGCTGGCGACGCAACTTGCGCCGGAGCAGGAGGCACAGCACCAGGCGGCATCGGCGGCGGAGCCGCCTTCACCGGCATCGATGGCGCATTCGGCTTCCAACCCGGCGGCATCAAGCCAACACCAGGCAGCATTTCCGGCAAGTTACCGATCGAACTAACAGTAGCCGGCCTCCCTGCGATCTCGCTTCCTGTAAGCGTCACTTTCTGTTCATCCGCCGGAGCAGCGCTGCACCCAAAAACTGTGCACCCGCCATTCTCCGCAAAGCAATCCGAATGGTGCGGCGTTCCGCAGCCGGGGCAGAGCAATTCGTCTCCCGCGCCGGGTTCGATCGCCGATCGGCAGTACGGGCAGACGGCCACGCTCATGAGCGGTGCCGCTCCTTGTATCGAAACGCGTAGCGCCCGATTTGCAGCAAATCGCCATCCTGCAGGAGGCGCGTCTGCACCGGACTTCCGCCAACAAACACGGGGCCCATGGCTTTCAGCATTACACGCGAACCGGAAATGCCCACCAGCGCGTGCTGCGCAAGTATGTTGGGATCCTTGAACAAATAAATATCCGATTGCTGCTGGCTTCCAATGGAAGTCTGCGTCTTGTACAAAATGAATTGCTTGCCCGCCAGCGGCCCGGCCGTAACGTACAGCCAGCGATCCTTCAACGCGCTTTCCACCAGCCCCATGGCGACGCCGGTGGCAATTCCAACCAGCGCGAACCCCACCGCGCGGCTGACGCTCCCCACTTTGGTAGCCATCGCTATCGGATCGAAAATCATTCCGCCGATTCCCGCGCCAATCAGCCCGCCAATAATTCCGTACTTCGCTTTTTTCCATGACTGCCCGACGATGCCGTACACCGTGCCGGCAGCCGCACCGAATACCGCCCACGCGATTCCGCGCGTGATCCACACCGCCGGATTGCGACTCGTTTGCACGCCCATTTCCGCGCAGATGTTCAGCCCGATGCTGTAGATAATGTTGGCCACGAAATCGAAAATGAAGCCGAGCACAATGCCAAGCGGAAGCGCGAGCACTCCACGCAATAGCGCCTTCTGAATCGAACGCTCAACAAGGCTCTCCGCCAGTCCGAACCCAATGCACATGAACGTGATAATCGCCGGAAGCATCAGGATATTTCCCCAACGATGCCCGCCGGGCCCATCTATAAATGCGGGCTCACAAATCGCCCACGCCAGTAGCGAACCGAGCAATCCCGCCGCTCCCAGATAAAACCAGCCTTGCAAAAGAAAGCTGCCGCGCTCTTCTGCAACCGCCGGGACTTTATCAGCGGCGTCCGTAATCGAGCCGTAGGATTTCGCACCCGGCGTAGTTTTCCCCGCTGCGGCAACTGGAAGCTCTTCCGGCACAACCACGCGCGCCAAATCATCGGAAGTGATCCGAAGCGGTTCCTTGTTATCGCTAGTGGGCATCGTCCCTCTTCTTTTGCGCCGGGCTAGTTGCAGGTTGCGAAGCCGGTTGCGTCGTGTCGTAATGCGCGGTTGGTTGAGTTTTCTCCGCACCACTCGCTGGTGGCAGCGCGCTCTTCGAATCGGAAGCCGGCAAAGAAGGCATAGGCGAAACGCTGGGGTCTAAGGCGTCGCGAGGCATTTCTGCAATCGGCTTGCCGGTCTTCAAATCGATCATATATTCCTTGCCGGTGACGCGATCGATGCCCACGCCCACGGGCATGAGATGTGGAAGCAAATACCACGAAGCGACCGCTCCGAGAATAAAAATAGCGATATACGAAAACACTGTGGTAACCGTGCGCGCCAGTTTCGCGAGGTCCGTTTCGCCCGACCCCGGCCCTGCGCCTGGTTCGTTTTCGAAGCCCTCGAACTCATCCACGGACTCGCGACTGCGAGAAACCGCGGACGGCTCGGATTTTCCCGTTTCACCGGCCGCTTCCCCGCCCCGCTGGTCCACCACCGACACATGCGCGAGGCGCTCCAGTCGCTGCCCGTGCCAGCCGAAACAGCCTTCCTCATCGGAATGTGGATCGAACACCCACGCAACCTGATGCGGCGCCGAAAAAAAATTCTTATGAATGAACGTGTCGTGGTCCGAAAGAAAAACGCCAAAGCCAGGATGCGAGTGATACCAACCGAGAATCCGCTCGTCCGGATAATCGCGATCCTTCACTTTGTAAATATGTTCCCAGGTGTCCTGCGTAAACGTGACGTGCGCGCCGCCCTGCGCTGCGTTTACACCCGCTATGCATGCCGCAATGTGCGTGGCTCCATTTGCATCGCTGCCAATCAGTACACCGCAAACCTCTGTCTTACTATTGGAGCGCGCATGCTGTCGAATCTGCCGCACCACATCGCTGCTGATGCGCACGGAGGGCATGGCGTCCTTTTTCTGGTTGGACATCACGCAGCCCCTTTCGCTAGCTCGCCAAGCACCGCTTCCCTGTCGCCGCCAAGTAAATACCCAATTTCGCGTTCCGCATTGCGTACCACGAAAATATCGAAACCCGGCAAACCAAGCTTATCCAGCGTCCGAGCGCCGTAGGATTCGCAGCCCGTATAACCGCGGGCAGTCTCGACCACGCGCATCTGCCCATCACGAGGACAACGGCCATCTTCGTACCGAACCGCTCCGACAGGTGCGAACAGTTCCTGTTGTTCCCCACAAGAGGAGCACACCAGCTTGTGAATCACGTCGCGGCTGAATTCCACGGTAATTTCGCGTGAGCCAAGGTCGCGTGCAGCACGCTCGAAAAGCGCCTGCAACGTAAGTTCGGAAGAACGCTCCGCCAGCACCACGATCTCTGGAATCGTGTAGTGGCTCATGCAATCCGGGTTTTCCGTATAGTCGACGGTATACGAACTATGATTTAGCCCTTCGAAGATAAAACCGCGGCTCGCCAGCGTCGGCAATCCATGAATGAGCTTGACGGCTTCCTGCACCTGAATGCCGCCAATAATCGACGAAATCGTGGGCGTGGTAGGAATTTTCCCTTCGGGTTCCTGCTCGTGCGCCAGCAAATTGCAGGACATCCGCTTCTCGAGAATCGCCCAATCTATTTCACCAAGCGTGCACTCATAACACGGAGCTTTGCCGGGAAGAAATGCACGCGCCACGCCGTTGATGCCCTCGATTGCCCCGTCAATCCACGGCCGGTTCACTTTCCACGCACAGCGATTAATCCACAGCCGCGCTTCGCGATTGTCGAGTCCCGCAAGAATCACGTCACTCCATGCAAAAAGCCCGAGCCCGCAGTCGCGCACAACGTTCGCAACCAAAGGCTGAACCGTCGCGCCCGGCACAATTTTCAGAAACGCACGCGCAGCAGCATTCGCTTTGTACTCGCCGATATCTTCGGTGCCATACAGAATCGTGCGCGAGAGGTTGGATTCCTCAATACGATCCAGGTCCACCACCACAATTTTCTGGAATCCAAGCAGCGCCAGATTTTTCAGGATTTCGTTGCCCAGCGCCCCAGCCCCGATCACCAGAACCTTGTAGTTGGCAATCTTCGCCTGGTCCCACCACGGAATCAGCCGCAACCGGCTGAAGCGATCTTCGTGGAGGTCCGCGCTTTGAATAGTGACCATGAAGGCGCGGGTGCCTCAGCCAGCGGTAATCTCAGGTTGCAAGCGGAGAATATCTCCATCCTGGACTTGCGCCTCTGCCAGCGTTTGGGTGTCTTGCACCTGCCGCCCGGAATTCTTGTGGTGAAACTTGTAGCTCAGCGGCGCGCCGTCCGGCCCATTCGTGGGCAGGCGAAGCTTCTGCACTAGCACCGCGATAATCTTGTTGCAGGGAGCGTCGTCCGGCAGCTCCACCGGCACGCGCTTATTCTCCGTGGAATCGTAAACCGTAACGTTAATCGTGGCCATGGACCCTTTCCTCAACCGCAAAAGCACGGATCAGTGCTTCTCGGCTCGCGCGTTCACAAACTGCTGCAATTTTTTCCGTCCGTCTCCCAGAAAATCCCACCGCTCCGGGTCCAACACAGCATCGGCACGCACCGCGAAATTCAGATTCTCAGCGTTAGGATTCATGCCCCGGTCGACCATCGATGTAACGATCCCGATCAGATTCCCATGATCATCGTAAACCGGGCCGCCGCTATTCCCCGGGCTGACCGGCGCGGAAATTTGCAGAACATCCTTGTCCGAGCGGGAAATGATCCCGGTGCTCAAGGTGAAGCGCAATCCTTGCGGATGCCCGATCACGAAAATGTTTTCGCCTTCGCTGATTTGCGATTGCGGCTCGACGGGTTGAAGAAAAGAGCCGTTGCCCTCTTCGCGTGGCATCCACAGAAGCAGCAAATCCAGATTCTTGTGGCGGGCGATTACATCCGCCCCGGCCCACGTACCGGAAGCCATGGCCACCAACGCGCGGCTTCCGTTGCTGGTGAAGAGCGACTCGTCGATGACGTGCCGCGCCGTGAGAATTAGATAGCCATCCGCGGTAGCCTCCAACACCACGCCGGCTCCAAATCCGTTCGAGGGCATCTCCTTCTTGGAAAACCACGTCTGCCGGGCAGGAGTGATCACCGCCACTAACGGCTTCAGCTCTTCCGAAACCTCTTTGGCACTCAACGGGCTCGCGGATGGCAACGTGGGAAAAGTAGTCCGCGAATCCAATTCGTTCAGATTGCGGCTGACAATCGCCGGAAGCGGCACAAACGCAACTGTCAGAACCGACGCAGCGGACGTCAAAAGCCCGCTAACTATAAGAAGGGTCGAGAGATACGACAGCCACGCGAACCGTGTTCTCGGTGGTAGACCGCGCGTCGCCACCCGCAGAATAAGCGCGATCAAGCAAAGCAAAGGCAACACAAAAACTAGGGGCGCCATCGCCACTTTGGCCCAAATTGGAACTGGCGGGGGAAGCTTTGGCTCCAAACGGTTCGGCTGCTCCGGCGGGGGCCCTACCTGCGCGATTTCGCCGCTGCCGATTACGATTTTTTCCATGGACCCCAAGTCAGTCATAGGCAAGAGTTTGGACGTGGCTCATTATTCAATAGGAGCTTTCAAAATACAATTGTACTCCCGCGAAACGGCTAACAGTAGGTTGAGCAAACAAAAAAGGGGCCAGAGAGTAGCCCCTTTTTCGCGTACGATTTGTATGAACGGACGGATTAAGAATAGAAACACGAGGCCCGTCGGGGTTCGCAGGCGTTTGACGCTTTTGAGGCGACAAATTCAAGCGACCAGCCGCTTATTCGGGCGCTTACTGCAGGGAAACCGTCGGATGAACGAAGGTGTTAACGTTGCCTCAACGATGAGGGCCTGAAACAATCAGCCCCAACCGTTGAGGCACCTTCCACCCGCTGACCTGGAATCGCTCCCAAGTCGTTGGGCTGGTTAAGTGCAGGAGTTTGGCCGCCATGCCAAATGCGGCGGTAAATTGATAGTGGCCAACTATCAATCACGTCATAAAGGTCTTAGCTGCGGATATAGATTTCAGATGCGAGTCGTTTCCGATGTGACAAACATCGATACTATGAAATACGGAATCCTTGGCTGGTAATACAGAGAGACCTCCCATGTTTGGAAGGACCGGTCTACTTTCTTGGCCGGAAAACAATTCAACCCCCGCGGTTATGAAACATGGTTCACGGGCTAGTTCACTCTTCCGTCTGTCTCTCCGCTAAGCTTGCCCCGCAGCAGATCCTGCAGGTCATCGATTTTTTCTTCCATGTGAATCAGCTTCTGCGACAACCCTTGAATTTCCGTTTCCGCCCGCCGATTGACCGCGAAATCCAGCTCGCCGCGCACGCGATCTTTCATGTCTTGACGGTTCTGGCTCATCATGATCACCGGCGCCTGAATGGCCGCCAGCATGGAGAGAAACAGATTCAACAAAATAAACGGATACGGATCCCACGATTTTCCGCCCAGGACAACGTTGATGGCGATGTACACCAGGAAGCTAAGGCTGAAGGCGATGATGAACGTCCACGACCCGCCGAACCGCGCGACGTCATCCGCAATACGCTGCGAAAACGTTTCTTCCTCTTCAATCACTTCATTGGGATTGCGCATCGCACGCAGCCGCACCAGTTGCTGCGAAGCGTGGAACTGGCGCCCCAGCACCGTCAGCAAATCCATTCCGGCGTGCGGCTTGCGCTGCAATAGCACTGCAATGTCGTCGCGGCTTACCTCGACGCAAGTGCTCGCTTCCAGCGCCATCGCCGCGGTCTGGTGCGCGGTCTTTTCCAACATCGACGCAAACCCAAAAAATTCGCCGTTGCCGGGCTCATCCACAATCACTTCCTGATGATCCTCATCCACGGTCGTGATGCGCACTTTTCCGGTAACAATGACGTATGCCAGGCCCCCAGGATCGCCAGCCTTGTAAATGCGCTGGCGTGGCGCGAATGTCTTCAGTTCCACCTGCGCCGCCAGCACCGCCATCTCGTCGTCGTCCAACAGCGAAAACAGCGGAACTTGCTTCAGCATTTCAGGAGTGCACGCCATCCGTCACCTCGTTCACAAAGATTCGCCAAAAGGCCCACTAATCCGATCAAGTAAGGGACCACACGTCGCGGGCAACAGATTCTACACGTCATTTATCACAATTCGACAGCACGCCGAACTTCCCATCTCATCTTTCACCCGCAATCCGTACCCTTCTGGCGTTTGCTTGATTTTGTAGCGGCCGCCTTCTGAGGCGGGCGCCTTTGTCACCGCAAGGACTACCGACCTGCAAGGGCCAACGAGAAAAAGGGTGGGAATGCAAAAAAATCAGGCTGAACAAAAACCTATTGACTTTCGCTTTTTGTTCGCCTACAGTGCGAGGCGGTAGAGGAAACGGGAAACGGGTGGCTTCGGCTCCATTGCCTTCGGGCTCTCCCGAGCCGGACGCCACCCGTTAAAATAGCAGAATCCGCTTCCCGCCAGGAGCATCCATGAACACCTGTGTCGAAACCATCCCCTCCCAGCTTTCCATCGATCTTGTGTCCCACAAGCCTGCAACACAGGAACCCGTGGCGCAGGAGCCTGTAGCGCAGGGTGAGTCTGCGCCTCCCCGCCCTATTTCTGGCGGGAGCCCTACAGATTTTCAGCACGCACCGACAAAGCAAACGATAAGCGCGACCAAGCGTTCCTGGTTCTCGTCCATCTGGCCACGTTCCAGAAAGTCCCAACCCAAGCAAAACTTTTTAGCCACGTTCCCAGTAGGAAGCCTCCCGGGCGTCGGTCAAACCCACGCAAAAACACTCGTAGAACGCGGCGTAACCACCGTCGGCCAATTGCGCCGAATCCCCAAACCAGTACTAGTCGCCGCCTTCGGCCAGGCCATCGGCAAGCATATCTGGGAGAGCGCCCGCTGCTAGGATTCTCCGCCTAGGTAGCGCCCGCGACACCCTCGCCATCCCCAGTATTGCGGCCCGAACCACGCGGACGCATACTTTTCCCATGGTTGACTCAAACAGGTTGCGCTGGTGTGCGGGCATAGCGTGCGTTCTGGCCATGGCAACGCTCGCCGCAAACGCGCGTGCCGATGAAATTCGTCTCAAGGATGGAAAGAAGCTCTACGGCGTGATCGTCGCCTACGAAGACAACATGTTCAAGGTCAAAACCGACTTTGGTTACGTGCTGGTGGAGAAAGACAAGATCGCGCAGATTATTCCGAACTCGCCCGCCGACCCGAATGCTCCAAAAACGAACACGCCACCTGCCGCAAAACCGGCGACCGACGCCCAACCGCAAACCGATCCCACGCCTGCGAGCGCAACCGATGCGACGCCCTCCGCGCCAGCAAAACGGCAGCGAGCCGCAATTGTGGCCGAGCCGAACGCGCGCCCGGAAGTTCCTCTATCGAACATAAGAGTCAAAGACGCAGCGGCGCCCACGATCAAACCAGTCTCTGGCACCGCGAAAACAACACTCACGAATGTGGCCGCACCGCCGCCGCCCCCAAAGGAAGAGCCGCCCGCGAACCAGGAAGAAATTCAGGGCAACCTGTACATCAATCACACCAACGGATTCCGCATGTACAAAGCGCCCAGCTGGCAGCTCATCGAAGATGCCGGCCAGTCGCTGCCCAACGCAATCGTAGCCATGGGCACGACAAACGAATCCACGCTCCTGGTGATCGGCCGCGAAAAGACAAAAAGTACTCTAGACGTGGCCGCGCCGGTGGTCGAGAAGCGCATGCGCGACGTATACGAAAACTATCGCCTCACCTCGCAACGAAAAACGGTCGTCGGCGGTCAACAGGCCATCGAATATCGCTACAACGGCATGGCCGACGGCCACGACTGGTCCGGCACGCTGGTGGTCGTCAGCCGCGGCGCCGATATATTCACATTATTGGGAATGACTCATGCGGATACGGACTTGATCCAGATCCAGGAAAACGTAATCGCCCGCGCCATCGCCAGCGTCGACTTCAACGCCAAATGAGAAGGATCGTGTAGCTCACCCCTTAAGCGGTGAGGCCTTCCCAAACTTCACCGCAAAACCCAGGCGTCTTCCAAACATCAATTATCAGCGTCGTTGTCGTGCAGCTTGCGGCTCTCTCGAATCATACCCACCAGCGCCTGCACGGAGCGCGGCAAGCTGCGGTCGCGCCGATAAACCAGCGCGAGTTCCCGCCAAAGGTCCACGCCTTCCACGTTCAGCAGCTTCACGTCGCCGGTTTTCACCTGGTCGCGAGCAAAACTCTCGCTGATGATAGACACGCCCACGTCGGCAGCCACAAACGTTTTAATCATGCCAATGCTGGGCAATTCCATCGCAATGCGCAGGCGCGAACGATACGGCCGGAAAATCTTGTCCAGCACCTGCCGCGTGTAACCCGTCTTCGGAAAAATCAGCGGCGTCCCTGCCAATTCCTCCAGCGTCACGTGAGTGCGATGCGCCAGCGGGTTCTTCGCACTGACCATAAACCGCAGCCTGTCCTTGTTGATCACGTGCATCTTCAAATTTGGCGACTTCAGCGGCAGCGTCACGATCCCCAGATCCAGCGTTCCTTCTTCCAGACGCTGCAGAATCTTGTGGCTGAAATTTCGGTAGATGCTGATGTGCACCAGCGGATATCGCTTCTGAAACTCCGCCAGAATATCCGGAAGCAAATAGAGGCACGTGGCTTCGTTTGCGCCAAACGCTACCGGCCCCTGAACCACGTTGCCGCGGTCGGCCACAATTTGCATCGATTCGTCGCGCAGGTGCAGCAAACGCTCCGCATACTCAAATAAAACAACGCCCGCGGGAGTCAGCTCCACCGATTTTGCGGAGCGATCCAGCAACTTTGCTTTGTAAGCCTGTTCGAGCTGGCGAATCTGTGCGCTCACGGCAGACTGCGAGCGGAATACCTTCTGCCCGGCTTTGGAGAAGCTTTTCAGCTTCGCAACTTGAACGAACGTGGTTAACTGATCAAAGTCCATAGCCCTCACTCTCGGACATGATTATATCGGATTTGTGGTTAGAACTCAGTGGAGTTGGCGCGGCGGCGTCAAGCATATTGGGACGCCGAGCTGAGCGCACTGGAAGTGGGAGCTTCCAGCAGCACGGCGGGAACAAATTCCTGCAAATACGGGGCCACACTGTGCCAGGCCCCTTCGATGGTCCCTTGGAAGTGCAGCGGTTGCACGCGCACGAACGGCAAGCGCCTCTCGCTGGAGAGCACACGCAAAGTACGCGGACTGGCCGTCAGCGCGTAGTGATTCTGCAGCAGCCGCCTCAAATTCGATTCTTCCTGATCCTCAAGCTCGTGCGGCTGCACAAATTCCAGATTCAAAACCTGGTCCGCTTCGCTGCGCAAGATATAAGCCAAGCCGCCGGTCATGCCTGAACCAAAATTCAGCCCAAGGCGGCCGAGAATCGCTACGATTCCTCCGGTCATATACTCGCAACCGTGCTGGCCGACGCCTTCGACAACCGCAGCGGCGCCGCTATTGCGAACAGCAAAGCGTTCTCCTGCTTGTCCCGCAACATACAGTTGACCCGAAGTAGCTCCATACAGAACAGTGTTTCCGACAAGCACGTCGCCACGTTTCGCGGCATTGTGCCCCGCGCTGATCACCACGGTTCCCCCGGAAAGGCCCTTGCCCACGTAGTCGTTGGCCTCGCCGGTCAATTTGAGCGAAAGCCCGGCAGTCAGAAACGCGCCGAAACTCTGCCCTGCGGCTCCCGAAAATTGGCGATCCGAAGGCGCGGGATCGGCGCCGCTGAGCTTCGCGCGAATGCGGTCGCCGCTCCAATGCGTGCCGATGCTGCGATGTGAGTTCTGAATTTCCAATGAACCCAGCCCGTTCTGATGAGCGGATTCCAGGAAAAGCTCGCTCGGCGTGGGAGCCTGATCGATGGCCACCACGTGCTGCTGTACCGCTGGCTCTCTGGCAGGCGCAAGAAGCTGCAATCCATCGGCGGAAGTACGCAAATCCAGGAACTGCGCCGCGCCCCGAAGTTCTTTCAAGCTGCGAACGCCAAGTTCTGCAAGAGCATTGCGGACGTCTTCTGCCAGCGCCTGGAAGTAGGCGACCACCATTTCTGGCTTGCCCTTGAATTTCGTCCGCAGCGTTTCATCTTGCGTCGCAATACCCACAGGACAAGTGTTCAAGTGGCATTGGCGGGCCATGATGCAACCGATCGCCACCAGCGCCGCGGTGCCAAATCCAAATTCGTCCGCGCCAAGAATCGCGCCAATCACAATATCCTTCGCAAAGCGCATTCCACCGTCCACACGCAACGAAACGCGCGAACGCAGCCCAGCGCGCAGCAGAATCTCGTGTGTATCGCGCAACCCTATTTCCCAGGGCAGGCCCACATTCTTGATGGACGTCAGCGGGGAGGAGCCCGTCCCGCCATTGTGCCCGCTGATGGTGATGACGTTCGCTCCAGCCTTGGCCACTCCGGCGGCGATCACGCCAATGCCTGTACCGGACACCAGTTTCACTCCAATACGTGCGGTGGGATTCACCGCGCGCAAATCGTGAATCAGCTGTGCCAAATCTTCAATGCTGTAAATGTCATGATGCGGAGGGGGCGAAATCAGTGGCGTCCCGGGCGTCGCGTGTCGAATGCGCGCGATATATTCCGTCACCTTGCGTGCGGGTAGTTGCCCGCCCTCCCCGGGCTTCGAGCCTTGCGCCATCTTGATCTCAAGCTCATCGGCGCGAACCAAATATTCCGCCGTAACGCCGAAGCGAGCGGAAGCCACCTGCTTTACCTTGTTCCTCGCTTCCGGAAACGAATAAAGATCGGGGTCCTCGCCACCCTCTCCGGTGTTGCTGCGGCCGCCGATGCGGTTCATCGCGATCGAAAGGGTCTTGTGCGCCTCAGGACTCAACGATCCCAGCGACATTGCCTGCGTGCTGAATCGCTTGAGTATCGACTCGGCCGATTCAATCTCCTCTAAAGGCAGGGCCTGCCCGCTGGTCAGTCCCAAAAGATCGCGCAAGTATGTCGCGCCAGAATTCGCGGCCAATTGCCGCAGCAGCTCCGCGCTGCCCGGCTTGGCATTACGAATCTCCGCATGCATCAGCCGGACAAAATCAGGTGAATTGGCATGCAGCTCCGCACCTTTGCGGAAGCGGTAAAGCCCGCGATCGGCCAGATCGGCCCCACCATCGCCGTATGCGGCCGCGTGCATCTGCAGATAATCCTGCAACAACGAATCCAGAGTTTTCGTGCCAGCGTAAAAGGCCGCATCTTCAAAAAATTCCCGGCCAATCTTCGCTTCCAGCCCCAACAGATCAAAGAGGTGGCTGTTGCGATAGCTCGCCAAGGTGGAAATACCCATGCGCGCAAGAACTTTCAAGAGACCGGCATAAACAGCCTTGCGAACCTTGCCGAAGGACCCCGCTTCTTCCGTCTCCGCAAATTCCTCCGCAAGATACGGCACAACCGCGCTCGCTCCCGCAGCCAGAAGCATAGCCACGTGATGCGTATCGAAAACCTGCGCTGTTTCCACGATCACCGGAACATCGGCCCAGCCCTCTTCCACGGCGTGTTTCCACGCCCGTGCAGTGGCAAGAAGCACAGGGAGCGCGGCTCGATCCGCACCAATGCCGCGGTCGGAAAGGAGGAGGAGTCCCGGACGCTCACCGTCACTCAGAGGGGTAGAAAAGCACTGAGTCAGACAACGGCGTGCGCCCAAGACTCCCTGTCTGGCAGGAAAAGTGAAATCGATTCGTTGCACATTCTGGGAATCCGCAAGAAGCGCGGCGAATTCTGCACAGCTTAGAAGCGGCCCCGGCAAACAGATGCCCGCGTTCAGCTGAACATCCAAAGACATCACATGCGATTCGCGCAGCGGATCAATCGGCGGATTGGTCACCTGCGCAAAGCGCTGGCGGCAATAATCCCAAAGCGACCGCGGGAGCGCGGACATAAACGCTAACGGCGCGTCATCGCCCATGCTCCAGTCGGCTTCCTTGCCCGTCAACAGCGGCCGGAACAAAATTTTGTACTGATCGTCCGACCAACCGCTCGCTCCGGCAACGCGTTTCGGATCCTGCACCGGAACCCTTTGAAAATCGGCGTCCGCTTCCAGTCCACGAACTGGAGGCAACTCCGCGCGAGGCCGTTCGCTTGTCACACTCTTCAGGATTTCGCGCCAACGCAGCAGCAAGCCCTTTTCAGGAATGGCGATCAACATCTCGCCGGGACCTAGCCGCTGGCGTTCGGCAACCCGCGATTCGTCCAGATCCACCAGGCCAGTCTCCGACCCCGCGATAACCAGTCCATCGTGGGTAACGGTGTATCGCATGGGCCGCAGTCCGTTGCGGTCGAGCTTGGCTCCGACAGAAATACCGTCGCTGAAGACGAGCGCTGCCGGACCGTCCCATGCTTCACTCTCGGAAGAGAGAGATTGCAGTGTCGCGCAAACGTCCGCGGACAAAAATGGATCCTGCGCAAACGCCGGTGGAACCAAAGACAGCATCGCGGATTCGATGGTCTTCTCTTCCAGCAGTTTCCATTCCAGCGCGTTATCGAAGCTCGCGGAGTCACTGACATTTTCTTCCAGTAAACGGAACCACGGTCCAGCGCCGAGATTCTTCCGAATGGCACGTTCCCGTGCGCGCAGCCAACGCCGGTTGCTGATGATGGTGTTGATCTCCCCGTTGTGCGCTGAGTAGCGAAACGGTTGCGCCAATTGCCAGGACGGTTGTGTATTCGTCGAGTAGCGCTGATGAAAGACCGCAAAACTCGCTGCAAATTCCGGGTCGCGAAGGTCGTCGTAGAACCGCGGGAACTGCCAGGGAGTCAACAGCCCCTTATAAACCACCGTCCGCGAAGACAACGAGCAAATATACGAGTCTTGCGGCAAAAGCGATTCCGCGCGTTTCCGCAGAAAGGCAAGGTCGCGTTCAAATTTCCGGGCTGTCAGGTTCGCGGGAATCCTGGAAGCTGCCGGTGACACAAAAAATTGCCAAATCTCCGGCATGCTCTCAAACGCTCGCTGCCCCAGGCAATTGGGATTGACCGGCACCTTCCGCCAACCGGCCAGCTGCAGCTTTGCAGTTTGAATGGCTTTTTCGATAGCCGCCCGCGCCGCCTCGACCTGCACGACCTGGGCAAAGAGCATTCCAACCCCAAATTTTTCGGGAAGAGACAGTTGAGCGTCGACGGCACACTTCCGAAAGAACTCCACCGGCAGCGAGGTCAGCAGACCCGCACCGTCTCCGCTAGCCCCATCGGCATCCACTCCGCCGCGGTGAGACAGCCGTTCCAAGGCCTGCAACGCATACTGAAGAATTTCCTGGGTGGGAGGACCGCTTAGGCGTGCAACAAACCCGGTCCCGCAGGCGTCATGATCCGGGTGTCCCCAATTGGGATGGACCTGCCCTGCGTGCTGATCGCTTCGTCTGGCGCGACGACTACACATATCAGTTTAATAGTCGCGACGCTCACGAATGTACAATGCACAATTTTTCTGTAATGTATCGGTTTTCTGAAGGGTCCAGGCCCGTCCGGCAGCCTAGAATTTGGTCGCTTCGCTGAAGTGAAAATTGGCGATTTTCATGGGCGGAACGACCATTTCGAAGGCCTCTTCCCCCGTCGACCTCCGGGCCGGTCCCAGCAGTTCAACATTCTTTAACATTTCTAGAACAGATTGATTGAATCGAAAATTCCGGACGCTCCCAGCAATTTTCCCATGTTCCACCAGGAATAATCCGTCCCGCGTCATCCCGGTCATGACCTTTTCGTAGGGCTCTACCTCCCGGATATACCAGAACCGGGTCACCAGCAGCCCCCTGTCGGTCGACGCAACCATCTCCTCGATCGAAGAACTCCCGCCTGCCACCATCAGGTTCATCGGCGCCTCGCCATACTCGTTGGGCAGCGCAAAACCATGCCCCGTCGGCTTGGTGCCAGCTACTTTGGCGGCGCGGCGCGAGTAAACCAGATTGCGCAACACCCCCTTGTCGATCAGCGAAACGCGCTGCCGGGGTACTCCCTCGCCGTCAAAAGGATCTCCGAGCTGGCCGGGATGGTAGGCATCATCGGTAATGCTAATGTTTTTCCCGACAACGCTTTTCCCTACTCGCTCGGCGAAGCACGAACGCTTGTCTTGCACCGCCGTCGCCGCGAAATCGTAGAAAAGGAATCCGACCAGGTCCAGCACTGCGGCGGGTTCCAGAATCACGGTGTAGTGCCCGGGCGGCAGTTCCATCGGATCTTGCGCGCGAATGGCCTTATCGCTGGCGGTCTGCGCCAGTTTCTGGGGATCGAAATTGCGAACGTCCGCGTCGTTGGCTTTGGCCCAGCTGGCCGCCGAACCCTGCTGAAAAGTCACGGAAAATTCCGCCTGCGTCTGACGATAACCCGCACCCAGCCCGCGCGAATTCGCCAGCAAGGAATGCGCCTGCCCCGATTCGAAAATTCCCGCGGCGTCCTGTCCGCGCTTGTCCGCCAGATCGCAGACGCGCTTCACCGCTCGCGCGCGGTCTTCGGCAGATAGGTACGCGGTCGCGGGAATATAGCGATTCACACGGCGATATTTCTGTTTGGAAAGCATCGGGAGAAGATTCGGGTCTTTTGGCTGGCTCGCCGCGAGCGACAACGAATCTTCCAGGGCCGCCCGCAGCGAATCTTCGTCCACTCGATTGGTCGTCACGCGCGCGGTGCGTCCGTCTTCCACCGTGCGTATCGAAACGGAAATTCCCTGTTCCGCCACATGTTGGTGGATGGTATTCCCGGCAAACCGCGTAAGCGCGCTGACAATTTCCTCCACGTGTACTTCGGTTTCCGGAATTCGCCGCGATTTTGCCAGTCGCAGCACCGTGTCCGCGATAGCGCGCAATTCACGCTCGCCGCGAACCTGCGCCCCGGCAGATGGACCGCGCGACGTCACGTTCCTTCCGCCAGAATTCACGTTACCCCGTTTTGTTTTCGCCGCGCTCATTCGTTTGAGAATGCCGCTCCGATTTTTATGTTTCTAAACCTCGCAGGCGACGCTCCATGGCCCGTACCCATGGTCTGCATCGGCTGGCCCTTCCCGCAGTTCGGCGTGCCCCAAAGCGTCCAGTGCTTCGCGTTGCAAATCGCATCGCACGAATTCCAGAACTCGGTGGTAATCCCGCTATAACTGGGATTCTTCAGCATCCGCCCAATCTTGCCGCCCTTAATCTCCCACGCAATTTCCGTGGAAAATTGAAACTGGTACCGGCGATCGTCAATCGACCACGAGCGGTTCGTATCCATCAAAATGCCATCTTCCGTGTCCGCAATCAGGTCGTCGTAAGTCCATTCTCCTGGCTTGAGGCTCACATTCGTCATGCGAATCATCGGCAAGCGATTCCAGCTTTCCGTCCGCATCGTCCCGCCGGAGCGATTCAGCCCCACCAGCCGCGCGGTCTCGCGACTCGAGAGATATCCCCGAAATTCGCCGTCCTTAATGATGTCCGTACACTGGGCCGGCACACCTTCGTCGTCATACGCAAAAGTGCCCAAACTCGGCCCGTGCGCGATCCGCGCGTCGGCAACCACATTGACGATCGGCGAGCCGTACCTCAAATTGTTGAGCTTATCCAAGGTAAGAAAACTGGTACCCGCAAAATTCGCTTCCTGCCCGAGAACGCGATCCAGCTCAATCGGGTGGCCGACCGATTCATGAATCTGCAACCCAAGCTGGCTGCCACCCAGAATCAACGTGCCGCTTTTCTGAGGGCACGCCGCCGCGGAATGCAGCGCCACAACTTCCTCCGCCACCCGCGCCGCATTTCCTAGCAGGTTCAGCGATTCAATCAGCTCGTAGCCGGCAAGCATGTATTGCCCGCCAAAACTGTTCGGATAAGACCGCTTCTGTATCGCGTCATCCCGAAACGAAGTCGCTCCAATCCCGCAGCCAGAAATAAATCGCCGCTGGTGAATCTTCGAGCCCTCCGTCGAAGCGAACCAGCTATCTATCTTGCGAAACTGCATGTCCGTTTCCGTCAGCGTCACGCCCTTCACCTTGCGCATGGCCCCATCCACCGCAAGCAACAACGCGATCTGCGACTCCACGGGAATTTCAAACGGGTCTTTCTCGCACGGGCCCTGCCAGCTATCCACGTAGTTGCCTTCCGGCGCAAGCTTCACATTTTCTTTTTTCGCCAGCGCCGAAGCCTTCGCGATCGCCACGGCCTGCGCAGCACAAGCAGCCACGCCCTCGCGCGTCAGCAAATCGGTAGACGCAAATCCCCAAGCGCCGTTCACCACCGCACGAATACCTAGCCCTATGGACTCGCTCTGGCCGACCGTGCCAACCTTGCCATTCTTTGTGGTGAGATCACGCTGCCGTAGATGCATCACGCGCACATCCGCGTACGTCGCTCCGCGCAGCCGCGCTAGATCCAGAGAATGACCGCAATAGTCCCACATAGCATTCACCCAAACACGCACGAAAGAAAACGCCGGCCAAAAAAGAGGGGCACGAACCTTCGTGCCCCGGAAGAATTATCGCACTATTTGCAGCTCGCAGTCCGGCTTACGTGCCTTCATTCCACGAAGCCAGATAGTGCTCTTGCTCCTTCGTAAGCTTGTCCAAACGATGCCCCATGGATTCCAGCTTCAGCCTGGCGATTTCGCGGTCGATATCCTCAGGCACCACGTATACCTGCGCCTTCAGACTCTTATGGTTCTTCGCCAGATATTCCGCGGACAACGCCTGATTCGCGAAGCTCATGTCCATCACCGAAGCAGGATGCCCTTCCGCGGTAGCCAGGTTCACCAGCCGCCCTTCAGCGATTAGATAAATCTTGCGGCCATCTTTCGTCTGGAATTCATCCACCAGCGGGCGAACTTCTTTCTTCCCCGTGGACAGCGCTTCGAGCGCGGGAATCTCAATTTCGACGTTGAAGTGCCCGGAGTTGCAAACGATCGCGCCGCTCTTCATCACTTCAAAATGCTCGCGGCGAATCACGTTCTTATTCCCGGTCACCGTGATGAAAATGTCGCCTTCCTTCGCGGCATCGGCCATCGGCATCACGCGGAATCCGTCCATCACCGCTTCGATTCCCTTCACCGGATCGATTTCGGTAACAATCACATCGGCGCCGAGACCCTTCGCGCGCATCGCAGCTCCACGCCCACACCACCCATAGCCGGCAATAACCACCTTCAACCCGGCGATCAGCACGTTCGTCGCGCGAATAACACCATCCAGCGTTGATTGCCCGGTGCCGTAGCGATTATCGAAGAAGTGCTTCGTCATCGCGTCATTCACCGCAACGATCGGATACTTCAGCGTGCCATCCTTAGCCATCGCGCGCAGCCGAATCACGCCCGTGGTGGTTTCTTCCGTGCCGGCAATCACGTGCTGCACAAGTTCCGGCCGCTTGGTCAGCAGCATAGTCACCAGGTCGCAGCCATCATCCATCGTGAATTGCGGCTTGTGGTCCAGCGCCACCTTCAAATGCTCATAATACGTATCGTTATCTTCGCCCTTGATCGCATAAGTCGGAATGCCGAAATCGCGATTCAACGACGACGCCACTTCATCCTGCGTCGAAAGTGGATTCGAAGCGCACAGAACGATGTCCGCGCCTCCATCCCGCAACGCAATCATCAGGTTCGCGGTTTCGCTGGTGACGTGCAAACAAGCCGAAACGCGAATGCCCTTCAGCGGCTGTTCCTTGATGAATCGCTTGCGGATGTGCTGCAACACCGGCATCTGCTGCTGCGCCCATTCGATCTTGCGCTTGCCCGCGTCGGCAAGCCCAATGTCCTTCACGTCACCCTTTTTCAATTCCACTGTGGTCATTCGTGTACTCCTGGAGATTTAGATTCGAATTGCCCGCATGTTTAATTCTGTTGGTTCACCGCCGCAAGCAGGACCGACTGGCGGCAATAAGATTCAAAAACAGAAATGCGCTTCGGCTCCTAGCGCCTTGTAACCGCTTCCGCCGCCACGCCGGCCTTGCGCAACGCGTCCGCGCGGTCCGTGCGCTCCCAGGTAAAGCCCGCGCCGGTGCGCCCGAAATGGCCATACGCAGCAGTGGCTTTATAAACAGGTTTGCGCAGATCCAGCGCTTCGATGATTCCCTTCGGCGTCAACGAAAAATTCTCGCGAACAATCTCCGTGATTCTTTCTTCCGGAATCGTCCCGGTGCCAAAGGTATCCACCATAACCGAAACCGGTTCGGCGACCCCGATGGCATACGCCAGTTGCACTTCTGCCCGCTTCGCCAGGCCCGCCGCAACAATGTTCTTCGCAATGTAGCGCGCCATGTAGCACGCCGAACGGTCCACTTTCGATGGATCCTTGCCGGAGAACGCCCCGCCGCCGTGCCTGCTATAGCCTCCGTACGTGTCCACAATAATCTTGCGACCCGTCAGGCCTGCGTCTCCCATCGGCCCGCCAATTACGAAACGTCCCGTGGGATTAATGTGGAATTTCGTTTTCGCGTCCATCATGTGTGCCGGAACGATCGGCTTGATCACGTGCTCCATGATCGCGTGGCGCAGGTCTTCGTTCGGCACCGTGTCGCTGTGTTGCGTGGAAATAACGACCGAATCCACACGGAAGGGTTTGCCATCGCGATACTCAACAGTGATTTGGGATTTTCCATCAGGACGGAGGAAATCAACTTTCTTGCTCTTGCGGACTTCCGAAAGGCGCTGCGTTAGACGGTGGGCCAGCTGGATGGGCATCGGCATCAATTCTTCCGTCTCATCGCACGCAAAGCCGAACATAAGACCCTGGTCACCGGCGCCGCCCGTGTCCACGCCCATGGCGATATCCGGAGACTGCCGCTTGATGGTGCACATCACCGCGCAAGTCGTGGAGTCAAACCCGAAAAGGGCGTCGTCGTAGCCAACCTCGGACACCGTCTTACGAATCAGTTCGTCGTAATCGATGATCGCGGTAGTGGTGATTTCTCCCGCCACCACCACCAATCCGGTGGTTACCAGCGTTTCGCAGGCCACCCGGCCCTTGGGGTCCTGGCGCATCACTTCATCCAGCACCGCGTCCGAAATTTGGTCGGCAATCTTGTCCGGATGCCCTTCCGTCACGGACTCAGATGTAAACAGGAAATTCCTCTTCGATTCGCTCAAAACGTCTCTCCTATACGCTCTTAATATTATCCGGGGGTGGCGGGACACACACCCTGAAACCTGCTTCGGTAGATACAAAAGTCGACTCTGGAAGGCTAACATCAGCCAACCTCGGAATCAACGCACTGATTTCGCAAGTGTTATCAGCGCATCGAATGGCTAAATCCCGCATTAAATGGCCTTTGGAGAGAGCCGGCTAGCCGCCGCTTCACGGTTTGCCGTGCCCAAGCGGCCGCTTTCTTGACTTTCTCCCGACCTAAGCGACGCTGAAAACGACCCCAAGTCCGACACCGGAGGATCTGCCGTGAACATCGAAATTCGCGATGCCGCCCTGGAGGCCAGAATTCGAAAACAGCTTCAGGCCACCGGTGCCAGCAGCATCGAGGAGCTACTGGTGCATCTCTTGGAGACGCAGGAAGAACAGGACCGCTGGCTTCTGGAAAACCGCGATGCGGTTAACGCCAAGATCAATCGGGGAGTCGAACAGCTCCACCATGGCGAGGGAATTCCGGAAGATCAATTAGATGCCCACCTCGCGAAACTAAAAACAAGAAGCTAGATGAACGTCCGCTTCGTACTTTCCCCGCAGGCCGCAGTCGAACTCGTCGAGATCTGGCACTACATCAGCAAACACTCCACGGTCGCGATGGCGGACCGCATTGAGGCCGCTATCCGGGAGAAGATGGCCTTCCTTTCGGAGCACTCAGGCGTAGGCCACAGTCGCAAGGACTTAACTGACCTCGATGTGAGTTTTTTTCCTATCTATTCCTATCTGATCGTCAACCTTCCCAATACGAAGCCTCTGCAAGTCGCGTCCATCCTTCACGGGCGCCGCGATGTCGAACAAGTCCTCAAAGAACGCCTATAAGGCGACGACCCCGGGAGATTTCGACGATGTATCCACGTAGGCGCATGGCTTTAGCCATGCCTGCACCCGCTCGGAGTGCGGCTTGCCACCGCTATTACAATCTAAGCCACCAGGAAAATGCGCCTGCCCGGCGAGGCAGCCGCTACAAAGAGTGGGGACTACACGACTTCCACATCCTCATCGTCGGTCTGAACGACGACCTTGCCCTTGGTCTTCTTGGCCAGCAAATACGCGCGGATGAAGCCATCCAGATCGCCATCCAGCACACGGTCCACATCCCCCACGCTGAATTTCGTCCGGTGATCCTTGATCAACCGGTAAGGCTGCATCACGTAAGACCGAATCTGACTGCCAAACGAAATATCCAGCTTCGATTCATCCAGCCGGTCGGTTTCGTCGCGGCGTTTCTGCATCTCCATGTCGTACAGCTTGGAACGCAACATCTTCATGGCCATTTCGCGATTCTTGTGCTGGCTGCGCCCCGCCTGGCACGCCACGATAATGCCGCTGGGAAGGTGCGTGATGCGGACGGCCGTCTCCACCTTGTTCACGTTTTGCCCGCCCTTGCCGCCGGAACGAAAGGTGTCCAGCTTCAGGTCGTCGGGCTTGATATCGATCTCGATGCGGTCGTCCACTTCGGGTATCACGAAGACCGAAGCGAACGAGGTGTGTCGCCGCGCAGCCTGATCGAACGGCGAAATGCGCACCAGGCGATGCACGCCGGTTTCACTGTTCAGCAGGCCGTAGGCGTTTTCTCCGCTAAATTGAATAGTGGCGTTCTTGATGCCGGCTTCTTCGCCCGGCGTTTCGTCAAGAATTTCCGTGTGGATACCTTTGCGTTCTGCCCAGCGCAGATACATGCGAAACAATATGGAAGCCCAGTCCTGCGATTCCGTCCCGCCAGCGCCAGGCTTGATGGTCATAATGGCGTTCAAATGGTCGTTTTCGCCGGAGAGCAGCGTGCGCGTCTCCAGTTCGCCGACGACGGTTTCCCCGTTGGTGAGTTCGCGGCTGAGGTCCTTCAGCAGATCTTCTTTCTGCGCCGCATTGCTTTCGGATTTCGCCAATTCAATGTAGGTTTCGATGTCGCTGGCCAGCGAGGCAAGTTTTTCGTCCGCGGAGATCTGATCGTCCGCGCGTTTGCGCTCTTTCAAAACCCCTTGCGCTTCTTCCTGATTGTTCCAGAAGTTTGGATCGGCTATGCGAGTTTCGAGGGCGGCCAGCCGCGCTCGATTTTGCGGAACGTCAAAGATAACTCCGCACGGTGTCGATGCGCTGCTTCAATCCTTCATACTGGTGCTGCAAATCTTCAAGAATCATGCTTGCTTGGTGGAAGCTTTGGAACTCCCAGCTCCATTGACCTTTCTAAAGGTAGCTATTCCAAGAATAGCGGAAACGCCGACGCACATCCAGGCGAAGAAATCTCCGACACGCGTGTAAACCGTGGTGTCGGTGCGAAAATCGTAAGGCACATCTGCGGAATCGCGAACGTCCCGCCGCATAACCCGAGTAACATTCCCATACGGATCGATCGAAGCGGTGATCCCACTGTTCGTATCGCGGATCAGCCAGCGCCGGTTTTCCACGGCACGCACGCGGGCCATGCGAAGGTGCTGCTCCGCGGCCTCCGATTTTCCGAACCAGCCATCGTTGGAAATATTAATGAGCAGCTGCGCGCCGTTGCGCGCAAATTCACGAATCTCTCCGGGATAAATGGCTTCATAACAGATGAACGTGGAAAACGTATTTCCATTGGAGAAATGCCCGACGTTGCGCTGCTTCCCTTTCCGGAATCCGCCAACTTCTTCGGACACGCTGGTGACCACCTGGTGGATCAACGGAAAGGGCTCATATTCGCCAAAGGGAACGAGATGTATTTTGTCGTAAAGAAATGTGTGCTGACCGGCTTCATTAAGCATGGCGGCGCTGTTGTATGGCACCAGGCCAGTACGCGCGACGTGTGTGTCCCCTTGAAGAATCGGTTTCCAATCGATGACGCCGACGATAACCGGGTGGCGAAATTGCTGCGCGAGATTGGAAATAAAAGGACCGAAATGCGGATCCTGAAAAGAAAACGGAGCAGGCGCTTCGGGCCACACCAACAGATCCGGAGAATTGGCGGAGGGGCGGAGACTCAGGCGTTCGAGTTCGGCAAGATCGGTTTGGTGAGTGTCATACCAGTTCCCCAGGTATTGGTTGACCTCCGGAAAGTTCGGTTGCACCACACGGGCGAAATGATGCGCTTCCGCGTGAGGCACAAACCGCGGGCCAATCCACATCCCAACAATCAAAAGGATGGTAACGCCAGAAATAATCGTGATGCTTTTCCGCGTTGGCCGGGCAAGAATCCATACGATCAGCGCGTTGAAGCACACCACCAGAAACGAAAGACCATAGATGCCGGTGACCGTAGTGAGTTGCACCAGCGCGGGATTTCCCGCTGCCGGATAGCCGAGCAGTCCCCATGGAAAACTGATTTCCGGCAAGTATGCGCGGAGGACCTCGGTGGAGATCCACAGAAACGGCGCACCCACCAGAGCCAACTCGAAACTGCGAAGTGACAGACGCCACACCAGCCAGGCGAAGATCCCCATGGACGCGCCCCAGACACTCGCGATCAAAATCAAAACGCCCCATCCGGCTGCGTTGGACATGCCGCCATGGACAGAGAGCACGTCGGCGATCCAGGCAACGCACGTAAGGACGAACACGAATCCATGGAGGAAACCGCAAAAAAAGGCTACCCACACGCGTGCATGAAAAATGCTGACCAGCAAGAGCACGATGCAAAAAAAGGAAAAAATGCTCGGATGATTACCGCGGAAAGAGAGCGTCAACAACGCGCCGCTGACCGCAGCCAAAAAGAACCGCAAGAGCGGCGCGTCCGACGAGATCAAAAGCCAGTGGCGAGGGGTATCGGCGAGCCTGGAGGACATCAGTGAATCGCGTAAAACGCCTTGAAACCTTCGTTTTCAAGACCTTTTTTCGCAGCTTCCGCGGCCTTCTTGTCCTTGAAGGGCCCGACTTGCACGCGGTAGAACTTGTCTTTCTGGGGCGTTTGCACGTACGCGGCAAAATGCTTTTTCTGCAAATTCCCGGCGATCACCAGCGCGTCATCCTGTTTGACCAGCGCCGCGACCTGCAGAACGATGGCACCGGAAGGAATCAGCGGCGCATTCAAAGAATTCTTTCCGTTTTTCGCAGTGGGCGCCGGCGTTTGTTGGGGAGCCGGAGCAGTTGGTTTAGGATCGACGGGTTTCGCAACCGGTTGAGGCGAAATATTTTTCGGCGACGCTTCCAGCCGCGGCTCAGGCCGCGACGGTTTGTTGTTGGAAGTAAACTCCCAGTCCGAATTGTTGGTGGTAGCCGGATCCGCATCGCTGGAGGGCAAAGCCGCGGGCGCTTTTCTTGCGGAACTCGAACTCTGAGCGGCCGCTTCCGTTTTTCTGAAGATGGGTTCAGCCGACGAGGAAGTACTGGACGCGCGCACCTGGCCATCGTATTGGTTGCGTCCCATAACGTAGCCCAAGGTGAAAAAAATACCGGAGAAAACCAGCATCAACAAAAACAAGCCGATGACGTGCTTGCTTTCGAGCACACGATCGCCAGCACTTCGTTTTGAGGAAGAGCCCATGCTTACCGCGTCGACCCCCCGATCGACTTCATCCAGTTATTAATGATATCGATCGGCAGCGGAAACACAATCGTTGTGTTCTTCTCGACACCTATTTCGGTAAGGGTCTGAAGGTAACGTAACTGGATCGCGGTAGGCTGCGTCTCCAAAACCTTGGCGGCGTCGGCCAGTTTTTGCGACGCCTCAAACTCGCCTTCGGCGTGAATGATCTTGGCGCGACGTTCGCGTTCAGCTTCCGCTTGCTTGGCGATGGCGCGTTGCATCTGTTCGGGAATGTCCACTTGCTTTACTTCCACCTTGGAGACCTTGATGCCCCAGGGTTCGGTGTCCTGATCGAGGATGATCTGGAGTTTGGCGTTCACTTTGTCGCGCTGGGAAAGAATTTCGTCGAGTTCAAATTGCCCGACGACGCTGCGCAGTGTGGTCTGCGCAAGTTGCGATGTTGCGTACTGATAATTCTGCACTTGGGAAAGCGCCAGATTCGCATCGACCACGCGAAAATAGCATACCGCGTTCACTTTCACGGACACATTGTCGCGCGTGATGATGTCCTGCGGCGGCACGTCGAGCGTCTCGAGACGCAGCGAGATTCGGTAAAGCGTTTCGATCGGCCAGATGACAATGTTAACGCCTGCGGTTTTGGCTTCTGGGACGAGACGCCCCAGGCGCAGCACTACACCGCGCTCCCACTCCTTGATGATGTACAGCGAATTCCAAACCCAGATCAGGAAAAAAAAGATGACTACCAGCCCACCGAGTCCAAATGGAAACATCCCTCACCTCCTCGACATCCTCACTAAGTCTGGCTTACGGGAATCTTTGATTGTACAGGTTCGACAAAAAGCTTTAAGCCGTCGACACGCAAAACCTTTACCGGCGATCCTTGCGCAATCGGCTGTGTTGCGCTGGCGCTCCAGAGCTCCCCGTGAACGCGAATCATTCCTTCGCCGCTCGCCGGAATCGCGGTGGTGACGATGCCCTCCTCGCCGAGCAGCTCTTCCTTGCCGGTGACATTTTTCCAGCGGCGCGATTTCAACACGAGTCTCATCAAGAACACGGTAAAGAATGCGAACGGTAGCGTGACCGCCAACGCTAAGCCCGTGCTTACGCCCCCAGGAGTCAGTGGCGAACGAACCAGGAACGTCGCGCCGAGCAACATAGAGACGATGCCGCCAATCAGCAGCACACCGTGGCTGGTGTATTTGGCTTCCAAAATAAATAGCGTAAGCGCGAGCAGTATCAGCAGCACACCGGCAAAATTTATCGGCAGAAGATGCATGGCGTACAACGCCAGCACCACACAGATACCACCGATCACGCCGGGAGCGATAACGCCGGGATGCGTAAACTCGGTGTACAAGCCAAGAACGCCGACGAGCATCAGGACGAAGAAAACGTCCGGTTCGACGATGCGCGCTAGGAATTTCTGCCGCGCGGAAAGTTGAAATTCCTGGCGCGTGCACTTGGCGAGAGCCAGCTTTTCCGTTTTGCCGTTGAAGCGAGTGATGTCGCGGCCATCCAATTTGTGGAGCAGGTCGTCGGTGTCGTCGCTGATCAGGTCGATGAGATGCCCGTCCAGTGCTTCTTTTTCGGTGAACGCGCGCGCCTCGGTGATGGCGGTTTCCGCTAGCTTCGGATTGCGATTTCGCTTCTCGGAGAAGCTGCGCAGGAACGCGGTGGCATCGTTATTGATTTTCTTCCGCAGTACTTCATCGATCGGCATGCTGAAAAAGCTGGGCAGAAAAATGGGGGTAGCGGCTCCGGTGCGGGTGCCGGAAGCCATCGCAGCGACATCGGCGGAAAGGAGAATAAGAAAACCAGCGGAAGCGCCACGCGCTCCAGCCGGAGCGACGTAGACGGCGACGGGTACTGGAGAATCCAGAATGTGGTGAATGATGTCGGTCATCGAGTCGCTTAACCCCCCGGGAGTGTCCATGGTGATGAGCACGAGCGAGGCGTGACGTGTGGCGGCGTCGGCGAGGCCTTCATCGATGTACGTCGCGAGGATGGGTTCGACTTCCCCGTCGAGTTTCAGTTCCAGCACAAGGGGCTGTGCGCGATCGGCCACGGGACTGGCGGTTTGCGCTGCGAATCCGAATTGCGCAAACAGCACGGCAAACAGAAGCAGCAGGAAGCTCCCTGGAAGGCTTCGGTTAGAGCCGATGGCAATTCTATTCACTGGGCACCTCCTGGTTGTTTGGTTTTTTCCAGGTGTTCCAGAAGTTCTTTCGCTTCCGTGAAATTCGGCGCGAGCTTTACGGCCTTTTGCACTTCCGCAAGGGCCAGATCCGGCTTCTTCTGATCGAGATACACGCGGGCAAGTGTAGTCCGAGCCGCTGCGGAATCGCTAGCCGCCAGGGACAATTGCAACTCCTTCACCGCGTCGTCGAGTTTACCCCTGCGGCGATAAATGTCGGCGAGTTCGCGATGCGCGGCGGCGCTTTTCGGATCGACAGCGATCGCGGCCTGAAATTCGCGCTCCGCGGAATCAACGCGCCCGGCAGTAAGCTCCTGACGCCCGCGACGAACGTGCGAGACGGCGCTCTCTTTGGGAACCGCGGACTCGGCGCTAGCAGCGGTCTGCAGACCGGCGCCTTGCAGTTCGAGGCGCAGCGTGGTCGTATCGAGTTCCTTCACGATGCGCTGGCGTTTGGCGAGCGAGTCGCTTTGCGAGTCAATTTTTATCGCGGGCAAACCGTTCGGTCCAAAAGCTGCCGCTGCGTTCTCGCGTTCCTGTGCAGCGGTTTCCTTATTTCCCTGTTTTTCCACGGCGTAAATCAAAAATGCGGCGTCTTCCGGATTATCCGGTTCGCGGTGCATCGCTTCGCGAAATTGAGCGGCAGCCAGGGCGTATTCATTCTGACCAAGATAGAGAAGCCCGAGATTGAAAGGATAGTCATCCTGACTTGGATCAATGTCAGCCGCGCGTGCCAAAGCAGTTTGCGCGGCAGCGACATTACCCTGGCGGGCGCGCGCCAAAGCAAGATTGTTGAGTATCTCTGGCACATCCGCACCACTCACCATATTGTGGCGGAGCCCGTCCTGTAGAGCGGAAAAGAGCTCTTCGGCCTTGTCGGGCTGAGCTAGCCGCAGACGGCAAACTCCAATCGAGAAAAGGGCCTCGGCGCTGCGGTCGTGAGTGACCGGAACACGCGAAAACCACGGCAAAGCTGAATTGCAATCGTCGCGAACAAAGTAAAGTTCCCCAAGCGCGTACGCGGGCTCGGGCCAATCGGGCTCGATGCGAGCCGCTTCCTTTAGATAGCGGATGCGGCTGTCATCTTCGCTGGCGATAAGTCCACGGATGTATTGCTCGAACGCTGTGGGATTCAGCGGGCGCAATAGTTTTGAGAACTCGGCGAGACTCAGCGGATAGTTTCTGTCCGTACTGCTCAGCAGCATCCAAACCAGACGCGCGTGCAGGTCCAGAAGAGATTCCAACGGGCCGCTAACTTGCACGGTCGGCAATAACTCGACAGGATGCACCCGCAGGATTCGTGCGTTCACCGTGATATTTTTTCCGTCGGAGGTGAAATTACCGAAGACCACAAAGTCGGCATCCATTTCTTGAGCCATGCGCAGCATGGTGGCACGGCTGAGGGTCGCCAAACCTGGCATACCGTAGAGATCCATTTCACTCAGACGCCCGGAGTGCGAGTAGACCTGTTGTCGCGCCGCGGAAAGCCGCTGGATGGTGAGTTCTTCCATGCCTTCGCTGATCCATTCCAGGCGTGGAGTAGTGTTGACCCTTTCAAACGGGAAAACGAGATAGATGCCTTCGGAGGTAAGCGCAGAGCGCGTGGCAGCAGGTTGAGAAGAGGTGCTCTGAGCGGAGACTGCAGTGGATATGAACAGAAACAGAACAGCTCCGAAAGTCCAAAGCGGTGCGCGCAACCTTGGGTGCCGCTGTTTCATCTGCCTCGTATTCTAACAGATAGAGTGAATGGGAAGCGGAATGGGAGGCGCTTCGCTTTCAAGAAAGACCAAAAAAGAAGAGAGGAAGAAAATGATTCATGGAGTCGGATCGTAGGAGCCGACCCTTTGCAAATTGCGCAAAGGGTCGGGCACCCTCAAGTTGATGAGCACCCTCAGGCACTTTGGGACTACTGCGAGAGGTGGATTGTGCGGTGTTCGCTATCGAAGGACAGCGAGCGAAAACCGAGGGCGCGGACGCCGAGCAGTCCGTCGAAATCCGAGGCATCGCTTCCGGGTACCCAATATGCTTTTGCGCGAGAGAACTTTTTGCCTGCGAGTACGATTTCGGCAGCGGGTAGTTCCCGAACCCATAACTTGTCCGTGACGCTTGCCGCGGCGGCGGTCCCCGTGGACAGGGGAGGCTGTTTGCCGAGAAGGACGAGTTGCTCGGAACCCGTATCCACCATCATACGCAGAGGAATTCCGCCCCAGGTCACTTGCGCTACAGCGATGCCTGAACCCACGGGAAGGTAGACCGCTATCCCTCCCGGCGTGAATTTGCCGAATTCGATCCATTTTTTCTGGTAATCGAGACGGAAGCTAGCCTTTGACAGAACGTCCAAGCCAATCACCGCGGCGATGGGAATCCCCAAGTCCTTCTCGAGCGCGGAAAGATCACTGACAAACGCGGGCAACGCGGTTACTCGGATCGGTCCGATGTCGATTTCCGAGAGCAGAGCTTGCTTTGCGTTGGAATCTCTTCCCACTGAGACAAGTACCGCCGCCGACATGCGCAGATCCAGGGGCGCGGCCAGATCACGGTTGATGATGCTGGGAGAGGTTCCGGTATCCAGGAGGAAATTCTGGTGCTGCAAAATAGTTCCAAAATGGCCCTCGGCAACGACCAGGAATCCGCGGTAGAGTCTGATAGGAATTGTTTGTTGTTGTAGAAGTGGCGCTGGGCGATCCGGAGAATCCGGTGTGGAGCTTGGCGATGCGAAAACAGGAAGAACCGACAGACTCAATCCGAAGAGGGTCCGCAGAACCCAGGATCCAGTACTGTGTCTCACTCTTGCCGCGCACTCCTACCGCGGTGCGCTCAAAACTAGCTACCCGAGAAGGCACCTCAAGGATTTGCCGGTGGTTTCCGGACAGATTGTCCGTGTCCGGACAACTGACACTCGGAACAGGCATTACGACAAACATTCAGACAAATCTTGGGGAAATTTCTAAACTTTATTCACCCAGGACTCGTCCAATACAGAGAGGTCACCATGGCGACACCTAATCCCTATCAGGCCATCGTGCGTTTTGGTGTGTATGAACTCGACCTCCACGCGGGGGTCCTACGGAAGAACGGCATGCGTATCCGCTGCCAGGAGCAGCCTTTACAGGTGCTAGCCGCGCTCCTGGAGCGCCCGGGCGAGTTGGTCTGCCGGGAAGACCTGCGGCACCGGGTATGGCCGGAGGACACTTTCGTGGACTTCGACCACGCCCTGAATACGGCGGTGAAGAAGGTCCGTGCGGCGTTGAACGATGACGCGGACTTCCCACGCTACATCGAGACGGTGCCTCGGCGCGGCTACCGGTTTGTTGCTCCGGTAACGGAAGAGGCTAACCATGCCGTTGAAGTGCCGGCGGCGCAGGCGCCTGCTCCGGTCTCGACTGGGAACGAAGACGACATTCAGGAAGAGCCATTCCAGTTGCGGTGGCTGATGGTGAGCCTGGTGATAGCCGCGATGGCCGGCGGGTTTTATTACATGAACGCTCACCGCACGCGCGCGAGCGTGGTTCCGACGCCGAACCATGTCATCGTGGCGGTGCTGCCTTTCCAGAATATGACCGGCGATGTGGCGCAGGATTCCTTCAGCGACGGCATGACTGAGGAAACGATTTCGCAGTTGGGCAGAGCCAATTCGAAGGTGTTCGGAGTGATCGCGCGCACTTCCGCAATGAAATACAAGAATGCGCAAAAGAGCGTGCAAGAGATCGCCCGGGAATTACACGCCGACTACGTGCTGGAGGGAAGCATCCGCAGAGAGGGTAGCCGCGTGCGGGTGGCCTCGCAATTGGTGCGTGCGGAGGATGAATCGCCGCGCTGGTCAAAGGAATTCGATTATGGAACCGGAGAGGCGCTGACGATCGAATCCGAAGTTGCTTCCGAGATTACCGCGCACGTGGATTCGATTCTCGGCGATCCGACAACTCCCAGCCGGCTGACCAGGATGAGTTCACACGATGCGTACCTTCGAGGGCTTGCGGATTCCAACATTCATACGCCGGAGGGATTGAGCCGCATCATCGAAACGTTCCAGGAAGCCGCCAAGGAAAACCCGGACAGCGCGGAATCGTATGCCGGACTCGCCCACATTTACGAGCGAGGAGCAAATCTTGGCTTTCTATCGCCGAAGGATGCCTACGCAAAGGCGCGGCAGGCGGCGCAACACGCAATCCAGATCGATCCAAACCTTCCGGAGTCGCACGCGTACATGGCGGACGCGATGCTGACCATTGATTACGACTGGACCGGCGCACAAGCGGAGATTGATAAAGCGCTCGCGCTGAACTGGAACGACCCCATGGCACACGAATGGAACGGCACTTTTCTTGCGATACAGGGCAAGTACGCACTGGGCATCAACGAGATGACCCGTGCGGTCGAACTAGATCCCGTTAACGCCGACCGCATCACCTTCCTTGCCGAATTGCTGGAATGCGCCGGAAGACATGAAGAGGCGGAGAAACAGGCGAAGATGGCGATTCAGATGGATCCAGCATCGGAGATGGCCCACGGAATCTTACTCGGCGTCTATGAGCATGAGGGACGCGACGCAGAAGCGATGAATGAATGGACAACGCTGTTTGAGATGCATGGCGAGCGGCAGACAGCCGCCAAGCTGCAGAAGGTTTACGAGCGATCTGGGTACAAGGTGGCCAGCAAGACGGCACTTCAGGAGCACCTTGCGCATTTGAAAAAAACCAGCGAGAAGCGCTACGTCTCGCCATACTGCGTTGCGCGCATTTACGCAAAGCTCGGCGATAAGGAACAAACCCTGACGTGGCTTCAGGAAGCGTATGAGCAGCGCGACGTTTACATGCCGAATTTGCCGTTAGACCAGGACCTGGCGTTCAAGCTGGTGAAGAGCGAGGCGAGATTCCAGGACATTCTGAAGAAAGTGAATCATCCGGCGTAGTTTGGAGTGCGGCGGTTTGTTTACCCCGAGTTCCGAAGGGCCGCCGCTTTTCGGTCTCGACCGCACCGCCGAACTACCTTCCGCAGCGCAAGCCTCTCCCGCGCAGGACGCCACAGAGCCGGAGCAAGCTCCCGCACTCCAAAACGGTTTCAACCAAACTTTGAGTTGTCGACTATCAGGGTTGAGTGGGTTCGATGGGCTTGGGTGCAAGCACTTCCTGCACCGCTGGGTCGGAAATTACCTTGGCAAACGAAGGATCGGATTTTGCGGAATTGATGCCCGTGTAGCCGTCGTCGCGCGCCTTACGCAAATAAATCACGCAGCGTTCGATGTTCCCTGCTGAAGCAAAGGACTTGGCGAGCAGGAAATAGAACAAACCGCGGTCGGTGCGGATGGAGCGATCCTGAATGATGGTGCCGGTGCGGTTCCTACCAACATCAAATGCGTCCGGATCGATATCGAGCGCCTTGCGGAATGATGCAATGGAATCGTCGTATTCCTTCTTCCCGAAATACGCGTAACCGAGGTTCATGTAGAAGGGCGAAAAATCATTTCGCAACGCGATAGCACGTTTATAAGCGCGAATGGCTTTGGGAAACTTACCGCGTTCGTAATAGATGGTGCCGATGTTGTTGAGGGCATCAGCGTAATGGGAATCCACTTTCGCGGATTTCTCATAGCACTTCAGCGCCGCTTCCAGTTCCAGTTGGTTGTGGAAGGCAATTCCAAGTTCGTTCCAATAAACAGCGTTCTTGGGATGCTCCACGGTCAGGCGATGGTAGATGTCCTGAGCTTCCCGAAACTGCTTCTTGACCAGGTACAAGCGCGCCTGCTCTTCCTCGGACAAACCTGTTTGAGGTCTGGAGGGAGCGGGTGCGGTCGTTGAAGCAGTCGTAACGTGAGGGGGCGACACCTGCGCGTGAAAGGGAATGCTAGGTGCCAAGAGGAAAACACTGACTACCGGAATCGCCAAAGAAAATCGAATCATGGCGAGTCTCCTTTATCCCGGCGGTTTGTCCTTGTCGGGATCCTTCTTCTTGCCCCCAAAGATACCAAAAATACGCTGCAGTGGGCCCTTTTTCTTTTCGGCGGGCTTGTTTAAATCCGCATTGGGGTCGGAACCGTCCGCGGCGGCGTTGGGCGACTGCCCGGCCGGCGCTGCGGCGTTTTCGGGTTGCTTAGGCGAGCCGCCACCAAAGATGTGGGAAAGGAAGGAACCTGCGGCATTCAGCGGGCCATGGCCGCCGTGAAGCTCACAAATCTGGGTTGGGGCGGAGCCCGCCACGTAGACCTCGTCGCGCGTTTCCGGGCAACTGGGGGTGGCCAGTTGGAGAGATTCGGTGTCAATCGTCGCGGTCTGGATGCCGTCGGGCATCTCAAAATCCTTGGCGTCTTTATAGGCAGGAAGTTCGGTGGCCTTGAGCATGAAATCGGCCCAAATAGGCGCGGCCGTCGCGCCGCCCGCTAGCCCCAGGTCGTGGTTGTCGTCGAAACCGATCCATATCACCGTAACCAGGTCGCTGGTGAATCCGGCGAACCAGCCATCGCGAGAAGTGCCCGTCTTACCCGCGGCGGGGAGCTTAAAGCCCTTTTGGCGGACTGCGGCGCCAGTGCCCTTGTTGAGGACATCCACCAGAATGCTGTCGACCAGGTACGTGACACGGGGGTCGAGGACGAGTTTGTTGGTCGGTGTGACCTTCTCGAGGGTATTGCCGCCCGCGCTGGTGACCGTCTTTATGTAGAAGGGGTCGGCGCGGGTACCCATGGTGGCAAAGGCCGTGTACGCGCCGGCTACCTCGATCGGGGTCAGTTCGTAGGCGCCGAGGGCAACCGCAGGAGTTGGCCGAATCGTCGAGCCGAGGCCCATCTTGCGCGCCACTTGCACTACGCGACCGTAGCCGACCATCTCCGCGACTTTCACGGTGGCGACGTTCAGCGAATTAGTGAGCGCCTGACGGACCGTTACTTTGCCCATGAAACGCTCGCCGTAATTGTTCGGCGTGTATTCCTGGCCATCAAATTCGAATACGGTGGGCTCATCATCGATGGTGGTCGCGGGGGTGATGAGGGGTTGCGCGCCGTCCACGGCGTTATTGAACGCGGCGGCATAAACGAACGGCTTGAAAACGGAGCCCGGCTGGCGATGCGACAGCGCGTGATTCAACTGGCTCTGGCCGTAGTCGCGCCCGCCGATTAGGGCTTTGATTTCGCCAGTGTGCGGGTCGAGCGCCACGAGTGCCACTTGAACCTGCGGACCAGGCGGTGGAGCTTCACCCTTCTTCCCTTTTAACTTGGCGGATTTGTCGCGGCGCTTGGCCAGCAGCGCGTCGACATTCTTCATGCCGCTTTCGACGGCCGCTGCGGCGGCACGTTGCAATTGTGGGTCAAGAGTGGTGTAGACGCGGTAGTTCTGGCTTAGCAAATCGGCTTCGGAATAGTCCTCGAGAAGATGGTCTTTGACCATGTCGACAAAGTAGGGCGCCTCGTTGCCGGCGATTTCCGTGCGCATCAGCTTTAGAGGGACGCGCTTGGCATCCTGGACGTCGGCTTCGTTGACGAAACCGTTTCCGAGCATCTGCGTCAGCACGCGATCGCGAGCTTGCACCGCGCGTTCGGGATGGCGGTCCGAAACGGAATAATAATTTGGCGCCCGAATAAGTCCCGCGAGAAACGCGCATTCGGGCAGCGTGAGTTGGCGAAGATCTTTGCCGAAATAGGCGACGCTGGCTTCCGCGAAGCCGCGGATGCCGAAGCTGCCGCGATTGCCGAGGTACACCTCGTTGGCGTACATTTCGAAAATTCGTTGTTTGGAGTAGCGTTGCTCCAGTTCGAACGACAGCATGGCTTCGGCGAGTTTGCGGCGCCAGGTGCGGTCGGTGGAAAGAAAATACGTGCGCGCAACCTGCATTGTGATGGTGCTGGCGCCCTGCATCCCGCGGGTGCCTCGCAGATCGGCCCAGGCAGCACCCGCAATGCGGATAAAGTCGAAGCCGGGATGCTCGAAGAAGCGCTTGTCTTCCGCGGAAAGGATGGCGTGGATCAGCACCGGAGGCAGATCTTCATAGCGAACGGGACGCCGCTTCTCGCGCAGGCTGTCGAAAAGATTGGTGATGAGTTCGGGCTCGATTTCGGCCGTACCCAGGTCCGGGCCGCCAGAGAGGGGACGAATCGAGCGAATGCCCTTGGTACCAAATTCGATGGCCAACGCGTTAGAGCCATTGAAGTACGAGAGCTTGGAGGGTCGAATGTCCACCGTGGTGCCGTTGGTGGTGAATTCACCGAGGGAATTCTCATCGGAGGTCGGGCGGTATCCGGATTTCTGAAGATAAGTGATCAGATCATTCTGGGTCCAACCCTGGCCATCGGAAATGCGCTCCGGAGCGGAGAAGATCTGGGTAGTATTTTGCAGGATGTGCCCGGAAAGGCGAGCATCGATCATGCGCGCGTACTTCACGTAGTAGAAAGTGAAGGTGCCCGCGGCGATTAGAAAAACGACGGCTACGGCGGCGAGAATGCCGAGGCCGATTTTAGAAGTCCAAAAACCCTTTTGAAGACGAAAACGCAAAAAGCAACTCCCCAGCGTGGGCAACTTCTATTGTCTCGCAAGATGTAAGCGTAACAAAGCCGGACTTGGCCGGAACTCAGATAATCAGGACACAAAATGATGTCCGTCCCCGGGAGAGGCTACTTCATGAGATCTCTGCCTTCGCTGGAGGGAGTAAAGTTGAGATCCGTCTGGTAGACCAGGAAGTCGACGGGAACTGTGTAACTGACACTGATTTCGATGCCATGGTTGGTGTTGGCGACCTTGATGTCATCTCGCTTTGCGGGAATGTCGAGGTCCTGTATGACGCGGAAGATGTTGTCTTTGATCTGATCTTCGGTGTAGCGGTTGACGATTGCGAAGCGCGCCTGTTCGGTCATTTTGTCTTTCAACTGAAATTCCGCAACATAGCTTGGGACCGTCTTGAACGCCACGAACACCCCAATAACCAGAATGGCGGTGTAAACAAGAGCCTTCAGTTTGCCTTCGCCGCGCTCAGCATGGCGGGGAGAATAGGATTGCCGGTTCACGCGGAAACACTCCTGAGCCAATCGCGGCAGACCCGACCGGCTGAAATAGTTCTTCTATATTGGGAAGCTAGCATTGTGCGTTACCGGTGTCGAGAAGCCTTAGGCAAGTGTGTTCTCCAGAGGTTACCTTTGGAGTGCGGCGACTGGCCGTCGCTTTCGCGGTGTCAACCATTCCGAACAAGTGACTGTGTGAATGGAGGACATGTAGCGGCCGCCTTCCGAGGCGGGCGCCTTTCTTGCCGATAGGGCACAGCTAGGAATCATCTCGCAAACCGCGCGAGACGGAGAAAAGTCGGCTGTGCCACAGACTAATACGCGCGGGCAAAGATGGCGCGTTGGGTGGCGGGCTTGCCGCAGTGGACGCAAATGCCCGAACCGTCAGAGGCGCCGTTACCCAGCACGCTGGTGGGATCGATCGGGATGCAGCGCATGGTGGCGCGGGTTTCTTCCTTAATTACCGCTTCGCAATCGCCGCTGCCGCACCAATAGGAAAACGCAAAACCAGCTTCGACGGCCTTCTTAAGCTCATCATAGGTCTTCGCTTCGTGCGTGTTCGCGCGACGGAACGCTAGTGCCTTGTCGTGCATGGACTGGTGGATGTCGACGAGTAGCTCTTCGATGGTCGCGGGCAAGTCGGCCATTAAGGCGCTCACTTTGCCTTCCCTTCCCGGACGGTCACGGCGCGCAAGCATGGCAGCTTGCTTGGCGACGTCTTTGGGACCCAGTTCAACCCGGACGGGAACGCCGCGCATTTCCCAATCGTTGAATTTCCAGCCTGGGCTGAAGCCTTCGCGCTCATCAAGAGTGACGCGCAGATTGGCCTTCACCAGTTGCGCCTTCAATTCCTTCGCGACCGGCAGCACCGACGACTTTTCCTCGTCGGTTTTATAAATAGGCACGATGACGACTTGCGTGGGCGCCAGCTTCGGAGGCATCACCAGGCCCTGATCATCGCCATGAACCATGATGATGGCGCCGATCATGCGCGTAGACAGGCCCCACGAGGTGGTCCAGCAATGTTGCAGCTGGCCGGTCTGGTCCAGGTATTTCACATCGAAGGCTTGTGCGAAATTCTGGCCCAGGAAATGCGAAGTGCCGGCCTGTAGGGCCTTGGTGTCGCCCATCATGGCCTCGATGGAATAGGTGATATCCGCGCCCGCAAATTTCTCGGCGTCGGATTTTGCTCCGGGGATCACCGGGATGGCAGCATCGTTGACAGCGAAGTCGGTATAGACGTCCAGCATCTGCTTGGTCTCTTCCATGGCTTCTTCACGGGTGGCGTGTGCGGTGTGGCCCTCTTGCCAATAAAATTCCAGCGTGCGCAGGAAGAGTTTTGTGCGCAGCTCCCAGCGAACGACGCTGTTCCATTGATTCATAAGCACCGGGAGGTCGCGATAGGACTGGATCCACTTGGCCCACATGTGGCCGATGATGGTTTCGGAAGTGGGGCGAACGATGAGCGGCTCGGCCAGTTTTTCGCCGCCGCCGATGGTGACCACGGCAAGTTCGGGCGAGAAACCTTCGACGTGATGCTTCTCTTTTTCAATGAAGCTTTTGGGAATCAGCAACGGGAACGCGACATTCTGGTGGCCAGTCGCCTTGAAACGGCGGTCCAGTCCCTGCTGGATATTTTCCCAAAGCGCCCAGCCGTACGGACGCACAACCATGCAGCCGCGTACCGGAGCGTAGTCGGCAAGTTGCGCCTTGAGGACCAGTTGGTTGTACCATTCGGAAAAATCTTCGGCGCGTGTAGGTAACTTCTCTTCGGCCATGCGTCTCCCTGTGGGCTTGTTACAGCTAAGCCAAGTTTTTCAGCGTAAACGACCGCGTCCGTGGCTGTCAACGCAACGCGAAAGATAGGATGGAGGCCAATTCGCGGCGATTCGGCAGAGCGTCCCATTTCTCCCTTGCCCGCGACGGGCTGAAGAGCGAAACGATGGATGTAACCTCGACACTTATACAGTATGCTCATCTGCGAGTCTGGTCCCGGCCCGGCATCGCAGTGCATCGGTTTGCTGCCAAATCGGTCGATGGTGACACGATTTATTCTCGCCGCGTTACTTGCCCTCGCAGGGTCGCTCGGAGCAGCGCCCTGGAACAAACTCCCGGCAAAGTGGGACCTGCACGACGTTTTTGAGATTCTGCAGGACTCTCCGTGGAGCCCAGTCCGAGGCAAACTCGAGACGAGCCCTAGCTCGAGTCAAACGGACTCCCATACCGACGCTTCGGGCAATTACAGCACTACCAATCGGGCTTACGGGGTGCAATTCAGTCGCGGCAAGCAACACCCGAGGATTCTTGTGCTTTGGTGGTCGGCGAAGACCGTACGCTTCGCGGAACAACGCCTCGAGCAACTGGTCAATCCCACCACGCCTGCGCAATCACTTCGCGCGGAGGACCTTCCGGACTACGTCGTGGTCATTCAAGGCGACGAGTCGCTCTATATTCTTCGTGATGCCAAGGAAAATTTGGACGACATCGGTTTTCTCGAACTAGCCGACGGCGTCAGTTTGGATCCCGAGAGCGTACGCTTTGTCGACGCATCGGAGCAGGAAGATCAGCGGGTCGAATTTCACTTCCCGAAGCAGATCGATGGCCGCCCGACGCTCGATCCGGACTCCGATCGCGTAATCTTCCACTGCAAAGCCTCCGCCAAGACGCCGCGCGTCGGCCACGAAAATGCGATCGCCGTCCGCGCCGAATTCCATCCGCGCGCAATGCGAGTCCACGGCATCCCCGATCTTTGAAGCTTTTTTTGGCATTAGCTCGTCGGAGCTGTACCATTTGGATCGCTTGACTTATTCGCCGGCGATTGCGGAGCTCTTGAGTTCGATCAATTGGAGATCGGCGGATTTGGTGTCGCTATCGATCACTTCTATCGGGACGCCTTTTGCTCCATTTGCTTTGAGGAAATCCGGGTCTTCCCACTCTCCGCGCTCCACGCCATCCCAACTGAAGATCGAATATGTCCCCGGCGCCAGCCCGCGGAGATCGTAACGCCCGTATTGATCGGTGGTAACGGATTTGAATAACTCGCGCAAGTTTCTTTTGCTTTCATTGGGCACTGCAACCACCCATACTCCGGCGACGGGAATACTTTCGTCGTTGGTCACCATGCCTTGGATCCGTGCGCCCTTCGAGCTGACCGTGACGTCCAACGGACCGGCGACTCCCCGTTTGACGTGCAGCAGATGGTCCGGCAGCGAAGTTTCGCCGAAATGAACTTCCTTGATATAGCAATCCTTGGAAATCCCATTCACGTTTATTAGAAAAGTTCCCTGTGACACTTCTTTCATCGTGAATTGGTTATTTTCCTCAACGTGCGCCCAACCGTCTCGACCCCACACTTCGGATTCTTCAGAGGAAAGAAAAACACTGGCCTGTTCACCTTCAAGACTTGGCTTACCGTCCCACACCAGATGCCCGGCAATGTCGGTTCCAGGCGCGAGTGAAAGCATCAAGCCATCCACGTCCGTGTTCACTACGTCGACATCTTCCTGCGTGGAGTAAAACTTTTCCTGATCAAAGAAATAGGCTCTAACCGTGTATTCTCCAGGCGCCAACTCGAGAATTTGAAATGACCCATCCGTCTTCACCAAAATCTCTTCGCCAACGATCTCCCAGCCAGGATCCTTGACACGGCGGGTAACCATTACGCGTGTATCGCTCGTTCCCCGGTGCGGAAACAAGTATTGGACCTTGCCTCGCACTTCGTAGACCGTCACCTCTTTCATGAAGATATCGATCGACGGGACTTCTTCACCTTCCTTGACGTAAATGTTGGATGCCTTTGCAACTTCCAGCGCGCTCGGATAATAGACTTTCGTATATCCTTTTTCTCCAGCGTTTTTGTCCGCACCTGAAAATTCACGATCGCCCACGACATGATCCCATGCGGAGAGTTGGGCAGAAATGTAGTAGCGGCCTGGGTTGAGTCCGAAGAGCCGAAATTCTCCGAGATCATTCGTCGTGTTCTCGCTTGCGAAGCCGAGTCCTTTTCGACCGTGGGTAAAGTCCTGGCGCATGGCGCGTACCGAAACGCCGACCATTGGTTCGCCATCTTCATCAAACACTTTGCCGGTGATCACGGCGGCGCGGGCTAGCTTGAAAACAAGGTCTGAGATTCGTTGGCCTGCGCGAAGGGTGAAAGTTGCGCCAGGGTCGCCCGGTTTTCTCTGATTGAGTTCTTGGTCGACGTATCCATTGCGAGACACTCGGAGCTTGTATTGGCCTGGCGGCACGTTCTTAAGCCCAAAGTGGCCGTCAGCGGAAGTCCTCGTTGCGATTCGATGCTCACGGTCGGCATCATTCGAAAGGTGCACGGTCGCGTTTTTGAGCGGAGCGCCGTCCTGGCTGCGGATGACCATCCCGGACACGGTGCAAGTTTGATCGTCGGTAGGATTGTTGTTCGGGGGAGCAGCCGGCACTTGAGCGAAACATAGCTCGCCGAGTAGAACTGCGAGGGCAACGGAGGAGGATATCAGGAACATCGACGTGACCTGCGAGACGAGTATATGCGAATTCCTAACAATGCAACGGTGTGCGCGGGAAACCGGCTCATCGTGTAACCTGCTTCGCCTTCTTCCATTGGTATCAATTGGTTGATTCTCTAGTGTATAATGATACTCAGCTCGGAAAGGAGTGTTATGGAGCCGAAACGGATAGCGGATGTTATGGGCGGCAGAGCCGTGCTTAGGAAGTCGGTCACCTCGATCAAGCAGTTGGAAGAAATTGTGGGTGATGGTCTGCCGAAGGAGGCGCTGCGTCTGACCGTTCGGCGCGTATTTGATCAGGCGAGTGACGTGACGAGACACATTTACCGGATTGTGCCGGAAGCGACGTACAAGCGGCGGCGCGGGAAGTTGCGTGCGATTGAGAGCGAGCGCACGGAGCGGCTTGCGCGGGTGATCGCGGCAGCCGAGAGCGTTTGGGGCGATCAGACTGACGCGCGTGAGTGGCTGACTACGCCGCACCCGGAATTGAATGGCCGCAGGCCCGTGGAATGTGCGTTGAGCGAACTTGGCGCCCGCCAAGTCGAGGATGTATTGGACCGCTTGCAGTATGGCCTCCCGTTATAGCGGGCCGTTGCGCGCCTTTCGAATCGGACGCGCTAAATTTCCACTTTTTGACGGAACGGGCGCGGGGATGACCGGAGCACGTTGGAACCTCAAGGGCCAGCGAGTGATTTACGCTTCAGAGTCGTACGCGGTCGCGCTGTTGGAAATTCTGGTGCGCAGCAATCTTGGCCGCGTACCGCGCGGATTCGCCTACATCGAGCTTGATATTCCCGCCGGGATTGCCATCGAAGAAATCACCGCGGACGCCCTGCCCGATTGGGACGCGGTCGATTGCGTATCAAGCCAGGAATACGGCAGCCGCTGGTATCAAGAAAAGCGCACCGCTGTCTTGGTGGTGCCCTCCGTTGCGGCAGGGGGAATGGGACGCAATGTCCTAATCAATCCAGAGCATTCGGAGTTTCGTTTGGTAAAGGCGTCTAGACCGCGGCAAGTCGAGTGGAACCAACGATTGTTCGGGCACCATGAAAGGAAGTAAACGGCGGCCCTTGGCTGGAATTCGTCCCACCTTTAGCGGTTGGTAGCGGCGGCTGGAGGCGCGTCGGGCGGAGGGCCTGCGTCCTTGGGAGCGGCGATGCGCTGTTTATCGTCGACAGCGAACAGCATGTAATTGCTGAAGCTGTGGCGGCGATGCGCTTGCTTCCCTTTCCACGCGAAATATACTTCCGCGGTTTGGGGCAGCCAAAGATTCACATTGCCCTCGCGGAATTTTACCGGGCCGTACTCGATCGCAGTATGCTCCGCAAGCAAACGGATTTGCGGCATGGGTGCCAACAAGTCCGTCTCCATCCTTACGATCTGGTAGCTGTCCGCCGAAATCCAGGCGCGGCCCTTTAATCCGATGGAGTAGGAAGGCCCGTGCAGGCCGAGCTGGTAGTTTCTAATCACGTTGGGCTTCCCGGGCAGTTGACGAAAATGGACTTGCCAGGCCAGGCCGCCGTTCCATCGGGTCAACCCTTCGCAGGTCATCTCGTAATTCGGCGCATAGTAAGGATGGAAAATCAACACCAGCGCCGGCAGTCCGTTGGTGACAATTCCATCCGGAAACTCCGCCAGGGCTGCACCACCATTGCGGTATTCGGTGACCCCCAGAAAACCGTTCCTGTCTTCCTGAATAGAGACCAAATAATCGAACTTGCGCTTTTCCGGCGCGGAAGCGATTCCATATTTGTTGACCGATTCGTGCGTCAACGATTCGGTGGCGGCAAAGCGGTCAACGTCGTGGACAAATTCGACGATTTGGTCCCCGGTCTTTTGTCGAACTTCCTCCAAAGAACAAGCCGCACCAGCTTCTACCGGGGGAATTTTCTCGTCCACGTCAGGTGGCAGCCAATTCGAAGGAACAGGCAAATCGGTGGCCGCCGTTGTCACTTCCAATGTTTCCGCAGTTACTCCGCCAGCCCACCCCGCCGCTTCGGCCGCGCTTGCGGCCGGAGGGTTTTTCAATCGGTCGAGTAGCTTGGTGGCATTCGCGTCCGCGGGATGTGCCGGAACATAATCCTGCAAAATGTGGATGGCGCGATCTTTGTCTCCACTTTCTACCAGCGCGTGGGCCAGAAGCGGCTCCACCGAGGCCGCCCGTTCGTGGCCCAATTCCAAGGAACGCTCTGCCTGTTTAATCGCTTCCTCGCGCATGTTTTGGTAGAAGCAGGCCTGCGCCAGGAGCATGTGCACGCGCCAAGAAGAGGGCTCCGTGTCCAGCGCCCGGTTGAGATAAGGCATGGCTTCGGCGGCTTTGTGTTCCTGCAGCAAGCCCTGGCTGACGGCGAGCAGCGCGCTCAAATGTTTGGGGTTGAGTTCGAGAGCTTTCATCCAATAGGTCTGAGCTTGAGCTTGATTATTCAACTGGGACGAGTACACACCCAAGAGATATTCGACCTCCGCGCTATTGGGGGCGTCTCGCTGTGCGGCCTCGAGAAGTATCCGCGCGTCAGGAGCCTTGTTTGCGCGCAGCGCTTCCAGCGCCTTTCCCACATCCTTTTGCGCCTTGGGGTTGAGCGCCGCGATACCCCTGTCGGCCGCGGCTGCTTCCCTGTCGGTCATCGGCTGAAGGTCAATCTTCACGTTGACCTTTCCGCGATCGAGAACTTGAAACCCCTTTTTTGCCGTCTGATAGCCCGGAGCTACCACCTGCACCGTCAACTCGCTTTTGGGTACGTTGCTGAAGTTGGCATGGCCACCCTTTGCCATCGCCGTGAAAAAGACGGAGCCATTCACGCGGATCAGCGAGACCACGATGGGACCCGCCACCGGCTCCCCGTTGGGTCCTTGCACATCCACGTCAACGGCGGAATCGATGACCACGTTTTCCGTACCAACGTTCAAGCCGCCAGCGTACTGTCCACTGGGATTGATCATCGAACCGGGAGCAGACTGAGCCGCTTGACCCGCAAGCGCTGCGGTAGGCAACAGCAAAGCGCCAATCATTCCCAGCGTAATCAAGGAATAGTTCAAAAAAACTCACCCGTCCTGCCGCGCTCATCTCCACCCACGGCGGCTCGAATCGTGTACGCATCTTATAACGTATCTTGCATCGTAACTCGGAAAAGGTGCGGTGCTGGCGACTGTTCGGGTAAAGCGCCAAAGACAAGCGTGGGTGGGGCTCCCGGCCCTTGTTTTGTTACTCGACACGCATTCATGGAGCGGACCGCCTCGGAAGGCGGTCCCTACACAAGGCGAGAAGAACCCAAGAGACCTAGCCAGAATGGCTGCGCCACAGACGGACTTTCAGTACTTCCAGCTTTTCAGGTCGGCACCGCTCGGAGCGGTGGCTTCGATGTGTTTGACCATTTGCCAGAGAAGAATCGGCAACTCGTTCAAGCGCTCAATACGCGGAGCGTCCAGCCGGAACCCGCGATAGCAGTGTGGCTGAAGAGGACCATAGTCGAAGGTTGCGTTCGCCGGGGGATATAGCTTCGGATCTGTGAGCACAGCCTCGGTCAGGTGCACGGCATTGTTCAAATACCAGGTGTCCATGTCGCCGACCGCAAAGCGAAGTTTTCCGGTGAGCTTGGGCCCGAGCGTGGCCCAGTCGCGTTTCATGATGTAGCTCAAATCCGCGTGGTCGCGCCAGTATTCCGCTACGGATTTGTCTATTTGCCCGGTGCGCTGGTCCCAAATGGGCTTCGGGTATCCATCGTCGCCCATCGGGCTAAAGACCGCTTGCCAGATGTCCCACTGCTCGCCAGAGCGGCTATTTGTCCCCAATACCAGTTCGTAACGGTTTTCCTGCTCCATGGTGGAATCCAAGATTCCGTTTGTTTTGCGCTTCTCGGGCAGGGGCACCTGCAAGAAAGGGCCTTGCCGGAAAAACGCATTCTGGTCTTGATAAATATTCACCGTGCCATACGCGCGGAAGTCGATCGGATCGGGACATGCTACCCAGGCGCCGTTGATCTCATCGGGATAAAACACTTGCGCTCCAAGTGCCTCCCATCCACCTGTTGAGCCGCCGAACACGGTGCGCGCCCAACCTTGCTCCAGACCGTGGTATTTCTTTTCGATCATGGGCAGCAGCTCGTGCATGATCGCGTCGCCGTAAGGGCCGAGGTTCGCCGAGTTTACGGCGTAGGAATCATCGAAGTAAGGATTGGCATGTTGAGGCATCACGATCAGCACGCGCGGCAACCGGCCGCTGGTCCAATCCTGAAATAATTTCCAACCGGAATCCTGCAAGTCTCTCTCGGCGTCGCGTCCTCGCGTCCAATCCGCCACCGGCCTCTCACCGGAGTCTTTCAACTCCTTTTCGCGATCGTAAAGATGCGGATCCGGCGGCGTGGTCCGAAAGGCGGGAAAAAAGTGGCGATGGTAGTGGTCCTCGGAGATAAGCACAGGGTAGCGCGCATCGGGGTGCTCGTCCCAACCGTCCGGCAGCAGTACGACCGCGCCAATTTCCGTGGGGCGTCCCCAGAATTTGCTGAGCAGTTCACTGCGCATGTGAACGTGCTTCACCCACTTGTTGTCTTCTTCGCTGACGGGTTGCGTGATGGAGCGCCAGTCCAGCATGGATTCGACGTCGGCGAGCTCCTGCTCCAAAGGTGGGACCTTGTGATCGAACGTGATGGAAACGGCGCCGGAGTTCGCGGCGTCCAGATGCAGCATGCGCGGCTTGCTGAGGAAATTGCCGGGTTTGGTTTGCCAATGCTGGCCTTCGCCTTTGTCTGGCGGAAGTTTTATGACTTTGCCGTTGCCGAGATGGTAGGTCTCGTAAACGTTGAGCACGGCCTGGATGAAGTAGTCACCCGCAGGCAGGTTGCGCAGGCTCTCGAGCGGATAGCCGAGCGTGGAACTATCCACGCGAGCGATGGCCCCGGGCTGCCAGGTTTCCACGTCAACTCCGAAGACTTGCTGCGATTCAATGCCTTCCGCGACGCCGAAGCGAGGTTCCTGCTTGGCCTCCCTGGAGATGATCAGCAAGACGCGGCCGTCCACGGGAGCGGAGGACAGTTCTTTTGGGAAAGAAATTTCAAAGACGAGTGGCTTTTGCGGAGCCGCCAAGGCGGGCACGAAGAGCAGGACTATAGCGGCGGCCGAGAGTCGCAGGCAACGTGGCATTCGTTTTCTCCAGAGAAAGTTCTTCTGCGCGTGCACTAACTTACCGAGGTGGACTGTCGTGAGCTTCGAAGGAAGATAGATCGCCGGTCCATTCGAAGTCGGGATTGCTTTGCAGCAGGCGGACGCAGCGATTCCAGCGCAGGATTGCATCGTTGTTGTTGGGCGGCTGAATTTTTTCGGCTTCGGCAAAGGACCGCAGGGCTTGCTCCAGCAGGGGGAGTAATGTGTGTGGTGACTGTCCGGTTCGGAGCTGCGCCTTGACCCGGCGCTCGTAGAGAAGACCGGAATAGTAGAGACGTTCGTAGGGATCGGCGAGACTCTGGAAAATTTTCTCGGCTTCGGCGTAGCGGTCGGCGCCTTCGCCGCTGAACTGATCGGTGATGGCGAGGCCAAGCAGGCGGCGGCCGATCTGATGATTGGGATCGGCCACCAGGATATCTCTGCAGATCGATTCGGCCTCTTCTGGTTCGTTGAGCGAGCGGTACAATTCGGCTTTGGCGATGGCTTCGTCGATGGCTGAGGTCGAGATTGTTTTGAGTTTAAGGTCCATAGGTGCCTCGGAGTTATCGCGTGGAACAGCCATTTTGGCTGTGCCTCTTGGGTCTCTCTAGACTCTCTCACGAAAGCGCCCGCCTCAGAAGGCGTCCGCTACAAAAACCGACAGAATCTCGAGTCGGCGTCACCGACCCGTGGTGCCGGTAAATTTTCGCGCGATCCAGACTAGCGGATCGTAGAACTGGTCGACAACGCGTTCCTTCAGCGGAATGATGGCGTTGTCGGTGATGTGAATTTCCTCGGGACAAACCTCGGTGCAACACTTGGTGATGTTGCAGAGGCCGAGGCCCATTTCGTCGCGAAGGAGCTTGAGGCGGGAAACGCCATCCATCGGGTGCATCTCCAACCCCGCGATGCGAACAAAAAAGCGCGGACCGCCGAATTGTTCTTTCTTGTCGTGGTCGCGCAAAACGTGGCAAACGTTCTGGCAGAGAAAACATTCGATGCACTTGCGAAATTCCTGGGGTCGGTCGACGTCTTCCTGGTAGAACTTCCACGTCGCACCGGGGCGCGGCTGAAACGCGGGAATCTTTTTGTTGACGCGATAATTCCAGGACACGTCGGTGACCAGATCCTTGACGACCGGGAAAGACTTCATCGGGTTTACGACGATGGGTTTGTCCAGCGGCAACGAATCGATGCGGGTTTTGCAGGTAAGGCGTGGGCGGCCGTTCACTTCCGCGGAGCAGGAACCGCACTTCCCTGCTTTGCAATTCCAGCGCACCGCGAGATCGGGCGCCAGGTGGCCCTGAACGTAGTGAAGCGCATCGAGCACCACCATCCCCGGCGCGATGGGAACCTTGTACTCGACAGGCTTTCCGCCATCCGGACCACCCCGGAAGATTTGCATCGTCGCTTCAGCCATCGAGCTCCCCCGCTACTTTTTTCGAATGCCAGTCTTCGACTACTTGTCTTCCGCTAGAATCTGCTGCAGCTCCGCGGGCAATTCCGCAGTCGGATTTTGCCGCAGTGCCATCGCGTCGCCATCTTTCCAGATGATGTTATTCTTCGCGCCCCACGCAGGATCGAGATTCGGGAAATCGATGCGGCTATGCGCTCCGCGGCTTTCTTCGCGCACCAGTGCGCTTCGCGCCACGGCCTCCGCGACGGTCAGCATAGCCTTCATTTCCAGCGCCAGATGCCAGCCGGGGTTGAACATGCGCGTGCCTTCAACGCTGGCGACTGCCAAGCGCTGCTTGAACTTTTCCAGTTCGCCCAGTGCGCGCTGCACATCTTCGCGGTTGCGAAAGATGCCCACAAGGCTCTGCATGATTTCCTGCAGGTCGCGGTGAATGGCGTACGGACTCTCGCCGGTCTGCCGCTGGAATGGCGCCAACGCTTCTTGCTCGGCCTGCTCGATTTCAGTGGGATCCGGGTTTGGCGCAGAAACTTCCTTGGCGTGTTTGGCGGCGGCGAGACCCGCGCGGCGTCCGAAGACCAACAGATCGGAGAGCGAGTTGCCTCCCAAGCGATTCGCGCCGTGCAGCCCGGCGGCCGCTTCTCCAGCGGCGAACAAACCGGGAACTGTTGTTTGCGCGGTTTCCGCTTCCACGCGAATACCGCCCATCATGTAGTGACACGTAGGGCCGACTTCCATCGGGCCCTTAGTGATGTCCACGTCGGCGAGTTCCTTGAATTGGTGGTACATGCTGGGAAGTTTGCGCTTCACGTATTCGGCGGGTTTGTGCGAAATGTCCAGATACGCGCCGCCGTGTTCGGTGCCGCGGCCTTCGCGCACTTCGGTGTAGATCGAACGCGCGACGACGTCGCGTGTCGAAAGTTCCAAGCGCTTGGGGTCGTAGCGCTCCATGAAGCGCTCGCCGTTCTTGTTGCGCAGGATGCCGCCTTCGCCGCGCACCGCTTCCGTCACAAGCAACCCTTGAACTCCGGGAGGCCAAACCATTCCTGTTGGGTGAAACTGGACAAATTCCATGTCCATCAATTCGGCGCCGGCTCTGTAGGCAAGCGCCATTCCGTCGCCAGTGTATTCCCAGGAATTCGATGTGATTCGCCATGCTTTGCCAATCCCGCCGGTGGCGATGACCACGGACTTAGCCTTGAAGAGCACGAAGCGGCCTTGCTCGCGCCAATACGCCAGCGCACCCGCACAACGAGCGCCATCTTTTAGCAAAGCAACGACGGTGCATTCCATGTACACGTCGAAACCCAGCTGCACGCCGCGATCCTGAAGCGTGCGAATCATTTCCAAACCGGTGCGATCGCCGACGTGGCAAAGCCGTTTGAAGGTGTGCCCGCCAAACGCGCGTTGCAAAATCTGTCCGTCTTGCGTGCGATCGAAAAGTGCGCCCCATTGTTCGAGTTCGGTTACGCGCTCGGGAGCTTCCTGGGCGTGGAGCTGCGCCATGCGCCAGTTGTTGAGGAATTTTCCGCCGCGCATGGTGTCGCGGAAGTGAGTACGCCAATCATCGGCGGCATCGACATTGGCCATGGCTGCGGCGATTCCGCCTTCGGCCATCACCGTGTGGGCTTTGCCGAGAAGGGATTTGCACACGACGCCAACGGATACGCTTTGGGCAAGCGCCTCGATAGCCGCGCGCAATCCGGCGCCGCCCGCGCCGATCACCAGTACATCGTGTTCGTGGGTCTCAAACTTGTCGGTCAAAATAGCCTCA